>VFSW01007362.1_pt1 | contig 15970 bp, 10 predicted proteins | sample 5358111 | NCBI WGS metagenome assembly VFSW01 (sample SAMN11554181, study PRJNA540505) | mine drainage metagenome | isolation source: sediment from site ElyBrook_90M | place: USA: Ely Copper Mine, Vershire, VT | collected 2017 | reverse complement strand
CGCGCCGGGACCAAGAAGCATGGCATGACACCCCGCCCCCACCCACGAAGCCCCCCCCCACGCCGGCCGCCACCCCCCCCCCGGCCAAGACGGCTGCCGCCAACAAGGTAGCCAAGAAGGCCCCGGCCAAGAAGGCTCCGGCGCGCAAGGCCCCAGCTAAGAAGGCCGCTGCCAAGAAGGTAGCCAAGAAGGCTCCGGCCAAGAAGGCCGCCAAGAAGGCTCCAGCGCGTAAGGCTCCGGCCAAGAAGGCTGCCGCCAAGAAGTAACCAGTTCCTTCAAGGATTGGTGGTATGGGGGGGCCATTCGGCCCCCCCATACGCATGTGTGATGGGACCCAGGTCATCTGATTCGTCGATGTCGAAACGCCAAGGGCTATCCGTGACCAGCGTTGTCGTGAGATGGAGACGGTGCGCTTCGCGCAAGTGGTGTCGTGCTGATTGGACACCGTAAGCGAAATGAAAATCCAGCTCAGTGGGCAGGATCAGTACATTCGTTCCCGTACCGTGATGATCGCTGAAGATGGTCACGCCTTCACTTGGGGCAAAGGTTCCGAGACCGGTCGGTTCGCGCAGATCTCCGTGAGCGATGATGACGTACTCGAATCTTTCTCCAGCGAACCGATAGGCGCGGGTGACGGCGTCATTGAGGTCGGTGGCGCGAGACTCGAATGACTCGGCGCCGTGATCATGGGCAAAGGCGGCGATCTCCTCACTCTCTCCGATGACGATCACGTGCCTGGGGTGGCTCGCCTCGAGGACCTGTGCCGCGAGGGCACGGGCGATTTCAGTTGCTGCGGCGACTCCCGACTCGCGTAGGCGGAGTTTGGCGATGTCAAAGCGCTTGAGCGGTACCAAGATGACGACGTCGTCCATAGTTGCAAATGTTAGGTGCCAGTTGAGTGGAGATTCGATGGATACTCTGTTCTCGTGCGTGCCGACGACCGAGAACTGATGGTCTATGAGACTGCGTTGTTGGCGAATGGTGAGGTCGTCGTGGGAATCGATGAGGTTGGTCGAGGGGCGCTGGCGGGACCGGTTGTCGTTGGGGCCGTGGCGCTCAGTGTGTTGCGAGTGCCGCCTGGGGGACTGAATGATTCGAAGCTCGTGACGTCCAAGCAACGCGACGCGTTGGTCGGACCTCTCGAGGATTGGGCTACTGAGTTTGCACTTGGTTGGGCCAGCGCCGAGGAGATCGACTCTTGGGGCATCAGGGTCTCGCTCGCGGTCGCCGCTACGCGGGCCATTGACCAGATGGCGGTGCGACCGACGCACGCATTGATCGATGGTTCATTCAACCTCTTGCGGGCGCCCCTGGACGTACCCATGGGGTCGGCGTCGCCACCTCCATTCACCTATGCGGAGCTTCGTTCGACCATCATCGTCAAGGGCGATCAGCGAAGTGCGACCATTGCGGCGGCGTCGGTGCTGGCCAAGGTGCAGCGCGATCGCTACATGCGCGAGATCGCGATCGGATACGAGGACTTTGGTTGGGCCCAGAACAAGGGCTACGGCGCCGCCGGCCACATGGAGGCCATCCGCCGACTGGGACCGTGCTTGCATCATCGTAGGAGTTGGAAATTGCCGGTCAGCAGCGATATTTGAAGAGGTTGAGCAACACGGGCCCTAGTGAGCCCAGGTACGTGGTTTAGCCCAGTGAGGGCTAGCATTGTTGGATTATGTCATCGCTGCTCGCCGTGAACAATCTGAAGGTCCAATTCGCTTCTCGAAAGGCATTTGCCACCGCCGTCGATGATTTCTCGATCACGATTGACCCCGGGGAATGCGTGGGACTGGTGGGTGAGTCTGGCTGTGGCAAGACCACGACCGGGCTTGCGGTGATGAGGTTGTTGCCGAACAATGGCAAGATCGCCAGCGGCAATATCCTCTTGGACGGTGTCGACTTGGCGACCCTCACCGAGGCAGAGATGCAGGGGCAACGGGGTCGCACGGTTGCACTGATTCCACAAGATCCGATGAGTTCCTTGAATCCGACGATGAAGATTGGTCGCCAGATCGGAGAGGGCCTTCGAATTCATGAAGGAGCGAGCGACGCCGACGCGCGCAAGCGTTCACTCGAAGTGCTGGAGATGGTCGAGATGCCTCGGCCCAAGGAGCGTCTGGAGCAGTATCCCTTCGAGATGTCCGGCGGCCTTCGTCAACGGGTCATCATCGCCATGGGTCTGGTCTGTCGACCAAAGCTGCTGATTGCCGATGAACCGACCACTGCTCTGGACGTCACCATTCAGGCGCAAATCCTCGACATCATCGATAGTCTTCGTCGAGAGCTCAATATGGGGGTGCTCCTGATCACCCACGACATGGGCGTCATCGCTGGTCGAACCGACCGAGTAGTGGTGATGTACGGTGGGAAGAAGGCTGAAGAGGCGACGACGACGGAACTCTTCACTGCAATGCGCCATCCCTATTCAGAGGCGCTCCTCGCCTCGATGCCGAATCTCGAGAACACGACCAAGCACGAACTCGCGTCGATTGCGGGGCTGCCGCCGGACTTGACCAAGGAGATCATCGGATGCCGATTCGCTCCGCGATGTGCCTTCGCTCAAGATGACTGTCGGAAGATCGACCCACCATTGAGCATCGAAGGCGATCATTCGTTCGCCTGTTTCCACCCGGTAAGCGGACCGCAACCCGTGACTATCCACGCCCAAGAGGTCGTCGTCACCGAACGATCCTCCAAGGAGCTGTTACGCGCTGAAGGAATCATCAAGGAGTTCTCCATCAAGGCTGGTCTGGTGCGTCACAAGGTGGGTTCGATCAAGGCCGTCTCTAACGTCAGTTTCACCATTAATGAGGGGGAGACCTTTGGGTTGGTCGGTGAATCGGGCTGCGGCAAGACGACGATCGGGCGGATGTTGGTCGGACTGGAGCCATTGACTGCCGGACAGGTCCACTTCGACGGCAAGCTGGTGACGGCGGCCAACTACAAGGCGTCGCGCGAAGACCAGCGTCAGCGACAGATGATGTTCCAGGACCCCTATTCTTCGCTGAATCCTCGGATGAAGGTGAACGACATCCTCGCTGAGCCGCTGGTCGTTCAACATGAGGGCACTCGAGCGGAACGACAAAAGCGGGTCTACGAGCTTCTCGACGTGGTCGGTCTCGAGGAACGCTCCGCCGACCGTTACCCGCACGAATTCTCCGGCGGTCAACGCCAACGAATCGGACTCGCGCGCGCCCTGGCCCTCAATCCCAAGTTGATCGTTGCTGACGAGCCGGTCTCTGCTCTGGATGTCTCGATTCAGGCTCAGATCTTGAACCTGATGAAGGGGTTGCAACGAGAGCGTCAGTTGACCTACGTCTTCGTGAGTCACGACCTGGCAGTGGTCTACTACATGGCCGACACGATCGCCGTTATGTATCTCGGCAAAATCGTGGAGATGGGAGACGCCGAGTCGGTGTTTCGAACGCCAGCTCACCCGTACACCCAAGGACTGCTTGACGCGGTGCCCCGACCCAATCCCAGTGAGGCCGGGGTCAGACGGGGCAGTCGAGTCACGGGTGAATTACCGTCGCCGATCAATCCCCCGTCGGGTTGTCGCTTCCGGACCCGGTGTCCTCGAGCCGAGGACCTGTGCGCCAATGTGGAACCTGAAATGTCGACGTTTGGCCCGCGTCACGAAGCGGCATGTCACTTCCCATTGCGCTCGGTGGTGACGATCACTGGCGGGGCAGGCAAGGGAGCTTCCTCGGGGCAGTGAACGAGAGGGGGCTCGACCGCAGAAACCTGCCTTCGACGGTCGTGTCCGTTCCGATGCACCCCCTAGTCTCGTTGGGAGGTGACACGGGTGCCATCGCACCAAGTCGAACTATTGGGCGCTGGGGCGGATGTGTCGCACATCCCACGAGGGTTCTCGCCCATTGCAGACGCCCAGCGCTCTCGTTGAAGGTCGATCTCGATAGGAGCGCACTTTCCTTCACGAGCCCGGCTGTACGGAGCCAGTGACGGCGCCCTAACGCTCGAGGAGGCGTACCTCGAAGGCATCTCGTAACGCGTCGCCGATGTAGTTGATGGCGACCACGATGAGAATGAAGACAACAGCGACCGGGAAGACCTCCCACCAATAGCCGTTCTGGATCTGGCTCGTTCCGGCTTGGAGCATGGTGCCCCAGTCTGTTTGAGGGGTCTGGATCCCCAATCCGAGGAATCCGAGTGCCGACAGGAAGAGGATCGCGTCAGCGACCGAGAAGGTCGCCACGGTGACGATGTTGCTGATCGAGTTGGGAAAGACGTGTCGACGAATGACGTGCCACTTGTTCGCTCCCATGGAGGTCGATGCCTTGGCGTAATCGAGATTCCTGATGAGCAGTGCATCGCTGCGGATGATGCGGGCGTTACCCCACCAGCCGGTGAATCCGATGATGGCGATGAGGAACGTCGTGGACCGCCCGAAGATCGTAATCAGGGTGATGAGCAAGAAGAGGTAGGGAATGGACAAGAAGGCGTCGATGAGGCGCATCATTGCGGTGTCCACGATGCCCCCCAGGAAACCCGAGATCATCCCGTAGAGGGTTCCGACGACAATGGTGATGAAGCCGGCGAGGAATCCCAGGGTCAACGAATACTCGCCACCGAAGAAGATTCTCCCGAGTACGTCATAGCCGCTGCTGTCCGTACCGAGCCAGTGAGCGCTCGAAGGCGCGGCGTTTTGTGGGGTGCCAAAGGCCGTGGCCTGATTGGTCTGATTGGTGGGATGCAGGTGGGGAAGCAGAAAGCAGGCGAGCGTCAGGACAATCACGTAAACGCATGAGGCGATGGCCAACTTATTGGCCATGAAGATCTTGGTGCGCTGGCGCCACATCGGCACCGGAGCGTCCTCGAGATGCCCGATGGTCGGATCACTGGAAACGGTCGTCACTTGGCACCTTCTATGCGGATCCGTGGGTCGATAAGGCCGAGCGCCACGTCGGCCATGAGATTACCGAGCAGCGTGAAGATCGCCACCAAGACGGTGATTCCGAGCACCGTCGGTACGTCGAGCGTGATGGCCGCGTTGATGGTCTGGACGCCGAGACCCGAGTAGTTGAAGACATCCTCGATGATCAAGGCACCACCGAACAGGCCAGGAATGGACAGTCCCAGGATTGTCACGATCGGCCCGAGTGCATTTCGAAAAGCGTGGCGCCACAGGACGCGACGCGAGCGGCACCCCTGGGCGGGCGCCGTGCGAACGTAGGCCTGGACCTGGACTGCAAGAACGGTGCCGCGCATGCAGCGGCTCAGCCCCGCAACCGAGAGCAAGGTGAGGCAGCCGACGGGGAGGATGAAGGCTTTCGGGTCGGTGAAGATGGCCCAGGGAGCGACGCCACTCGGCGGCGAAATGGGGAGTCGTGGCCAGTGGAAGCCGAAGGCGTCGATGACCAGCATGCACAGGAGGAATGCCGGCATCGCGTAGAGCACGAAGGCGGTTCCCGTAGCGGCGTAGTCGACCACCGTGTTACGTCGCGATGCTTGGAAGATGCCGAGTGGGATCGCGATGATGATCGTGAAGATCAGTGCGCTCAAGGCGAGCCATACGGTCCTTGGCACGTAGAGGGCGATAATGGAGTTCACCGAGAGGCTCTGCTTGAACGAATGGCCCAGGTTGAAGTGGAAGATCAACTGGTCCGCGTACTTGACAAGTCGAACAAAATAGGACTGGGTCAGACCGTGCTGTTGAGCCCAGATATGTACGTTCAGTGGATTGATCCGGCTGCCCAGTGCGGCGTAGGCCGGAGCGTAGATTCCGTGTGGTTGGAAGTACGGAAGGGTAAACGTGACCACGACGATGATCATTAAAACGATGGCCGACTGCACCAGGCGTCGAATTATGAACGTGAGCACTGGATTAGATTACCATCACGCAATCTTCACCAAATGACGCTTCCACCGCAAAAGAGGGGCCCCTGTGGGCCCCTCTTTTGCGGTTTGTTTCAAGTGATACGAAAGTACTTCTGCAAAGTCCTTAGTAGTGGAAGTACTCCGGGGTCGAGGTCAACAAGGTGTCCTGGAAGCCGATACTGCTCTTGAGGGTCTTGATGATCTCTCCGGTTCCGGTGTTCAGCGGGTCCCAAAGGACCGGCAGCGACGTCGCGGTGTAATTTCCGTACGCCGTCAGCTTCACGTTCGACGCGAGCGTCTGCTTGATCAGACGGTTCATCGTCGGGTCCGAGTAGAGGCCACTGTTGGACCCCGCACCGGTCAAGTAGAGCGGCTCACCCGATGGGAAGTAGTCGGGGGCGAACAACCAACCGCCACCCCAGTTGCAGATGTCGAACGTCGACGAGGGGTTGTAGGCGACCGGGCATGATCCGACGGTGTCGTTGAACGTTCCCTCGGTGTGGCTCATGGCGATACCGAGACTCGACCAGTTGGCGAGGATCGCGTTCATCATGACGTCCTCAGAGGGCGTGCCCGAGACCCACTCGATGTTCAGAGCCATCTTGTCACCTGAGGAGATTCCCGCACCGCACTGGGAACTTCCGGTACCAGGACTCGTGCAGACGAGCTGGCCGCTCTTGTTGGTCCAGCCGTGGCTGGTCAGCAAGCTTTCGGCCTTGGTCATGTTGTACGGGTAGGGCTGGGGAATCGGTCCACTCTCCGCGGCTGGCGTCGTGGGGGGAAGTGCTGACCAGGTCGGCACGGCGTAGTTCTTGAACGCGTTCTTGTCGATCGAAGCCTGGTCGATTGAGGACTCCAGGGCCGCGCGGACGTAGAGCTGGTTCAAGTACTTGGCGCCGGGGTTCTTCCCGAAGTTCAAGTTCATGTAGTTGTTGGCGAACGTGGTGTTCGTCACCAGGTTGTAGCGCCTCGAGAGCTGTCCCCAGTTCGCACCAGCGGCCCCGGGCCGCGGTGCCGGCGAGGTCAGGATCGATGGGTCAACGTAACCGACATCGATGTTGCCGGCCTGCAGTTGGTTCTCTTCAGCGGTCGCGGTGGTGAAGGCGACCAACTTCACGTACTGCACTTGGGCCTTCTGGGGACCCGAGTAGTGCGCGTTGGGCTGGAACGTGGCGTTACCGAGGTTGTCCATGCTCGTGAGACGCCACGGGCCGTCAACCCCGCTCTGCCACATGCTATTGGTGAAGCTGCTGGAGTTCTGAGCGAGATTGTTCAAGTAGTTCTGAACGTTCTTGCACGCGACGATTGTCGATGCTGCGCCGTAGGCACCGCTCGCGCACTTGGCCTTTTGGGTGGCGCTGGTACGGTCCCACGAGTCGGCCATCGGGGTGATGACGGCGAGCTCGTTGTCGGTGAACCACAGAGGGTTCACCGAGGACTTGAGGTTGATCACCACGGTGTTGCCCTTGCCGTGGGCGCTGGCGACCTGGTCAGGGATGCCCAATCCGGCGGTGTAGGTGCAGAAGCCGGTCGGAACCGCCTTGTACATGTTCAAGAAGAACATCACCGACTGCGCGTTCACGGTCTGACCGTCAGCGAACTTCCAACCCTTCATCTTGATCGTGACGGTCTTGTTGTGATTTGAGTACTTGGGAAGGTTACCCGTCGAGATCTTGGGTTGAATGGCGGCACTCGCTCCAAGTCCAAAGAAGTACAGGGGTCGGTACATCATCACCTGGAATCCCGACGTATTGGTGACCGTGCACTGGGCCGGCGGGTAGAAGGGCAGAATGTAATTAGGTGTGGCGTTTGCTCCTTCGGCAATTGTTATCGTCCCCGAGGGCGCCGATGCCCCACTTATCGTCGGGGCTATCAGCCCAAGCGACATAGAACTTGCAAATAGCCCAAAGGCTAAAGCAAGTCGAATCTTGCCTTTTCGAAACATATTGCCTCCCAGTGCCACCGAAGTGGTCACAATATTTTTAATAATCGCCCCCATTTGGCGGGCCAGCCCACACTGTAACCCCTGATAAGTACCTGAACAAGTCACCCGCCGGGTTACTTCCGACCCTTAAATTCTTAGAAATATGGTCAATGACGGGGAGTTCGTGCGTGTCGGCAACAGTCGAAAATTGGAGTGATTGCAAGGTTTTCATGGCAGGGTCGTCGCGAGAACCCAGCAAGATGATGTGTCGGGCGCAACGGTGCTCCTGTGTTACTTGAGCATTAAACATTGATGTCTGATCGCTGCGTCGGTGGTTTCTGGTAGGTGCAACTCCGCCACGTCCACTGGTGATCGAAAACGATGGTCCTCTCTCGCGACGACGCCCACGACGCGTCACAACTGGCGGGTTCGATACGCGAATGGACTCTCGCATTGCTTCAGCAATGGTCGCGTAGCTCGAGGTTGGGCAGCTTTCAAGCCACCGGTGCGCCACTGCGTGGCCGTCACGCACTACACAGACTCAACATTGCTTTCCGGTAGGGCTGTTCAGTCGAAGGTGGATAGAGGCGTGGTCCGCTCAGTAGTGGTAGTACTCCGGAGTAAAGGCATTGAGCGGGTTCGCGACGATCGGGATCGAACTGCGCAGGGTTTTTCGGGTTTCGGCGAGGAGCGTCTCGCTCGGCTGGACCAGAACCGGGGCCTGGGCGACGATGAAACGTGAGTACGCCGCCAGGTTTGCCTTGGTGTGCAACGAAGCGTTGATCAGTTTGGTCAACGTCGAGTCGTTGTACCCACCGACGTCGAATGTGCCGGCGGTGGTGAAGAGGTCTTCTCCCGACGGGTAGATCGATGGTAAGTAGTTCCAGCCTCCGCTCCAGGCGCACAACTCGTAACCGGCACTGCTGCCACAGTCGGTCAGTACCGAGGCGTAGGTGTCGCTCTGGAGTGTTACCTCGATGCCGATCGAGTGCCACGCCGCGATTTCTAGGGCGATTATCTGATTCAACTGCGCCGAGTCGCTCGTAGCGATGAGTTTGAGCGAGAGCGTCGCACCCGATGCGACGCCGTTGCCGCACGCACTGGTACCGGCGCCGGGCTTGACGCAGGTCATGACACCGCTCTGGAGTGCCCAGCCGTGTGCGGTCAGTAGGTTCTGAGCCGCGCTGAGGCTGTAGGAGAAAGGTGTGCTCACTTTGCCTCCAACTTGGGTGGAGATGCCATTGGGCAACGGGCCTGTTCCGGCGACTGCGTAGCCACCGTAGATGTTCTTGACGATGGTCGATTGGTCAATCGCGTACTGCATGGCCTGGCGAATATAGGGCTGGGCCACAATGGCCGCTTTGGGATCGGCGGGATTGAAGTTGAAGGGGAAATAGTCGATAGCCCAGGGATTGGAGGAAGCCAGGTTATAGACCTTCTCGATGCCCGACATCGTGGCGGCGTTCGCGCTCGGGGTGGAGGCCGTTGACGTGATCGCCCCGTAACTCAGGTAGGCGAGGTCGACTTTTCCACTGATGAGGTCGTGGACGACGTCAGAGGTCGACTGATAGGCGATTTCCTTCAACTGTGCCACCCCGGGCTTGGGAGTACCCGAATATCTGGAATTGGGGACGAACGTGGCGTCGCCGGCGCTCGAGAATGAACTCAGCAGCCATGGACCGTCGGTTCCCGCCTGCCAGAATGGACTCGCGAAGGTTGCGGTATTGGATGCGCGCGCCTGGAGGTAGGCGTCTACGGCCTTGCACGCACGAACCGTTGAGGCTGCCCGAAGCCGACCGCTCGAGCAGCCGGCCTTGGCCGACGTGCTGGTCCGGTCCCAAATCTCGGGCATCGGAGTCACCAGGCTCAAGAAGTTGTCCACAATCCACTGCGGGTTGACCGGTGCGGTGAAATTGATGCGCACGACGTTTCCCTGTGCCGTGGCGCTCTTAATCTCGTCGGGAATGCCGTGGTTGGGTTCGTAGGCGCAGAAGTTGGTGGGATCCGACACCCAGAGATTGAGAAAGAACATGACCGAGCGAGCGTTCACGGCCTGACCACCGTGAAATCTCCAACCCTTGGTTGAGAGACTCAAGGACGTGTCGCTCTTGTTGAACACCGGACTGTTCGCAATCGAAAGTGAGGGGACCAGTGCGGTGGACCTGCCCAGTCCGAACCAGTAGAGCGGACGGTACATCAGGCGCTGAAACTGGTTGATGTTGCTCGTCGAGAAGTAAGCACACTGCATGTAGGGAAAGATGTAGTTCGGATTGGCACCCGGCGCTTCAGCGACGCGAATCACACTCGGAGAAGCCGCCTGACTCATCGAGAGAGGCACGAAGACGCCAGACAGCGCGATGAGGATGGCGAGGATCACCCCCGCGGTCTTCGAGCGAACCATACATTCTTCTTCCTATTACCTTGGCGACGCCTTGACGTCTCATCGATCCGTGGACGCAGGCTCGCCTGACGGGCGAGCCGACCATGACGAGTACCTTCGCACGTACGACATTTCACGCTACAACAGGGGCGCCTTCATCGGTGGGCGCCACGCCTCGGGCCGAGATGCGTTCACGCACTTCGCTAGTGGATCTCAGACCTTGGATTCCTCGTGCAACGCCCAGTGGATGATGGAGCGCGCGTTCGCGTGGTGGAACTCAAAGCCGCTCTGAACGAGGGCGGAGGGGATGACTCGCTGGCTCGCCAAGATCGCCTGATCGACGAGTTCAGAACCCAGGACCACCTTGAGCGCGGGCGTTGGCACCGAAAGGAATGCCGGGCGATTGAGTTCGTGCGCGAGGATCGCCGTGAGATCCCGGTTCGTCAGGGGGCCCGGCGAAGTGAGGTTGACGGGTCCTTCGACACCGTGGTCGATGATCCACAGAATCGCACGGACCTCGTCGGCCAACGAGATCGGACTGGTCCACTGGCGCCCGTTGGACAGGCGACCACCAAGCCCGACTCGAAAGAGGGGGAGCTGTTTCTTGAGCGCACCTCCGTTGGAGCTCATGACGATGCCGGTGCGCAGATACGTCACGGTTGTTCCGTTCGCTTTAATGGGATCGGCTGCCTCCTCCCAACGTTGGCAGACCTGGGCGAGGAAGTCCTGGCCCGGCCCAGAGGACTCGTCAAGGACCTCGTCGGAGCGCGAACCGTAGTAGCCGACCGCCGAACCGCTCACCAGCGTGGCGCAACCTGATGGCATCGACGAAATCGCCTGGACCAGGAGTTCGGTCGAACGGACTCGTGAGTGCAGAATCGCATCCTTGCGATCGCGGTCCCAACGCCGATCGGCGATGCCGGTCCCGGCCAGATTGACTGCAGCGTCAACGCCTCCAATTTTGAACAGGTCACCTTCGTCGAGCTGGCCCCTAGAAGGATCCCAACGGATCGACGACGACTCGTGCAGTGATGTCGAGGGTCGCACGAAGCGCACCACCTGGTCACCTCGTTCTCCCAGCGCACGGGCGAGTGCCGAACCAATCAGTCCCGTCGAACCAGTTATCGCGACGCGCATAGTTACCCCCAGCTCTCATCGATGGTCGATTCCAGCTGGTCGGGATTCGAAAGGTGAGCACCGTGGGGTGCGCCATCGAGCTGTCGACAGGCAAAGTTGGGATTTAGGCTCACGAGCTGCGTGCAGAGCGCCTCGTAGTAATCGGCGATGATCCCGTCACCGAAGAGGTAGACGAATCGAGCCCGCAACTGGGAGAGGTCAAAGGGCCGCGGGCCGTCGTGCAGGCTCGTCAAGTCGCTGATCAGCGCGGGCCCATCGAGACGACGTGCTTCTCGTTCTCGTTCGTTCAGTCGCTCCCAGGCAGAGTTGGAGACCATCCGACGAAAGAAACGCTCGGCCTCAACCGCCCCGTCAGAAGAGAGCGGCGGCCGTGAACTCGGTCGATGCAGGATCCAGGGAAGTGGTGACTCATAGGTGATCACCAGGTCCACGAGCTCGGTCTCGCGGATCGCGGCTCCTAGAGCGATGACGCCGCCAAAGCTGTGACCGAAGAGGATGACGGGTCCGCGGCGTGATTCCACCTTGGCCAGGGCCACCAGGTCGTCAATGTGGTGAGTGAGATCGAGCGGACGCAGGTCTCGCGATCCCTGATAACCGCGTCGGTCGTAGGCAATGACGTCGAAGTGCTCACTGCGTCGGGCCAGACGCGCGAACGAGCCACCCCGGTCCAGTCCACCGTGTACACAGATGATGCTGGCCAGAGGCTGTTCGACCCGACGTTCGGCGACCCGTAGCCCCGGTACCGGAGTCTCGGACACGAATCGAAGTCCGAGGGGAAGTTTCGCGGAGTCCACCACCAAAACCTACTGGCTCAGTGGTCGGTGCGAACCTCTCGTTGACGTGTTGACGACCCCTAGGCTGGAGGAGTGACTAACACTCCGACTCCTCTTTGCCTCGATCGAACTAAGGCTCATTCGGACCTAATGCGTGGCTCGTCGACGACATGTACGACCGTTTCCTCGCCGACCCATCCTCGGTGGCGGAGAGTTGGCGGGAGTTCTTCGCTGACTATCAGCGCTCGACCGTGCCAAGCGTGGCATCCGCGGTCGTAGCGAGCAGTTCGGCGCCAGCCAAGAATCCAGTCGTGATTGACGAGGAAGCGACGCCGCTGAGGGGGGCTGCCGCGCGCATTGTCACCAATATGAACGCCAGTCTCTCGGTGCCTACCGCCACCAGCGTTCGAACGGTGTCGGCAAGACTTCTCGAGATCAACCGGTCGGCTCTCAATGAATCCTTGTCCCGTTCGAGCGGCGCGAAAGTGTCCTTTACCCACATCATTGCCTTCGCACTGATCAAGGGTTTGATTGAGATCAGGTCGATGAACGCGACCTTCGTCGACGCCGTCGACGCCAAGGGAACTCCCGGAATCCGTCGTCACGAACACGTCGGGCTCGGTCTGGCCGTTGACGTCCAACGCCCCGACGGGACCAGAAACCTGCTGGTGCCCGTGATTAGGGACGCGGACACCATGGATTTTCGAACCTTCCTGCTCGCCTACGAGGACTTGGTGCGAAAGGTCCACAGCGCTTCGTTCGGCGCCGATGACTTCGTTGGGGCGACGGTGTCGCTCACCAACCCCGGTACGTTGGGCACGGTCCAGTCTGTTCCACGCTTGATGCCCGGCCAGGGAGCGATCTTTGGCGTGGGCGCCCTCAATTGGCCGGCGGGATTCGAGTCGGCCGATCCTCGAGCTTTGGCGGAACTTGGAGTGGGAAAGGTGATGACGATCACCTCTACGTACGATCACCGGATCATCCAGGGAGCCGAATCAGGCCTCTTTCTCAAGTACGTGGCCGAATGCCTGACCGGTGATCACCAGTTCTATGACGAGGTCTTTGCATCACTGGGGATGCCCTATGAACCAGCACGCTGGGCGAAGGACCGCAACCCTTCGGTTGGCGAGGGAGACGCCGAGAGGATCCTCAAGCAGATACGGGTCCAGGAGCTGATCAACATGTACCGGGTCCGCGGACACCTCAACGCGGACCTCGACCCGCTGCGCTCAGAGCCGCCGGCACTTCACGCCGAACTCGACCTGGCCAACTACGGACTCACGATATGGGACCTCCAACGCACCTTCGTGGTCGCAGGTCTGGCCGGGCGCAGCGAGGCTACTCTCGAGCAGATCCTTGCCATCTTGCGAGATGCGTACTGTCGCACCATCGGAATCGAGTACGGGCACATCATGGATCCCGAACAGAAGAAGTGGATCCAACAGCGGGTCGAGGGCGTCCAGGATCACATGAGCCTCGAAGAACAGCGACACATACTCGATGCACTCAACGAAGCCGAGGTGTTCGAGCGCTTCTTGCACTCTCGTTACGTTGGCCAGAAGCGATTCGGACTCGAAGGAGGCGAGTCGACCATCGTCGCTCTCCAGTCCATTCTTGACATCGCCGCCGACCAGGGAACGAAGGAGGCCGTCATCGGCATGGCCCACCGAGGTCGCTTGAACGTCCTGGCCAACGTCGTAGGAAAGTCCTATAGCGATATTTTTTCCGAATTCGAAGGCAACCTCGATCCCGAGAGCGTCCAGGGAAGTGGTGACGTCAAATATCACAAGGGTGCGCAGGGCGTGTTCAGGAATCCCCGCGGGGCGTCGATAGGCGTGTCGATGGCGTCGAATCCCTCACATCTCGAAGCGGTGAGCCCCGTAGTCGAGGGAATCGTGCGGGCCAAGCAAGACCTGGTAGTGCGCCCAAGCGACGGCACGCATGCGTCGGAACCCTTAGACCACTTCCCCTATTTGCCGATTTTGATCCACGGCGATGCGGCGTTCGCGGGCCAGGGAGTGGTGGCTGAGACCTTGAACCTCTCCCAGCTGTCGGGATATCACGTAGGCGGAGCCATTCACATTGTCATCAACAATCAGGTCGGCTTCACGACGGCTCCGGAGTCGGCGAGGTCGAGCTTCTATCCAACTGACGTTGCCAAGATGATCCAGGCCCCGATCTTGCACGTCAACGGCGACGACCCGGAAGCCTGTTCACGAGCTGCTCGACTGGCCTACGACTATCGCGAAACCTTCCATCGAGACGTCGTGCTCGACATCGTGTGCTACCGCCGTCATGGGCACAACGAGGGCGACGACCCGAGTTACGCCCCCCCCCAGATGTACAAGATCATCGATCAGATGCGTTCGGTTCGAAAGATCTACACCGAGACGCTGGTACGGCGCGGAGACATCTCCATCGAGGAGGCGGAGACGGCTCTCAATGACTTCAACGCCCGCCTCCAAGGCGTGCTCGACGAAGTACGAACCGTCCCGGTGCCCGAATTGGAAGGGATTCCGGTGGCGGAGGTTCACCCGGACCGTGATGCTCCCCAGACGGGAGTCGAGAGGTCCGAGTTGTTGGAAGTGGCCAGAGCCACGATGAGCGCTCCCGAGGGCTTTAGCGTCCACCCCAAGCTCGAACGCCAGTTCACCCAGCGAATGGCGCTGCTCGAATCGGGTGAGGTCGATTGGGCGCTCGGTGAGGCCCTGGCGATCGGGACCCTCGTCAAGGCGGGATCGAACGTGCGTCTCATGGGCCAGGATTCGCGGCGAGGGACATTCTCACATCGCCACGCCGCTTTGATCGACTACGAGAACGGCCAGCAGTACGTTCCACTGGCGAGCATGGGATCGAAGGGATTCTTCACGGTTCGCGACTCGTACCTCAGCGAGTATGCCGCGCTGGGCTACGAGTACGGATACTCCGTTGAAGCCCGTAATACCTTGGTGGCGTGGGAAGCCCAGTTCGGCGATTTCATGAACGGCGCCGAGATCATCATCGACAACTTCCTCGTTGCCGCCGAGGACAAATGGGGTCAGCTCGCCAGCCTGGTGATGCTGCTACCCCATGGCTATGAGGGGCAGGGCCCCGAGCATTCGAGTGGTCGCCTAGAGCGGTTCCTCTCGTTGTGCGCACGCAACAACATCCGAGTCGCCCAACCCACCACGGCGGCGCAGTACTTTCATCTCCTGCGCAGTCAAGTGATGCGCGAGCATCCGATCCCGCTCATCGTCTTCACTCCGAAGTCGATGTTGCGCGCCGCGCAGACTCGCTCGCGCCTCGAGGAGTTCGAGCGCGGCAGTTTCCAGACGGTCCTCGACGATGACGTGGTCGATCCGCTCCAGGTGACCCGGGCGATCCTGGCCACTGGCAAGATCGCCCACGAGGCGATTTCGCGTCGCCGCGAGTCCGAGTCGACCACGGTGACGGTGATCCGCATCGAACAGATCTATCCGTGGCCCGACGTGCGACTCGATGAGGTCTTGGCCCGGTACCCGAACGTCACCGAGTTGGTGTGGTTGCAAGAGGAACCCGAAAACATGGGCGCGTGGCCCTTTGTCCATCGTCAAGTGCACGATCAATTTCGTGGTCGCGATGTTCGTCACGTGGCCCGCGCGGAATCGGCCAGCCCCGCCACGGGTAGTGGGCTGGTCCACACCGCTGAGCAGGCCGATCTCTTGGAGCGCGCCGTCTCATGAGTACCGCCCGCTTGCAGCGCCTGCGCGTGGTGGTCGATGGATCGAACTTCGCCACCGAAGGACGGGTCATACCCAGCTTGGTCCAACTGGACGAAGCGGTACGGGCCTTTCTCGAGGAGAATCCCAACGCCGAGATGATCGTGGTGGCGGATGCGAGTTTCGCGCATCGAGTGGCGCCCGCGGAGAGGGCGAGATTCCTCGACGCAGAATTGGCCGG
>VFSW01007361.1_pt1 | contig 15970 bp, 13 predicted proteins | sample 5358111 | NCBI WGS metagenome assembly VFSW01 (sample SAMN11554181, study PRJNA540505) | mine drainage metagenome | isolation source: sediment from site ElyBrook_90M | place: USA: Ely Copper Mine, Vershire, VT | collected 2017 | reverse complement strand
AACCCGCGACTTTCTCCTTGGCAAGGAGATGCTCTACCACTGAGCCACTCCCGCAGCACCACACGACAACACTACACATCAGATAGTGGGCGGTGAGAGACTCGAACTCTCACGGTTCATCACCAACAGATCCTAAGTCTGCCCTGTCTACCAATTTCAGCAACCGCCCGCGCTAGGGACTAGAATACCCTCTTTGTTTTAAGAAAACAAGGCAAGAGGATAGAATGTTCCCACTTGAGGATAATACATCAGCACCTTCCCTTATGTCAAGACAATTTGTGCTTTTTGCACTTTTCTCACCAGTATTTTTATGCCATCATAACACTTATGCAGAAATTATGCTGTGCGTTGTCCGATGTTCACTGCGAGAAAGTCACTGTGTTACGTTTTCTTAACCGAACAGGTTAAGATATTGGTACTTCCGAATGTAACTACCTATCATCTATACTTGCAGATATGGACATGTATTTTATATATAAGTCCTCTACACCCCTCTTTCCATGACCTGATGTCTAGGGATATCTGGTCTGTTCTCTCAAATGCTCGATTGAGAGAATCTATCTATGAAGTTTATGTTTTATGCTGTGAAAGCGAGGCCAAATCTCTATGCGCTTCTCTTCTCGCTCAAAGGTGAGCATTGTTGTATCGCTCGCCGCTATTGTCGCTATCGTAGCAGGGTTTGCTGTCTACGCGACATTTGGCAAATCTGCTAGTTCAGCACATGCTGCTGGTAGTACCTTCTCGTTCTCTGGTGCGCTCTCAAAGGCGAAAATGACTGGCACTGTCAGTGTGGGTTCGCTACCTACAACTGGCGCAGCTCCAACGGGAAAATATCTAAAATATTCCGATCATGGGCGTCCATCGGCTAATGGCGTATCTGCCGCCGCCGTTGCCGCGCGTCGCCCGAGCGCAAAAAATTCTATAATGACTGCGGGCGCGTTGTTGCACAACTTTGATGGCGTCAGTGCAATTCAAAATGCCCAGCAAAATGGTTTTGATGTGGAGCCGCCCGATGAGTCAATCGCGGTTGGTAGCAACTACGTCATCAACACAGTGAACCTGACCATTGCTGCCTATAAAAAGAATGGGCAGATTGCCGCTGGCCCAATTTCTATTGGTCCTTTCTTCGGTGAGAATGCTGCTATTCAGGGTTTCCTCAATGGGACAGGCGTTATCAGCGATCCACGCGCCTACTATGATAGTGCCAGTCATACTTGGTTCATCCTGGTGTGGGTAACCGATTATGTTGGTGGCACGTCTCATGTAGACGTCGCGGTTAACTCCAGTGACCCCATCTACACTCCTTGGAATATCTATCAGATCGACGTGACTGATGCCCTGGCCGCTGGTTGCCCCTGCTTGCCAGACTTCACCATCCTGGGCGTTGACCAGTACAACGTCTATCTGATGCCCAATGAATTCCAGCTTTCCGGTGCTGGTGGCTTCAATGGCTCACAGATCTATGTTCTCTCGAAGGCCGATCTGATCAGCGGCAATCCTACTCCTAATGTGGTTCATTTCGGTGGCTTGAGCATCGCTGGCACTATCGCTTATCATCTCCAGCCTGCCAACGAGCATGGTTCTGCTCCTGCTGAGTACTTCATGAACTCCCTTGACCCCAATAACACCTTTGACAATCGTCTCGGCCTGTGGGCAATGACCAACCGCGCTAAAGTGTCACAGGGCGTTATTCCTAACTTGACCGCGACCGTCATTGGTAGCGAAGCCTATTCGATGCCACAAAATGCGCAAACTCCTGTCGGTTTCAATTCCGGCATCTCGGCCCTCGGTTTCCCTGCGCAGACGAGTGGCTTAATCACCGGCGACTTCGATGCATTGGGTGAGCTGACCTACATCAACGGTCATCTCTACACTGCCTTGAATACGTCAGTCAATATCCCCGGCGACACGGTCGCACGCGATGGCATTGCCTGGTTCGATGTGATGCCAAAACTCTCTGGTGGCACGATTAGTGGTAGCTCCTATGTCAATGATCAGGGCTATATTGCCGCACAGGGCCTCTACCTGCTCTATCCTCACGTTGAGGTAAGCTCAAGCGGAACCTTCGCCATTGTGTTCTCCTATACTGGCGCATCAACCTTCCCGAGTGCCGGCTATGTCCTGCGTCAGTCTGGCAACAAGAACTTTGGCCCATTGCACACCGCCGCTTCCGGTGCTGCTCCTGACAACGGTTTCACCGCTGTTGGTGGCCCAGGGCGCTGGGGCGACTACTCTGCTGGACAGCTCGATCCATCCGGCAGTGGCATCTGGTTCGCCACGCAATATATCCCCAATAACGGCGATCAATTCGCCAACTGGGGCAATCGCCTCTTCGAAATCCAGGGCTAATCTCCCTCTGTAAAAGATAGCAGTCATGTAGCGGCTTTGTTACATGGCTGCTATTTTAATCGGTCTATCGCTTCCCTCTCTTTTTGTAATGTAAATAATTTGATCTGTTAGATTTATATACACTGATCGTTATAAATGGTAGTATTTCCTCTTAACTGTAGCTAGTATTTCCCTGTTCTGACTCTTGTGGTGAATACCTATACCTGCTCTTTTTAGCACTTTTTTTGTATCTATAGTGAAAGTGAGGCTTCCGTTTATGCGCTTCTCTTCTCGCTCAAAGGTGAGCATCCTTGTATCGCTCACTGCTCTTGTTGTTATGCTTGGTGGCATCTTTGCTTACGCTCTAGTAAGTAACAAAACCACTGCCCATGCAGCGGGAGCTGCTACCTCGTTTAGTGGTAGCATGACATCGGCTAAGGTCGCTGGTACGATTAATCCAACACAGCTCGGTAGCACAGCATCGCCGGGCAAGACGCGCATCTTTCCCTTCCATGGTCGTCCGACTGCTAGTGCTAGTATTGCCCATACCAGTGCGCTGAGCCGTCCGACTGCCAATGGCGTCAAGATGTTTGCTTCAGGTGCGTTACTGCATAACTTTGATGGCGTCAGTGCGACGCAAAGCGCGCTGGTCAACGGGTTTGACTTGGAGCCACCCGACGAAGCAGTCGCAGTTGGCGGTGGCTATGTCTTCAATTTCGTCAACGTAGCGGGAGCTTTCTACAAACCCAATGGACAGCTGGTGGCTGGCCCTTTTAGTGGCAATGCCTTTCTAAATGAGCCTGCCAGTGCCTTCCTGAGTGATACGCGTGCCTATTATGATGCGCCCGCTCATACCTGGTATGCCCTCATGTTGGAAATTGGCTTCACCGGTGCGGGTGAGTCGCACCTGGACTTGGCTGTGAATCCTACCAGCAACCCACTTTCGACCTGGACAATTTATCGTATTGATACGACAGATTCGATCAATGCAGGTTGTCCTTGTCTGCCAGATTATCCTATCTTTGGTATCGATCAGTATAACATCTATATCAGCACAAACGAATTTTCTATTGCTGGGCCTCAGTTTAATGGAGCGCAAATCTACGCCATTGCGAAATCGCAGTTGATGAGTGGCGCGCCATCACCGAATGTGGTGCATTTTAGTAACCTGAGCCTTGCGGGGGTTATCTCCTATCACGTGCAGCCCGCAATTACATTGAGCAACTCACCGGCTGAGTACTTTTTGGGCGCGTTGGACCCTAACAATACTTTTGATAATCGCCTCGGATTATGGGGGATGACCAATCGCAACAAGATTGCACAAGGGGTTATGCCCAATCTCTCCGCAATGGTGATCAGCAGTGAAGCCTATGCGATGCCACCAAACGCACAGACACCAGTAGGCTTTAATGCGGGTGTTGGGGCTGCAACAACAGGCCTCGTGCAGACCGATTTTGACGCGATGCAAGAAGTTGAGTACCTCAATGGGCACCTCTATGGCTCACTCAATACCGCTGTCAATATCCCTGGTGATACAGTAGCGCGTAGCGGCATTGCCTGGTTTGATGTTGCCCCTAGTATCTCTGGCGGTGTCGTCGGTGGTAGTTCCGCTGTTGCCGACCAGGGCTATATCACTGTGCAGGGTGAGTATTTACTCTATCCACACATTCAGGTGAGCAAGCAAGGGACTACAGCTATCGTCTTCTCACTTGGTGGTCCGGGCACGTTTCTGAGCGCGGCCTATATCGTGCGCCAGCCGGGTGCGAAGCATTTTGGCAATGTTCAGCTTGCGGCAGCCGGTGCAGCTCCTGACAATGGCTTTGGTGCGGTTGGTGGTGCAGGTCGCTGGGGTGACTACTCTGCTGGACAGCTCGATCCTTCCGGCCATGGCATCTGGTTCGCCACACAATATATCCCCAATAACGGTGATCAGTTTGAAAACTGGGGCAACCGCGTTTTCGAGGTGCAAGGCTAACATATCGTATGTCGGCCATGAGACCAGGATAACCTGTCGCCGGGTTATCCTGGTTTTTTGGCATCGAAGGCGAAGCGTTTCTATCTATGGCTGTGTCATATGCGTTAATGTGTTACGCACTTCCCATAATTCGGGATAAAAGAGGTCTTTGAGCGTGCGTTCCAGCAGTTCCAGTGGTGTGCCACCTGTGCCAATAGAGCCAGGACCAATCATCCGTTGTGCCAATTTCAGATGTTGTGAGCGGAACATCTGAAAAACCTCGTCATAATCGGTAAAAGCCTCGGCGCAGGCAAGTAAAAGTGGATAACGCTGCGTTTGCGTATAGACCTCAACGAGGGTGAGTTGTACACGGGCCAGCACGGCGCGAAACTCATCCCAGAGCGGTGGCGAGAGTTTCAGCAACAACTGAAAGCCGGGCGAGTCAGTTCCAGCTCCATCGGCCAGCACGGTGCGAAAGGCATGGAAATCCCAAGGCGTCATCGTTTCCAGCATACGCAGGTTATCGAGCATAAGATATTGAATGCGGACAATGCGATGTAACAGGCGTGTTGCCTCGATCACGTTGTCATTATGCAGAAGCGTATGGATGGTACGCAGTTCAAAAGCGGTCTCTTTCCACCATAATTCAAAGACCTGATGGACGATCTGGAATTGTAGTTCATCGTGCTGGACAAGCAACTCTTCCGGTTTTTGTAGTGTGAGCAACTCTTCCGTGCGCAAGTAACGCTCATACGTTGTCTGTCCTGCGTCATGGTGAGAGGGGGTATGCGTGATAGGTTCAACCATCATTTTTCATCCTTCTGTAGCATATAGAGCAACATCAGTGTTGCCCGTGCGTGCATGATTTAGTCTGGAGCTGTTGTCACGGAGCGTTGTTTTTGCTGTAGTGTGTTCCAGATGGCGCGTATGCGAGCGACTTCAGCCTCATCGGGAACTTCAGCACCATAGCGTACATTGGCATATGCTGTCGTTAGCGTATCAAGTTCATCTTCGACCAGTGGCAAATGTTCCTCAAGGCGAGTCTGAAATTCGTGTGGTGTCTCGTATCGCTTGCGTGGATAGCCACGACTGGCGACCCAAACGAGGAATGCGCGATAGATTTCGCGTATTGTGCGCGTGCGTGGTTCGCCAGTGAGTATGCTCACCTCATCTGCTGCTGGTGAGGTCGCGCGCTGTGGAAAAAAGTGTCGCCAGAAAGTGCGCAAAAGAGCCTTGATTTGTCCCCAAAAGAGTGACCAAGACCAAATGCTTTCATGCGTGTCTTGGTCGCGGCGGATCAGGCGAACACGGCGACGACGTAACGCCAGATAAATCAGTGTAGCCATCGCCAGGATCAAGAGCAATGGTAGTAAGACTTTGATGATGGGTATGGCAGCAGCGACAGCGGGCGGCGTTTTAGCGAGTTTTTGTTGGGAAGGCTTTATGCGTTGTTGAAGAAACTGTGGAATTTGTGGGAGGCGTGTTTGTAAATGCATCTGTGAGAATAGCCAAAAAAGTGGCGTGAGGAGAAACGTAATTATCTGTGCAAGGAATTCAACGAATCGGTCATAAGCATAACCAAGTGGTGCAAAAGCTTGCTGAAGTGTGCTGAGAAAGCCTGGACTGGCGATAGTTCCTACGATGAACGCGGTCACAAGCAAGGCCAGACCAATCATCAGGGTGATGTTGAGGATCGCACGCTCCTGTGCTGCGATATTGCCTTGTAAGCCAACTGGGTATGTTCGACGCAGGAAAGCGGCCTGCGCGAGAGCATGGGCGGTCAATCCTGATGCGACAAAGAGCGGGATGATGAAGAGCAGACTAGATACCTCGGTAAGGTTGACACGTCCAACTGTCAGAAAGAAGACGACAGCGAGAATGACGCTTGTGCCGGTGAGTAGGGCGCGGAAAACACTGGTTGGTTCGATCACACGGCGGGCAAGACGAATGCCACGCCAGCAGAAAAAGAGTGTGATGATACAGATAAAGGCCACATACACGGCGTTCCCGTCAAGCAATAAGACATCGTTGAGTAATGCGCCTAACCAGCGTGGGTCCAGTACGAAGAGAGAAGAAGAATAGACACTGGCCCAAACGATCAAGAGAACAGCCACAACGAGTACAACAGGGAGTAACGCTGAGCCGGCAGGTCTATCTTTTATTTGCTGGCTAGCTTCACTGTTGATCTCACGTTGCTCTAAACGGGTAACGAGCCAATATGCCCCAGCCATGACGACGAAGGGCGACCAGAGTGGTACAAGCGGTGTATGGCTCTGTGAAAATTGCAGCATTGCCAAGCCAGTCAGCAGAACCGCAATCCAAGATGTCTCGATCAAGATATAAAAATAAGGCAGAAGACGCTCGCCACCGCTCATCTGCGCAGGGAGCAACGTCGTAGCCATTTCTAGCATTTGACGATGACGCCTCTCTTCAGGTGTGAATGCTGCCTGAGCTTCAGATGGTTGCTCGTTGTCCGATCTAGGTGGTTGTGGTGTGTTCATCGAAAGCGTCCTTCTCTCATTTCCGTGCAAGAACCGCGTGTGACACCCGTATAGCATAGATTGTATGCTTGCGTAGCGCATGTGTCAATGTGGTCTTGTGTGAGATCTAGCACTTACCCTGTTTTTTCAAAAAGTGGATGCAAACTGGGTAGCGCAGCTATTTACAATGCGGAAATTTTATGGTATCGTTATATTTAGAAATGGAAACGTTTCCAAAACAAAGGAAATGCTTTAGCACTTGGCAGTTGAAATGGCATTAGTTGAGAGAAAAACGAAAATTAAGACGTATTCTTTGTCAGGAGCTAGGATGCCCCTGTGAAAGTGCGACTATTGTGTGCAGAAAGGAACAAGCGGAAGAGGAAGAGGAATTTTGGGGGCAGGGAAGGAATGCTGCCCGGTATGCACAAATGCAATGATGCTTTTATAGTAGTGCATTTCATTGTTATTCGCTAGCAAGTAGTCCAAAGGAGAACTCCACATGATTCCTGAGCAGCGCGAAGCCATGGACGAAATCGTTGGTAAGATTCGTTCTGGACGGATGACGCGCCGTACATTCCTTGAACGTGCCGTTGCTATTGGTTTGAGCAGCACGGCAGCGGTTTCGCTACTGGAGGCCTGCGGTGGGACCACCAACACCACCGGTGGCAATGGTGCGACAACCAATGTGACCTGGCAGAGTGAGCATGACGCATCTGGAACATATCAATCGTTGGTGGATACGTTCAACAAGCTGAATAATGGTGTTCATGTCACGTATACGAATGGTCCAACCGACACGGGCCAGTTGTTGACTATTTTCACCACTATGTTGCGTGCACGTAGCAATAGCTATGATGTGATGTCGATGGACATCATCTGGCCACCTGAGTTTGGCGCAAATGGGTGGACGGCTCCTATCTCAACAACGCAATGGCCCACCAGCGAGCGTGCGAACTATCTCCCGGGACCAATTCAGGGCTGCACCTATAACGGACAACTCTGGGCGGCTCCATTACGTACCGACGTTGGACTGATATACTATCGTACTGATCTCATTCCAACTCCCCCCAATAGTTGGAACGACTTGGTCTCGATGGCGAAATCGGTCTCACCGTCAAAAGTCAAGTATGGCTATTTGTGGCAAGGGGCGCAGTACGAGGGACTCGTCTGTGACTTTGTTGAGGTGCTGTACGGCTACGGCGGTAACGTGTTAGACCCCGCTAATCCGAAAAGTGTGACTGTGAATAGCCCGGCAGCACAGCAAGCTCTGGCTGAGATGGTGAGTTGGGTTGGCACAATCTCGCCAGCCGCCGTGACTACTTTCAAAGAAGAGGATGCACGCACTTCCTGGCAGAACGGTGATGCTGCTTTCATGCGCAACTGGCCGTATGCCTATTCGCTTGGACAGGATCCCACCTCTTCGAAGATTGTTGGTAAGTACGACGTACATCCGATGCTCTATGGCGGTAGCAATACGGTTGGGCATTCGAACATTGGGGGTTGGCAGCTTGGCATCAATGCATACTCGAAGGTTACTGATGCTGCCTGGACATTCGTTCACTATATGCTAAGCTCTGCAGCCCAGACCTCTCTTGCCACTGGTGCTTCTACGTTATCCACGTTGGAAAGTATCTATACTGATCCAACGGTTCTGGCAAAAGTGCCATTCTTTGCCAAAGTGCCCGATATTGTGAAGCAAGCCTTGCCACGCCCCGTTTCACCGTTCTATCCCGACATCTCAAATGCTATTCAGCAACGCATCCATGATGCATTGACCAAGGCATCCACTGTTCCCGCCGCGTTAAGCGCACTCCAATCGGACTTGCAAGCTATTGTTTCCAAGTAGTACACTATAGCTTGCACCCTTTGGGTACTCAGGAAAACATTTTCCTGAGTACCCCGGTACTTCACATTGTTGTGTCCTGTTACGACAGGAAATTTTGTATTTGACGCATACCCGGGGTGTGCTTGCCTTTGCAGCATATGGTGGGCCATGCCAGGGAGTGGTGAGGGACACTGCCAAGTGTGACGCAAATCGTCCACGTATCAACCTTAGCGGTATGCGTACTGACACTGTATAGTAAAGGGATAAGCGTTATGGCGACACCTGCACTGAATGTCCGCAAACAAGGTACGATGGCTAGTTTGAGAGACCGCTGGGGTCTGCAAAGTGGCTTTTTGCCCTATTTCCTTGTCTTGCCAACTCTCCTGCTTATTGTGATTATCGCTGTCTATCCATTGGTTGATTCGATCGTCCTGAGCTTCCTTAACAATCCGTTGGTTAAGGGCGGCTCGACCTTTGTGGGCTTGCGCAACTACGCTAGCATTTTTGCCAATAGTGAGTTTCTTGGCTCAATTAGCACGACCTTCTTGTTTAGCGTTTGCAGTGTCGTGCTGGAGTTTCTGTTGGGCCTGGGAATTGCGCTGCTTATTAATGGCACATTCCCCGGACGTGGTCTTGTGCGTGCCTCGATTCTCGTGCCTTGGGCATTCCCCACGCTGGTTTCAGCGCAGATTTGGGCTTTGATGTACAATTCGCAGACTGGCATTATCACCTATGCCCTGCAAGCCCTGCATATTCTGCCGGTGGGGGCTTCATTGTTGCAAAGTGCCTCGGGTATTGTGGTTGCCGCTGTCATTACGGATGTCTGGAAAACAACACCCTTTATGGCCTTGCTTATTTTGGCCGGACTGCAAGTCATCCCTAATGAACTCTACGAGGCGGCGAGTGTCGATGGTAGCACACGCTGGCAGCAATTCTGGACTATTACCCTCCCAATGCTCTCTGGCCCAATGGTAATCGCTCTCCTCTTCCGCACACTCGATGCCATTCGCGTCTTCGATCTGATGTATATTCTGGCTGGCAGACAGGTAGAGACCATTTCGTCATACTCTTACTTCTACATGTTTACTGGCACTGCATCAGACTTCCCTGTTGGTGTTGCCGCTGCTGTGGTTCTTTTTGTCTTCTGCGGCGCCATCAGCATTGTCTATCTGCTCTTTATGCGCTCGTCGCAGCGATAGTGGTCATTTATTCAGAAAAGGAGCATCATTCACTATGGCAGTACAGGAACGCGCATTACCACGCACAAAAGTAGGGGTAGCGGAGCAGCCACAGGGAAAATTTAGCTGGGGCCAGCTTGGTCGCTATATCGCTGTGGCAATCATTGTTTTACTCTCGCTCGGCCCGCTCTACTGGACACTGGCAACCTCGGTGAAAAACGGCCTTGAACTCAACTTCTCGCCACCTACGATTGTGCCACACTCATTCTCGCTAGTGAACTATGTCACTGATCTGACACAGACGCCGACCTTTATCCATGGCCTTATTAACAGTGCGATCATCTCGGCTTGTACGACGATCCTCGCGCTCATCTTTGGCTCACTGGCCGCCTATGCCATTGCACGTATCCAATTCCCCGGCAAATCGCTCGTGCTTGGCATCATTCTGTCTGTGCAGATGTTTCCGTTTATTGCAATGGTTGGCCCTCTCTTCGTGATATTCACTGGCCCGATCTATATCTATAACACGTATCTCGCGCTGATTATCCCTGATCTGGTCCTGACGCTTCCGCTGACCGTCTGGTTCTTGACCTCGTTCTTCCGCGATCTCCCACCTGACTTGGAAGAGGCCGCTCGTGTTGATGGTGCTTCGCGCTTGCGTGCCTTGTGGGAAGTTATCATTCCCCTCACCGCTCCGGGCGTGTTTACTGTTGCCATCCTCTCGTTTATTGCGGTCTGGAATGACTTTCTGTTCGGCTTGACACTGACCAGCGATTCAAGCGCACAACCGGTCACTGTCGCGATTGCCAATTTTAATGGCGAGCATACAATTCCCTGGGGCGAGATTGCCGCTGCTGGCGTCATCGTCATGGTTCCGCTGGTCATCATGGTTCTGATCTTGCAGAGACGTATCGTATCCGGCTTGACGGCGGGTGCGGTCAAAGGCTAACTTTACTGGTGACAGAAATGCCTGCATGTGCAAGAGACCTGTAGGCATTTTTGTTGTAATTTTTTACTGTGTCGTATTGCTAGTTAGAGGTAGCATCATGCCGTATGCAATGGGCGAATATTATGAACGAACCAGCGAGTATGACCTGGAATATCAAAGTCAATCTGAGCTGGATGTACCTTTCTGGCGTGAATTGGTCATGCGCTTTGCTCCCCAACACGTTTTGGAACTCGCCTGCGGCAGTGGTCGTATTGGCTTGGAACTCTTGCATCTCTCCGACAATTTCGTGCTAGAAGGCCTGGACCTTTCCGAAGAAATGTTAGCTGCATACCGACGCAAGCTCGCACTCCAGACGCAAGCCGTTGCGCAGCGTGTTACCCTGCATCATGTCGACATGAGTGATTACCACCTCCCTAACCAAGGGACCTTTGACCTTGTATTGCTCCCGTTCAACTCTATCTGCCATCTGTATGAAATCGAGCAACAGCTGGCAACATTTCGGCATACGTATGAGCATCTTGCCCCGGGCGGGCGTTTTGTGGTTGATACGTTCTTGCCCGATCTTGACTATTTGAGTAGTGCCTTGAATCGCCCTTCCAATGTCTATTTGGAAGACGAGATCGAGTCGCCGGAAGATGGTTTTACCTTGCTGCTCTACACGAGCCGTCGTTACGATCAGATCGAGCAAGTGCAGCACATTACGTGGACACACGAGAAGTTTTTCGAGAGTGGTGAGCATGAACGTTCTCTCACCAGGCTCGATATGCATGTCTTCTTCCCACGCGAATTGCAACTACTCTTTCTCGCAACTGGCTTTGCCATCGAGGCCATCTACGGTAGTTATGACTGGAAGCCTTTAGGACGAGGCACACGCCAAATTGTCGTAGGGCGCAAACGCACAGAGAACTGATGAAGCACCTTGTGGCTATTTTTCCCTTGACAAACCCGTGCAAACTCTTGTATCCTTATCGCTAGTAGGGTTGCCCTTTGATCTTTAAGAAGGGCCATATAAATTCTGGCAAGGCCAGTTAAGGAGGTGCAGTATGCTGAAAAAGCACGTCTATTCACCACTTGTGCTTGTATGCACCTTGTCTACCCATCACGAGGGTAACACGCCAATACTGTCCCGCCAGGTCCATCATAATCCTCTTACGGTGTGCGATTCTGGTATACGCTAACAGTGTTTGCTCCTGTTTCCTCCACACGGTAGATGTTCGATCTTAGAGTGACTGAAATAATACGATCTATATCGTGTTTTTTACGTTGGAGGAAATAAGACCTTGGTAAATGACCCAGACACGCTGACTGGCGTCGTACTTGGTGGCGCACATGGCATCTATGACGTTCATACTGATACAGGTATCTTACGTAGCACCTTGCGTGGCAAACTCAAAAAAGCTTTTGCGCACGCCCAAGCGGCGAAATCTCTTGGCAAAGAGCGTTTTCGTCGTGACAAAATGTTGATCGATCCTACCTACGCGCAACGTATGGAGCGCATTGAGAAACGTGATAGTGGCGAAGCACCACTTCCCACACGCCTTTCAGTTGGTGATTACGTGAAAGTGCGTCGTTTAGCTGATGGCATTGGCCTGATTGAAGAGATTTTACCACGTCAGAGCGAGCTTTCGCGCAAAGATACAGGTTCAACTGAAAAGAAAGCAATTCAGCAGACGATGCTGGCAAACCTCGATCAGGTGGTACTTGTTTTTGCAATGGCTCAACCTGATCCCCATTTTGGCTTGCTTGACCGCTATCTCACCATTTGCGAGGCCATCGAACTCCATCCCCTGATCTGTCTGAATAAAGCAGACTTGTCCCATGCCGTCTATGTAGATGAGGCTATCGCACTCTACGAGCGAATTGGCTATCGCGTCTTGCAAACGAGCATTGCGGACAAGCAAGGTGTTGAGCAGCTACGTGAACTGCTCAAAGAGCATACCACGCTCTTTACGGGACCATCGGGTGTGGGAAAATCTTCGCTCGTGAACGCGATTGAACCGGACATGGCTGTCAAAACGGGTATGATTAGCGACGTGACGGGTAAAGGGCGGCATACGACGACAGGCTCACGCCTCTACCCGCTTTCCGGTGGCGGATGGCTAGCCGACTCAGCGGGTATTCGTGCCTTGACCGCCTGGAATATTCCCCCCGAGGATTTGGCTGCTTGTTTTGTGGAATTCCGTCCCTTCTTAGGCCAATGTGGCTATGGAGATTGCATGCATCTGGATGAAGAGGAATGCGCTATTCTGGATGCGCTTGCTGCTGGCACGATTGACGAGGGGCGTTATCGCAGTTATGTGCGCATCTACACAGGTGAAGAGCGTTAGGAGAGAGCAAGCTGAGGAAGTGGTCACTGACTCGCTTCTAGCAATGCACGTATCACCTCTTCATCTTGCTCTTCAAAAACTGTGCGTGGATCGAGCAGGAGCGTGTCGCGGGAGATGCGTGTAATAACTGGTGTGTGGCGCAAGCGCAAACGTTTCGCCATCTCGGTGAGTGGTATGGAGATACGCGCTGCATCTAGCGCGAGCAACGTGGTAGGTAGCGTCTCGCCGGGGAGTGAGCCGCCACCTACCGTCGACTCACCGCGTTGTGTGCGTGCTACGAGACCCTGTTCTTGTAATCGTGTTATCCATGTATGGATGCGACTGGCAAGACGCTCTGGGCGGGCTGAGATCATGCGCCAGATGGGAATATGTGTGTTGGCCTCCCCACGTTGATAGTGGCGTAAGGTCGCCTCTAATGCGGCCAACGTCATCTTATCAATACGCACGGCGCGCATCAGTGGGTGTTTGGCAATGCGTGCGACGCTCTCCGCTTTGCCAACAATGAGACCCGCTTGGGGACCACCCAGCAGCTTATCGCCCGAGAAACATACCACATCGGCCCCTGCGGCTAGACTCTCCTGTGGTGTTGGCTCATGGCTCAGCCCATACTGTTCGCTATTGAGCAGGCAGCCGCTGCCCAGATCATCCATGACGAGCAAGCCTCGCTCGTGGGCCAGCTGGGTTAGCGCGCTGAGCGGGGTAGACTCTGTAAAACCTGTTATCAGAAAATTGCTAGGATGCACGGTGAGGAGCAGGGCTGTACGTTCACTCAGGGCTGCCGCATAGTCATGGATGCGTGTGCGATTGGTGGTTCCCACCTCAATAAGTTGGCAACCACTTTGGAGCATGACATCGGGGACACGAAAGCCGCCCCCAATTTCTACCAGTTGTCCACGTGAGATGACCACCTCGCGTCCCTGTGCTAGCGTGCTTAAACTGAGCAGAATGGCAGCTGCGTTGTTGTTTGTCACGATGGCCGCCTCGGCTCCTGTCAACTCTTGTAAGAGGGCACGCACATGGGTATGGCGTGAGCCTCGCTCACCCTCTGCCAACTCATACTCAAGATTGGAGTAGCCACTGGCAACCTGTTGAACTGCTTGTAAGGCCGCTTGACTGAGAGGGGCGCGTCCGAGGTTCGTATTGATAATTACGCCAGTGGCATTGATGAGAGGACGTAGCTGTGCTTGTTGCTCTTGCGAGAGGTGCGCTTGTGCTTCAGCGAGCAATGTCTCGGCGGGGGGGCAGAGTCCGCCTGTGCGAATGGTGACACGCGCTTGAGCTAGGCTAGCGCGAACTGCGCGCACCACGAGAGGGCGCGAGAAACGCACGATGAGGGTGTGTGCGGCAGGAAATTGTAACAAATCGTCAACGGAAGGCAAAAGACGTAATTGGTTGTGTTCGATAGTCATAACACTCCTCCCACATGTGCTGCGTTAGTGCAAGGAATAGAAAAGCCCAATGGCCAGGCTGTTTGCTATCTTACCCATCACATTGCGCAGATCATCATCATTGAGTTTACAAACAGCATATTGATCGGCGAGCAATGTGCGCAGAACGGGATAGAGTAACTCGGTTTTCACCAAACTATCTGTGTCAAGTAATGGATAGTCTCGCTTGAGTAGTAGGTGATGATATGGACGAAGCTTCCCTCGATACGATGTCAAGGCAACAACATTGACCGCTCCTGCGTGCCGACAGAACGGCTCCGAAGAGACAACGAGGGCTGGATGCCAATCAAGGATGCGCTTCTCTTCAATCCCCTGCGGTAGAGATTGATAGCCGAAGCTTACCCAATACACCATGCCACACTGCACAGGTGTTTGATAGGTCAGAGCATCCGGTGCAAGTTCTGGTGGGTGAGGCATATTCTTTACATATCTACCTTTTCACTACTGATGCGCAAAGGCCACCGGGACATAAACGGGCGTATCACCAGCCTCAACGTGCATTCTATGAAAACATACAGCCGTCAAAGACCAGGCACACGCAACGAGGTTGAGACGCTCTTCGCGTTCCTCCAAACTTTCTTCTTGCAGGGCGATGGTGATCATTTCCATCTCACGCTGATACTGCTCTGCAATCAAGGATGAACGGCTGAAGTCACAATTCGTCGCCATAATAGCTACCTCTTTATTCCATGTCCAAATTGTCATTTCACATTGCAAGGTTACATTGCAATATTGTCGCAGGTAGCGGCAAAACCGCATGTGTTCGGGGTCTGTTATTTCTCCAACGTTGGTGATTATACCAGTAAAGTGAATGAGAAGCAATGCTTTTTCCGTCTTTTTTTTACATCTTTGTAAAGTCAGCCATATCTGTCTGCTTGGACCCGCCTCTGCCCGCGTTGTTCTAGCCTCAACAGCATTCTCTCAGATTTTTCAAAAAAGTGTTGACAAGGTGCATATGGTCAGCTATAATGGTGCAGACGATCACTCAGTGAGAACTGGCGTGTTCCTCAATAGGGGCAGTTACCAAAGCGGTCAAATGGGACTGACTGTAAATCAGTTGCGAGAGCTTCGGAGGTTCGAATCCTCCACTGCCCACCTGCGAACACCATTCTATGGTTTGGTTTGCCCGTGTGGCGCAGCGGTAGCGCACAGTCTTGGTAAGACTGGGGTCATGGGTTCAATTCCCATCACGGGCTCCTGTGGTTTCTTGTGAGTGAGAGCTGTCGTATAGGGCCGCTCTCACCCGAAAGGAATCCGCGCAGGACGTAAAAGCTTTTTGCTGCCGTCTTCTGAAAGAGAGATCGTCGCTTTCCTTTAATCCTGTCTTAAATGTTACCACTATAGACGATCTGGCTATCAGGGGACGGCTGCTGCATGTTTATACCTGTTGCCATCTGATCGCATGTAAAAAGGAGCCTGAGCAGAGGACATGGCAAAAAAGAAGTTTGAGCGAACAAAGCCCCACGTGAATGTGGGAACGA
>VFSW01007360.1_pt1 | contig 15971 bp, 10 predicted proteins | sample 5358111 | NCBI WGS metagenome assembly VFSW01 (sample SAMN11554181, study PRJNA540505) | mine drainage metagenome | isolation source: sediment from site ElyBrook_90M | place: USA: Ely Copper Mine, Vershire, VT | collected 2017 | reverse complement strand
GGCTCTATTGCATCGGCGATCAGGCAGCGGTCATTCCGTCGTTTACCGGCGACGGGATTTCGATCGCGCTGCACACGGCTCGCTGCGCCGTGGCCGCGTTTCGGGCGGGTGAGGCGGCGCCGGCGTTCCAGGCGCGCCTGCGCAAGGCGCTTCTGCCGCAGATGCGGCTGGCGGGGTTCGCGGCCAACGGATTGAATAACGCGCTGGCGCGCGCGGTGCTGCCGCTGTGCCTGAGGATCTGGCCCGACGTCATGCGCGTCACCGCAAGTCTCACGCGCGTTGCCCAGCACGCGACCGCTGCTCCCGAGGCAGTGGCCGGCTGACGGCCGCGGCCCCGTGGATAATCCTTGCCGACAATATGGTATGCGAATCGGTGCCTGGTAGTTGGTGTTCCTGTAGACTTCGGTTGCAATCAGAATTGAGCGATGAGTTTTCGTTTAAACAACGGGATTGGCCTTTTCGGCTTTCTCGACTCGGCCAGCAAATTACCGCCGAAGCGGCGCTCAATGGCATCTACAACATCCGCACCAGCGTGCCCAAAGAACAAATGGACTCCGCCGAGGCGGTGTGCAGCCACAAGGCGCTTGCAGAAGTCGAGCGAGCCTTCCGCTCGATCCAATCCCTCGACCTGCCTATCCGCCCCATCCACCACTGGCTGGAGACCCGAGTCCGTGCGGACATGTTGCTCTGCTTGCTGGCCCACGATGTCGAGTGGTACTTGCGAGAAGCAAGGCGCGCACTGCTGTTCGCTAACGAAGATCTGAAAGCCAAGACGCAACGCAACCCGGTAGCACCTGCGAAGCGCTTCGTGGCGGTATTGAAGAAAGCCGCGACCGATCCTTTGGATGACGGATCGCCTGCCTATAGCTTCCAAACGTTGTTGCAGGAGTTATCTACGAGCGTCCGCAATACCTGTCAGCCTTCCTCGGGCCACACAGCCGCCTTGACCTTCCAGATGATCACATCGCCGAACCCTACTCAGATGAGAGCCATGCAGATGTTGCAGCATCACGGTGTAGACACTCACAGCACAACACAAGATTGCTCAAACTCAATGAGTACAAGGAAATACCTTCGCCGTCGCTCAGAACTTCGGCCTAATCGCTTCCCGAAAGAATGCCGCTTCGAATTGCGGTAACTACTGCTTCGGTACGATCGGACACCTTAAGCTTGTCCATGATGTTGTTGACATGGTGCCGGACTGTGTTGTCGCTGATGTTGAGGCTTCCTGCGATTTCCTTATTGGTCGAGCCCTCTGCAAGCAGTTCGAGAATCGATAACTCGCGCCCGGTGAGATCGGCGCGCAACATTCGATTTGCGAGCCTGGCAGAGATGCGTCGAGGGATATAGCGTTCACCCGCATCGACGGTTGTGATGGCTGCAACCATATCGGACTCGGAGGTATCTTTCAACAAATATCCCTGAGCGCCCGCGCGGATGGAGCGATAGATATCTTCTTCCTTTTCGAAGCTGGTGAGGACGATGACGGCCGGAGGTGATGTGATTGCTTTCAATGCGTGCAATACGGCGAGTCCGTCCATGCCTGGCATGCGCAGGTCAAGCAGCATCACATTGGGGCTATTACGCTTGATAAACGCCAGCGCTTCTTCTCCGCTTGCGGCCGATCCCACCACTTCGAATCCTGGCTGCGTGCTGAGCATGCTGGTGAGACCAGCACAGACAACCGGGTGGTCATCAACAATCAGAATTCGGATTGGAGTGTGGTTCTTCGTTGGCATGAAATGTGCGCTCCGATATGTAGCGAAATGTGTGTTTGAGCGAGCTTGCAACGGTAGATTCCAGTGGTAGCCGAACGGTGGCTATGACGCGCGTTCCGTGTTCCGGTTGACTTTCGATTTCGAGGACCGCCCCGATGTCCGCCGCGCGGCTTCGCATACCTCGCAAGCCAAACCCGAGCAGGTCTCCGCTCTTAACAAATCCGATTCCGTCGTCTTCGATCGTGAGCCGAATGTTCTTGCTGTCGTAGTTGAGGAGAATCGAGAGATTACTTGGATCCGCGTGGCGAACTGCGTTTGCGATGGCCTCTCGACCGATCCTCATGAGCCCCGTAGTAACGCGACTTGGAATTGGCCGCGGCACACCGCTGGTGTGTGCGGTAACGTTCACTGCTCCGCCTTCGACCATTGACTGCGCAACCGCAGTCAGCGAGGGTAACAGCTCCATCTTCTCCGCCGGATCGGCGTCGAGTCGTTGAATGCTGCGGCGCGCTTCTTTGTGACTATGCCGCACCAAGTCTCTAGCCAAGTCAACTTGCTGCCGCAGGTCCGACCTTTCATTTGGAATTACCTTGCGAATCGCCTGTAATTGGAAGCCGATACCTGCGAAGCTCTGGGCTAGGGTGTCATGAATCTCGTTAGCCAGCCTTTCCCGCTCGCTGTGGACGGCTTTCAGTCGCCATTGCTCAATACGGCCCCGAACAACCTGAGCAAGGAAGGCAACAACCAGGAATCCCAGGAGAGCTGAAATGTAGAACATATGTCGGATGGTCCACCATGTAGGAGGGCCAATCTCTTTGACGTCAGATGGAGAGCGAAGAAGTAGCTTGCACCGGACCGAATGAGCGCTGTCAATCCCATAATTCCACGTGCCTTCAACCTCCAATATGCTGATGCCGGAAATCGCGATCATGCTTCCCTCGCGAAGATCGCGCAGAGGATCCGAGGCCCCAGTGCGACCTAGTTCGGCAAGTATGATATCGGACTTATCCTGTAGGAGGAGCACGTGAGTAGATGGCTCGCGTACTTGACGGATGAGAATCCCCTTTACACTTACCAACACGTTATTGAGTTTCCCTTTTGATAGGTTGGATACGGACTCTTCTATCGGTTGAGGTGGCTGTCCAGAGCCGATCCTTCGAAAGATAGCGTCTTCCAGGATTGGTCCGGAATCGTGTGAAGCCGGATAACCGACAACTTCGACACGGTCACCTGGATTGATCCGGTCAACCTGCCGTGTTTTGACCAAAAGCGCCTGGCCTTCATCTTCAAGATATAGGCTCTCTCCTGGAACGTAATAGGTCACTATTCCTGCCACTCGGACAGAGTGCCAGTAATCGGCACCTGATCTGTACTGCATCACATTGCCCAATCGCATTATGCGCTGGGAAAAAAGATTAGAAGGTGGGGGTCGAAGCACCATCACGTCATGCATGCCGTCGACAGAGAGAGTTGGCGTGATGATCTGTCTGTTCTCGTTTTTAATAGCTGTAGCTGCAGCCCTGACTCGAACTACGGCGCCGATGAGCTTGTCGACGCCTGAAGCGTCTTGTTCTGGAAGGATTGCGTCAACGACACCATCCTTCATTGCAATTCGCAACGATGGAAGATGCAGTCGTGACTCTCCGTATCCAACACCGGCGGAACGCACCAGTCCTGTGACGGACACAAATTGGCAGTCCATTTCGCCAGTGCTCAGTTGCCGGAACGTGACGGCCCGTGGTCTCGGAAGAGCTGCACGTCCAATCTTGCGAATCTCGTGCCCATTCACAACGGGGGAGAAGAGCCCCTCACTAACATGCCCGAGGATTTCAACTCGGTCGCCTTGCCTAAATTCTTCAGGATGGTCTAAATATACCCAAATACCGGCAGTACGATCCTGCACAATCAAGGAAATATCGTTAGACGCCTGCCATGTAACCACTCCGCGCATTCGAACCGGGAACTCACGCCTGGCCTGCTCCTGCGTGAGTGCGAGAAGAGATGCAGATGTAGTGTAGGAGCCAGACTTCTCTTGCGATGTTTGTGCAGGAGATGGCGAGGTGAGAAGGGCGCTGTGGATCAACAGCGTAAGCACAATCCAGACGAGCGATCCCTGCGCGCCAAAAGCCGCCGCTTGAGGACGTGTGGTCTTCACAGCGGACATCGGAGAATTCAATGGATGGGTTGGATACATGACGAGCGCCGAATGTGCAACGAATCTGTTTCGGGTGTACCAATACTATTCCAGTCGGTGAGAGAAGTATTGTGACAGATCGCGACAGAAAAGGCGATTGCTAATCATTGCCTTGATGTTGCGCATCCTGTGCGGGCGATTACCGTGTCACGGGTCCAGTACTGAAGGCGTCAACTTATGAACCCAAATGGCAGATTCGAGGTCTTAGTGAGGTCGCAATCGTGGGCGCGCGTCGAGAGCGTGCAGACGCGAACAGCGCGTTGTCGGGCGATTTGTGAGATACGCACATGGCTGATGCAACAAGTCGAGATTCCGAGCGGCGCTTTGAAAGCGAGAAACAAGGGTAATCGTACATTTGTACGATGCTTTCCTGACCCACTTGTATAGGTCGCTGCAGGCTCAGATGATTGGGCACTGCCAACCCCAGAAAGACCATTAGATTTCGGTCGAATATAGGATGGACTTCCTTCCACGTGGTGGCTAGCATTCGTCACGGCGTAACACATGAGCCAGAGTGACAGTGCACATATCGCTTCGGTAACCCCAGTCGCCAACGCTTTCTCGCTCGAATGAGACCAGTGAAAGGAACTAAGGATGAAAAGATTCCATCTAGCCATCGATGTTTGCTTCATGGCAATTGTCCTAATGCTTCAGCATCCCCTTGCCGTTGCCCAAGATGCTACAGGCACAATTACGGGAACCGTGAGCGACCAGACCGGAAGCGTCGTCCCAAATGCGGCAGTCTCGATCGTTGAGACTCAAACAGGAATTAAGCACGAAGCGACGACGAACTCGTCCGGCGCTTACACCGTCCCACAGCTTCCTGTGGGCATCTACAACGTTTCCGCGAGCAAGCAGGGATACAAGGTCGCCAAACAGGACGGTCTCCGATTGAACATTACGGACGTCGCCCGCGTCGATTTGAGTTTGGCTGTTGGCAGCACCGACGAGACTGTCACTGTGACAGCGTCCCATGTCGAACTGAATACCGAGAATGCCGAGGTCGCAACCACCATTTCTGACCGTGAAGTAGCGGATCTCCCACTCAACGGGAGAAATTTTCAGCAGCTAATGACGCTTGACGGAAGCGCCTACTCAATCGGAAGCAGTGTGCAGAACCAGTTCAGGGGATCGCAGAGTCTTTACGGTGGAGGTGTCGTTGGAGCCGGCGGTTCGCGCAGTGACGACGTCGGATTTCTCATTGATGGACTGAACAATCGAGATATCGGGTTTGGATCCGCGATCCTGATCCCATCGATTGACGCCTTGCAGGAGTTCAAGTTTCAAACAGCAACCTACTCCGCGGAATATGGAGGCGCAAGTACGCAAGTACAGCTTCACTTCAAATCAGGAACGAATTCGCTGCACGGGACTGCCTACGAGTTTGTTCGCAACAACGACTTTGACGCACGTGCCCTGAACGAGGTCTCTATTCCCAGACTCGATCAGAACCAATTCGGCTACTCCCTGGGGGGACCGGTCTACATACCAAAGCTGTACGACGGAAGGAATAAGAGCTTCTTCTTTGCAAACTACGAGGGGCTTCGCGTGAAGGCAAATTCTGCCCCGCAATACTTCTGGGTACCTACGGCAGCTCAGTGGTCTGGCTCCATTGGACAGAACATTGTCGACCCTCTCACCCAACAGCCTTTTCCCGGCACTGACGGTCAAACAGTACCGGCTGGTCGTATATCCCAGTTTGCCAAGGCATATCAGGCCCTGGCGCTGCAGCCGAATTCGACATCGCCTTACGGCAACTTCACAGGAGAGGCTGGCAACCCTGACAATGCAGATCAGCAAAACTATCGGTTCGATCAAAACCTTGGTGCCAACAATGCGTTGTTCTTCCGCTATTCCAGGTCAAGTGATTTTGCGACGACGGGATCTCTGAATGGAACCGGCAATTCCGCATCTACAACCACTCAAACTCAGAATCATGCCTACCAGGTAGCCTACACGCACATCTTCTCGCCCCAGCTTGTCAACCAGGCAACTTTTGGTTATGTATTTGCCAATTTTGATACAGTAGCGCCAACCATCACTCAGGCTCAGCTGGCGTCGTTTGGAATTCAAGGTGGATTCAATCCTCAACCCACTCCAGAAGTTCCACTTCTGACCTTGAATAACACGATCATCGATGGGATGGGAACGAACAACAATTGGCCACAGATCGACCAGACCAAGTACTACAACGTGGCTGACACCCTCTCGTACTCAATTGGGGATCACTCACTGACTGCTGGATTCTCGATCTTGAATTGGTCGCATTATTACGGTAAAGGCGCTAACTTGGGGGACTGGACATTCGACGGGCGTTACTCCGGCAACACGTTTGCGGACTTACTCCTTGGAAACCCCAGCGCCTACAGCATCAACGTTCCGTCCCCGTACGCTGAAACAGCCGCGGACGCAGTCTTCACGTTTCCGCAGTACACCTGGTCCACATACGTACAGGATGCCTGGAAGGCCAGCCGTCGCCTAACGATCAACATGGGTCTACGCTACGAGTACCTCTCAATTGACCGGGAATCCCAGAATCGGTATTTGTGGTTCGATCCCAGCGTTGCGGGAGGCGCAGAATGCACAGCAAATCAAGCGTCTGCCCAAGCCGTCGGCGGAAACGGACTTTTGCAGTATTGCAAGCAAAGAAGTGCGCCGAAGCTCTCCTTTGCGCCACGCTTTGGTATCGCATACCTTCCATTCCCCAACAGCGATAAAACCGTCATCCGCCTTGGATACGGGATTTTCTACAACACTGTAGATGGGCAGGATTACGTCAATGATGCCGGTAACTATCCATATCTTGGGGCTGAGTCTGCCAATGGGACTCCAGTTACGGATATTCTTAGCACATCCAATCCGATACCGCCGATTACGACGTTGCGTCCGATTGCGGCGTCCGACCTCGGGTTTGTGATGCTCGGCGAGATAACGCCGCGCCGTCCATATTCCCAGAACTGGAATCTCTCGGTTGAGCACCGTCCCTTGAAGAATACGATTGTAGGCGTCAGCTACACAGGATCTGAGGGTACTCATCAAGTTACGAGATATAACCTCAACCAACCGCTCCAGTACGATCCATCGAACCCGCTCTCTGTAGCCGCCCGTAGGCCTTATCCAATCTTTGGCGATGTGTATTCGCGAATTTACGGTTTGAGCTCAAACTACAATGCTGGAACTGCAACAGTCCGGCATGAGTCTCGCTCGCTTGTATTGACTGCTGCGTATACCTACTCAAAGAGCTTGGATGTTCGCTCAGGTGAGGATGGCGCCGGTGGGGCTGAGGTGAACGGCTGGGCGGGTCCAATGGATTCACAGAACCTGAGACGTGATTATGGCCCATCATCTTTCGATGTGAAGCATCGGGCTATAATCAGCTTTGTTCACAACATTCCGGTCGGCCGCGGGGAGCGGTATCTCTCCACGGCGAACAAGCCAGTGAATGCAATCATTGGTGGCTGGACTTGGAATGGAATCGTCACTGTCCAGTCCGGATTTCCTGTTTCAATAGCGGCAGGAGATGCACAAGGCCTGGCTGACACCTTCTCTCAGCGCGCCGATGTGGTGGGCAACCCTTATCCCTCCGGCTTTCACAAGTCTGCTCAGCACTGGTTTAATACAGCAGCCTTCGCGCAACCAGCTCCCGGCATCTTTGGAAATTCCAGCAAGGGCGTGATCCGAGGGCCAGGATCTGAAAACTTCGACCTTTCGCTTTTCAAGAACTTCAGCATCGCAGAAAGAGCAAGGTTCCAGTTCAGAGTCGAGTCTTTCAATGCCTTCAACCACACAAATCTCGGTTTCCCCGACTATAACGTTGATGATGGCCCGTCTTTCGGAACCATAAGTAGTTCGGCGCCCGGCAGAATTATTCAATTGGGAGGTAAGGTGATCTTCTGAATCCAGCAATGTAACCGCAATCGGGCCGTCGCTCAGAGTGACGGCCCGAGGAGCTAGCCAGTCCCCCCACAGTCTCCGGAACGAGTAACTCAGATTGACGCGAGTTCTTTCGGCCTCCGTAACCCTAATGCCCATTACTTTCTTGGAGTGAATACCGCAATCATGGCTAACGTGAAATTGGCTCGCGCATTTCTCTATTTTGCAATTGCTGCTACTGTGCCGTCTCTGTGGGCCAAAACCGCTCACAGTCAGCCGGACTACATCCAGCCTGGCGCAGTATGGCTGGATACTCAGGGGCACCAGATCGAGGCCCACGGTGGAGGGATTTTATACCACGATCATGTTTGGTACTGGTTTGGCGAGGACCGTACTCGGGGCCTTGATCCTGACAAAAGATACGTTGCCTGCTACTCATCTCAAGACCTCATTCACTGGACCTTCCGCGGGCGCCCTCTCCAACTCTCTGACCCTGAACACATCGGCAGAGATTGGGTCCTTGAACGTCCCAAGGTGTTCTATAGTCGATCGACCCGTCAATTTGTGATGTACTTTCATCTCGACGACTCGCAATACAAGGTCGCACGTGTTGCAACCGCAATCAGTTCTACGCCCACAGGTCCTTTTCGCTTCGTTCGTAGCTTTCGTCCTCTCGGGCTTGAATCCCGGGATATCGGACAGTTCGAAGATGACGACGGATCTGACTATCTGATTTTTGAATCTCGTCCTTCCGGTGGATTTTACATAGCAGCGCTCTCTCCAGATCGTCTCTCCGTTGCTCACCAAGTTGCATTCATTGATCTTGCTCTAGAAGGCGGAGCAGTGGTTCACTATCGAGACTTGTACTACGTCGTCGGCTCTCACCTGACCGGATGGAATCCGAATTCGAACGTATATTCGAGTGCTCCCAGTCTGTCGGGCCCTTGGGCGAAGTTTCTTCCCGTCGCTCCGGATGTTCCGGATACCTACGGAGCGCAATCAGGTCTGCTTCTGAAAGTCACGGGAACGAAGGAAACGGCGGTGATATTCATGGGCGACATCTGGAAGCCAAACGAATTGTGGGATTCAAGGTATCTTTGGATGCCGGTCCAGATCGGCGAAAGCCGGGTGAAGCTCCCCCCTCCGGCTCGATGGACCATTAATGTCAAGACCGGGAAAGTTACCATCACCACAAAGGAAGAGATCGCTGGGTTTTCGAAATGACTTTGTTCGGACCATTTATGCACGCGTTTGGGCGGCAAGGTTGCCGAGCTGAGGACGGTCGGAGGTCAAACGGCATGATTTCATGCTGGAATGCAAAATGGAATCTGGTAGGACGTTTTCATCTGTTGGGCTTGCGCAATTATTGAGAGGAAGTTCGCCACAGGAAAGTCACCACATGGCAACCTTTAATTGAGCTTGGGAAAGACGAAGATATGGACTGATAGGAGTGACCAGGATGCCTTGCACCATTAAAGATGTCGCAACTCTGGCTGGTGTTTCGACCGCCACGGTATCTCGGGTTACGAGCGGATCCAATGCTGTTTCCGGGAAGACCGCGGCCAGAGTGCTGCAAGCCATCTCGCAGTTGGAGTATCGCCCCCACGCCCCGGCTGCGGAGTTGGCGCGAAGGGGCGGCGGTGTTCCAAGATTGCGCGGTTCTTATCAACGCGCCAGCGATGACATGAATCGGTTGCGCACATCCTATTCATCGGTCGATTGGCGAGGCAAACCTCGCAAGACGGGCTGAGTGTTGGAGGGCATTCCATTTTGACCGAACCTCTCAAATGTCAAAGGGGCTGAACATGACCAGAGCAAGCGCATCCGTTGCATGTCTGTTCTCCGCGCTTTTCGGGGCGTCTCATGTCGCTGGCCAGCCTCCTGCAACCCTTGGTCACGCATTGCAGGCATTACACCAGAGAGATTATGCACGAGCGGAATCGGAGTTGCGTGCTCTTTCGGCCATCAACCCTAACTCGCCGGAGATATTGGACAATCTCGGGATTGTCTATCAATTGCAGGGCAAGACAGATCAGGCCGTCGAATCATTCCAAAGGGTATTGAAGATTAAGAGGCTCCCCGACGCCATGGCAATGCTAGCCTCAGACTTTTGCCGGAACCATGATTTCGAACATGCCACACCGTTGCTGAACGAGGTAAAGGCCGATATTAGCGACCCAAATATCATGGCTACCGTGGGCCCTTGTCTTCTGGAAGCGGGCCAGCCTTCCGATGCGGTATTCGTTTACGAAAAGCTGGTGAGCCGCAAGGCGATGCCGGAGGATGAGAATGCGGCAAATCTCGTGCGTGCATACTTCGATCTCTCACGCAAGCTCTTGGCAACTTTGTCTACGCTTTCAGAAGGTGCAGCCTACACTCGTGCTGTCCAGAGTGCGAAAGGCGATGAAACGCTCGACGCCACGTCGCAATTTCGGGCTGCATACGCTCATGCTTCTTATCTCAGGGAGAGCATGTCGATCGCCGAGGAAATCAGGTTGCTGAGGTCTCATCAGAACGACGCGCCTCTCTTGTACATCCTTGGAGTGAAGTGTGCGGAACGTGCAGCTGCGATTTTCGATGGGGCGCAGGATCAATGGCCGGATTCGATTGCGGTGAATCAGCTTATAGCGGAACTGAAAGACACTCAGGGGGACAGGGACGGGGCGATGCGAACCTATGAGGAGATTCTGGCGAAGCACCCAGAGGCTCCGCCGGAGGTTCATTTTGCGCTAGGCCTGCTGTATGGGGAGCGCGGCAGATGGAACGATGCGTTGGAACAGTACCGCTCGGTGGAATCTGAGGCCGCTGGGAGCCTTTACCTGAAGCAGCGCATCAGCGAAGTGCTTGTGCACTTGGGCCAGAACCAAGCAGTGATTGAATTGCTCAATAAGATTGTGGCGAGAGGTGAAGCACCCTTTTGGGCTCTTCGAGATTTTGGTGAGGCTGCCGAGGGCTTGGGGCAGGAGCAGATGGCAATTCAGTACCTAAAGAGAGCTAGCAGCCTCGATCCTGGAAATTCGTCCATTCACTATCATCTGGTTCGCATTTATCACAAGCTCAATGACCCAAAAGCCGCGGAGGCTGAGCTAAGAATCTTCAGACAGATTGCAGAACATGGTTCCAGCAGTGCAAGTCTTCAAGAGGCCCACCTGGCTCTGGCTTCCAAGTTCGATCGAGCGCATCAAATCTCGAAAGCAGAAGAGGAGTGGCGGGCTGCCTTGGCTATCGATCCGGAATCGGCAGTCGCACTCGAAGGGTTATCACGAGACTTGGTTCTTGACGGCAAATATTCGGAGACGATCGCACTGCTCGAGGATCCGAGCCTGATTGCAGAAAGAACACCTTCGCAGCTCGTAAATCTCGGGGCAGCCTATGCTGGGGCTGGAAAGCTTCCCCAAGCAGTGAGCACACTGCGCGATGGCTTGAACACCTATCCCGATTCCATCGTCCTGGCCAAACATCTGGCCGAGATGCTCGTTCGGACAGGGAGGCAGACCGAGGCGGCAGCACTCCTGAACGAGACGCTTTCAGAAGATCGCAAGCCAGATCAAAAGGTCGCGAGACCAGAACGTTAGTGGATTAGGAACGAAGAGAGGAAACGTGGCCGATTCGAATCTTCCTCAGCGAAACCTGGGAAAGGCTTTCATGCTCAGTTCCTGTGCAATGATCGCGCTCCTTTACCTTTCGACTTGCTCACTCACGCGGCCAATTCGCTATGGCGCTTATGCTCTTTCGGCGGGGCCGGTGATGGTCCTGCAGGATTCGGACCAGGAGCTCTCAGCCATATCCATCGACTATCCAGAAGACGGCTCGATCTTTCCGCCCGGGATTACGCCGCCAACATTTCTTTGGCGGGATGCATTCGGTACGTCTTGGACGATCGACATTTCATTTGCGAATAGCAGCATGCCGATCCACATTGAAACGAAAGGCGAGAGGATGCGCATCGGCGCGCTCGATCCAGAGTGCATCGAAAATCCAGAAGACCAACCTAAGCTGACGCCCCGACAAGCGGCAACCTGGACCTGGACTCCCAACGCCAACATGTGGGTTGCAATCCAAGCCGCGTCAACGGGGCAACCCGCCTCCATCGTCATCACGGGGTATCGTGCTGGTCACACCGCCGTTTCTCGATCACGAACTCAAATTGAGACCTCGCGTGATTCAGTAGGTGCGCCGATCTTCTATCGCGATGTTCCGCTGATGCCGTCAAGGGGAGTGGACGGGGTGGTCCAACCGCTGGCGCCATCGACCGTTCATCTCATCCAATGGCGGCTCCGCGACATCCGGCAGCCTGAGTCTCGTACGGTTCTTCGAAATATGCCTACATGCGGGAACTGTCACTCGTTCTCTGCGGATGGCAAAACGCTAGGGATGGACATTGACGGACCCGCCAACGACAAAGGGCTCTACGCGATCGCTCCCGTGCAAAGGCATATTTCCATCACGAACAACAACCTGGTGCACTGGAATACGGATGGGAGAGTGGGCAAGGTAAGAGTCGGCTTCATGTCGCAGGTGTCGCCGGACGGCAAGTATGTGGTGAGCACTTTTGCTGGCCCTTCCGTGAACCTTATTGATTCTTATTATGTAACTAACTTTATGGACTATCGATTCCTTCAGGTGTTCTATCCCACGCGCGGGATTCTCGAGTGGTACGATCGCGCAACGGGTCTGCGCCAGCCCTTGCCCGGAGCAGACGACCCTCGATATGTGCAGACAGATGGAGTGTGGAGCCCTGATGGCAAATACATCATCTTTGCGCGTGCCGATGCGCGGGACCCAAGGTATCCAGGACAGCGGCCGGCACTTCGCGCGAACGATCCAAACGAGACCGCGATCCAATACGATCTTTACAGAATCCCGTTCAATGGGGGGAGAGGGGGGCAGCCCGAACGAATCATGGGGGCGTCCCAAAACGGGATGAGCAATAACTTCCCCAAGGTCTCGCCCGATGGCAAGTGGATCGTATTTGTCGAGTGTAAGAACGGCCAGCTCATGCGTCCAGATAGCCAGCTGTTCATCGTGCCATTTGGTGGAGGCACGGCGCAGCGCATGCACGCTAACACCCGGCTTATGAATTCGTGGCATAGCTTCTCTCCAAACGGCCGCTGGATGGTCTTCTCGTCGAAGGCGCAATCGCCTTACACGCAGATGTATCTTACGCATCTGGATTCTGACGGAAACGACAGCCCGCCTATCTTGATTGACAATGCCACCGCCGCGAACCGCGCAGTAAACATTCCGGAGTTTGTGAACATTGACCCAGATGGCATCGAGAGTGTCGAAGTCCATGTCGCCGATCAGCACTAATTGCGGGATTATCGCGCCGAGGAGCAGGCGGGTGGCGTCCTTCATCTGACGACCTTCCAGCAGTGCGAATTTAGAGGTGCAAATATGTCTGAGATTGAAAACGTCGCCGAATCCATCCTGCGGACGCCGGTTTCAAGGCGGGCAATTACAAACCATGCCGTGCTTAATGAGGCATTTGACTATGCAAAGCCGAGTTCGTTTTCGCGCGGTTTGAAGATTGAAGTCGGCGAGATCGTGATAGTGCTCGTCTCAGGCACGGCGTCAATCGATGAGAATGGCAAAAGTGTGCATATAGGCGACTTTCGGGGACAAATGCGCAGGACTCTGGCGAACATCACGGGCCTGCTTGCCAGCGAAGGGTGCACCTGGCGAGATGTCGTGCGCACCACTTGCTACCTGCGCGACATCGATCGCGATTACGACTTTTTCAATGAAGAGCGCAGCGCGTTTTTCCGGACACAGAAACTCGATCCGTTGCCAGCATCTACCTGCATTCAGGCGAAGCTCTGTCGACCCGAATTGCTGGTTGAGATCGAAGCCATTGCCATGTATCACGCGAACCGTCCAGCTACGGCGGCTAAGATGATTAAGCCAACTCTAAAACAGAAGAGGTAACGATGTTCAAGGTTGACGGTTCGAAGAGTTCGCAGGTCATTCTAGTCGCCCTTATCGCGTTCGCAATGATGGTCGTTCACCTGGGTGGAGCCACGCAGGCGAATGCGCAAACAGCGATTGCCGTGCCTCCGCCGCCGATGGGTTGGTCTTCGTGGAACAGCTTCTCCAACACCGTTGACGCAAAGATCACCATGGCGCAGGCAGACGCGATGGTCGCCAATGGCATGGCGAAAGCTGGCTATCAATATGTCAACATCGACGAGGGTTGGTGGCTGGGCCAGCGCGATGCCGATGGAAACATTGTCGTCGACGGGAAGGCATGGCCTGCGCTTGCCCCCGGAGAGCGGGCCGGAGACATGGCGAACATCGTTCGCTACATCCATTCCAAGGGCCTCAAAGCCGGCATTTACACCGACGCGGGAATGGATGGTTGCAGCATGTATCCCGATCTGGGGCCCGTCTATCAACACGTTGGCAGCGAAGGCCACTACGAGCAGGATTTCCTGCAATTCGCAAAGTGGGGATTCGATTATGTGAAGGTGGACTGGTGCGGGGGCGATAAGGAGAAGCTGGATCCCGCGGTGCAGTATGCCGAAATTGCACGAGCCATCGACAGAGTCCAGGCAAAAACAGGACACCGGCTCTACTTCTCTATCTGCGAGTGGGGAAACAACAGTCCTTGGACGTGGGCTCCAAACATAGGCGGCGCGCCCTCGGACATCTGGCGGACGAGCGGAGATATCGTTCCTCCGATTGTGCCGCACCAGAAGCACAGTGGACGTCTGGCCAGCTTTACGGGCATGCTCGCGAACTTTGATCAGGGAGTTCATCCCGAAGCGGAACACACTGGCTTTTATAACGATCCGGACATGATGGTGGTCGGTATGCCGGGTCTGACAGAAGCTCAGAACCGTGTCCATATGAGCCTCTGGGCGATTTCCGCAGCGCCGCTGATTGTGGGCGCGGACCTTACGACATTGAGCCCAGCCGCGCTAGCCACGCTTACCAATCCGGAGGCGATCGCTATCGATCAGGATTCGCTTGGACTCCAGGGAGTGAAGGTGGCGACACGCGGCGATGGGCTCGAGGTATGGTCGAAGGCGCTTGCAAGTCCGGGGGAAAGGGCGGTGCTGCTGCTGAACAGGACAGGAGATCCGGCATCGATTACGGTTCATTGGGGCGATCTCGGTTTGCAGGATGCGCTGACCACTTCAGTGAGGGATGTGTGGGCGCGGAAGGAACTAGGGAAGTTCGAATCTTCGTATTCCGCTCACGTTCAATCGAATGACGCGGTCCTGCTGATCGTGCGCGGCAGGGAAGGAAAGCTTACTGAGTATGCTGCTGGAGCGAGCGAGCGCGGAAGCACGGTCCAGGAGGTCCTCTTCAGGAATGTGTCTTCGCGTGTTCGCATCGGTCGAGTCCGGATTGCCTACAGGAACCCGGACCACACGCCGCGCATCGCGGAACTGCGCGTCAATGGCCAGATTCCGACAAGAATTGCATTTCCTCCAACCGGCAGCGCTCAGGCGTCCGGGGCGGTATGGATCCAGGCGATCTTCGATCGCGAAGGCGCGAAAAATGTCCTCGATGTCTCGCCGATTTCAGATTCTGGATTCAGGATTCAATCGATCGCGGTCGAATAGAGTTCCGAGCGGATCCGCCCAGGGTTACCCTACGTGCGCGGCATCATCTCGGGCCAAGCTGGCCGACGATTAGAAAAGAGCCAAAATTTGATTTCAGGTTTGCGCATGACAAGCTGACGTTCACGTCGTAGCTCTCGTCGGAAAGCTGGTCGTCCGCGTTGAAGCTGAACGTCCCCAACGGCACGCCAGCGAGCGACGAGCTTTCCGACCGTCTATTGCCCACCGGGTCCAGTCCGTAGCTCACGTTGCCGTTGTGCTTGGCGGGGTCCAACGCAAGCTTCTCCTCTGTCAGCCGGTAAATGCCATGATAGCTCCAGTTCTCCGTCCGGCCATTCAATTCCGTTGCGCTGGTCCGGTTCCCAGTCTGCCCGCGCTGGTAGACGTAGCCCGTCGTCTGCGTCGCCAGCCCAGTGATGCGGTTTAGCGTATCGTGCTCAGGCCAATGCCCATGCGAACCAGATGATTGGCGAATGTTTTCCGGATGCGAAGCGGGGAGAGTGATTCGCCGATGCCGCTCCTCGGCTCAAATCGGCCAGTATGGCGGAATTCGGAGGCGAGAGGTCTGTCCGGCCTGGACGGCGTGTCGCAGAGTCATCCGGCAAGGCACCGGATGAC
>VFSW01007359.1_pt1 | contig 15973 bp, 23 predicted proteins | sample 5358111 | NCBI WGS metagenome assembly VFSW01 (sample SAMN11554181, study PRJNA540505) | mine drainage metagenome | isolation source: sediment from site ElyBrook_90M | place: USA: Ely Copper Mine, Vershire, VT | collected 2017 | reverse complement strand
TAAATACAACAGCGGCACAAGTGGCAACACTTGGTTCTGTTACAACAGTTTCAACAGGCTTTGCTGTTAATGCTTCAATCTTGGCGGCAATCAACACAAATGGCGCAAGTTACATCTACCTTTCAATAGCGTAAGGAATATTAAAATGCAAATCAGAATTCGTGAAACAGGCGCAGTCATGTACATTGACGAATTTCGTGCCTATCAACATACACATGGTGGCCCATCATGGGGAGCAACAACTGAAGAAATCCTAAACTCTTTGGGTGCTGATGTTGTGTTTGAAGGCCCACAAGCAACGGGTGGAACTGTTTACCAATACTCTCAAGCTGCTGGCGTTGAGCAAATTGATGGTAAATGGTTTACAAAGTATGTGCTTGGCCCTGTCTTTGCCGACACAACTGTTGACGGTGTGACAACCACAGCCGCAGAACATGAAGCCGCCTACAAAGCTATTAAAGACGCTGAACAAGCCTCCGCTGTGCGTCAAAGCCGTAGCGACAGATTGGCAGACTGCGATTGGACACAAGTGGCTGATTCTCCTGTTGATAAATCTGTTTGGGCAACATACCGCCAAGCCTTGCGTGACATTACCACTCAAGACGGTTTCCCTTGGAATGTGACTTGGCCTGATTCACCATGAGATTTGTTTGGAAAATCTCAGAATTGAAGGGTAATGCCAAAGCCATATTACAGGCTAAGTATCACGTTTCATTGATTGAAGATGATCTGAGAATTGAGACTGAAGGATATTGGGATTTTGACCCTACAAAGGCGACAATCCCAACATCCCAAGTGACAGAGGAAATGGTGGCTAATTGGATTGATGAAGGCACTACCCAAGACGGTGTAAGTAGCATAAAATCAAGGCTATTAGAGCAGCTTGAATCGGTCAAAAAACAGCAAGAAATTGCGTTGCCTTGGAAGCCGCCTACGTTTAAATTAAGTTAAGGAATCACTATGGCTGTGCCTTATGACATTGTTAGCAGAGCGCTAAAAGACATTGGTGCATTGGAAGCTGGTGAGACTCCTACTCCAGACGCAGCAAGAGATGCGTTTGAGATGATGAATGACATGATTGACCAATGGTCAAACGAAAACATGATGGTTTTCAATGTCACAGAAATCATTTGCCCCGTTATTGCTGGTCAAACCCAATACACAATTGGCCCTAACCCATCCACTCAGAACTTTATTGGCGCTTCTTTCACAGGCTCAATTACTGGCAACATTTTGACCGTGACTGGCATCAATTCTGGTGCTTTGGCTCAAGGGCAGACTTTAAGTGGAACAGGCATTACCGCTGGCACAAAGATTACTCAATTGCTTACAGGCGCTGGTGGCAACATCAATGAGGTTGGCACATACCAAGTCAACATTTCTCAGACCGTAGCGTCCACAACTATTACTGCTTACTACCAAAAGCCTCTGAACATTGATTCGGCTTTTGTGCGTGTGAACACCACATCTAATGGTCAACCGATCACAGGCGGTGGTTTGGACTACCCAATGTCAGTTTTGGCGTTGCAAGACTATGAAATGATTGGTTTGAAAACCCTGAACGGCCCTTGGCCTAAAGCGGTTTACTTCAACCCAGGCGCTGACTCTGGTAACTTGTTCATTTGGCCTAGCCCATCACAAGGCGAACTCCACTTGTTTGCCAATACATTGTTCACACGTTATGACTCAATGTATGAGGACTTACAACTTCCACAGGGCTATTCAATGGCTCTCAGATGGTGTTTGGCAGAGCGTTTAATGCCCATGTATGGCAAAGCATCTGCAACGCAAATAACGATGATTCAGACGTTTGCGGGTCAGGCTAAAGCTACATTAAAGCGCACAAATATGTCGCCATTGCAAGTGGCACGTTATCCTGATGCGTTGCTGACGGGTAAGGCGAAAGATGCGGGTTGGATACTTACGGGGGGTTTCTTGTAAGCAAGGTTTACTGTTACAATGATTGTGTCTTTAAAAGGAACAATCATGGACACAAAAAAACTGGAACAACTCAAGAAGCAAAGAGAATATGCAAAAGCCTATTACCGAAGAAAGAAAAATGGAGAAGGCCCAAGACCGTCTGGTCGCCCTGCCAACACTCCAGAGGTTCTTTGGTCAAAGGTTGAAAAGCGAGGCGAAGATGAATGTTGGCCTTGGATTGGTAATAAATCAGAAGGTTATGGCAGAGTCCAAATCAATGATTACAGTTACTATGCACACAGAGTCATTTATTCATTGGTTTACCCAAATGTCATTGAGTGGAAAGCACCAACAAAAACTGAAGAATCAGGATTTTTGCTTCACACTTGTGACAACCCTATTTGTTGCAATCCAAAGCATTTGTTTATTGGCACACACGCTGATAACATGGCTGACAAAGCAGCCAAAGGACGTTGTCCAGATTTTTCTGGTGACAAAGGCCCAAGGTGCAAACTCACTATGGATCAAGCCAATGAAATCCGAGAAAAGCGCAAAAATGGCATATCAGCACGACAGCTTGCAATTGATTATCAAATCAGTTTGCCATCCATTAAAACGCTACTCGCTGGCAAGTCTTACGTTCTAAAGGAATAGATATGCCGGATTTTTCATTTGTAGGAGCAAGTTATGTTGCACCAAGCATTTATCAAAACGATAGTGAATGTATAAATTTCTTTCCTGAAGTTGACCCCACCAAACAACAGGGTGAGCGTGGGGTCATTGCGCTTTACCCAACGCCTGGCCTTACTCTTAAAGCCTTATTGCCCAACCAACAAGAGGTTCGTGGGCTTCACACCGTGTCGGGTGGTGAGCAATTGATTGCGGTTTGTGGCTCATACGTTTATGCGTTGACAGCCAATCTTGTTCCCTCTGTGATTGGTCAACTTAATTCCAGTACTGGAATAGTCCGCATCACCGACAACGGGGTCAATGTTTACATTGTGGACGGTGCTTATCGTTACACATGGTATATCTCAAGCCCCGCTTCTGCTGTGTTTTATGGATCAACAAGTGGCACAACATTGACTGTTTCTAGCGTGTCAAGTGGCACGTTGGCGGTTGGTCAGTCTTTATATGGAATTGGTGTGTTGGCTGAAACCGTGATTACGGCTTTAGGTACAGGCACAGGCGGTGCGGGTACATACACAATTAACAGAAGCCAGACCGTTGCAGCGGAAACCATGAATTCCGCAACTGTTGGTGCGGTGGTAACTGCCACTATTACTGGCTCAGTTATGACCGTTTCTGCGGTTACGTCAGGCACTTTGCACGTTGGACAGACAATTCAAGGCGCTGGCGTAACCCTTGGCACGATCATTACGGCTTTGGGTACTGGTACGGGTGGAACAGGAACTTACACATTAAGCACTTCTAGCACCGTTGCTGTTGGCGTGACCATGTACGGCTTGAACTTCTCTGTTTTGCCATCTACTGACGGTGCGTTCAGCGGTGCAAACACCGTGGACATTATTGACAACTACTTTGTCTATAACAACCCAACGACTCAGCAATGGGGCGCTAGTGACCTTTTGTCGCCCATTTCACCTAATACTAGCTATTCGTTGAAAGATGGCGCGCCAGATGATTTGGTGGCTTTGATTGTTGACCATCGAGAAGTTTATTTGATGGGTGAGATTTCGTCTGAGGTTTGGACTGATGTGGGAGCTGTACCCTTTCCATTCCAAAGAATCCCAGGCACATCTACCCAACACGGCATTGCAGCGCCATTTTCTTTATATCGCCTTGGTAATTCGTTTGCTTACGTTTCCCGTAACAACCGTGGCCAAGCGCAGATCATGCAAATGCAAGGGTACATCCCACAAAGGATTTCTACCCATGCCGTTGAGAACACATTGGCCAATCAATACGTTGATGATGCTGTGGCGTGGACTTATCAACTTGAAGGCCATGAGGTCTATGTTGTCACATTCCCATCTTTGGAATTGACATGGGCTTATGACGCAACCACTCAAATGTGGCACAAATGGCTTTACACAACAAACCAAAACGAATATCAGCGTCACCGTGGAAATTGCTGTGCGGTGTTCCAAGGATTAGTTATTGTTGGTGACTATGAGAATGGCAAGCTGTATGAGTTGGACAAAACCAACTACACAGATGACGGTCAAAATATCCGCAGATTGCGTAGAGCGCCTCATTTGGTGACAGAGTTTCAGCGTCAATACTTTGATGAATTGCAGATTCAGTTTCAGCCAGGCGTTGGAACAACAGGCGCTGCTGGGTCTGTTGCCGTTGTAGATGCAAACACCATTTATTTGGGCAATACTTATACAATTACGGCTGACGCAACATTAACAATAGAGGCTGAAAAGCGTTATATTTTGGCGACTCAGCAACTTCCAACAACGCAGACCACAAGTAATCCGCAAGCGATGCTTAGATGGTCAAATGATGGCGGTTCTACTTGGTCAAATGAACATTGGACAAGCGTTGGTCGGATTGGTAAATACACAAATCGTGCGATTTGGCGCAGATTGGGTCAAGCCCGTGACAGAATTTTTGAGGTTTCGGTTTCCGATCCTGTTAATTTTGTGATTGTTTCAGCAAATCTTAAAATGCAAGGGGCAGAAAACTGATGGCTAATGGACTTCAAAGTACACAGCAAGTTAATCCCTATCCACAAGCACCGTTTTTGGATGGAACGACTAACCGTCCCTCACGGTCTTGGCAACAGTTCTTCATCAATCTGTTGAACTTCAGTTCTGCTACGACTGCAACGGCAGGGTCTGCAACGCTTCCCGCTAACCCTGTTGGGTTTATGAATGTCACAGTAAATGGGCAAACCTACAAAGTGCCTTATTACAATGTTTGAGAAAGTTTAAGTCATGGACAACACAATAAATTCATTAGTTTCTCAAGCTGTTGGCGGTGTCAGCGACAACCAGATTCGAGAGTTTTTGGCGGCTAACCCAACGCCACAACAATTGACTGATGCGATGAAAACTTATGGCGTTACGCCAGAGCAAGTTTTTAACGCTGCTGGTGTTGGTCAAGGTGGCTCATTGAATGTTGGTGGCATGATCTATCAACCTGACTATCAAGTTATTGGTAGCGGTGAAGATCAGCAATTTGGCCCATTGCAGAATATTTACGCATACACGCCTGAACAAAACAAAGTTGGTGGCACATATAGCCAGTTTGACCCCACAGGCCAATTGCAACGCACAGGAACACAACAAGAAGTTAATGCAACCAAAGATTTCTTGAAGTTTGCTGCTTTAACAGGCGTAGGACTTTATGGTTTGGGTGGCCTTGGTGCTGAAGCCGCTGGTGGCACATCGCTTGGTTCGTTGGGAACTGTTGGTTCTGACTTAGCGGGTTTAAGTGGCATTCCTGCGGGAACTGGTGCATTGACCGCTGCTGAAGCGGCAGCCCTTTATGGCACACCAGCCGTTGCGGGCATGGGCGCTGGAACAGGATTGACTGCGGGTGCAGCGGGTCTTGGACTGAATGCGGGAACTGCTGGTCTTGGTGCTGAAGGCCTTGGAGCAGGTCTTGGCGCAGGGGCTGGTTTGGGTGCTAGTAACTCTTTGTTAGGCGGTGCGGCTCTTGGCTCTACTTTAGCGGGTCTTGGCACAGGCGTTGGTGGATCACTTTTGGGATCAACTTTAGGCGGTGTTGCGGGTTCTACCCTTGGCTCTACATTAGGTTCTACATTGGGTGGAACTGCGGGTTCTACACTTGGTTCAACCCTTGGCTCAACATTAGGCTCTGGCGCAGGGACTGCTTTAGGCACAAGCCTTGCCACAGGATTGGGTTTGTCGGCTTTAGGAAGTGGCTTGGGCGCTGTTGCTAATCAATCTGGCATTTCTGACGCTAGAAACTTGATTAACCAATATGGCACTCAAGCTGGTAATGCGCTTTCTAACGCTTACCAAAATGCACAAGGTTTAAATGCTGCCAATCGCACAGATTTAGGCAATATTTACAACAACACAACTGCAAATATGCAGAATTTGTATAACCAGCAAGTTGGTTATCAAAACCCTTATCAAGACATTGGACGGGCGGGTTCACAAGGCTTGCTTGCAAATCAAGATTATTTGACACATCAATTTGATGCAAATGATCTAAACACTAACCTTGCACCTAACTACGCATTCCAACTGCAACAAGGTCAGATGGCTAACCAACGTGCGGGAAATGCCGCTGGTGGTGCTTTGGGTGGTAATGCTTTGCAAGGCTTGCAACGCTATACGCAAGACTATGCGGGTAATGCTTATCAGCAAGCATTTAATAACTACAACACACAGCGTAATAACATTTACAACAGCTTGGCTGGCATGGCTAATATTGGCACAACGTCTGCGGGTCAGTTGGCAGGACTTGGCAATACATACGGCTCTAACATGGGTTCGTTGGCTTCCAATTATGGTGGCAACCTTACGTCAAATGCTGGTCAAGGTATCGGTGCGGCAAACGCTTATGGCTTAAATCAAGCCAACCTTGCAACTGGTATTGGTTCAGCTTTAGCAAGCAACGCAACACAGACTGGCGCAAACAATGCAAGTCTTTTGAGCAACCTTGGCAATACAGCATTGCTTGGCTCTATGATCAAAGCGACATAAGGATAAATCATGGCTGACTTTTCAATGAATGTGAACTATGCCAAGCCCCAGACTTCAAGTCTTGGGGATATGCTCAACATGGCTTCTGGAATGCAACAGTTCCAACAAGCACAGCAAATGAATCCTTTGGCCTTGGAAAAGGCTCAGATTGAGAATCAAGTATTGCGTCAGAAGAATGATGAGCGTGTAAAACTGCAAGAGTTCACAAGCAATCCTGACAATTGGCAGACCAATGGTCGCATTGACATGGACAAAATCAATGCGGTCATTCCAAAGATTGCCCCATTGACTGGTTCTGATGTGATCAATTCGTTGAGCGGATTGCACAAAAGCCAAACCGAAGCATCTAAAGCTAAACAAGAATTGACGCAATCACAACGCACAATTATTGGTAATGTTGACAATGCTTTAGGTTTGGCTGGCATAAATGATCCACAAATTGTGGCTAAAACCTACCAAGGATTGATTAAAAATAATCCTGACAATCCTGAAATGCACAGATTGCTTAATGCAAGGATTGATATGTTGAAAGGCGCACAAGCTGGCGAACATATCAAAAAAGACTTGTTGCTTGAATCTGCATCTATGTTGCCTACTTTAGAACAACGTCAATTGTTTGGACAAAAAGCAAGCATGACACCAATGGGTGGTCGTGCTTATGAAACTGTTACTTCACCACAAGGTATTACAGGCGAAGCGCCAAATGTGCAATTTACTGGTCGTTCAGCCGAGATGAGTTTAAGCCCTGCACAACGTGAAGAAGTTACTGGAACAGATATTTACGGCAATCCAATTACTACTGTTAAGAGTGAATTTGGCAAAGTAGAAGGTCAAAAAGGTGTGCCTGTTATTGGCGCACCAGAACAACCATCAATGCCAATTCGTTTTGCGCCAGGTGAATCTCCTGAAACAGTCAAAGCCATGCAAGCAGAACGCATCATGGCAAAAGATTCGGCAGCCGCTGCTGCACCTGCTTTACAAAATATTCAAACAGTTCGCAAATATTTGCCGTTAGCGACAACAGGCGCAAATTCTGAGGCTATTGCACGACTTCAATCAGTTGTAGGTAATATTGGAGGCAGTAAGCCTGAAGAACTTGCAGCGGCATCTCGTGACATTATTGAGAAAAGTATTGCTGATTTGGCACTTCAAAAGAATCAAGCTTTGGGTGGCAAGTATGTTGAAGATTTAAAAGGCGCTGCACAGTCTTTGGCAAGTGCTGGTCGCAACCCAACAGCGATTGCTAAGTCTATGGATCAACTTGAGCCATTGATTCAACACGCACAGTATTACCAACAAGGTTTAGAAAACGCTATTGCTAAAAACAAAGGTGATGTGCAAATCAAACGACAATTTGATAATGCCATGATCAAAGCATACGATCCACAAGCCCTTGGTGCTTACAATGCTTACAAATCAGGTGGAGAGCCTGCATTAAATCAATATTTGATGGATATGTCGCCTGATAAGAAAAAACCAGTATCTCCAGGTGTAAAAGCAAACATTTTCATGAAAATTCAAAAGTACGTTAATCTCGTTAATGGAGAACTGTAATGGCTAATGAATTTGACTTGTCTGGTTTTGCACAAGCGCTAAAAGTAGCGCCCACTAATTTTGGCCAACCACAAGGTCAAATGCCTCAAACCGTTCCTCAAAATCGCCAATCTGATCGTATGGCTATATTGCAGGACGAAATGGAAAAAGCCAAACAACGCTTGGCTGCTGGTGATCCAAGGGCTCAACGAGATATTGAAGCGCTAACTCGGGAAATGGGCGGTAGAACAAAGGCAGTTAGTCAACCAAGCGCAATCCAACAAACACAGCCTCAAAATGATGCTTTTGATTTAAATGGATTTGGCAAAGCATTGTTATCAACTCAACAAACTGCGCAACCATCTGCAAAAACAACAGAAGCCACAAAGCAAAAATATGATGCTCAATTAGAAGAAGCGTTTAAAAAAATTCCTGGCTATCAAAGTTTTGAAGCTGGAATCATGGGTGCTGGCGCTGGTATTTCTAAATCAATTGGCGGTTTGCAACAACTTATTGGTAAAGGTGTTGGATTAGTAGCGCCTGAAACTGGTCAAGCTATCGAACAAAACGCATTAAAAAATGTTCGACAAACAGAAAGTCAAATAGCACCATACGAACAATCTAGGCCTGTCGCAACTACTGTCGGTCAAATTGCTGGTGCTGTCGTCAATCCTGTAAATAAATTGATCCCAGGTGGTTCTGCAACAGGCATGATGGGTTTAGCACAAGGCGCTGGTCAAGGTGCTTTGGCTAATGTATTGACAACTCCTGTAACCGATGAAAACAAAGCGTTTTTGACTGCAAAACTTGAACAAGCTTTTGCGGGTGGTGTTGGTGGTGCTGCGGGAACTGCTATTGCTCGTGCGCCTGGTGCGCTTGCAGAGCCATTTAAAAAGGCTCTTGGTAGTGCCGAACAACAAGCTATTGATACGTTGCGTAAAGCTGGTATTCCAATTGACGTAGCACAAGCCACAGGTTCTGAATTTTTGAAACGTACAAAAGCGGCATCTTTTGACAATCCGTTCACTGCTGGTAAAGCTATGGATTTTGCTGATATGCAAAAAGCGGCATACAACAAAGCTATTGCTAAAACAATGGGTGAAGATGCTTCTGCAATTACACCATCTGTTTTACAGGCGGCCAAAACTCGTCTTGGTAACGCATACGATGATATTGCTTTACGTAATAGCATTCATCTTGATGAGCAATTGACAAAGAATTTGTCAAACATACGATCTGAAGCAGAGCAAATATTGAATCCAGAGCAATTTAATATTGTTCAAAAGCAAATCAATAACATTGTTCAAAAAGCTGAAGAACAAGGTGGTGGTTTGCATGGCGAACAATATCAAAGCATTAAAAAGGTTTTGGACAAATTGTCTGGCGGTCGTGATACTGATGTGGGTTCATACGCTAGAGAATTAAAAGAAACATTGCTTGATGGATTGACTCGCACAGCCAAAGCAACAGGTAATGAAGCTGATGTTAAATTGTTAAAAGAAACAAATCGTCAATACAGCAACATGAAGAAAATTGAAGATGTTGTTTTGAAAGACCCACAAGGTAATGTCAGCCCATCTTTGCTAAATAATTCATTGGCGGCTAAGAACAAACGATATTCTTTTTACCAAGATGACCCTGAGTTGGCAAAACTGGCTAGTGCTGGAAAACTTGTTCTTGATCAAAAACCACCAAATAGCGGTTCTGTTGCTAGATTATTAGCTTCTTCTCCACTTTTTGCTGGTACAAAAGCTTTGTATCAAGGTACTGCACAATCAGCAATGATGAATCCAACTGTTGCTCGATACATGGAACAAGGTTTGCCACAAGGTGCTTTTAGATCAGTATTAGAAGCGCCTCAACAAGTTGGTGGAATGTTGCCACAATATATGCAAAAGCCTGGTGCGGTCAGCGCTACTGCTTTGCGTGACCTAATTAACCAAAGAAATCTTGGAGTTCAATAATGGCAGTCAATCTTTCCCCTATTGGTAACGGTTTCCAATTCTTTACCAACACAGGCATTCCTTTGAATGGTGGGTACATCTATACCTACCAAGCTGGCTCAAGCACGCCTTTGGCGACTTACACAACGGCTGCGGGAACTATTGCCAACGCCAATCCTATTCAATTGGGGACTGATGGACGCCCCCCACAAGAAATTTGGTTGACTGAAGGTTACTCATACAAGTTTATCTTGACCGATTCTGCCAATGTGCAGATTGGCACTTACGACAACCTTTACGGCATTTTGGGAACAGCGGCAAGCACAAACCCAATCCCCTCTGGTGGCATCATCATGTGGTCAGGCTCTATTGGCGCTATTCCTACGGGCTATTACCTTTGCAATGGCTCTAACGGCACACCAGACTTGCGTGATCGCTTTGTGGTTGGTTCTGGTAGCACCTATGCTGTTGGCAACACGGGTGGCTTTACGTCCAACGTAGCTGGTTCAGGCGGCACAAATTTGCCGCTTTACTATTCATTGGCATTTATTCAAAAGGCTTGAAATGTCTGACATTGATTTGGTCAAATATGGGGTCTTGTGGCAGAAGGTTGAATCAATGGAGGCCAAAATTGACAAAATGGAAGCTCAACTTGACACCCTTGTTGAACTGGCAAACAAAGGCCGTGGTGGCTTTTGGATGGGTATGGCTTTTGTGTCTGCTATATCAACAGTTTTGGGCTACATCAGCCATTACTGGACTAAGTGATGATTGATCCAATCGCAGCCCTTGATGGGTTACAAAATGCGATTAGCATGGTCAAAAAGGCGAGTAAGGTCGCCAATGACCTAGGTGGTCTTGCCCCCATGATTGGTAAGATGTTTGACGCTAAAAGTCAAGCAACCAAGGCGATGCTTCAAGCCAAGCGTGAAAAAAAAGGCTCAAACATGGGGACTGCTCTCCAGATTGAGATGGCGCTTGATCAAGCCAGAGCGTTTGAGGAAGAACTCAAGATGCTCTTTATGCAGACTGGCAAGATTGATGTTTGGAACAAGATCAAAGCCCGTCAAGCAGAAATGGACAGAGACGATGCCAAAGAAATGGCGGCACTCAGGGCTGAAGAAAAGCGCTTAAAAGCTGAAGAAGAAGAACAAATGGCTTGGTTGATTGGCGGTCTTGCCATTGTTGCCTTGCTTGCATTTATTGCATTTGCTGTAACTGAACTGCGTGATGTTTGTTCACATGGACGGTGTGGTCGGTGAATGAATACCAAAAACAGTTTGACCTTTTCCTCAAAATCTTCGTGCGTCTGTGCGTGGTTTGGTGGGTACTTGGGTTTCTCAAGTTTCTGCCAAATGATCTGTCAGACAAGATTGTCGGCAAGTTTCTAAGGATGTTGGGGCTATGAAGTACTTACTGCTATTGCTTCTGCTGGCCGGATGTGAGGATCGTTACCGCTATACCTGCCAAAACCCCGACAACTTTTACAAGCCTGAATGCCAAAAGCCCCGTTGCTTGTTCTCGCAAATGTGCCCAGAATATCTTGTGGCCCCAGTGTTAGATAAAAAGGTTGGAGATGTCCCACCGCCGGAGCCTGCAAAATGAAAATGCTAGAGATCAAAACCGTTGACGATCTGGTCAGGCTGATTCAGGTCTGCGTGTGGGCGTTTGTAGTTGTTGTCCTGATGATGGTGTTTGGTGGGATCGTCAGTTCCATGCTGTATTCGGTGATCTTTGTATCGCAGCCTATCAAGTCAATGGCCCCGATTGACCAAGCGTTTACCAAAATGCTTAACGACATTGTGCTGATCATGGCTAGTAGCATCACTACCATCGTCAGTATGTTTGCTGTAAACAAGGGTTCTCAAGCTCTTGCTAATAGGATTGCGCCAACGTTGGGCATTCTGCCATGTCAGCCTACACAAACATATCCACCATATGGTGACGGGTATCCATACCAACCAGCACCAACTTTCGGCGGTGCATCATCAGTAATTGCTGGGCAGCCGTTTGGTCAAATGCCGGTTTGGGCAAATCCTGAACTCGACGAGTCTTGGACTCCCGGGCCACCGCCTGATACGGCTGCCGATCATATACATCCCGAACGTGAGGATATTGCAATGGAGCGGGCACTCGCAAGGAATGAGTCATGAACTTATTAACCCCTTGGATATTTTTAGGTGTTGCTGCCACAACAGTTGGAGTTTACTTCTACGGCCATCATGTGGGTTGGGATGACCGTGATGCTGAGATGCAGATTGAAATTGCCAAAAAGAATGAAGAAGCTCGTGAAGTCGAGCGCAATATGACCAGCAAAGTTATTGCTCAAACCAACAAGTTACAGGAGGCCAACAATGCTCTCACTAAAAAAACTACTGCTCTTGATCGTGCCATCCGTGCTGGCCGGGTGCGCCTCCCCGCCAGTTGTCCACAGTCCCCCGCAAATCCCTCCGCTCCCAGCAGCGATCGGGACACCGAGGTCAGCGAATCTGACAGACAGACTCTCGCAGCTATTGCTGCCATCGTCGCAGAAGGAGACGCAGCCATCAACCAGCTCAACGCCTGCATCGCAAGTTACAACGAAATGAGGGAGTTGGTAAATGGTAAACGCTGATCAACTTGCAAAACTGCATATTGGTGCTCAATGGGTGGACGCCCTGAATGAGACGTTTAACCGTTTTGGCATCTTTACAGTACGTCAACAAGCCGCTTTTATCGGTCAGTGCGGTCACGAGTGTGGAAACTTCAAGGTGTTGGAAGAGAACTTGAACTATCGAGCCGCTACGCTGATGAAGTTATGGCCTAAACGCTTCCCCACTCAGGAGATCGCTAACCAGTACGAGAAACAGCCTCAGAAGATCGCCAACAAGGTTTACGCTTCACGTATGGGAAACAGGGATGAGGCGTCTGGGGATGGGTATCGGTTCAGGGGCAGAGGATGCGTTCAGCTTACTGGGTCGGATGGGTATTTTCATGCAGGAAAAGCCTTGGGCGTGGATTTCTGGGCTAATCCTGATTTGGTTGCAACGCCTCAATATGCTGCGTTGACTGCGGGTTGGTTTTGGTCAACTCACAACTGCAACAACCTGGCTGAAGCGGCTGACTGGCTTGGGCTTACCAAAAAGATAAATGGAGGCACGATTGGCTATGATGATCGTGTCCTCCACACTAATGAAGCGTTAGCTGTTCTTGGCTGAGTTTTGACGTAGGTGCTTGCCTGTCAGACGCATGATCCAACAGGTCTGACAAATCCATTTGTGACCCATGTCTATGCCTCCCTCTGGTGGTTTAGATTCGTCACATTTGTTGCACGTTTTAAATGGGTGTAGTTGGCGTGGTTCTGATATTGGTGTCATTTAATTTCTACTACTTCTTTTGATTTGCTTCTGATGCGGTTTCTGGTCTTGACAATCATTTGTTCATAAACGCTACGGGGAACGCTAGAACGCTGAAGGTCATGGTATTCATAGACTTCTCTGATGGCATTCAAGCCAACACCTGACAAGCCCATGCGTTTGGTTTTTTCATACCGTCTAGCGGCTTCCTCAAGGGCTTCTTGAGCCTGTTGACAATGGGGTAGGGCTTCAGGCCCAATACCGTTAGAAGCCATGACTTCACAAATGTTCATCATGTCGGCAAGTTCTTGCCACTCTACGGTTGTACCCATGCCTTTGGACATGGCCTCAATTGCCGCCAGTTCCCTCATTCTCAGCTTGTCCAACACTCTGGATTCGGTTATCGCTGCGCCCAGCAGAGCGTGTCTCAGCGGATCGAGAAGTTTCCAATGTTGGCGCTTTGTTTTTTTTCTCATTATCCCTACCAAAAATTAAATCCCAACGCTGTGCATATTCTTCATTAGCCACTTGAAATGGCCTTGGCTTGTCGCCTTTTCCTCCATCACTCATGTGTTCTTCTCCTTGAGTTTGGCTTCAACTTGTTTCATTGCTCGTTCAGGAATAGTGTCCCAACAATCTGATAACTCTTGATTTGTCAGCCCTACCCATGTGCGCTGTGGTGGGGTGGTGTAAAGAGGATATTGCTCCCAACCACGTTTAATTTCGTAATTATCAAGTTTCCCCAATGATGGTTCTTTGTAGTTACCTTGAATGTGCATCCACGCCACAGGCTCATCCTTCGCTTCTAGTGCGGCTTTAATGGCAGTGATGGCTTCCTGCTTGCTTGTGCCGTAGAAACTGTCAAATTCCAACGCCTCCAATGCAAGGCGTAATGCTTCATTCTTAGTCATCAAAAGTCCTCTAAAAATGGATCGCCAAAATTGGAACCTATTCCAGTTCTGGTATTAAATAGGTGGTCACCTTGCTTGATGATGAGTTCGCCATCGCTACTGATGTAGTTGTCGCCAACCTTGTTGAACACATCACCATTATCTGCAATGACCATGGTATCGATCTTGGTGTAGACCTTGCCTGAGAACAAGTCAATAATTGATTTCATTTGATCCTCCAGATAGTCATGTTGCGACCATTAGGACCCTTCACACGCTCACCAGAGTCCTCGATTAACCCTTTGTCTACCAATGTAGAGCGTCTGGCTCTATAGGTCGATTTGTGGGTTTGGAAATGCTCATTTAATTGATCGTCTGTGAATCCTTGTTTTCCACGCATGGTTGCGTATTCAAAGACCAGGCTCTCAATATTTGGCAGGGTGGGGGCTATGCTTTCAGCAGCTTCAATTGAAGTGTCTTTGGCATTCTTGCGAAAAAGTTTAAATAAATCAATCATTACTTTCTCCTAAGGGGGTGAGGGTACTCGCTGCGTCTACGTTCGTCCGGCATTACTGCCCATAGCATCCGCTTTCCCCTCGTTAATCAAAATGGTGCATCGTCATCAAAATCTCTGCTACTCCTGCGAGTGGGGGCAGAGCTTGGTCGGGCGGGTTTCTCACCATCGAATGGCTCACGGGCATTAATCCATCCATCCCAAGAACCAACAGGCATTGTGTCGAACTTCACTGAGATATTACCCTCATCATTGATGAACACTGAACCACACTTTGAGTAGCGTTTCTTCATGTCACCAGTCTTTGGGTCTTTGTATTCACCCACTGTTGCAATTGCGTCTAAGCGTTTCATTTACTTTCCTTCAGTTTCTCTTTATAGGCCTTGATTGCAGACCTTACTTTAGTATCAGGCTTGAGCGTATCCCAAACCCGAATGCGAACTTCGTTATCCGTAATGGATTCACATTCGCCATACATACCAGGCTCATCACCGGCATCGTATCTCTCTTTAATGGCAGCCACCACAGTGTCCACCAATACTGTATCAAGCTCTGGCAGGTCCTCACCACTAAAAATATAGAGGCCCAATCCGTGCAATGCCAAAGCCTTTGTCATACAACGCATAATTGCTGTGTTTACCGCAAAAGCATCAGGATTTGTAATTGCTTTATTGCGATGATCCATAACTGGCAACTGACAAGTCATGGGTTTTTCAAATAATGTCACAGTAACCCAAACCATATAAGTTGCGTTAATGTCTGTGTAACATTTATCTCCAAACATTTGAACTTGATAATGCGCTTTAGGATCAGCTTTTAAAGCTTCTGCCCAAGCCCAAGACCAACTTAAATAACTAAGATTGCCTTTTTTTTCAACGTGTTCATTGACGTTTAACTTTAATAAACTATGTACTGTCATGTTATACCTTGTGGTTGCGGAAAGCTGAATCGTATTCTTCTTTGATGATTTCTAACTGGGTATTGTCATCAAGGTCTTTGAAATCTACCCAATCCATTTCACCGCAACAGACAAACTTTTTGCCCTTGGGGGTGACGCTGTATGGGCAGTATTGCTCGTGAGCGTATTGCTCTTTGTATTCGATGATGTAGTTGTTCACAATATCACCTTGCCTGTTAATTAGCTCGTGGAGTTTCAAGGCGTTCTACTTTCTTAGCCAACAACCAGTTG
>VFSW01007358.1_pt1 | contig 15973 bp, 12 predicted proteins | sample 5358111 | NCBI WGS metagenome assembly VFSW01 (sample SAMN11554181, study PRJNA540505) | mine drainage metagenome | isolation source: sediment from site ElyBrook_90M | place: USA: Ely Copper Mine, Vershire, VT | collected 2017 | reverse complement strand
TGCTGCCAAACTGTCCCAGTTAACCGGTTACCCACAGCATTCCCGGAAGAAACGAAAAACCTCTTCGATCTGGCCGGCGTGGTCACGATCGCGGGCTCGAAGATAAACCGCAAGGACCCGCCCGCTGCCGCGGATGCGACGGCCGTCGCGCGCCTGCGGCGCGCCGGCGCAGTCTGCCTCGGCGCGGTCAACATGGGCGAATACGCATACGATTTCACGACTGAAAACACCCACTACGGACCGACCCGCAATCCGCGCGATCCTACGCGCTCTCCGGGTGGCTCCTCCGGTGGATCGGCCGCGGCCGTGGCCGCCGGCCTCGTGCCGCTCGCCTTGGGTTCGGACACGAACGGGTCGATCCGGGTTCCGGCATCGTTCTGCGGCGTTTGGGGACTGAAGCCGACCTACGGGCGGATTTCCCGGGCGGGCGCCTTTCTCTTTGCCGAGAGCCTCGATCACGTCGGCCCGTTCGCCCGGAGCGTGGCCGACTTGGCGGCGGCCTACGATGTCCTGCAGGGCGCGGACCCGCGGGATCCGGTCTGCACCCGCCGTGAGGCAGAGCCGGTCTCGGGTCCAGCCGGAGGTCTCGGCAACCTGCGCTGCGCCGTGCTCGGAGGCTACTTTGAACGCGGGGCCTCGCCGGAGGCCCGCTCGGCGGTCGAACGGGTGGCCGGGGCATTGGGCGCGACCCTGCGGGTAGAGCTGCCGACCCCGGAACTGGCCCGCGCCGCTGCCTACCTCATCACCGCGGCCGAAGGCGGCAACCGCCATCTTGCCCGGCTTCGGACCCAAGCGGCCGATTTCGAGCCCAAGACGCGCGACCGTTTCATTGCCGGAGCGCTGAGTCCCGCCAGTTGGGTCATCCAGGCTCAGAAATTTCGCGCCCGCTGGAAGGAGGCGGTACGCGAAGCCCTTCGAGCAACCGACATCCTGATCGCGCCTGCCACTCCAGTTGCGGCGACGCCGATCGGCCAGGACCTGTTGACCCTTGACGGCGTCGAGGTGCCGCTGCGGCCCAGCCTCGGCCTCTTCACCCAGCCAATCTCGTTCATCGGCCTGCCGGTCATCGCCGCGCCTGTCCTTTTGCCCGGGCTGCCGATCGGCGTCCAGCTGATCGGAGCGCCGTGGGAAGAGGCGGCGCTCTTCCGGGCCGCCCGCGCCCTCGAGGCTGCGGGGGTCTGCGGCGCCCCGGTGGCTCCTGGCCAATGAAGGCAGAGGGTTGCCGGCCCAAGCTCTGGGTGGCGGGCGACTGGAACGCGCTCTTCGGCTTCGGGACAAATATCCTGGTCAATCTCCTGACCCTGACGAGTCTCCTCCGGTTCGTCCTGGGGATGCCGGACGCCCTGGTCTTTGGCCGCATCCTGCCCGCGACCGGCCTCATGCTCTGCCTGTCCACCGGCTATTACGCCTGGCTGGCCCGCGAACTCGCGCGGCGCACCGGCAGGTCGGATGTCTGCGCCCTGCCCTCGGGCGTAAGCGTGGGCCATATGTTCGTCGTCGTCCTCGTCATCATGCTGCCGATTCTCCGGCGGACGGGCGATCCGGTGAAAGCCTGGGAAGCCGGACTCGCAGGGGTATTCATCCAGAGCTTCGTGCTCATGGCCGGGGGGTGCTTTGCACCGTTGATCCGCCGCGTCACCCCGCGGGCCGCCCTCCTGGGTCCCCTGGCGGGGATTGCGATAACCTTTATCGCGATGGGGCCCGCGCTCCAGATCTTCCTCACCCCGGCGATCGGGCTCATCTGCTTCGCCGTTGTCCTGGTCAACTGGCTCGGCGGCGTCCGCTATTTCCGTGGCGTCCCCGCAGGGCTTGTGGCGATCGGCCTTGGCACCGCCATTGCCTGGGGATCGAACCTCTTCGGACTGTCGTTCGGCGGCCTCGGCCCGGCCCCGGTGGCCAAATCGCTGGCAAATCTCGGGTGGCGCTTCCCCTTGCCCGCCTTCGGGCACGTCTTCGCCGGATTCAGGTACACGGGCACCCTCCTAGTGACGGCGATTCCATTCGGCATCTACGATTTGGTCGAGGCAATCGACAACCTGGAAAGCGCGGCTGCGGCCGGGGACAGTTTTCCGTCGCTGCGGGTTCTGACCGCGGATGGCGTCGTCAGCCTCATCGGTTGCCTGATGGGCAATCCCTTTCTGAACGCCGTGTACGTCGGCCATTCCGGCTGGAAGGCGATGGGCGGCCGGATAGGGTATTCGGCCGGCACCGGCCTGGCCGTCCTCGTCCTCTGCTGGCTCGGGCTCCTCTCGGTTGTCCTGGCGGTCTTGCCAGGAGTGGCCGTCCTGCCGATCCTCCTCTACATCGGGATGCTGATGGGCTCTCAGGCCTTCCAGGAAACGCCTAAACGGCACGCGCCGGCCGTCATCCTCGCCATCATTCCGACTCTGGCCGCCTGGGCCCTGAATCTCGTCAACGGGACCCTCGCGGCGACGGGCTTTCCCCAGGGACCTTCGGGAGCGCTCCTGGCCAAGCTGGATGGCCAGGGCGTTCTCTACCGGGCCCTCGAAATTATGAGCGGCGGGTCCGTCCTCACCGGGCTGGTCCTCAGCGCGGTGACGGTCCTGGTCATCGAGCGCCAGTTTGTCCGCGCCGCCGGGTTTTCGGTTTTCGGCGCGGCGCTGACGTTCTTCGGCCTCATGCACGGCCAGCGGATCGGCGTGGCCCAAAATCCCGCCATGGCCGCGAGCTACCTCGGCGTTGCGGCTATCCTGGCCTGGGCGGGGCGCCGGCCCGGGTCGCGGCCGCCGGACGGCGCGCAACCCCCCGCGGAGAGTTCCCCGGCGCCACATTGAGGGGCCACCGGTGCCTTACCGGCCCGGGTCCGCCCCCCCGGGCGGGTATTATGGCGGGAGCGTGACATTCGGCCTCGTCTGGCGCGCTCCTGGCTTTAGTCGCTTGCGGGCGTCCCCCGGGAGTATTTCGCTATCCGGTAACCCGCACCCGCCGCCCTTATGCCCGAAGAAAAAGAGAAATCCTTCGATGAGAACCAGCTCATCAAGCGGGTCCACCGGGAACTCATCGACGACTACGACGAGGAACTCGAGATGGAGCGCGACGATTGGGAGAAGCTCTCGCCCGATTCCCCGCTGCGCCCCCTGGCGCATGACTCGGACCGCGAAGCGCGGAACCGCTATTTCCGGGAGCTTTTCCGGCTGCAGGGCGAGCTGGTCAAAATGCATGATTGGATCGTGGAGACGGGCCACCGGCTGGTGATCGCGTGCGAAGGGCGCGACGCTGCCGGCAAGGGCGGCGTCATCAAGCGGATCACGCAGCGCCTCAATCCGCGTGTGGCGCGGGTGGCGGCGCTGCCGGCGCCGTCCAACCGGGAGAAGACCCAATGGTATTTCCAGCGCTACATTGCCCACCTGCCGGCCGCGGGCGAGATGGTGCTCTTCGACCGCAGCTGGTACAACCGCGCCGGGGTGGAACGGGTCATGGGGTTTTGCAGCGACGGCGAGTACGAGGAATTCTTCCGTTCGGTCCCCGAATTCGAGAAGATGCTCGTCCGTTCCGGCATCCAGCTGATCAAGTACTGGTTCTCCATTCCCGACGAGGAGCAGGAATTCCGGTTCCGCTGCCGGATTAACGATCCGCTCAAGCAGTGGAAGCTCAGTCCGATGGACTTGGAGTCCCGCAAGCGCTGGGAGCTTTATACCAAAGCCAAGGAGGTCATGTTCGAGCGCACGCACCGGCCCGAATCGCCGTGGTGGGTGGTCCAGGGTGCCGACAAGAAAAGGGCGCGGCTCAACTGCATCCACCATCTGCTCTCCCAGGTGAAATACACGGAGGTCAAGCACGAGCCGGTGGCGCTTCCGCCGCGGATCCACCACCCTGACTACCGGCGTGAGCCGGTCCGTCCGGAGATGATCGTGCCCGAGATCTACTGAGCGCCCGGCGGGCCCGCGTCGGCCCCCCTACGGCTGCAGGACCGGGATCTTCTTGCGGCGCAGAAATTGATCGAGGGCGGTCAGGTCGGCCGCTTCCGTCTCGCCGAGGTCGTAGCCCGGCGCCTTGGCGCGCAGGGCGAATCCATCCAGCCATTCGAGAAGTATTTCGCGGCGGGGAAGCCAGACCTCGGGCGCGGCGACGATGTCGGCGCGGAGCGCGCGGGCGTGGAGAAGATGTTCGCTGGGTGGATGCATGTTTCTTTCGGTTGGTGGTGATGGGCGCGCGACTGACCGGGATGATCTGCCTGATCGCCGGTCGTGTCGACCGCCATCGCGCTGCATCGACGTCCAGCAGCCGAGGGCCGAAGAGATGATTCGACACCGCCCGCCCGCCATCGCATAATCGCCCGACGTTTATGTCGGAAACAGAGCGACACGTGCCATGCGGTATCCGAACTTCCGCCATCGAGGCGCGGCACCGGGTTACCGCAACTTTGTCAGTCAACATCAACCAAGGAACAACATGGCCAAGACACGAAACGCGATGAAGCAGACGAAAAAAGCCCCGAAGAAGACCCCCCAGCAAAAGAAGGCGGCCAAGCGCGCCAAGCGGGCGAGCTGACCGAGGCGATGGCCGTCGCGCGGAAACGCGCGCGGTTCGCCAGCAAGAAACCGCCCCGGGAGCTCCCCGGGGCGGAGTTATTTTCCCCACCTTCGGGTTCGTCGCGGGGCGCTGCGGTGCCCGATCAGGAAGTCCGGTCGCTTGCGGCAACGATCTGCAGCAAGACCAGGATCATGGCTGCGCCGAAGAGCAGAGGAGGAACCACGCTCTTCGCCGGGAGGACGTGCGTGAAGCAGAGAGCCTCGGCGGTGGTTGCCGCTGCGAGCGTCAGCAGAAGGACCTTTTTCATCCGCGGTTCGCCCCGCACTTGGCGTTGCCGGCTAAAGCCCGAAGGGCAGCGCCCGCATCAGGGCGGCGGCATGCCCCGGGGCGACCTGCTTGTCGCGTGTGGCGCGCCGTTTGGCTTTGGTGCTCTTCGACCGGAGCAAGTGCCGGTGGCCAGGACTGCGTCGCATGAGTTTGCCAGTGGCGGTCAGCTTGAAACGCTTGGCGACGGACTTGTTGGTCTTTTGCATAAGTGGCAGGGACATGGCCGGCTCTGTCCCCGAACTCCCGGGCGGGACAGTTTACCGACTTAAGGGGCCTGAGTCCGGGCATCCTAATCCCGTTCGGCGTCCAAAGCCACGGTATAAGCCGCCCGCCGACCGCCGCCAAGGTAAGATGCCCCACGCCACCTCATTCCATCGTTTTTGCCGGACTCCATGAAGGGACAGGTTGGAAAATGGGGACAGGTTCGTCCGACCTGCCCCAAACAAGCGCCGGTGAATTGTCGGCGAATGACAGGGACAGGTTCTCGATGATCCGATAGAGACCTTCGAAGGGGTGAAGGGAACGGGGACAGGATCTGAGCCGATCGTCCGGGCCTAATACGGAACCTCGGTTTGCACTACCCAGCGGTTGTCGAGACGCCGCGATAGATCGAGGGGGTCGCCGACGCCGACGGTTCCTCGGGCCACTTGGTAGGCCCAAACCTGGAAGTAAGTGAGCGCCGCACCGCCGTAAATGGTTGAAAAGGCGCCGTCCACGGCATCCTGACCACAGGAGACCTTGATCCTGCCGATGCGCGGCACGTGGAAGCGTGCGTCGGTTGTGTACCAATGGCCTCCCACGTACACCTCGGCGTAGGCGTGAAAATCCATGTGATTATCCGGATCTGGAAACCCGATATCGGGCAAATGGCCGGTCACGTAGCGGGCCGGGATGTTGAAGGTGCGGTTCAGCGCGATGGCGAGATGGGCAAAATCGCGGCAGACGCCGTAGCCGCGCTGCAACACATCCCAGGCCGAGAGATCCGCGCGGCCGGACAGATAACGGTATTCGATGTTGTCGTGCAGCCACTTGCTGATGGCGTTTACACGCGGCAGGCCATGCTCAACTTGCCCAAACTTTTCCCACGCGAAGTTGGCCAGCTTGTCTGAGTCGCAATAACGGCTGGGCAGCGTGTAGCGGAGCAAGTCAACGGGCAGATCGCCTGGCGCAAGAGGAGTGGCAGCAGGGAGGTCCTGATTGTCGGGAAGAGATGAGACTGCGATGATGGCATCGTGCCGGATCAGGTTCGTCCCAGGCGCAAGGGAAACCCGGCAGACGGAGTTGCCGTGACTGTCGGAAAATTTCTCGGCAGGGAGGTTGTTGCCCAGCGTCAAGGCCTCGAAGACCACCGCGTGATGGCGGCTTGGCTGCGGTCTTAAGTTGAGGAGGAGCGCGGCTGTGCCCGTCACCTCATAGGCTAGACTGCAGCCGACCCGGACCGTTAGGTCGAATTTCGTCTGATCAGCGTTGATCGCCGCCATCGTGGAGTGGGACTTCTGGAGGGAAAACCAGGGACGGGTTGATGAATGCAGAAAGCGAGTTGGGCGCCGAGGGGACTGTGCATGGACTAGGCCAAATCCCCCGAGCGCTGTGGCGGAAGAAATGATTCTAACCGCAATTGCCCTAGAGTGCACGGACCAAACGCTGGGAGGCGACCGATTGGGGCCATCGGTCCGGGGCCGGCCGGAGGAAACTAGCTTGCGTCAACCCAGAGCCTGACCTCGCGGGCTCCGCAAGGTGGCAATCTCGCCCCAATCGCTTATCGAAGGGACGAGCGGCGGCATGCCGGATGGCAGTCGCCCCGTGCGGGCACGGCAGCAAGCGAGCTGTGCCTGCACAAAGGCCTGGCTTCCCAAAACGACTCCGTCGGTGAAATATCTCACTCGGCATCGCAAGACTGTAGCCAGGGGCAACTTGCCGCCGCCGGCGATCACTCGCATGACATACTCAATAGGGATTCCCGCGCCCTTTCCCGTGGGGGAGGCCGCGGTGCCAAACAGCATCTGACGATAGGATGCTTGGTTCGCCTCCCAGGTGCTTCCTCCACAGACAGAACGTAGGCCGATTCGCATGAGGTCGTTGCCGGCAACGGCCTCGGAGTATCCGCAGAAGCGATAGTCCTTGGGATCTGCCTCGATTCCAGCCCGGACGCAATTGAGGTCGATGTAGGCCGCCACCGTACGGACGATTCCCGGGTTTTCTTCCACCAAGACGCTCTTGAACCTTTCCGCCCACAACGTCCCGAAACGACCGCGACTGTTGTTGAACCAGATCGAATAGCGCTGCTTGAAAAGCTTCATGAACGCGGATACGTCGCCCATGAGCTTGAACATCCGTTGGCGCCAAGCCTCGCCCTCCTTGGCGTTGGTGGCCAGCCATCGCTCTATCACTTCCCAGCGTGCGTGGCCAAAATTGCGATGGGCATGGAGGACTCGGTAGCGCCGGAGTAGTTCGGCATCAGGAATGGGGATTTTCTTTGGGACTCGAACCAAGACATGAAAGTGATTGGACAGGATGGCGTAAGTCACGACCTGGACTCCGCAAAAGTCGGCCAATTGCCAGAGTTGTCGCCGCAGCACTTCCTTGGCTGGGTCGTCAAACAGACGCTCGCCATTCACCGTTCGGGACATGCAGTGGTACACCGCTTCAGCCTCTTCTGGTGGAACTTTGATCCGCGGTGTCCTCACACCTTCGTACTATAGCAACGCGCGGCACCAGAACGAACCTGTCCCTGCTTGGACCCAAACCGGCCGCCGGCTACCTCGCGGGTGCTCGATGCCGGCCGGGCCTGGGCGGGGTCTCCACCGTTGACCTCGGGAGGCGAAGGCGGTTTGGTGGAACCTTTTTCATGCTCACACTGGCCGGAGTTTCTAAGTCCTATGGTCCCCGCACGCTCTTTTCCGAGGTGTCGCTCTTCATTTCGAGGACCGACCGCTACGGCCTAGTCGGGCCCAACGGCGCGGGAAAATCCACCCTCTTCAACCTCATTTTGGGAGAGGAGTCGCCCGATTCCGGCACGATCACTTGGGAGCGGGGCTCCGATTTCGGGTTCCTGCCGCAGGAGAGCGCGCCGGTCGGCGACGAAACGGTCCTGCAGGTCGCCACCGGCGGCGCCAAGCTCCATCCGGAGAATGACGACGACCACGATATCGACTATACCCTCGAGCCGCGGGCGAAGAAGGTGCTCGCCGGCCTGGGCTTCCGCGAGGCCGATCACCAGCGGCCCGCCCGTTCGTTTTCCGGCGGATGGGTCATGCGGGCCCATCTCGCCCGCCTTTTGGTGAGCGAACCGGCACTGCTCCTTCTCGACGAGCCGACCAACCACCTCGATCTTGAAGCCCTGCTTTGGTTCCAGGACTACCTTACCCGTTATCCCGGCGGCCTGGTGGTGATCTCGCACGATCGCGCCTTCCTGAATGCGCTCTGCACGGGCATCCTCGAATTGCGCGGCGGGATCCTCAGCCGCTACACCGGCGACTACGACGACTACTTACGGGAAAAGGAGGAACGCCGTGCCCAGCAGCTCTCCCGATTTAAAAATCAGCAGCGTGAAATAGCTCACCTCCAGCGCTTTGTTGATCGTTTTGGCGCCAAGGCCAGCCTCGCGTCCCGGGCCAAGTCGAAGGAGAAGCAGATTGAACGGCTGGAGGAAGCCGCCGTCGATGAACCGGAGGAGGACCTGACCCGGATTCGATTCAAGTTTCCCCAGCCGCCCAAGTCCGGACGCAAGGTGGTGACGCTTCAGGGCGTCCGCCAAGCCTACGGTGACCGTGTGGTCTACCGGGACCTCAATTTCGAGACCGAACGGGGCCAGCGGATTGTGCTTGTGGGGCCCAATGGCGCGGGCAAGTCCACCCTCCTCAAAATTCTGGCCGGATCGGTCCCCATCCAGGGCGGCCTCCGCGAGCTCGGCAGCGGTGTCATGCCGGGTTATTTCGCGCAGAACCGGCTCGACAACCTCGATGCCCGGCGGACCGTGATGGAGGAGGCGATGGAGATGAGGAACGCGAACCGCGACGTCACCGAGCAGATGGCGCGCGCGATTCTCGGCGGGCTCCTCTTCCGGAAGGATGACGTCTTCAAGCGGGTATCCGTCCTTTCCGGCGGCGAAAAATCCCGCCTCGCTCTCGCCAAGCTCCTCCTCGCCCCGCCGAACCTCCTGCTCATGGACGAGCCGACGACCCATCTGGACATCCCCTCGATCGACGCCTTGATTCACGCCCTCCAAGCCTATGAGGGCACCCTGATCTTCATCAGCCACGACGTGTACTTCATCCGGGCGATCGCCCGCAGCGTCTTGCACGTCCACGCCGGCCGGCTCACGGCATACGCCGGCGACTACGACTATTACCTGGAGAAGTCGCGGGCCACGAATGCGCGGGCGGCGCTGACCGCGGGCTTCACCGACGCCCAGCCTGATTCGGACGCCGGCCGCGCGCCGGAAAAGGCGCCTGCCGCCGGCGGAGGCGCTGCGAAGACCAAGGAGCAGCGCCGCGCCGAGGCCGCCGCGCGCCCCGCCCGATCCGCGGACATCAAGCGACTGCGGAGCGAGGCGACAGCACTCGAGGCCGAAATCGCCGGCCTCGAGCGTTCGCAAGGCGAGCTGGTCGCCGCGCTCGAGGCGCCGGAAACCTACCAGCAGCCGGGGAAAGCACAGCAGCTTAACCGCGAGCTGAGCTCGATCGTCGACCGGTTGGAGACGGCGACCGCAGCCTGGGAGGCCGCCGGAACGAAGCTGGCGGCGCTGACCGGGCCACCCTGAGGCCGGCGGCGGAATTCCGCCCGGGCATCCTTTTTCCCGGCAGTACGCATCCCGCCTCGGCAAGACTCAGGTGTAATCAGGCGTCCCGCGCGCAGCGGAAGCCCGTGTTCCCGGTTGAGCTGTCGGCGGTGTTGAACGTACGCGCGCCGACTCGGTAGCGGTTACAGTACGAGTGGTGGCAGAGATAGCTCCCGCCGCGGATCACTTTGCGATCCCCCTGCGCTGGACCCTCGGGATCAGTCCGCGGTCCGCGCAGATGGAAGTCGGAGCTGAACCAGTCGTGGCACCACTCCCAGACGTTTCCCGCGACATTGTGGAGCCCATACCCATTGGCCGGAAAACTCTTGGCCGGAGCGGTACCGACGTAGCCGTCTTCCGCCGTGTTCACGTTCGGAAACTCTCCTTGCCAGATGTTGCACCGGTGCCGGCCGCTTGGGGTCAGCTCGTCGCCCCAGGCGAATCGCTTCTGGACCAGGCCCCCCCGCGCGGCGCATTCCCATTCGGCCTCGGTTGGCAGCCGCTTGCCGGCCCAGCCGGCGTAAGCCGTGGCGTCGTTCCACGAGACGTGGACCACGGGATGGTCCCATCGGCGCTTGATGTTCGAGCCGGGTCCTTCGGGATGGCGCCAGGTTGAGCCGGCAACCCGGCACCACCACTCACTGCCGGCGACCCGCTGGGTCGCCCGCGCGAACTTTCCCTTCGGCAAGAAGAGGAAAAAAACGAACGACCAGCCGAAGCGCTCCGCCTCGGTCTTGTAGCCGGTCGAGTTGACGAAGGCATTGAACTGCTCGTTGGTCACGCAGCAGGCGTCGATATGATAGGCCCGAAGCGCGACCGCCCGGACCGGACCCTCGCCGTCAGCCGGCCAGCCGTCAGGATCGGCCGAACCCATGAGGAATTCCCCGGGGGGTACTGGCCGCATTCCCTCGAGCGAACCGGCGGTCGTCCGGCGCAGGGCATGGTGGACTTGAACCGCGACCGCCGGGGGGCCCCGCATTGGGGTGCAGCAGGATCCATCCTTCATCGGGATCCAGATTATGCCGCGCCTTGTGCTGGCAAAGGTAAATCTCGATGACGACGGTGGCCGTTCACCTCTCGGACCGGAATCGCGGAATCGCGAACACCAGGGCAGTGCCCGCAGTCATGATCCCAGCAGCCACCCCGAAGGCGGCGGCCGCCCCGGCGGCGGCCCAGAGCGCGCCGACCGCGATGCTACTGATGAAATCCCCCGCGCCTTTCACGGCCGCGAGTACCCCGAAGCCAGTACCGCGGGTCTCCTGGGAGAGAAGGTCGGCGGACACAGCGTCTTCCAACACCTCCTCGGCTCCTGCAGCGATGCCGGAAAGGGTGAAGGCCAAGGCCAGCGCCGGCAGCGACGAGGGCCCGAACGCAAGGACGACGGCCATTGCCACTCCGGAGGCGTAGGCCGCCGCGAGCAGAAGCCGCCGATCCCAGTGGTCGGCAAGCCAGCCAACGGGAAAGGAGACCCCGGCTGCCGCGATATTGCGCCAGGCGTACAACCCCACCGCCAGGGTCGCCGCCCGCGCGGTGCCATGGCCGGGAGCGAGGGCACGAATCGCGTAGAGTGTGACGAGAGAAACCGCAAAATCTCCAGCCCCAAAGACTCCGGTAGCCCGAAGCAGCCGGCGAAAGTCAGGTGGCAGCGCCCTGAGCATCGGCCAGAACGGCGTGGCCTGCGCGGCGGGAACCGGCACCTCGCGGACCCCAAAGGCAAAGGCACCCGCTGCGATCAGAGCGGGCAAAACTGCGAGCCAGAGAACCTTGCGCAGCGGCCAACCGGCGGCGAGGAGAGCCATCGCACCAAGCGGGGCCGCGATCGCCCCTATAGTGTCCATCGAGCGCTCGAAGCCGAAGGCGCGGCCGTAGGTCTCGGGTGTGACCGCCTCGGCAAGCAGAACTTTGCGGGCTGGAGTGCGAAGTCCCCGGGCGACCCACGCGAGGACCCTCCCGGCCAGGACGACCGGCCAGGCCGCCGCGACTGCGATCAACGCCGACCCCAGCGTCATGGCGGCGTAGCCGCTGACAGCGAGCGGCTTGCGGCGCTCGAGTCGGTCGATCAGCCATCCGCTGTACAGCTTGGCGGCGCTGGAGAGGCCGTCGGCCACTCCCTCGATTGTGCCGAGCGCGACCGCTGCGACCCCCAGCGATCCCATTAGCACAGGCAGAATGGCTGTGGTCGTCTCATGACCCAGATCGCAGAAGAGCGACGCGATGCCGATGCTGAAAACACTGGTGTTCAGCCAGGGATGGCGTGTGGGCCGGGGCATTGGGCTTCAATCCGCCCAGCACGGACAGGTTCGGAATTTCATCAGGTGGCCTCAGCTGGGGACAGGCTCAGGCGGAAGGACCGTAAAGCGCTCGGCCCATGGCAGCAAGGAGTCGAGAATTCCAGGGTAGAGAACGGCGCCTTCGCGCAGCGCCATCCGGCGGCGGGCCAGGGCTTCCTCGCCGGGGAGACGGACCCTGGCGATGCCCGGGCGGGGCGGACTGGCCCGGCAGGCGCCGGCCAGCCAACTCATCTGACGGCGGCATTCCTCGGCGCCGCCAAACGCTGCCGGATCGATCACTTGCACGAAAGTCGAACAGCCCCAGCCCGTGGGCGCGTCTGCCCGGCCAAAGCCGCCCAACCCCTGGGTCAGTGCCTCGACGAGGATACCCCAATTGTAGCCCTTCTGCCCGTGATCGAGTCCGCCTACTGGGAGGATCGTGCCGCCCTCCTTCAGGACATCCGGATCGTTGGTCGGTCGGCCCTCGGCGTCGAGGAGCCAGGGGTGTTCGAACTTTCTCCCCTCGGCCTGCAGCCGCAGGCTCATGTTGTTGGTCGTGATCGAGCAACTGGTATCGATCAGGATCGGATCGCCGTCGGTCGGTATGCCGACCGCGACCGGGTTGGGGCTGTAGACGGGCCGCCGGCCGCCGAAAGGCGCGACGCTGGCCTGAGTCGGATCGGAACCCGCGATCAGGACCATGTAGCCGCGGTCGGTTGCGATCGGCAGGTAGGCGGCAAGACAGGCGTTGTGGTGGCTTTGGCGGATGACGATGGTCGTGGTCCCGTATAGGGCCGCCCGCTCTGTTCCGAGCCGGACGGCCCGGGCGGTCAGCCAGACGCCGGGGAGCCGGCCGCCGTCCCAGCAGACGCAGGCGCCGCGGTCGGAGATCACCTCCGGCTCCCCGGAAACGGCCATGCCGCCGTCGGCTATCTGCCTGAGGTAGCGCGCCGCCAGCGAGAGGCCGTGGGTCGTGTGGCCGAGGAGATCCCCTTCGACCAGAAACTCTGCCAACGATCCGGCCTTATCCGGATCCATTCCAGCCCCGAGAAAGAGCGCCGCCGCGTAGCGGCGGAGATCTTCCGGCGCGTAGCGGGCGGGACGGGCGGAATCCGGGGAGGACATGGATGATCAGCGTGCAAGGGTCGCCCCCATCAGGCCGATGATGTCCTCATTGGCCAGGGTACGGACCGTGAGCGAGCGCAATTCCTTGCCGGAATCAAGCGGCAGGTCGATGACAGTCGCCGCGCCGCCCGGGATGCTCCGGCCCTTGCCGGTGAAGCTGGCCGGGTCGAGGATCCGCACCCGGCCGGAACGCAGGTCGATCCTTGGGGGAATCGGCTCGGGTCGGCGGAAGGCATAGTCGTCGATCCAATAGTCTTCGTCAATCGGCCACCAATTGACCGGGTTTACCAATGCGAGCCGGGCGGTTGAGCCGTCTCGGTAGGCCACGACCACCTCCCCATTGTCACAGCGGCTCTGCATCGAGTTGGTCGAGCCGGCCATGAGGAGGTAGATGTGCCGGGCGTGCCCGGCGAGGGGTACTGCGACGGCGCGGGGATAATGGTTCCACTGGGACGTGAAGGCGATATTCCGGCTTCGGCCTGGTCCAGGCGTGACGAACGGCACCCCGTCGGGAAGTACCAATCGGCCCCCCCCGCGCTCCGCCGCCGCGCGCAGCCCTGTGTCGTCGATATCGGCCGTCGCCTTGAACCGGCACCATGTGCCGATGCCCTGAATTGGCATGGCGAGGGAGCAGAACGGCGAACGCGGCGAAAGGTATTTGTTGCGGAAGATTTGCGTCACCCGGTCGTTGAACGCCGCGGTTAGGTCGACCGGCTTGAACCGGAGGTGTGCCGGTGCACTCAGCCGCCAGTCGATGATGGCCGCCGCGGCCGACCCATCCGGCCCGAGGCTCGCAGTCACCGGGTTGGTGCCCGGCAGGAGGCTGGCGGCCTGCAGGGCGATTTCGGGCGAGCATCCGCCGGCCGGAATCGCCACCGGAACGATCGTCCCGATTCCGCCCACGCGGATCGCAGCAGCTCCTGCCATCGGTGCCCCCGTGTTGTTGCGGAGCCGGAATCTGAGGGCGTCGCCCTCGTGCCGCGCGCCGGCCAGGATTTGCAGGGCGGGCCGGATTTCAAAACTGACCGGCGCCCACCACCGCATGCATCCCTGTTCGAGCTGGGCGAATACGGTTCGGAATCCAAGCCGTCCGGACGCGATTCCCCGCAGTTCATCCGACGTGCGCCGGACCGCGCTCAGCGCCCGCTGCGGGTCGGCGACGGCGAGAAGGCGCGCAGGGCCGAAACGGACCCTGAACGCTCGGCCCAAGGCCGCGATTGCCGGCCCCTTCGGGAGGGCTGGCGCATGCCCCTGCCAGGTGACTTCGACCGCAAACCGCGGCGCCGCGGGGGCATAGATCTCGATCCGCGGGGCGCCCACGGCTCCCGCTATGGGCCGCCACGCCGCAGGCCGGCCGTCGATCGTGACCCCGGCTACCCGATCCTCCCGCGCCGGGATCTCCAGCCGAAGCGCCATCGGCCGCGAAAACCGGGGCTCGACCAGAAAGCGGTCGCGCGGGCCCTCGCGGCGGAAGGAGAATGTGAAATCGGGATGCTGCAGGCTCGCCCAGTCCCAAGCCGACGGGAATCCCGGCCGCACTCGAAGCTCGCCGCTGAGCGCGTCCGGGGTGATGCCGAAGAGCCCTTCGACTAGGGCCCGCGAGGTCGTTCCAATCGCGTCGGCGAAGTCCCGCTGGGACTCGCCGCGGGCCATATCGAAGGTCGTTGTCATGCCCAGGTTGCCGGGGCAGAGCCCGAGATACATGCTGGCCAGGATCGCCCCCTTGAACATCCGGTAAGCCCGGCTAGGGCGTCCTGCCTGCCAATACCCGAGCGCGGTGTGCTCGACCTCGGCCATGACGACATTGTTGGTCGACCAAGTGTAGGGCATCCAGTTGGTCGTCGGAAGTACGAAGCAGCCGTCTGCCGGTTCGCCGGCGCCGACGATCGGAATGTGCGCAATTTGGGTGTCGATGAAACGAGTCATCTGCCAGGCCTCGAACGGTGTCGCCGCGCCCGAGTCGACCGTGTGGTAGAATGTCCACAGGGCGGGGCTGGCGTGAACCGACTGCCGGCCGAGCAAATCCTTCCATTCGCCGAACCATCCCCGGTGGCGCAGCCAGAGCTCTTGGTGCATCGCCCGCCAGATGAGCCCGGCCTCGCGCTCGTAGGGGGCGGGGTCGGCACCCACGATTCGCGCCAGCCGGGCCGCCATCAGGTTCTCATAGTAGTTGTAAGCCGAAGCATGCGTCGCTCCGCCGCCCTCATACTCCAGGTCGTCGCTCGCCCAGATGCAGCAGTAGCCCTCGTAAAGCGGCAGCCCCTCCGGCCCAAACGGCCGCCGGAACAGCCGGCGCTCCCAAGCCAGGTGCCGCACAACCACAGGCCAGATCCGCCGGGCAAACGCCACATCGCCCGTCCAAAGCAGGTGGCGGAAGACCTCGTCGATATAGACCAAGTTCATATCGTAGTGGGAGTCGGAGATATCGCCATTGCTGTGCAGCGCCGCCTCATCGCGGGAGAGATTGGCCGAGGCGTCGGAGGGCGGGATGGCGTCCGGAATCGGTCCAGTATTCTGCCTCCCAGCCCAGTAGCTGAAGTCCCGCTCTGCCCGCCGGTGCCAGCCAAGCTCGTCATTGGCGTAGGGCCGCCGCCAGCCCAGCAACGTGGCCCGCCAGGCGACCGCTCCGTGCTGAACGGTCCCGCTCGGCTCGTCCCAGACTCCGTCGGCCGCCACGCAAAGCGCGGCCGCCGCGGCGTTTATGAATGGATCGGGGGTATCGACCGCGATTTTGCCCGCCACCGCCCGCCGATGCGCCTCCCCGGCGGCGAAGAGTCGCTGGAGGGCCGATGGGGACAGGTTCGGCGCAGGCGACCGGAGGGACAGGTTAGTGGCGTCCGATAGGGACAGGTTGTTGGCCTTGGTCCGGCGGGGGAGGCCGGAATGATTATCCTGTCCTGCGGCCTCCCGGTAGGTGGCCGGCTCCCTGCCGCGGTCGCCGGGCCCCGGGGCCCGGCGCACGGCGGGGGAAAACGGG
>VFSW01007357.1_pt1 | contig 15974 bp, 14 predicted proteins | sample 5358111 | NCBI WGS metagenome assembly VFSW01 (sample SAMN11554181, study PRJNA540505) | mine drainage metagenome | isolation source: sediment from site ElyBrook_90M | place: USA: Ely Copper Mine, Vershire, VT | collected 2017 | reverse complement strand
CATCCTTCTATTGTACGTCAATGACGCATAGAGCCGAACCCGGCTGCTTCAGTCTTTGTGCGCAGCGTGAGTTCGAGGGCCGTATGCCGTCTAACTTGACGCATCCGCATCTCATCGCCCGCATAAGGTAAAATCTGGTGTGTACCGGGGGGGCCGGGCACAACCCTTCCGACATCCGTTACAAAACAATGAACCTGGACGGCATCCGCGTCTTGCTCGTGGAGGATAACCCCGGCGACGCGCGCCTCTTCACCGAGTTGGTTCGCGATACCGGCGCAGGCCGATGGAAGATGGTGCACGTGGACCGCTTGTCCGCCGCGCTCGACCGTCTGAGCCGCGAGCCTTTCGACGTCATGCTGCTGGATCTGTCGCTTCCCGATGCCGACGGCCTCGACACGCTGATTCGCGCCCACGCCGAAGCGCCCAAGATTCCGATCGTCGTGCTGACCGGTCACGATGATGAAGCCCTCGCTGTGCGGGCCGTGCGTGCCGGCGCTCAGGACTATCTGGTAAAGGGCCGCATGGATGGCGACCTGCTGGTTCGCTCCATCCGATATGCATCCGAGCGGGGCCGGGCCATCGAAGCGCTGGAGCGCCGCGAAGAGCACTATCGGTCGCTCATCGAAAACTCGATGGACCTGATCAGCATCCTCAACATGGACGGCACCATCCGCTATGTAAGTCCGTCCCACGAGCGACTGCTCGGCTATCCACTGGACGAATTGGTGGGCAAGAATGTCCTGTCGTTTGTCGACTCCCAGGACAAGGTTCGCGTTCAAACTGCTTTGGTGAAGGGCAACAATGGAAGGCCTCTAGAGTGCCGCGTCCGTCACTGCGACGGATCGTGGCGCGTGCTGGAATCGTTTTCCCGCGATCTTTCGCACGTCCCAGGAGTAAATGGAATGGTGGTGAACGCACGCGACATCACCGAGCGAAAGAATCTGGAAGAGCAATTGCATCATTCCCAGCGGCTGGAAGCGGTGGGCCGTCTGGCCGGAGGCGTCGCCCATGATTTCAACAATCTGCTCATGGTCATTACCGGCTATTCGCACATGTTGCTGGACGCCATGCATTCGAGCGATCCGGCGCGCGAGGATTTGGAGCAGGTGGTCAAGGCATCCGAGCGCGCCACCGATCTTACCCGCCAGTTGCTCGCCTTCAGCCGCCGCCAGGGCGTCCGCGCATCGCTCGTCAATCTCAACGGGCTGATACATGAAATGGAGCGAATGCTGCGGCGCGTGTTGGGCGAAGAGATCGAATTGATCCTCCAACTCGCCCCTGAATTGAAGACTGTCCGTGCGGATCCGGGACAGATCGAACAGGTGATCTTGAATATGGCGGTGAATGCCCGCGATGCAATGTCGTCCGGCGGCCAACTGCTGATCGAAACCAGAAACGCCGCACAACCTACCGGGGACTGCGTCACGATTTCCGTCGGCGATACCGGCATCGGAATGGATTCGCAAGTCCTGTCACGAGTCTTCGAACCGTTCTTCACCACCAAGGAGCATGGCACCGGGCTGGGCCTTGCCACCAGCTATGGAATCATCAAGGAAAACGGCGGCGACCTGCGCGTGGATTCGACGCCCGGCAAGGGAACTACCTTCCATATCGAGTTGCCGGTCACCGAGCAGATGCCCGAGGATCTGGATTTGCCGGCCGAACGACGCGCGCCCCGCGGCACCGAAACTATCTTGCTGGTGGAGGACGAAGATCCCGTTCGGCGCGTAGTGGAAACCATGCTGAAGCGTCACGGCTACCAGGTTCTCGCGCCGGCCTCCTCCCGGGAAGCGCTAGCGGCCGCCGAGCGGCATGCCGGCGAAATTCATCTTTTAATTACCGACATCAGGATGCCGGGAATGAGTGGGCGCAAGCTGGCGGAATGCCTGACGGCGCGGCGGCCGGATTTGAAGGTTCTGTATGTTTCCGGCTACGGCGACGCCAAGACCCAAACCGACGTACACTTTCTACAGAAGCCCTTCTCTACCGAAGAACTGGCCACGAAGATCCGCGAAATACTCAAGTGACGTTCCACCTGCTTTCTTGCCAATTTGCCCTGGCGGCGACCCGCACCATTCAGTTTCCGCCTGGGATGGCAGGAAACGTTTTGCGCGGCGCGCTGGGAAGCGCCTTGCGCGAGTCGGTGTGCGCCGAAGATTACGTGCGCATCTTTGAACCATCTGCCAGGGAACCAGCCGCCAGGGAGCCGTTGGGAACCGGCGGCAGACCCAGCGGTTTGTCCAACTGGCCGCGGCCGTTCGTGATTCGTTGCGCAGCGCTGAACGGACGCATCCTGCAACCAGGCGATCGGTTCTGCTTCGGTCTCCATCTATTCGACATCCGCGATCCGGCGCTGGAACATTTCACGCAAGCCTTCGCGCAGTGGGCGCAATTGATATCGGTGGAGCAAGCTTCGGTAACCGTCGACCTGGATGCCCGGCCATCGCCCGTCTCGCGCATTCGAGTGGAGTTTCAAACGCCGACGGAGCTGAAGTCTTCCGATGGAGACGCGAAAGACTTCCCTGTATTGCTGGCGCGCGCGCGCGATCGTGTGAGCACCTTGCGCAGCCTCTACGGACCTGGACCGCTAGAAATCGATTTTCGCGGCCTCGCCGAACGCGCGCGATCCGTGAAAACGGTGCGCAGCGAATTACGGCACGTCGCCGTGGAACGCCGCAGCAGGCGAACCGGGCAGCGCCACGGCATCGGAGGACAAGTGGGATTCTCCGAGTATGAAGGCGATCTCGCCGAATTCCTTCCCTACCTCGAAGCGGCATCTTTTACCGGCGTCGGCCGCCACTGCACCTGGGGCAACGGCCAGATCCATACTAAAATTCTGACTCCTGACTCCTGAATTCTGACTCCTGAATTCTGAATTCTGAATTCTTCTTATATGACTTGGATCGACATTTCCGCTCCCCTCCACAACGGGATGGTGGCTTGGCCCGGGGATGCGCCATTTGAACGCACCAGTACGCTCGAAATCGCGAAAGGCGGCGAATGCAATCTGTCGCAGATTTCGAGTACAGCCCACATCGGAACGCACATGGATGCTCCGCGCCACTATCTCGAGGGCGCCGCGGGAATCGATGCCATGCCGCTCTCCGCTTCTATCGGAAGAGCGCGGGTGATTGAAATTCGCGATCCCGAAGCGATCCGAACCTCGGAGCTCGAACCGCATCATCTGGTGAAGGGCGAGCGCGTGCTGTTCAAGACCCGGAATTCCGAGCACTGCTGGAAGACCGATCACTTCCAGAAGAATTATATTTGCATCGCTCCCGAGGCGGCCCATTACATCGCCGAGCGCGGCATCCAAACCGTGGGCGTCGATTACCTTTCCGTCGGCGGATTCGAGAGCGGAGGCCCGGAAACTCACCGTATCCTGCTCCATGCAGGCATCTGGATCATCGAAGGCCTGATCCTGGAACACGTCGAACCGGGCGAATATGAACTGGTCTGCCTGCCGTTGAATATTGTCGGCGGCGACGGCGCACCCGCACGCGCTGTCCTGCGCAAGTTGGTTCTCTAGCTGCTAAGCTTCAGACGCAAACTGAATGCGATCGCGGGGCACGGCATCCTTTGCTGGATTGTGCCTGCTCGTTAGTTACGCTTTCGGTCAGCGAACTTCCTCCCGCGGCCAATACTGGGTTAGCTTCAAGATCGTCGGCGGCAAACTGGCCGTGGATCGCGACACGTTTCGTGTGGCGCCGTCCCTCGTTAGATTCGAACCTGCGATTCGGCTCACTGTTCTGCAGGCCATCGCGAAAATCGGGCCTCTGTCACCAAGCCTGCTCATCGATAGCGCGTGGCCGGACTATATCGGCGCCTTCGAAAACTGGTCCGCCGCCGATCCCCATCGGCTGGATCTGGGAACGCTTTTTTCGGCGGACTTCCTCTTTGCCGATGTTTTGACGCAAACACCGGACTCAGGTTTGATCTTGAACGAGGAGGAGATCGACCCGCTGAACGGCGCCATCTCGTTCTCGATCTTGCCCGCGTTCGATTCCAATAGCGTGCGGATCGACTTGCCCGCGATGGTGGACTCCCGGCGGCGCACACGCACAGCCCAACTGCGCAAGCGCCTCGCCCGCCTCAACGGCTCTCTTTGGTCTTCCTCCGATATTCGCAAAGCTCTCAGTCCGTTATACGCGAATCTCGGGTTGACGCCGGAAGTTTCGGCGCTTCCGAGAAACCAGACGATTCAAATCGTCGAGGGGCCGCGGATCGCTTCCATCGTGTTGCCTGCCGATCAAGTTTCTGCCCGAGATGTCGACCGCGTGCTCTGGGATCTGCTTGACACACATCACTTTCGGAAGGCGCGCGGGAAGCGCATCGTCGATTTTGATCGGGACTTGGGCTACGCTTCAGGCGACGAGCCGTATGCGATTCAATATCAAATTCAGGCGATGCAGCTTCTGATCTCGCCGCTCGGCTACAACTTGACCACTGCGGCAAGCGTGCGGACCGGCGCAAGCCAATACGTCGATTTGCGCGTTCAAAAGCAAGCCAAGAAGAAGTCGCGGCACGTGGGGGCTGGGTTCGCATACAAACCGGGCCAAGGATTCAGCGCCCTCGGCGTTGGTCAGTTATCGTCCATGAACCTTTCAGGAGGCGGCCCGTCTGGAACTTTGGGGTCGGGTAGCTATTCAGCCAGCTACCTCGGCTTCTCGGGAACTATTAATACGGGCGTTTCGGTCGAACGCAATCGCGTCCTCGACGGCGTCAGGGTTGACGAACAGAGCACCACTGAGTCCGCGACCCTCGAATGGGAGCCATGGCGCGGCTTGGACGGAAACACGGTCGTGCTCGGGCTAGTTCCAAGCCACGCGGTGGTGCTGAACCAAACTCTGAACACCATCGAGCCATCAGTCCAATTCATGCACAACGATCTCACCTCCGAATACCCTTCGCGGACGTTCATCGACCCACGCGTCTTGATTGGCCTTGGCTTCGCCGATTACATCGTCACGGCCAACACGCATCGCAGCTTCGATCATTGGGAATACGACGTGAGCGGCCGCTTGGAAAATGCCGTCGGCAATCCTCCCATCTTCGAACTGCCGTCTTTGGGAGGCGCGGACACGGTCCGGGGATTTCGCGCCGATGACGCCGTTGGCCGAAGGTTGTGGAGCTTGCAAAGCGAGCTGTGGCACGGCTTGCCGCGCTGGCCGTTACTGAAAATTGCCACGTTCATCGATCTTGGCGGAGCGTACCAGACCACGGGATCGTACCCAGGGCTGCGCGAGGGGCTTGGAACCGGTCTCCGGCTTGATCTCCGCGTCGCCGTGCTGAAGTTCGATTGGGCTTACGGCTTCGGCCAGGCGGCAACCGGAGGCAGCCGCGGCAAATTCTATTTCAGCGTCGCTTTGAACGCCCCGCATTGATCCAAGAGGAGATTATGGCTACTTTCCATCTCAGCAGCGCAACCAACGCTTATGAATTCGATACCGGCGGCGGAGTTTCCATCGGGGGCAACGCCGCGGGATCGTGGACCACCAACGCAACCAACCAAATTATCGCGACGCTCGCGGACGCGAGCAGCGTCGTCTTTGACGTCTCCTGGTTGTTCAACCAGAAGAACCAGCTCACCATTCAATCGCTCACCGCCGAGATCTTCAATTTCTCCGCCGCAGGCATCTACAATTCGTTTACCACGCGCGACACGGCGCTGATTGTTCAACCGGACCGCCGAGGCGCATTCACCTTCGCGCTCCAAGGCGACTGGAACATGACCGCCGATCATAACCTCGCGTTCACGGTGGGCGGCATCCAGTCCACGCTCGACGGTTTCGTCAGCGATCCACCGGGCCGCTTCATCTTTCATTTCGCCAACAAAGACAACGTGCTTGAGACCACCGAACTTGGGTTCGCCGGTACCTGGCAGAGCAAAGTGGATCCCAGTGGGACGCCTCTGCTGGACTTTCATTATCAGACCGCCGGCGGCGAAAAAATCTTTGAGCTGCCGAAGGCAGTAGCCGTCAATCGCAGTTCGAACCAACTGACCTACACCTACACCAAAGGCAACAAGAACCTCAGCATCGACTTTCAGGGAACGCTCATGATCGGCGGCGATTTCGAGATCACCTACGTCGTGCAGCGGCAAGTATCCAGCGGCGGCGACCAGATGGTGGCGTCCACCACCCTCGCCTTTAACGCAACGCTAACCCGGCCGAATCTCCACGGCGACTTGCAGCTCACTCTGACAAAGCCCGACGGGACGGCTGGCCCGTCCACGCTCACCATCGGCGGCCAGTGCCAGGGCGTGCTCGGCAAGACCAGCTTGCAGGTCGGCTTTACCTTCACGCAAACCTTCGGCGGCGCGGGAAACCAGATCACCAGAACCGCCGCGTTCAGCGGAACGATCGCGTTCAATGGCGGCCAGGTCCAGTGGACCTTTAGCGCGGCGGGAAGCGCCATCGATCTTGCCATTGGAGTGGATATCAAACTCGGACCGATCCAACTGGATGCCCGGCTCAATCTGCCGGTGGACGGCGGGCAGACGGCCGGCGTTACGTTCCTGTTGGGAGTGTCGTTTTAACTTTTGCGGCGCGTGCTTCCGGGATCATCCGCAGTCCATTCTTCACGCGCAGCGTAATCAACGGCAGGGGCTCCACCCGCTGTCCCGGCTCCAGCCGCAGGCGCCATCTCTGAGCGATGGCCGCCATGACGATTACGCCCTCCATCCAGGCGAAGCGTTCTCCGATGCAAACGCGGGCGCCGCCGCCAAAAGGAAAATAAGCGAACTTGGGCCGCGCCTCCCTAGCTTCCGGCGTCCAGCGCTCGGGATCGAACTTCTCCGGATCCGGAAACCAGCGGGCATCGCGCTGCACCAGGTAGGGACTCAGGATGCAAATCGATTTCGCGGGAATCTCGACGCCGCCGAGCGAGAACTCGGCCTTAGCCATCCGGCCGATCGCCCAGGCGGGCGGATACAATCGCAGCGCCTCCGAGAGAATCATTTCGGCGTAGCGCAATTGCGGAACGTCGGCCAGTTCGGGCGCGCGGCCGGCGAGAACCGCATCGATTTCTTCATGCAGCCGGCGCTCCACGTCGGGATGTTGCGACAACAGATACCAGGTCCAGGTCAGCGCGTTGGCGGTAGTCTCGTGCCCAGCCAGGAACAGCGTGAGCGCTTCATCGCGCACCTGCTCGTCTGACATTTCGTCACCCTCATCTTGTGCAAGAAGGAGCATCGAGAGGAGATCGCCGGTGTCCTGCCCGCTGTTGCGGCGCTCCCGAATCAGCCCATAGATGGTCTCATCCAGCCGGGCCCGCGCTTTCTGGAAGCGCCTGGTCGAAGGCAGCGGCAGCTTGTCCAGATATTCGGAAAACGGCAGCAGCAGGAAGCGAAACATCTGAAGAACGCTGGTCATCGCCGCGCCGATTTCCGACGCTTCCGATTGCACGTCGGCGCTAAATAATGTCTTCGCCACCACCGACAGCGTCAGATGCGGCATCTCGGTGGAAATATCCAGCGCGCTGCCGGCCGACCAGCGATCGCGCCAACGCACCGCGCATTCGCTCATCGCAGCCGCATAACCGGCCAGCCGCTCGCGATGAAACGCAGGCTGAACCAGGCGCCGCTGCCTCAGATGATGCTGTCCTTCGCTGGTGAGCAATCCCTCGCCCAGCAGAATCTTCGCACGCTGCAGAGCGCGGCTCTTGATGAAGTTGCCTTGATTCGCGACCAGAATTTCGCGCACGTAATCGGGATGATTGACCAGATACATGTGCTGGCGCACGACTTTGAAATAGACCAGGTCGCCGTGCTCACGAGCCGCATTGCCCAGGAAACCGAGCGGATCGGAGCGGAAAGCGTGCAGGTTTCCGACGATCGGGGGATTCTTCGGCCCTGGAGGACGAGTAATTACTCCCGCCACAGCAGGACCACCGCTTGCGCCTCGGCCGAGAGCCCTTCGCCTACCGGACCGAGGCGCTCCGCGGTTTTGAATTTCACCGAGACCTGATCCACGTGCAGCCCCAGCTTCTCGGCCAGCTTCGCGCGAATGGCCGTCCGATGATCCTTCAGCTTAGGGCGCTCGAGAATCACCGTCGAATCCACGTTCGCGATTCGATAGCCTTGGGCGGCCACCAGTTCGAGTGCGTGCCGCAAGAACATCAGGCTGTCCCCATCCTTCCAGCGCGGATCGGTATCCGGGAAGTGCATGCCGATATCGCCCAGCGCGAGCGCACCCAGCAGAGCGTCGGTGATGGCGTGAGAAAGGATATCGGCATCCGAGTGGCCTTCTAAACCGAACTCACAGGGAATCGACACACCGCCCAGAATCATCGGCCGGCCGGCTACGATGCGATGCACGTCCCAGCCCTGGCCAATGCGAAAATTGCTCAAAAATCCTCACCCGCTGTGGCCCACGCACTCATGCGTGCCGCGTAGTCACTCGTGACGGCGCATGGTAAGTTCGGCCCAGGCATCGACACGAGTGTCGATGCGGCATGCCTTGGGGCGTGCGCCACACAGCGGCGTCACGCGCGGTTATCTGATGACAGGCGCTAAGAACCAATCCGGGCCGTCATTTCTTCCGACAGGAACAAGCGCGCCAGGTCCATGTCGGATGGCTTGGTGATTTTCAAATTGCGGTCGCTGCCCGGCACCACGCTGACTTCCACTTGATCCAGGCGCTCCACCAGGCTGGATTCATCGGTGCCCGCGAAACCGTCCTCGCGCGCCTTGGCGAATGCGGTTTTGAGCAGATCGAAGCGGAACACTTGCGGCGTCTGCGCCAGAATCAGGCGCTCCCGTGGAATAGTCTGGCGGATCTTATTGCGATGCACTTGCTTCACTGTGTCCACGGGCACGATCCCGACAATCGCGGCGCCCGTCTGCGCGGCTTCGGCGAACACCTTCTCCAGAACACTGTGCTCGATGAACGGCCGCACGGCGTCGTGTACCGCCACCAGTTCGGTGGCCGCGTCCAGCGTCGCCAAAGCGTGCTCCACCGATTCCTGCCGGCTGTCTCCGCCTTCCACCAGGCGCACCGGTTTGCCGAAGTTTTCCACGCGCAGCAATTCGCGCACCCACTCGAGGTCTTCGGGCCGCAGCGCCACCACAATCTCGGACACCGCGGGCGTGAGAGCGAACTTCCGGATGGTGTGGAGCAGAATCGGCGACCCTTCGAGCAGCATGAACTGCTTCCGGCTGGTTCCTGCCTTCTCGGGGACGGTCCGCCCCATGCGTGTTCCCAGCCCGGCGGCTGGGAGAATAACGGTGACTTTCATTTGAAAACCCTAGCTGGAGGCCGCCACACCGGAACCACGAGCCTCCGCGGCGTGCGCCCCAGGGGACGGCGAGGGCTGCTCGCGCGAACCGCCTTGTGGGCGCTCGGCGTGGCTCTGACTCCTGTCGTGAACGGCGTGCACACGGTCGTCAAAACGCCCAAAGATCATTTTACCGGCAGTCGTCTGCAGGACGCTGGTCACGGAAATATCGATCGTTCGCGAGATCATCTTCTTGGCGTTATCCACGACCACCATCGTGCCGTCGTCCAAATACGCGACGCCCTGGTTGTACTCCTTGCCTTCTTTCAAAATAAAGACGCGCATGGTCTCGCCCGGGAGTACGACGGGCTTCAGCGCGTTGGCCAATTCGTTAATGTTCAAAACCTCCACGCCGTGGAGTTGCGCCACTTTGTTGAGGTTGAAATCGTTGGTTACGATCTTGCAGTTGTAAACTTTGGCCAGTTCAATCAGCTTCATGTCCACTTCAGGCACGTTGGGGAAATCGTCTTCCAGGATCTGCACGTTCAACTGCGTCATTTTTTGGACGCGTTGCAGGACGTCCAGGCCGCGGCGCCCGCGATTGCGCTTGAGCGAATCGGCCGAGTCCGCCACCAACTGCAGCTCGCGCAGAACGAATTGCGGGATCACCAGCGTGCCGTCCACGAAGCCCGTTTCGACGATGTCGGCAATGCGTCCGTCGATGATGACGCTGGTGTCCAGAATCTTAAACGACTGGCTCGAAATCTGCTCCCCGCCGAACAGTCCGCCCAGCGCTCCCAGATTTAACATGTCGCCTTTGCTTGCGCCCACCATCAGGCCGACGTAGCCCATCCAAAGCAACAGCACAATCTCGAGGAAGGAAATTGCCGAGGAACCAGCCGGGAACGCGTGTCCCAGAACCAGCGCAACGATGTAGGCGCCAAGGAGTCCGAGCAGGGACCCGAAGGCCCCGCCAAACAAGCGTTTGAGAGTTGTTTTACGAACCTGGATCTCGAACAGCACGATGGCGCCGCCAATCAGGAAGCCAGCCGCAACGCTGTAGGGAGTAGGGAGATCGAAAGGACGCAAGTACGCCGCGGCGGCCGAAAGCAACGCCACGAACAGGAAACGGATGATGAGCAGATTACTCACGAAACCACCCCCGGCGTGCGCGGATTGTAGACTCAAAACGGCACCCCTGTGTTACACAGGTGCCATTGAGTATAGCACTGAAAATAGGGACGATGTGCAGGTGTTACAGGAAAGTAAGGAAGAAAGAGGATAAGGCCCGCGCGAGATTTCGGCTCGCGAGAGCCTTAGAGAGCTTTGGCGAGTTCTTCAGCGAATGCGCTGGGCGGACCTTGCGGACCATTCTGCTGCGGCGGACGCTTGTGCTTTTTTCCGCCCCGCTCGCGGCGTGGCGGACCAGCGGTGGTGCGATTCACTGGACCGGCCGGCCCAGTCCCAGTGGCCCCGGTTCCCTTGGATCGTGGCGGCTGGGCTTGATTGGCCCGCAGCAATCGATCTTCGAGAGGTGCGCGGTCAAAGCGGCGGATGATCGAGTTCATTTCTTCTAAGTTGGGGGTGTCGATAAAGGCGAATCCCTTGGACTCTTGAGTCTCTGGGTTGCGTATCACCTTGACATCGTCGTATACGAGGTTTTCTGCGTTAAGCCAGGACTTGATATCGTCCTTGGTAACCCAGACAGGCAAGTTTCCGAGGAATACTGTAAAGCTCATTCGAGGTCTGTCGTTAACTCCGTTGGGGATTTGGCGGAACTGCTTCGCGGATGCGGTCCATGAAAGCTAACCTATCGTATCACAGGGCACAGCGCCCGGCAAACACTTGATTTTTCCTAACTCGCTCGTTCGGAAGGAGAAGAACTTCGGTCATGCCTGTGAAGACTGACCCGGCGCGCTGAGGGCCACGGCAGCATCGTCCAATTTGGGTTCGATGGACGCCAAAACTTCGCTCCGCGGCAATAGATAGACAATGTAGACGGAACCCGCGTCGAGCGCTCGATAGGCCGCCAGGCTGACCGGCATGTTCAAGTATCGCAAGGAGAAAAAATATTTTTCGATGGGATCGCGTCCATTCGGCCGGTTGATCTGCTCCTCCCGCGCCACCACGCGGCCCTCCCTGGCTTCCACTTTGCGCTCTAACAGATCGAAATACAGTGACAACGGCATACGGAATGCCATGATCGCGGCGAGCGCAAGCGAGACGATAATGGAACCGAGCATCATCACGCCTCCCATTTTCCCGTGAGCCTCAAATAAGTCGTTTACGTGGGTCAGTTCGGTGAGCAGTGCTGGAAAAGCGTTCCCCATGGAAAGCTGCTGACGTCCGGCTATGATCCAGGTCCAAACCACGAAGGGCGCCACAGCGAAAACGAACGTCAGGACTGCGGGCTGAATGCACAAGGGAGCGAGTTTTTTGACCTGGTCCTTAGAAAGCCGCCCCTTGCGATTCTCCTCCAGCGTTTCGGGCGAAAAATGCAAGGCCTGAGAGAGGTCGTACAAGACCTGCTCTTTATTGCGGAATGTGGCTGCGTCTTCAATCACTCCAGCACTACTTGAGAAATATCGACAGATGGCGCGGGATACTTTAGCCGCATGTTATCCAGCGCGCGAACCACCAAATCCGCCACCAGGCAGTTCCGGAACCATTTTTTATTGGCTGGAATCACGTACCAAGGCGCTTCCCTGGTGCTGCACCGCTGCAGCGCTTCCTCATACGCCGCGGTGTAATGGTCCCAATGCTGGCGCTCCTCGAAATCCGGCACCGAAAGCTTCCAGTTGCGCGAAGAATCCTGAATGCGCGCCTCGAACCGCTTCTTCTGCTCTTCCCTGCTGATATGCAGAAAGAACTTCAGGATGGTGACGCCGTTTTCGGTCAGCATCCGTTCAAGATCGTTGATCTGTCGATAGCGGCTCCGCCAGACAGGTTTTGGAACCAGCTCGTGAACCCTCACAATCAGGACGTCTTCGTAATGAGAACGGCTAAAGATCCCGATACTGCCCTTGGCTGGAACCGCCTTGTGAATGCGCCACAAATAATCGCGCGCCAGCTCTTCTGTGGAAGGCGCCTTGAACGAAGTCACATCGCAGCCCTGCGGATTCACTCCGGACATGACGTGCCGGATGGTCCCGTCTTTACCCGCCGCGTCCAGCCCCTGCAACACGATCAGCAGCGAATACCGTTTGTCGGCGTACAGCAGATGTTGCAGCTCACGCAGCCGGTCGAGCGTTTTCTGGTGCGCTTTGTCGTCACGCTTTTTGCCGAACGTATCGTCGGGGTCCCGGTGCTTGAGACGAAGCTTGCTGCCAGGTTGCACGATGCAGTGTTTCGCGAGATCCATACTCCTACTATCGCCCTAACTCCCAATTTTGATGAGAGAATTGGCATTGATCCGGCTATTCAGCGTCCTCCTGATCATTGGATCCGCTGGCTTCGCGCCCGCGCCGCTCCCGGGTAAAGCGCCCCTCGACGAGTTTCGCGCGCGCCGGGCCGCCTTGCGTAAATCCCTCTCCGCGGAAGGAGCCGATGGCGTCCTGCTACTCAAAGGACAGCCCGAAGCTTACGATCGGATCTTTCGGTTTCAGCAGGCGCCCGACTTCTACTATCTGACCGGTTGGAACGAACCAGGCGCGGCGCTCCTGATGACTCCTTCGGACGAAATTCTCTTCTTGCCGTCTCACAATGAGCGCGCGGAGAAATACTCGGGCCAGCGCACCTCAGCCGAAGATGCGGATGCGCACGCGGTCACCGGTTTTGAAAACGTCCTGCCGATGGAAAAACTCGAAGCGCAGCTCGATCTGGCGCTCGGCTCCCATTCGCGCCTCTACGCGCCGTGGACCGAATCGTATGCCGGTCAGTTGCGATCGCGCTATCCTTTCCGCGAGGTCGCCGACGCCACGCCGCTGGTCGCCAGGCTCCGCGTCAAGAAATCGGAGACTGAGATCGCGGCCATCCAGCACGCCACCGACGTCAGCATTGAGGCGCACCGCGCGGCATGGAAACGTTTGGCGCCCGGCCAATACGAATACCAGGTCGCCGCCAGTCTCCAGTATTCTTTTCTCGACCAAGGGTGCGAAGGCCCGGCCTATTCCCCGATTGTCGGTTCGGGGCCGAACGGCGCCATCCTGCATTACATGTCGAACCGTCGGCACATGGATCGCGGCGAATTGGTGGTCGTCGATGCGGCCGCGCAATGCGATTCCTACGCCAGCGATATCACCCGCACGGTTCCGGTGGGCGGCAAGTTCACTCCGCGCCAGCGCGAGATCTATCAAATTGTACTCGGCGCTCAAAAGGCCGCCATCGCCGCGGTAAAGCCCGACGTGTGGCTTGCCGGCTCGGGCGAATCGCTCACCAAAATCGCGCGCGACTACATCAACACTCATGGAAAAGACGTGCATGGCGCACCGCTGGGCAAGTACTTTACTCACGACATCGGGCATCAGGTCGGCTTAGAGGTGCACGACGCTCGCTCCGACGGCCCGCTCGAAGCGGGTATGGTGATCACCATTGAGCCGGGTGTATATATCGGCGAAGAAAAACTCGGCGTTCGCATTGAAGACGTGGTGCTGGTCACACCGAATGGCGCGAAGGTTTTGAGCGCGGCGCTGCCCAAGGAGCCGGACGAGATTGAAAAAGCCGTCGTTTCCAAATAGGCGCGCGCTCGGCTACGTCGCCATCCTGACCGTAACGCTGGCGCTCGGGATCGCGCTGGGATGGACGGCGCTGGCGGCGCAAATCGACGACGACGCCTACGATTGGATATTCCGCCTGAATCCGCCGGCGGCCACCCAGCCGCACTCGATCATCCTCGCGATCGACGACCCCACCTTCAGCGCCATGGGAGGCGTGCGCGCCCAGCGGACCATGCTGGCCCAAGCGCTCGAGCTGCTGGCGCCAGTGCAACCCAAGGTGGTCGCGATCGACATGGTGCTCGCCGACAAACAAGACGCGCCTGAAGACGATCGCCTGAGCCGCGCCATGCAGGCTACCAAGAATCTGGTGCTGGTAGCGCATCTGCAAAATGGCCAGTGGGAGAATCCCCGCGATGAGTTTCGAAGCGCCGCCGCCGCTCTTGGGCACGACCGCGCGGACGAACTGTCCCGCGATGGCGTCACCCGGCAGATTCCGCTCGAAGAGCGCACCGATCGGGAGCGTCATTTCTCCCTGGCTCTGGAGACCTTCCGGCTGGCGCGCGGCGGCCGGATTATCGAATCTCCCGACGACCTTCAAATCGGAAGCGAAGTGATTCCCGCCCCGCGGACTTCGGACAGCGACCGGGGTGTCCGCGTGCTCTTCTGGCGCGATTCCATCCCCCAAATCTCGTTGCTCGAGCTCACCCAACATCCTGAACTGGCGGCGCGCTTTCGGGGGCAAGCGGTCTTCATCGGAGTGACGTCCATCTCCGCCACCTATGACCGCGTCGCGACACCCTACGGACAGGGCCGCATCCCCGGCGTCGAGGTACACGCGCAGCTCTTTGAAACCTTGGAGCGCGGCCGGTTCCTGACGGACGCTTCGAACCTCTCCGTCCTGGCCGTCTGCGTCGCGGTGGGCGTTCTGACCGGCCTGATCTTCGCGTTCCTTTCCGGCTGGTTGGCCTACACTACGGCCGGCATCCTTCTGCTCGCTGTGCCGGCTATACCATTCCTCCTGTTCCGGCACGGCGTGGTCTTTCCGCTCTTCGCGCCATCGGCTTCGGCCTGGCTCACGGCCATCGCCGCCGCCAGCTATCAGCACTTTGTGGTGCGTCGCGCGCTCCACCGGGCGGAAACCGAGCGCCATCATTACCAGCAGGCCATCCATTTCGTCACGCACGAAATGCGCACGCCGCTGACCGCTATTCAGGGCTCCAGCGAACTGATGGGCCGCTACAATCTGAGCGAAGAGAAGCGCAAGCAGATGAGCGAAATGATCAACCAGGAATCCAAGCGGCTGGCGCGCATGATTCAAACTTTCCTGGATGTCGAACGTTTGTCGGACGGACAGATGGAACTGAAACGCGAGGCGTTTGCAGTTCGCGAAATCGTAGAGGCCTGCGTCTCTCGCGCACACCCGTTGGCCGAGCGCAAGAACATTCGTATCGTCACCGAAGCGCTCGATGGGAACCTGGAAGGCGATCGCGAGCTAATGGAATACGCGGTCTACAATCTGCTCACCAACGCCGTGAAATACTCGCCCCCCGACACTCAGATCACCGTCGTGTGCCACCAGGATTCCTCGGGACGGATAAGCCTTTCGGTCCAGGATCAGGGCATCGGCATGGACGCCAAAGAGCTGCGCCGGATCTTCCAGAAGTTTTACCGCACCAAGCGAGCCGAGGCGTCGGGCGAAGCGGGCACCGGCATCGGCCTTTCCATCGTGGAGCAGATCGTCCAGCACCACGGCGGAAAGATGGAAGTGACCAGCCAACCCGGCCAAGGGTCCTGCTTCACGGTGGTGTTCGCCGCACGCTCCCGAGTAACACGCTCGCACGCCGCGACAGAGCCTCGACCGTAAGGGAGCCGGACCGCAGGGCCACGGTGTTTGCGCCCCTTGCTAACGCGCCAGCAGCACCCCCGGAGACGACTGGAAGTAGTGCACTGGAGAACCTCGACTCGAAGAACACCGGACGGGTGGCGCGGGGTTCAGAACCTCGACCGTAAGGGAGTCGGACAGCGGGCCAGCCGGACGGCCTCTTTTCCCCAGCCTGCTAGTCTATTAGTTTAAGGGCTGAGCGTGCAAAGACTTCTGGTAGT
>VFSW01007356.1_pt1 | contig 15974 bp, 13 predicted proteins | sample 5358111 | NCBI WGS metagenome assembly VFSW01 (sample SAMN11554181, study PRJNA540505) | mine drainage metagenome | isolation source: sediment from site ElyBrook_90M | place: USA: Ely Copper Mine, Vershire, VT | collected 2017 | reverse complement strand
ACACCACCGTGGACCCCGTGCGATAAGCTTCTACTCTGGTTGGCTCACCGACCACAGTAACGCGGCACGGAACAACGCCAGCCCCTCCGGCCTCAGGTGCTCAAACGTATCCGAGTACAGAAAGAAGCCCAGCCGACGCGCTGGTGCCTGAAACTCCCATCGCATCGTAGCTCCCTTTTCATACGCAAACTCTGCTGCCTTGTCTTCTTCCCCCCGCACCAGCGCAACGACGATCGCTGCGGGCTCCGGCTTGCCCCAGTTCATCCGTACATGCTCGTCGTCCAGCACGTTCTGCGTCCCGGCAGATAGCCCCGCGGCCAGCGGATGCGGAGCGTTTACCACCCACACCAGTCGCTGTTTTTCCATTGTGCCTGTATCTACATCTGTCTTCAGGCCGGTCATCCCCAGATCAGGCAGTAGATCATTCTCAAACGTAATCAATGGAACCGCTACATCCTTGTACTTCGCCCCAACATCCAGTGCATCCACACTCTCCGAGATCAGGATCAAGTCCTTCCCCTGCGTCAGGCTTACCGGCGAGTACTCATCCGTCTCCGTCACGATAAACCCCAGCGAACTCAGATAGGTCATCACCTTCTCGTCGTTGCTACGCTGTGTCTTCATCATCGCCAACCGAGCCGGATCAATGGGGACCGCAGCCAGCGTCTTCTCCAGCTTGGTACGGTTGTAAACGTACAAGACTTTTTTGCCACGAGCCGCCTCAGTATTCGGCTCAGCCGCCCTTACCCGCTCAGCATGGCCCAGTAAAACGAACATCAAGGCCATCACGCAAAAGCGTCTTGCTTCGTACAGACCAATTCCACGTCGCATCTCCATCACTCGTATCCCCCTCTGGTTGCCAACCCCTCGTTGCAAGCAAACGGCGGCGGGAGTGGATGTGTCCCCCCGCCGCCGTTCGCACGTTCCCAGCGCTACGCTGGCCCGCGTAACACTCGGACATCACAACCGCACTAGTGTGCGGCACCCCAAAGCGCAGCTTCGTTCGGTAGCTTCGCCCGCATCTCGTCGCGCACCTGGTCGGCAATCTTGGCCAAAGCCACCTTGTCGTCGCCTTTTTTATAGTTGAATACCACCCCCAGCGCGCCAATCGTCTTGCCCGACTGGTCCAACAGGATCAACTCGTCCTCAAAGTGCTTTCCCGTGGAGTTCAGCTCCAGGTTGCTCTTTCCAGTACGGATACAGCGCTCATCGTCCTCATCGCCTATCTTTCCGATACGCCCGAAGTTCGATGCTACGATCAGGTTCTTGTGTCCGGGAGGCGTCGCATGAATCGCAATCAGAATGACCTCAGGATGTTTCGCTAGAGCCTCTTCCACCAGTTGTTGCGCATATGGGGCCGCCTTCGTATACGTCGGATCCATCTCCTTCGAATCGACTTTGCGCATCCCCGCAATCGCTTGTTCCCGTGTCTCCTGTGCCAGCAAAGGCGCCACACAAAGTGCCGCCAGCGCTGCTATTCCCATCATGCGAGCTACATCTCTCATCTTCTCTCCCCATCTGCTTTACGACACGTTGTGGTACTGCGTTATGGATCGGTGCGCCGTCCGGAACCTCGTCTGCTCATCCCTGCCCGGCGTACCCAGCTTATCTGCCCTATTCAAGATTGCTTGTACAGATGAGTAACGTCTGAAACTGGAATGAAATTGCATTCATCAGCCCGCTCTGCCCGGAATTCAAGCCATGCGATACTTAATCCTGACATGTACAAAAGAGTCCTCCTCAAGATCTCGGGTGAAGCCCTCGCCGCTGGCAAAGGCTTCGGTATTGATTCTGTCTTCATCCACCAAATCGCCGAAGAAATCGCCTCTGTCCACGCGCTCGGCTGCGAGATCGGTATCGTCGTAGGCGGCGGAAACTTCTTCCGCGGCGTCGCCCAGCAAGCCATCGACATGGATCGTGTCGCCGCCGATCACATGGGCATGCTCTCCACAGTCATCAACTCCATCGCACTGCAGGACGCCATCGAGAAGCGTGGCCTCTTCTGCCGTGTCATGTCCGCCATCGCAATGCACCAGGTCACCGAGCCCTACATCCGTCGCCGTGCCATGCGTCATCTCGAAAAAGGCCGCATCGTCATCTTCGCCGCAGGCACCGGAAATCCCTTCTTTTCCACCGATACTGCCGCCAGCCTTCGCGCCATGGAGATCAAGGCCGACATCCTTCTCAAGGCAACCTCCGTCGACGGGGTCTACACCGCCGACCCCAAAACCGATCCCTCCGCCACCAAACTCGACAAAATCACCTACTCCGACATCCTCCGCCTCAACCTCCGCGTCATGGACCAGACCGCCGTATCTCTCTGCAAAGACAACAACATGCCTATGATGGTCTTCAGTATGCGCGAGCGCGGAAACATCGTCCGTGTCTGCAACGGCGAGCAACTAGGCTCCCTCGTCACCGCCTGATCACGATCATCGCCCCCCACCGCCAACACGACCTGCCATGACAACGCGTCAAATCTTTCCAAACCGCGTTAGATACATTAGCAACCCGCTCGCATCCAACAACTAGGATCTAACCCGAGTGACACCCCCAACCCTCATCGCGCCGGTAGAACTCCGCTCTCCATCCGATCTGCCGTCCCCGGCTCCAAAGCCTGTCCGCAAGCCGGCCCTTCCCGCCCTCACCGGAATCCGCACGCTGCTGGCTATCTTCATCATTCTCTTCCACTTCACCCCGCCTCACCTGGGCTTGCTCTACCCCATCATCGATAACGCCTACGTCTTCGTTGGCTTCTTCTTCCTTATCTCCGGCTTCATCCTCACCTACAACTACGCAGACCGCGCCACTACCCTCAGCAAACGCGACTTCTGGCTGGCACGCTTCTCCCGTCTCTACCCCATTTACATCCTCGTCCTCGCCATATCCGTCCACATGCTCCACGACGAATGGTCTTCCCGTTCCCATGCCGAATTCTGGCAAGGAGTCATCCTCACTCCGTTTCTGCTTCAGGGCTGGAGCCCCACCCTCGCCACCTTTGGCAATACAGTCGCCTGGACCCTCTCGTGTGAGGTGATGTTCTACCTCGCTTTCCCCTTCCTCCTCTATGCCTGGGCCACTCGAGCCCACTGGCTCAACACGCCCGTCCGCCTCATCGCCCTCATCTTCGCTCTCTGGGCCTTTGGACTCGTCCCCCACCTGCTCTATACCATCTTCAATCCCGACCATCTGGCCGCCCCCGCTGATCGTTACACCTCTACCTATCTGCTCCGCTTCCTCAAATACACCCCCCCGCCCTACGTCTGCACCTTCCTCGTCGGGGTCTCTCTCGCGAAGCTTCACCCCTTGCTGCCGTTCACGCCACGTCAGCGTTTCTTCGTTGCGGCCATAGCGCTTACGCTGCTCGGCCTCTTCTTCTACACAGGAGCAGTCAACCACACGCCGTACCTCTTCCTGCATGGAGGGCTGCTCGTCCCGCTCTTCAGTCTGCTCATCCTCGGTCTCGCTGGCCCAAATCCCATCTCCAGTCTCTTCTCCATTCGACCGCTGGTTCTGCTTGGCGAAGCCACCTTCGCGCTCTATCTGCTCCACTTCAACGTCTACATCCTGCTCCACACCTACCACATCCCCGATCGTCTCCATCTCACCTGGCTCGACCCCTGGCTCTCCTATGCAGCCTTGCTGACTCTTGCCTATCTCGCTTATCGCTTTGTTGAAAACCCCGCCCGCATCGCCATCCTCACGCGCTTTAGTCGCAAGCCCAAACCAGCTAAAATCTCCATTTGATTTCCCGCCCCACAGTCAAACCACCGCTCGACATGAGCGACTTTCTGCGAGCGTCTTGACGGTACTTAGCTCATCAACAGGGCAGCCTGGGCGTTGACACGAGCACGTGTAGCAAGCATCGCGCGGAAGCAGGGCATAGCCAAGCAGTCTCCACCGCTCCAGCAACGGCTCTGGCATTCTCCGAGACCCCAGCCGACTCTCTGCCAGGCAACAAAAAGCCCCGCATCAGCGGGGCTTTTCGGTCGATTACTGCTTCAACTATGGCTGAACAATCTGCGAAGCATGAGCGCCGTTTGGCACCGTGACCGCGCACGTCGGGAATCCAGCAGCAGGGAAGGGCGTGTTCTGAATATCCGTCAAGCCACCGTTGTGCGGATCAAGTTGCAGACCCGAAACCGTGCCATCCAGATTGTTCGTCACATACGCATAAATGCCCAGTGCAGCCTCGATGGTCAAGCAAGTCGGTCCCGTGCGAACAGGCGACGACGCAGACCCTACGGACCCAGTCGGATTGCCTGTTGCCGTATCGATCGCATAGGCACTCACCGTCGCAGCGTTGTAGTTCACCGTGTACAGATACTTGCCGCGAGGATCTACCGAAATGCCTACCGGAAACTGGCCAGTGGAGAAAGGCCCATTCACCATCGATTGCAGTGCGCCGCTCGACAACACAACCTTGCCGTACATCTGGTTGGTCGCTTCGTCCGTTACGTACAGAAACCGTGCCGTTGGCTCTTCCACCATGGCGCTTGGTACCGTACCCGCACTGAATCCCGTTGCTACCGTCTTACCAGCAACAGTCGAGATAACTGTTCCCGGTACTGGCGTCAGAGCGCCACTGGTCGGGTCCTGGGCAAAGCCAAGAATGGCTGCATTCGGTGTCGGTTCCTGGTCCAGAACGTAGACAAAATGATTGAAGTTGCTCGCAACCACTGAAATCGGATTGTTCCCGACCTTGACATCGGTCGCAGTCCCCAGCGAGTTGTCCGCATTGATCGGGAAGATCGTAACCCCGCCAGGACCAGGAGTCGCAGCCGAATAGCCTGTCTGGTAGGTATACGTCACATACAGAAACTTGCCCGCAGGATCGATCGCCGCTGCAGTCGGAAACGTACCAGTCGTCGGATACGTGTTCTTCGAGGTCAGTACACCGCCATCGTTCACCGCAAACTCTTGAATCGTGGAGTCATCGTGGTTGACAACGTAAATGAACAAGCCATTCGGAGCGGCTGCCAGCGTCACCGGATTGTTGCCCGCCGCAAACGGTGAACCCTTCACCTGCACCAACGTCCCGGTCAGGTAGTCAGCCGCGTAGGCATTCACGCCCCCCGGATGATCCTTGGAGGACGTCACATACACATACGCAATCGTGTAGTCCAGAATGCTGCAGGACGTCAGTCCCAGCATCGTCCCCAGGCACAGCACCGAGCCTATTGTTTTCAAGCCTATCGTTCTGAAATTCATAAACATTTCCTTCATCTCGGGAGCCTTCGCCACCCGCTCAAATCTGTCTAAACTACCTCAGCTACCTGCGCCCGTTGCTGCGGCTCTAGTGAGGGAATGCTGCGACGCTCACCAGGCACGTCGGCAACGTAGCCGAGCTGAAAGGATTGTTGATAATCTCCTTCAATGCTCCGGTGGTCGGGTTGATCTGCTCTCCCGTAACGGAATTGCTCAATGAATTCGATACAAACAAGTAGATTCCCTGGGCCGTCGTAGGATTGCTGACATGTGAGTTCGTCGTCACGCACGTCGGGCCAGTTCCTGCCTGAGTACGCTGCGCTACGCCGGAGGGTGTAGGCTCCCCGTTCGCGCCGAAGGTGAATCCATCGATCGAACCTCCCAGGTAGTTCACCACGTAGAGGAACTTGCCCGTATAGTCGATCGTCAGTCCAACCGGCATCGCATCCGTCGTCGCAGTGCCGTTGGCCAGCACACTCGGCACGCCGTTCGACGCAATCGCATAGCCCACAACCTGATTTGCAACCGAGTCGGTCACATACAGATGCTGCCCGTTCGCGTCTTCGACAATTGCACTCGGCGACAGCCCGGACGCAAATCCCGTAGAAGCCACATTTCCAGCATTGATCGTCACGCCCGGCAGAGGAGTCAGCATTCCAGTCGTCGCATCGGCACTAAAGCCCAATAGATTTGCAGACGTAGCGGCATCTTGCTCGATGACATAGACAAAATGGTTCGGGCTGCTCGCTATAATCCCGACTGGATTGCGTCCGACATTCACAATGCTCGGAGAACCCAGCGAGTTGTCCGCATTGATAGGAAATACAGCTATACCACCAGGTCCCTGCAGTGCCGTCGTATACCCACCCTGATAGGTAAACGTCACATACAGAAACTTGCCCTCAGGATCGACCGCTGCCGCAGTAGGATAGCTGGGAAGTGTTGCCGAACTCGTCCCCTTGCCCAGGTCATACGTCGTCTGCGGATACAACTTGCCGTCCGTACCAATCGCAAATTCAACCACACTCGAATCGTCATGATGCACGACATACAGAAACTTGTTATTCGGTGTCGCTACCAGCGTGATCGGGTTTCGCCCCCCCGAAGGGATGGGTGAGTCCGGCGTCTGTTGCAGCGTTCCCGTCTGGTAGTCGACCTCATACGCATTAATCAACCCGGGGTTGGCCTTGGCGGTCGTCATGTACACGTACGACACGGTGTAGTCGTGCGTACACGCCGTCATGCCAAAACCCATCGCGAGAGACAATATCGAGGCCAGTGCTCCGCGGCCCATCCTATTCAACGTCATGCACTTCTTTACTCCGGGGCAATTCGTTTCCGCCCACTGTTTCATTCACAGTCTTCCAGCAAACTCACTACATATCCAATAAGTCCAACAACAGCACGCCAGCAACAGGCTCGCGCCTAGTTGCTGGTATTTCCGCTGATCGCAAGACACGTCGACAGTCCAACTGCGGGAAAGCTCGATCCGCGTGCCAGGTCCGACAACTCGCCCGTCGCTACGTTGATGAACTTGCCCGTCACCGTGCCATCCGCATGGTTGGACGTATACAGGTATTGGTTCGTAGGATCTTCCACCATGCAAACTGGACCCGATCCAACCGCGTACGGATTGTTCGTGTTCGTCGAACCGCCTACCGGCTGCAGCTTCCCATTGCCCGGATCAATCGTAAATGCCGAAATAGAGCTGTTCGGATTCTGCGAGTTCGTCGAGGTCTGGTTCAGCACGTACAAGAACTTCGAACGGCTATCCGTGAACGAGTACGAAGGATTCGAGGTCAGCGGCAGATTGTTGATGGCTCCGCCCGCCAACGAGTTGAGTGCGCAGTTGGTTCCCACCGTATAGGGCAGAATCTGTCCACCAGTGCTCGTCGTCGTCGCTGCGGCATCGGTCAGGTAAACATAGCTTCCGCTCGCATTGATCGAGGTCAGCTTACGTGGGCCACCATCAGTGTTCGATCCCGTCGTAATCGTCGAGTTTGTCGTCAGCGTCAACTGGCCGGTACCCGTGTTCTGCTGGTACGGGAATACCGTGTTGTCACCCGCATCCAACGTGAACAGGCAGGAGCCCGATGCACGCATCATGATCGGCTTGGGCCCAACAGGGAAGTAGCTCAGGTAGGTCCCGTTCGCATTCTTCACCTGAGTGTTCGTCACCAGCGACAGACGACCAGTGTTCGAGTCGATCTGGAACACGGTAATGTCACCATTCACACCATCAGGCGAAAGCTGATCCAGAACATACAGAAAGTTTCCCGTAGTATCCGTCGCTGCCCAGATAGGCGTCGTCCCCTGGCTCGTGAACGACTGCTGGAAAGTCAGCACGCCATCCCCGCCCACGGTGAACTGTGCAATGTTGCCGCCCGTAGTCGCAGTACCTTCGTTCACGACGTAAACATAACGCCCGCCCGTACGAACCACGATGGACACCGGGTTCGTCCCGCCCGAAGAATAAGGCGAGTTTACGGTCGGCGTCAGGTTTCCGGTGTAATCGTCGACCTTGAATCCGGCAATCTGGTTGTACTGCGTTCCAAGCACCCACATGTACGCGATGGTGCCGACAGCACACGACGTCAATCCAAGACCTAATCCTAAGGACACTACCAAGGCCATCAACATCCGGCCAATCCTGCTGAACTTCATGCGCTTCCTTCATCCTCGCCAGCGACTGACCTTTATCTGCCATTGGCTGCGAGCAATTCTGTGGGGTACGGTTCCTTCGCCAATTGTAGAAGGTGACGCGAGTTTGTGCCACTTTAGAGCCATCTCATCCTGACATAGTTCGTTACGCCAGCCCGGTTACTATCTCCCGCCAACTTCCTTCATGCCATAAAAATGGGCCCAGGCAAGCACCCGGACCCATCTCTATCTCTCCACCAGCAGAGCATTTCGCCCCACCAGCGGCCACAACTGCTACCAGACCCGGCAACTATTCGTCGGCATCATCGGTTGGCCCACCTTGCAGCCAAACGCCTTCCCAAACGCGTCGAAGTTCTGGACCGTTCCCTTCACCCGCCACTCGCCAGAGCTATGCGGGTCCGTCTTCGCCAGCACCCGAGCACTCTGCTCCGTGGCATTCTGACACCACACCTGGCCAAACGAGATAAAGAACCGCTGCTCCGGGGTGTATCCGTCGCGCTCCCCGTTGCTGTATCCCGGCTCTGCGGCCGCACCCTGCTTGGCAATCGTCTCCAGCAGAGCCTGATAAGCAATCCGAATCCCTCCGTTGTCCGCCGTATTCTCACCCAGCGTCAACTTGCCATTCAGATTTTGCCCCTCGGCCACCTGAAACCCGGAATACTCGTTCGCCACACAGTCTGTACGCTCGTTGAACTTCTTCAAATCGTCCGCAGTAAACCACGTCCGCACATTTCCATGTAGATCGTACTTCGATCCCTGATCGTCGAACCCGTGCGTCATCTCGTGGCCAATCACCACCCCGATACCACCAAAGTTCACCGCAGGATCCATGCTGTTATCGAAGAAAGGTGGCTGCAGAATCCCGGCAGGGAAGTTGATGTCGTTCTGTGGTGGGTTGTAGTACGCATTTACCGTTGGTGGCGTCATCCCCCACTCCTTCTCATCGACCGGCTTGCCCAGCTTCGCCAGATTGCGCTGCCGCTCAAACTCGAAGTTGCGCTCCGTATTTCCCAGAAAATCGTCGCGCTTCACCGTCAACTTGCTGTAATCGCGCCAGTTCTCCGGATACCCGATCTTCTGACGAATCGTATTCAGCTTCGCCTCCGCCTCGACCTTGGTAGGCTCGCTCATCCACGGCAGGCTCTGGATATCCTCGCCCAGTGCCTTCTCCAACGCTGCAACCAGCTTTTCCATATTGGCCTTCGCGTCCGGCGGGAAGTTCTGCTTCACCCAGTCCTGACCCACAGCCTCGCCCAGTGCCGCATCCGTAGCACGGGTGCACCGCTTCCAGCGCGGAGTCTGCTCTTTCTGCCCCTGCAGCGTCGCCTGGAAAAAATTGAAGTTCTCATCGACAAATGGCTTCGACAACGCCGGCGCCGCTGTCCGCAACGCATGCCACCGCAGGTAGTTCTTGATCGCATCCAGACTCTGCTCGTCGATCTGCTCGTTCATCGCCTTGAAGAACGCTGGCGTCGCCACATTCAGCGACTTCAGTCCATTCATCTTGATACTCGTCAGGTAAGTAGCCCAGTTGTAGTCCGGGCTCAGCGCCTGCAACTCCGCAATCGTCATCATGTGATACCGATTCGCAGGATTCCGCAGCTCCACCCGGCTCGTGGAACCCTTCGCCAGTGCCGTCTCCACCGACATCACGTCCTTCGCTTCCGCTGCAGCCTTCTCCGCCGAGTCGCCCAGCAGCATAAACATCTTGGTCACATGCTCCACATACTGCTCGCGAATCTTCTGGCTGCGCGCATCGTCCGTCAGGTAGTAGTCCCTGTCCGGCAAGGTCAGCCCACCCTGCATCGTCGTCGCAATCTGCTGGCTGGAGTCCTTCTGGTCCTGCTGCACTCCCAGAAAATAAAAGACCGGTACCGCATAGGTATCGTGCAACTCGCTCACCAGCGCTGCCAGTTGCTTCTTGTCTTTCAACCCGGCAATCGCTGCCATCTGCGGCTTCAGCGGGGCCGCACCCAGCTTGTCTGCCAGATCCACATTCATGCAGGCCGCAAAGTAATCCCCATACTTCTTCTGCAAGGCACTCTTCGGCGCATCGGCTGCGGCCTTCAGATCCGCATACAACAAGTAGTTGTTGCGCTCCGCGAGTTCGTTGAACCGTCCCCACCGCACCTGGTCACTGGGAATCGGGTTGTTCTTCACCCAGTTCCCGCACGCATACTTGTAAAAATCTGTGCAAGGATCCACCGTCTTGTCGATCGCGGAAAGATCGAAGATGATCGGCTTCTTCGGCTCGGACGTCGGGGCACTCCCGTTGTCGGTGGTGGTCATCAGCGACTGGCCAAAGCACATTCCGCTGGACAGTAATAACAAGCAAGCTAGGGACGGCGACTTGAGGTTCATGGATTTCCTTCGAATGAATTGAGTAAAAAATGACGCCACAACGAAACGGTCAACTCCTGGAATCAGAATCTACCCAGAGCGACTTCACACTACGCTTTCGTTGCGCAAACGAGAACTACTTTTTGCTGTACCACTGCGGACGATGTATCCCGCCACAAAGTTTCGGCATTCTTTGTTTTAGCCACAAAGTCAGCCGCAGACCTTCGCCCCCAGGCAAACCCGTCGTCATCCCAAAAAGACAAACGGGCTCCAGCCGAAGCTGGAACCCGTCTGTCAGAACCTCATGCCCCGCTAGAAGATTCGTAGCTTAATCGCCAGGTACTTCTTCGGATCGGTACGGATCGCAGTCACCAGACCAGTGCTCTCCGTCAACAGCTTGTTCATATTCGTATACATCGCGTCGTCCTGAGTCAACTTGCCCAGCGTACCCCTGCCGGCGTTCACACCTGCCACCAGCGTATTCATCTCGGTCACCGTGTCGCTCAGGTCCTTCCGAAACTTCGGATCCTTCAGCATCAGCCCCAGGCCGCCTTTGCCCGCATCCGCATCCGCCAGTAGCGAGTTCGCATGCACCATCGTGGAGTTCATATTCTTGTACAAAGAGTCGTCCTTCAGCAGCATCCCGGCAGTGCCCTTGCCGTTGTCCAGTGAATTCGCAATGTTCTGTAGCTTCAGCGCAGCATCATTCAGCCGGTTATACATCGTGTCATCCGTCATCAACTTGCCGATAGAACCCTTGCCATTGTTAAGGTTTACCGTCAGTTGATGGACTTCATCCACTGTCTTGTTGGCCTTGTTATAGAGCTCGGGGCTGTTGATCAACATCCCGATCGAACCCTTGCCCGACTGCATGTTATCCACGATCCCGTTCATCTTCGCCAGAATCACATTCAAACTTTCAATCGTCCCCTGGCTGGCCTTCACCACATCCGTCAGGCTCGGTGTCTCCAGCGTGTGCAACTCGTCCCCATCCCGCAATGCAGGCCCCACGGCAAACTGGCTGTTCAGGTCTACGACCGTGTCACCCAGAACTCCCACCGTCGTCAGCCCAGCCTTCGAATCCTGATGAAGATCGCTCGCAAACTTATCGTTGATCTTCATCACTACCTTGACCGGAGTCAGCTTGCGGTCGGCGCTGTGGACAACCGTAACGCTCTTCACCGTCCCGATAGTCACCCCTTCCAAACTGACCGCAGCCCCCTCTTTCAGGCCAGCCGAGTTCTCGAAATAGCTCACAATCGTTAGCTTGTGGGAGAAAATCCCCAGCCCGGAGGAACTGGTCATCAGAAACAGCAGCGTCGTCAGAATCACAACGGCAACCATCACGATGACTCCGACCTTCAACTGCGACCACTTAACCTCGTGCTGGCTAGGCATAGCCCTCCCTGAAATCTCATTGCGCAGGCTGCCTCCCTGCGCCAAAGCCATCTACGTCAAGATCGCCACGGTCCCAAGCGAACACCCAAAGAATATCCTAACGGCTCGTTTCGCTCGTAATCGTGTCTTGCGTAAAGTCCTTTAGTAAGAGTGGATGCCATATCGGGCCTATTGGTTTCAATCTCATCTACCCACTATCCCAAAATCAATCCCGCTCGACCAGCACCACCGCCATCGCCACCGATTCGCTATGCGTCAGGCTCAAAGACACCCGGCTGACCCCCAACTCTGCCGCACGCTCTGCCGCCCGGCCACTCCAGTGCAGCGTCGGACGCTCACCTGCCTCCCGCCGCACCTCAATCTCTTTCCAGCTGATTCCGCGACTGATCCCGGTCCCCAGGGCCTTGGCGCCAGCCTCCTTGGCCGCAAACCGTGCCGCAAAGCTCTCACCCGACGTCTTCCGCTTCTGCTGGCAGTACGCAATCTCCCCCGCCGTAAACACCCGCTCTAAAAAACGCACCCCAAATCGCTGGATGCTCTGCTCCACACGCTCAATCTCAATCAAGTCTGTCCCGATCCCAACCACCATGGCCAATCTCCTCCACCTAGCATCTCACCCCTCCCAACCGCCGCTTCGGACTACTGCCTTACGTCACGTGACTCCGGTGCGCCGTTCCCATCACCATTCCACTCCTTTGCTCCGATACTCAACTCAACGGCATACCAACTAACGCAGCGGGGAAGAAAAACCACACCATGCAGTCTCTCAACCTACAGGGTTTCAGCTACGAAGACCGCTCCGGCATCCTCTCCAGTCTCACCACCGCCTTCACGGACTGCGGCGGATGGGTCCTCGAGCGCAAAACCCTCTCCCCCTCCTCCATCGTGTTCCGCCTGGAAATCCAGCTTCGTGCCGTGCAGGACCTCTACATCGCTCTCATCGCCTCCGGCCTCGAACTCACCCGTTCCGGCCACCTCGGACTCACCGAGTTATGCACCTGCCGCAAGCACCTCCGCGGAACCGCCGACCTTGGTCAGGTCCTCGCCATTCGCATCGAAATCAGCTTCCTCGAAGATGTCACCCTCCACTCGCTGCTCATGACAGCCCACGCCCCCGCCTGAACGCCGCACATGCGGTTCCCAACATCAACTCCCATGAGAACCACATAGACTCGTTTCTCTGTTGATATCCGTAAAGTCTCGTGTAATCGTTTCCCCCAGCACCGTGTCCTCAGTTAGCGTCACACTAACGATGCTAGCGCCAGCCCATGTCCTCTTAGTCGGTAACGACCGGAAGATACTCTCCATCCGGGCCGACGTGCTGCTCAATTTCTGGTCCATCGCCGCCACTACTACCCTCGCCAACTCCGACCTCCATCGCGCTGCCGATCTCGTCGTCCTCTGCCACACCCTTACCGAGGAACAGCGCCACCACTGGATCACCATCCTCCGCGCCGCCAGCCCCAACCGCCTCATCGTCAGCCTCGACTTCCACGACCTCGGTCCCCGCAATGGTATCGACGCCACCATCGACCTCCATCGCGGTCCCGCCGCCCTCGTCAGCGTCATCTACCAGCTCCTCACCGAACGAGGCCTGCCCAGCCGTCTCTGGCCTGCAACAGGACACACCATCTTCGCTCCCCGGCCTACCCGTAGCCTCTAGTGTTTCCCTTGCAGTCTTCCCCCCTGCAGTGCTCCCCCTGCTCCTCGTGGCGCAAATCTTCGGAATCCCCTACCATGATCCGGTTACTTGGGAGCATTTCATGGTCGCCGCACGCTCAGTTCTTCGTACCCTTCTGCCCTCCTTCGCAGCACTTTGCCTGTCGCTCACCGCGATCGCTCAAGCCCCGCTCTCCCAGCCCCCATCCGACGCCGCCATTCACCAGCGTGTCGAGTCCCTCCTTCACCAGATGACCATGCAGGAGAAGCTGGGGCAGCTCAATCAACTCTTCCTCTTCGGCCCCTCGCAGCCAATCGAAGCTGGCGTGAAAGCCGGCAACGTCGGTTCTCTCCTCTTCGTCACCGACCCCAACCAGATCAACCACTTCCAGCATCTTGCCGTGGAAAACTCCCGCCTCCACATCCCCCTCATCTTCGGCTTCGATGTCATTCATGGCTTCCGCACCATCTTTCCGGTGCCCCTCGCCATGGCCGCCTCCTGGGATCCCGCCCTGGCCACCAGCGCACAGTCCATCGCCGCCAAAGAAGCCCGCTCCGTTGGCATCAACTGGGCATTCGGTCCCATGGTCGATATCGCTCGCGATCCTCGCTGGGGACGCATCGTCGAAGGCGCAGGCGAAGACCCCTACCTCGGCTCTGCCTTTGCCGCCGCTCAGGTTCGTGGCTTCCAGGGCGACTACATCGGTGCTCCCGACCACCTCCTTGCCTCCGTCAAGCATTTCGCCGGATACGGAGCCGCCGAGGGTGGCCGTGACTACGACGCCTCTTACATCTCCGAAACCCAGCTTCAGAACATCTATCTCAAACCCTTCCATGCCGCCGTCAACGCCGGGGCAGGAACCATCATGTCTGCCTACATGGACCTCAACGACGTTCCCGCCACCGGCAACCACTGGCTCCTTACCGACATCCTGCGCAACGAGTGGGGCTTCAAAGGCTTCGTCGTCTCCGATGCCGATGCCGTCAAGAGCCTTCAGACCCACGGCTTCGCGCAGGATTCCAACGACGCTGCCTATCGTGCCCTCTCCGCCGGAGTCAACATGGAGATGGCCATCGACCACACCGCCTTCTCGACCGGACTACCCGCCGCCCTCAAGGCTGGCAAGCTCACCCCCGCCCAGATCGACGCCGCGGTCAGCCCCATCCTCGAGATGAAGCTCCGCCTCGGCCTCTTTGAGCACCCCTACGTCGATGTCCCACAGTCTGTCGTTACCCTCGCAGACCCCACCCACCGCACCGCTGCCATGCACGCCGCCGAGCGCACCGCCGTCCTGCTGCGCAACCAGCCCCTCGCCCGCGGCAAACCTCTGCTCCCGCTCAACACCGATGCCTACAAAAAGATTGCCGTCATCGGCCCGCTCGCAGACTCCCAGCAAGACACCCTCGGCCCCTGGGACTTCGTCTTCAACCTTCCCGAAACCGTCACTGTCCTCAACGGCCTGCGCACCCGTCTTGGCTCCCAGGTCGATATCGCCTATGCCCCCGGCGCCCAACTCGCCCGCAAGTTCCCCTCCTTCTTCGACCAGATCGCCGGCCTCAAGCCCGCCACACCCTGGACCCCCGAGCAGTCCCAGGCAGAGCTAACCAAAGCTGTTGACCTCGCCAACTCCGCTGACCTCACCATCCTCGTCCTCGGCGAAGCCCAGAACATGGCCGGAGAAGCAGCCTCCCGCGACTCCCTTGACCTCCCCGGCCAGCAGCAGCAACTCATGGAAGCTGTCGTCGCAAACGCCCAGAAATCTTCGAAGCCCGTCCTGCTGGTCCTCCTCAACGGTCGCCCGCTCAACCTGACCTGGGCCTCCCAGCACGTCCCTTCGATTCTCGAAGCCTGGTTCCCCGGCACTCAGGGTGGCACCGCCATCGCCAATCTCATCACCGGCGAGGCCGTCCCCGGCGGTAAGCTCCCCCTCTCCTGGCCCCGCAACGTCGGCCAAATCCCCATCAACTACGCCCACAACACTACCCAGGCCCCAGAAAACCAGGGCAAGCGCTACTGGGACGAAGAGTCTACCCCTCTCTACCCCTTTGGGTACGGCCTCAGCTACTCCACCTTCGCCTTCTCCAATCTCAAGCTCAGTCAGTCCACCATCCACCGCGGCCAGTCCCTGCAGGTTACCGCCGACGTCGAAAACACCGGTGATCTCACCGCCGATCAAGTCCCTCAGCTCTACCTGCACCAGCAATACGGCAGCACCTCACGCCCCGTCCGTGAACTCAAAGGCTTCGAGCGCATCACCCTCGCGCCGCACCAGAAAAAGGCCGTCCAGTTCACCATCACCAAAGACGACCTCACCTACTGGAACACTCCCACCCGAACCTGGGTGCAGGACCCCACCACCTTCGACCTCTGGGTAGGTCCGGACTCCTCCACCACGGAGCTCCACGCCACCTTCACCGTCACTCCCTAGCTGTTAGCTCCAGCCCCAACCGAACTCCTGCCCGCCCAGCTAACGCTCCAGCGACACTACCGTCCGTTTGTGCCACCAACTGTCCGAATCGCCGATCACCAGCACGCCCGGCTGCCACTGCCCACGCGTCAACCCCAGCGCCAGCCCCCGTGCGTCTCCCGCTACCTTGAACACTGGTTCGCTCACCATCACGCCCCCTGCCGCCACCGGCCGCGTTAGCCGATTCCCAGTAAGTCCCGGCACCTCCGCCCACCTCCGCCCCTGCCCATCCAGCAGGTA
>VFSW01007355.1_pt1 | contig 15981 bp, 11 predicted proteins | sample 5358111 | NCBI WGS metagenome assembly VFSW01 (sample SAMN11554181, study PRJNA540505) | mine drainage metagenome | isolation source: sediment from site ElyBrook_90M | place: USA: Ely Copper Mine, Vershire, VT | collected 2017 | reverse complement strand
GCGCTGGTGGTGTTGACGCGATGGTCCCAGTCGTAGTCGGCGTCGCCGTAGCGCAGGCGGCGGCGCACGGGAGTGGAGTCGCGAAGGTATTCCCAGATGGCAGTTGCAAATTGCCGCGCCGCGGCCATGCGGCCTTCGCGAGCGGCGAGGTCGCTCCACCATTGCCAGGCGGCGCGCAGTACGGTGGGTCGCAGGGGCGAGGGAGAGTTCATGCGAATGTGCTTTTGCCATCATATTCGCAGGCTGTTGGAGGCTGAGGAGAAACCCGCGATCGAAGCGGGTTTGGGAGCCCGCACGAGGTTTCGACCGACCTTACTGGTCGTGAAATTTCGGAACCGGCTTGAATCCTGGTGGCAGGCCTCTGGTGGCGAAGGCGAAATCGTCGGGATTTTCTACCAGAATGCGGCCATCCTGATCCATGACATAGGGGTTGCCATCGGGATCCACCGGGAGGCCGGGCAGCCCTTCGGCAGCAGCCAATTCCGACATGCCGCGGGGCAACCTTCCCGTTTTTTCGCCAAAGCGTGTGACCGCGTTTTGCAGGTTGGTGACGTCCTCATCCACTTTCAGGGCGCGCAAATGTTCCACCGCGTTTTGCTTGATCTTCTTGTCCTGACTGGACTGGTAAGTCGCGGTCCACAGCATGCGGGCGGTCTGGAACTCGCCGGCGTGCTCCGCCGCCTGAGCCGCGAAGATCTTCATGAAGGGATGCGATCCGGGGATGCGTGATCCGCGCTCGAAGGTATCGGCGGCTTTGCCGTAATCTTTGAGATCCATGTAGTAGACAAATCCCAGGTCGTAGTAGAGGTGCCATTCGGTGGGATTGTTCTGAATCCCGTATTGCATCAGTTCGATGGCCCGCTCGGGCAGGCCGGCGCCAAAGGGCGGCTTCGGAGCCAGAAAGCTGGCGCCGAACTGATAGGCGACGATCAGGTGAGGATCAAGTTGCGTGGTCATCTCCAGCAGCGGCGCGAGCTGGTTGTAGCTCATGGAGCGGTCATGAAAACGCTCGCCAAAATATTGCACGGCGCGAGTCCAGTAGATGCAGGCCATGAGGCCGTCATAGCCAAGACTGGCGCGCTTCACGATTTTCGGCGAGCTGATATAGAGAACGTCTTCGAGCGTGGCCCGGGGACGAATCGCGTCGACTCGGCGCAGGGTCAGGACGCTGGCCGTCGCGCAGACTGCGAGGCAGGTGGCTGCGATCAGCGTAGTTCGACGTTGCGAGTTCATCGGCATCGTTTTATTTAAGATCGCGACGGTCGAAAATCAGCACCGCGCCGCTCAACGCCATTGCTGCATAGAACACCGCGTAAAGCGTGTTCTGCAGAATGAGTTGGCCCGACGGCGGCTGTCCGTGCGCCACGGAAGTAATTACATTGAGCGCGGAGAAATTCGGGACTGCATAAGCCGCTCCCGTGGCCAGCCAGCGGGTAAGGCCATGGGCCATGCCGGCGAAGCCGCGCAGGTCTTCCGCGAAGCTGCCAATCACGAACAGCGAGAAAGCGAACACAGCGGAAAGCAGCGGCGAAGAGAACGACGAAAACAGCAGCGCCAGGGCGCAGATGATCACGAATTCGAGAATGATGAAGTACAACGCGACAAGGATCATCGCGTCCGAACTGGTCAGCTTGTGGGCCACGTAAAGCAAGGCGCCGAAAACTCCAATGGCCATGAAAAACGTATTGACCACCAGCGTGCCCGCCAGCCCAAAGAACTTGCCAACGATAAACTCCCAACGCCGCACCGGGCGCGAGAGCACCGTATAAAGCGTGCGCTTTTCGATTTCTTTCGAGACCAGGCCGATTCCAATGAAGATGGCGATGACCACGCCGAACAGTGACACGGCCGTCAGTCCGAGGTTGATGACTACGAGGCGCTCGATCTCGATGGAGATTTGTCCTACGAGAATGGCCGAACCGGAGAGCAGCACGGCGAATGCGATCAGGTTGTAGAGCACGCGGTCGCGTACGGCTTCGCGAAACGTGTTGGACGCGATGTGGACGATGCGGGCGCTCATGCATTCCCCCCGGCGCTGGTTTCGGCGCGTTGCAACTTCTCGACGAAATAGGCTTCCAGCGAAGTGCGGAGAGGCGTGATCGCGATCAGCCGCATGCGTTCGCGGCGCAGGGCGTCGATGGCGGCGTCCTGCTGATTCTCCGGCAGCACCGCGCGGACGGTATCTCCGCTGACGTGGCAGTCCGCGCCCAGCGCCTTCAGCGAGGCCGGAATCTGGGTACCGTGCCAGATCACTTCAATCTTGCCCTGGACGCTGGAGGTCAGATCCTCGACTGCTCCCACGCCCCGCAGTTCTCCTTTGTGGATGATGGCCACGCGGTCGCACAGCGCTTCCGCGTCGGGCAGGATGTGGGTGGAAAAGAATACGGTTTTGCCCTGGTGTTTGAGCTGCTCCATCAGGTCGCGCACGTCGCGCCGGCCCAGCGGATCGAGGCCGGACATGGGCTCGTCGAAAAATACCAGCTTGGGGTCATGCAGAATGGCCTGCGCTATTCCGGCGCGCTGCAGCATGCCCTTCGAGAACTTGCGCAGCTGGACGCCCCTTACATCGGTGAGGCCCACGAGCTGCAGCACCTCGTCGATGCGGCGCTTGCGGTCTTTACCGGGAACGCCGGAGAGCTGCCCATAATAGTCGAGCAGTTCGTGCGCGGTGAGGTGATCGTAGAAATACGGCTGCTCGGGGAGAAAACCAATTTGCGCTTTTACCTCTGGGTCGCTCCATTCGCGGCCCAGAATACGCGCCGTTCCGGCAGTCGGAAACACCAGGCCCATCAGCAGTTTCAGCGTGGTGGTCTTACCCGCTCCATTGGGACCGAGAAAGCCGAAGATCTCGCCTTCTTCCACCTTCAGGCTCAGCGGATACAGGGCGCGTTTGGGCCGCTTGCGCCAGAATCCGACCATGTAGGTTTTTTCCAGGCCTAGAATTTCAATTGCAGACATGCCAACTCCAAGACAGTGAACGTGAACAGTGAAACAGGAATACAGCCTTCGTCAGAAATTATAAGCAAAGAGTGCGACGGTGAGAGTAGATGGAGAGTTACGTCCGTCACCTGTACGACTTGGAACACTTCAGAACATTGTGCTGCTGTCGGCGGAAAACCGGCGTAGTTGGTCCTGCTTAGTTGCTCATGGCCGTCAGGGCAGAGCAGGCAGCGTAGCTGGCGACCAAAGTGGTGACGCCCGCAGGCTGAATGCGAAGGACCGCGTCCTGAATCGCGCAGTAAGCGCGCGGGGCGTACTGGCCGCGGATGGGTGTTCCCGTCGAGTAGAACTGGTCGTTGACGGGACTGGCGGCGCTCGCCGAACCGGTAGCGTTAAAAGTGAAGCCGCTCTTGCCGTTCCCGGCGCCGTTGGTGGCCAGGAAGTTGTCGATGATACAAGCAGTGGCGGCGCTGGGAGTGCAAGGAGCCGCGCCCCCTAATGACACCAGAGCCAGCGGAAAACCCAGCGTGGGGAAAGCGCTGAAATAGGCGATTTCTCCCGTGTTGATGGTGCGAACCGAGGCGGCCGCGGACGAATCGTTAGCGGCCATGCGCGCGCGCATTAGATTCGGGATCGCGATGGCCGCAATGATCAGGATGATCGCCACCACGATCAGCAATTCGATGAGCGAGAATCCTTTTTGATTGCGCATATTGGTCCCCAAGCCCGCAGTAACGTTGTCGCAAGATCCCGATGTCTGCATAAGTTATTGCACGTCATGAGCCAAATCGAGCCACAGGCTGGTGCCGAACGATTGCTTGGAACTCCCCTGTTTTCTGTGGCCTGCGGTTTCAACCATCGCCTGAAGGGGCATCTCGGGGCAAATTCCAGCGAGAGATTGACAATTTATGGCAGTTCGCAACCGGCGCATCCCACGGGAAAGCGCCCAAAAACCAAAAGAGCAGCGGACTCGCGTCCGCTGCTCTTGGCTTGTACCCTCCTCAGGTAGTTCGCCAAAACCGCTAGATACAGAGTGAGTGTTAGTTCGCCAACGGGTTCAGGGCTTGGCAAGCGCCGTAACCGCCAACCAGGGCGATGACGCCCGGAGCCTGAGTGCGGACCACGCCGTCATCAAAAGCGCAGTACGCCTTGGTGCCGGTCTGCGCGCTGATGGGAGTTCCGGTGGTGTAGAACTCATTGGGAATCGGGCTTCCAGCGCCGACCACTCCGACCGCGGTAAACAGGTAACCGCTCTTGCCGGAACCGGCCGGGGTGCCGTTCTGTGCCAGGTTGTTGTCGATCAAGCAGCCGCTGGCAGGAAGCGGCGTGCAGGGAGACGCGCCACCCAGGCTGGCCAGAATAACGTAGCCAATGGTCGGATACGCAGCGAAGTAGCCGACTTCGGCGGTGACGATGGTACGCTCGGAAGCGGCCGCGGACGAATCGTTGGCTGCCATACGCGCCCGCATGAGGTTGGGAATGGCGATCGCTGCGATGATCAGAATGATAGCGACCACGATCAGCAGCTCAATGAGTGAGAATCCCTTGTTATTTTTTTTCAAAATGCCCCCCTGTTGAATCTTCGCAACTGGTTTCCTGCGGCCAATCATTACGTACAACCAATCATTACATGGCCCGTAGTATAGCGGCGTAACAATCATAATCCTTAATCACATCTAATGGGACAATTTCGGGACGAGAACAGCCATTTTCCACACCTTGAAACATCATGTGTTTTGTATAATTTACGAAGAAGAATGGATACGTAAGGTGAGGTTTGGCGTGGCAGATCCACAACCAGGCCATGGGGTGCCGACAATTACTGCGGCGGAGCAACACGAACGGCCAGCTTTTCTGTTGTGGTGGTTTGCCGGAACGCCAGCGCATTCTGCGGAAAAATCACCGCCCAAAAATTAAAGGAGCCGCGAAGTTGCCTTCGCTGCTCCTCGGCTTGTACCCTCCCCCAGGTACTTCGCCAGACAACTACTAGTTAGCCAAGGGCAACAGGGCTTGGCAAGCTCCGTAACCGCCAACCAGGGCGATCACGCCAGCGGCCTGCGTGCGGACCACACCGTCGTCGAACGCGCAATACGCCTTGGTACCAGTCTGCGCGCTGATCGGAGTTGCGGTCGTGTAGTACTCGTTCGGGATCGGGCTACCAGCGCCCACAACCGGAGTCGAAGCGAAGAGGTAACCGCTCTTACCGGAGCCGGCCGGAGTACCGTTCTGCGCCAGGTTGTTGTCGATCAAGCAACCGCTAGCAGGAAGCGGCGTGCAAGGAGACGCGCCACCCAGGCTGGCCAGAATGACGTAGCCAATGGTCGGATACGCAGCGAAATAGCCGACTTCAGCGGTGACGATGGTACGCTCGGAAGCGGCCGCGGACGAATCGTTGGCTGCCATACGGGCGCGCATCAGGTTAGGAATGGCGATAGCTGCAATGATCAGGATGATAGCCACCACGATCAGCAGCTCAATCAGTGAGAAACCCTTCTGTTTCCGCATCTCGATTTTCCCTCGTTTAGACTTGAATTTTATTCTGGTCACGGATGACGCAGTCGACATGATGTTCGCACTTGGTGTTCCAATCCTGGTAGTTACCTTCGTTCCAGCTATCCCTCCGGCAACGGCTTTATTTTCAGCGAACCAGCAAACTTTCGATTCGGGGTCGGGTGTGCCACGGCTAATCTTTGGCAAAATGCGGCGGTAAAACTGACAAATCCTGTCATTGAGGCCGGCCTACTGGTTACTGCCAAAGAACGCGTCCCAGACCCTATCTTGCACGGAGTTGTACACCGCTGCGGGCTGCCCAAGTCGCTGCCGAGCAACCGTGCCGTAGCAGGTGTACCGTAGAATGTCCCGCGGGGCGTTCCAAGAACTGATGCGAAATCTTAAAGACTTGTTGCACATCGAAGCCGACATTGCTCGCGCCTGGACTCTTCCGGCGCCGCTCTATACCGATCCAGATGTTTTCGCGGCAGAGAAGGGAAAAATATTTTCCCGCAGCTGGCAAGTGGTTGGCAACAGCCGCCAGGTGGAGAATCCCGGAGACTATTTCACTACGGAGTTGGTTGGAGAGCCGCTGCTGATTGCGCGCGGGACGGAAGGAAAGCTGCGCGGCTTCTATAACGTTTGCCGGCATCGCGCCGGGCCTCCCGCCGAAGGATGTGGTTCGCGCAAACTGTTCCGCTGCGGCTATCACGGATGGACCTATGGCCTGGATGGCGCGCTGCTTAGCGCCACTGAGATCGAGGGTGTGCAGGGATTTCGTCCCGAAGATTTCGCTTTGCGGCCGGTGCGCACGGAAGAATGGTTCGGCTTCGTTTTCGTGAATCTGGATCCGGAGGCTCGCCCTCTGCGCGAGAGTCTCGGCGAATTACCCAAGCAGGCGGAGAAGTTTCATTTTTCCGGCATGAAGCTGTTCGAGCGCCGCACCTACGACATGAAATGCAACTGGAAGACGTATGTCGACAACTATCTCGAGGGCTATCACCTCCCCAGCGTGCATCCCGGGCTGAATCGCGAACTGGATTTCAACGCTTACGCGGTCGAGCCTTACGCGAGTCACGTGCGCCAGTTCAGCCCCATCCGAGGTGCGCAGCCTGGCGACACCACGCCGCGCCGTTATCCGAAAGCCGGCGAAGATTTGACCACCGATTATTTCTGGATTTTTCCCAACTGGATGCTGAACTGCTATCCCGACAATGTTTCGCTGAACCTTGTCCTGCCGCTCGAGCCCGAGCGTTCTCTCGCCATCTTTGAGTGGTATCTGCCGGAAGAAGATCACAGCAGCCCGGCGGCCAAGGCTTCCGTGGAATTCAGCGACCAGATCCAGATTGAAGATGTCGGCATCTGCGAGATTGTGCAGAAGAACCTGCACTCGCGCAGCTACTCACGCGGCCGGTTCAGCGTGACCCAGGAAAAGGGCGTGCACGCGTTCCATCGCATGTACGCGGAACACATGCAGAAGGACTAACTTCATTCCGATTTCAGCAGCATGCAGGTTACGTCGTCGTGCTGGGGCGTCTGGCCGACGAACAGGTCGAGTTCGGCCATCAGGCGCTTGAGCATATCGCTGGGTCTCAGGGCGGCGTTTGCCGCAATGCTGCTCAGGACGGGTGGTTCTCCATACTCTTCCTGATGAGCATTCTCGGCTTCTACCAGCCCGTCGGTGAAGATCACCAGCCAATCTCCCGGAGCAAGTGTGACCGTGGCTGACTCATACTTCACATCTGGCTGAATGCCGAGCGGCAGGCCGCCAACGTCCAGGCGCTCGATCGATCCATTGGCACGGCGGAGAATCGGGTTGTTGTGGCCGGCGTTGATGTAGTCCAGCGTGCGGCGGGCCGGGTCATACTCCCCCAGGAACGCAGTGGTGAAGCGCAATCCGCCCTGGCTGTTGGAGCAGGCGTAGCGATTCATGTTGGCCACCAGTTCCGGCAGCGCGACTTGCGCCGTGGATAACGTCTTGAGGCTGGCCTGGAATGTTGCCATCAGCATGGCCGCGGGAATGCTTTTGCCGGCGACGTCAGCCACGGCGAGGACCACGCGATTCTGTTCGACCGTTCTGCCAGGGCGCGGGAATACGTCGTAGTAGTCGCCGGCCACAGTATTTGCGGGGCGCGTGGTGTAGGAGATGGCGAGGCCGGGAATCTGCGGCGGAGCGCCGGGCAGGAGCCAGGTCTGAATTTCGCGTGCGATCTGCAGATCGCGCTTCATGACCACGCGGTCGGCGATCTCGAGCACGAGCAGAACAAAGAGCAGCAGCCCTCCCCAAAAATGGAGATCGAACTCGACAGTGGAAACCGAGCCACCTTCGCCGGTGTAACTGAAGCCTGTGTGTGGAATGACCAAACAGATCAGCGCTACCAGCAGCAGCACACGGCGCGCCGGGGAAAGCTTTTCCAGCACCGCCCAGAAAAATTCTTTGACCACGTGGAATCGGTGGCCGCGATTGGTGAGCCCCTCAGGCGTCTTCGCTTCAACGTCTCTGGAGTAGAGCCGGTAACTGGCGCGGGCTTCACCCTCGAACTGCGACCAGAGTTGGCTGACCTCCAGTCCCTCGGTCACGCGGCGCCAGAACCTCCGCAGCCGCCCGGCGAGTGGCAAAGGCTGAACGGCGGGCTGGCGCGCAGGTGGGGAGGCAGTGGCCATGGGAACTCTTGATTATAGAGGAGTGGAAGGATTGAGGAATGAAGCCCGGACCCCAATCTTCAAAACAGTTCCATCTGTTCCGCAAATCCTTGCACCAGCCACTTGCTCGCGTAGGCGGTACGCTCGCGGCGATACGCGCGTGAGATTTTGTATTTCTCGCGAAAACATTTGATGAGCTGCGACAGGCGTTCGCCATACGCTTGCGGCAGGAACGATCGTCCCTGATAGCGCTGGCGGTAGTTCTCGGCCAATGCCGGGAAGTTTTGTTCGAGGAAGGGAAGGAACACGGCTGCGGAGCAGGGCTTCAGAAAAAGCGGATTGGCGAACACATGGTCGGCTCCCGCTTCAGCGGCCGCGCGCACCAGAGCTTCCAGCGCTGCCGGCGAATCCGTGATCCCAGGCAAGACCGGCGAACAACTCACGCCGACGCGCACGCCAGCTTCGTTGAGGGCGCGAACCGCTTCCAGTCGCAAGTCCGGACGCGGAGCCCGTGGCTCGAGAATCCGCGCCAGTTCGATGTCCAGAGTCGTGATCGTGATGTGTACGGAAAGCTTATTTGCTTTCGCAACTTCTGTGAGAACATCGAGATCGCGCACGATCAGATTCGATTTGGTGACAATGCCCAGTTCGTATCCGCGATGGCGTGCGAATTCTTCCAGGATGCCGCGCGTGACCTCGTAGCGGCGTTCGGCCGGCTGGTAAGGATCGGTGGCCGTGCCCAGAGCGATGGCTTCTCCCGCTTTCACGCGGCGCAGGTCATGGCGCAGCAGACCGGCCGCGTGTTGCTTGACGTAGATTTTCTGCTCGAAGTCCACGCCATCGCGCATTTCCATGAACTCGTGGGTGTAGCGGGCGTAGCAGTATTTGCAGGCAAACTCGCAGCCGCGATAAGGATTGATGGTCCAGGTGAACGGCATGGAGCGTCCGCTCACGCAGCGGTTCAGCAGGGACTTGGCGGGGAGAGTGAAGTACTCAACGTTGTGCCCTTCGCGCAGGGACTCGCCCTCGGAGGCCAGACGGGCGATGCCGACCAGGTGAGGCTTATCGGGAAGCGGAAGCAGGGGCAGAGACGTCATTTGATGTTCGCCTTTTATTCGCTATGTACGATAATGTGGACTGCGAGGTTTGTCAACTGTGAAAGAGGCAGTCCGAAAGCGCTCACCGTCGCCGGAACCGGGAACCTTAGTCCTTGGCTTGGTTTCTAATGGAGTGACGCATCTCGCTCCACAACACGGGAGGTTGTGAGGAAAGCACTGATCATTGTCGCAGTCGTCGCGGGATATTCATTGCTCGAGACAGGTGTGCTCTTGAGCGTGATGCTGCCACACTACGGTTATTCGACTCGAGGCACCTACGAAGAGGTTGCACTTCTTGGGCAACTCTTGCTCATTCCAGGCCTAGCCGCGCTTCTTTCGCGAATTATGTACGGCCCTTACCGGTTTGGCCGCCGGGCAGCGACAGTCCTCCTTGTGGGTTCGCTAGGCGTGCCGATCGTCCTCACTTTGATTCTCATCCCCATCGGCCTGCTGGTATGGGCCTTTTCGGTCAGCAAGATAATTTTCGCGGTGCTTCTGCCCGTGATCGTAGGCAGCATCGCCCTGAGTCTGCGTTTTGTAATTAGGAAAGGAGCGAATGGGAGCGTTCAGGTTGAATCGAGGAGGTGGCTGAATGAGCGAGAGTCGGGGATTGATCCGCGCGAGCGAAAATGGCGCAGCCGGGGAATCCGCTTGGCGTCGGGGGTCCCGCTGTTGATTGTTCTGCTGGTGTTTTTGTTCCTGCCCGAAATATGGGGGATCTTGTCGCACGTCAATCAGGCACAGTCAGCCAACCTTCCGGGTTATCGAGTTCCGATTCCCGCTACATGGATCGTTCTCTTCCACGGAAATCAGCCGGAGGGCGGCGGATCATGGGTGAATGGCATTGCGGGGCGGGGCATCGCCTTCGGCGTCAGGCCCTATCTGAAAATGCGAGTGCCGCTTTCCAGTTGGGACATTAGGACCCAGCCTCTGCGCGACACCGAGGCGCCTAAAGACGACGACGTAATTGCCCGGCGTGTGTTCGCAATTGGCGGCGAGAGCATCACGTGTCTGGACTACCGGTCTTCTTCTTTAGTCCGTCCAGTGCATGTCGAAACCTCGATTGCTTACGTCGAGTGTAGCGGGACGGGCCGCCTGCGCGCGAGTTTCTTCGGCGAACGGAACCAGGTCGCGAGGTTCTATAGAATGCTCGAAGGTATTACACCAGCGCAGTAGCTACGGCAGGCGCACTTCCAGGCTGTAGATTTCCTGGGTGCTGCGATCGCGCATCATCAGCAGCGAGTCATCGGGGGCCAAGCCAATCCAGAATTCCCAGGGATCGAAGCCGCGCGGAACATCCTTCAGGCTGAGCAGGCGTTCTTCTTTGCCTGTCGCGACACTCACACGCACCAGGTCGTCAGTCTTGTCGGAGTAATCTTCGGCGTAAAGATATTTGCCGTCACGCGACCAGTTTTCGAACGCGAAGCGCGACACCGCCAGTTGCGACCAACTTGTCTTTTCTGTGTTGTAGAGGAGCAACTTCGTGGAGTCTGAGGAGAGCGCAGCTATGTAACGCCCATCCTGCGAGCAGCGGGGGCTGAAAAGATTTTCCGAGTCCGGCACGTCCGACACCTGCGCAGTCCTCACGTCGGCGATGTGAATGTTGGGGCCGGTCGCGGTCCCATATTCCAGCCAGGGCATGCCTGCGAACACGATGGCATCGCCTTTGGGCATCCAGGAGGGATCGCCCTGATTGTGATCGCCTTGATTATGACCGCCTTGATTATGATCGCCCTGGTTATGGTCTCCGGCGGTCACTTCGTGCGGCGTGCCGCCCTCGGCGGGGATGACGAAGATCTTCCACGGTTTTCCCGGGCGCGAGGCCATGAACGCGATCTGGGTTCCATCCGGCGACCAGCGCGGCATGTGCGCCTGCATCGGGGCGTAGGTGAGTTGGGTGCGGGAACTTCCGTCGAGTTTGCTCCGCCACAGCGTCAGTTCCGGATGCGCGACGTAAGTGATCCATTCGCTCTTGCCCAGGATGTCGGCCTCTCCCGCCGACACGCCGGGAAGGTTCACCGAGAACTGCGACTTGCGATCCGAACTGTTTCCATCCAGACTGTTGCGCTTCAGGCCGATCAGATCGAATCGCCGCTGCTGACCGATCACGAACAATTTCTTTCCATCCACGCTCGGTGTGGGATTACTGAACAGGAGCGGCCCCACCGTCAGCTGTGTCGGTTCGGCGCCGGACTTATGAAACAGGGAAGCATTCTCGCGCAGGGCCCAGATGTTCTGGGTGTGATCGCGCGTCGATTCAAAAAGGAAGTACTTGGCGTCGGGCGTCCAGGCTCCGCCAAACTCCTGCGCTGGCTTGTTCCAGCCCGGCAAGACCGCGTGCAAATCCTTTCCGTCGGCCGAAACCTCCCACAGCGAAGATGTGCGCTGGTTGGTGTCGCGGATAGTGAAACGCAAGCGGCGGGCATCGGGAGAAAAGCGAGGCGCGAAGGGAACGCCCGGTACAGTGACGATCTCCCGCGAATCAGTTCCGTCAGAATTGCAGGTGTACAAACTGGACTTGCCGGCATAGATGATGTGCTGGCCATCGGGCGCCCACGTGGCAGCGTGGGCTAGGATGTTTCCCACAGGCCGGAGCGAGCCTCCGGGGAGCGGCAACACCCAAAGCGGCCACTCCGTCTCCGAACCCTCCGCCACACCTCTCACCAGCAACTCAGAACGGCCCGGGAAGAAATCATAGATGTCGGCGCTCGCCAGTGAGGTTGGCACCGGCGCGGTTTCTCCTCCGGAGGTAGAAACTTGCATCAGGACGGAATGGCCGCTCAGATATTCGGAAAAATACAGCCGGCTCCCGTCGGTGACCAGAGAGCGTTTCGAGATGCCGTCGTTGGTGATTTGCAGCGACGAAATCACCACCGGCGGAGACTCTGGCGATCTCAGAAACCAGACGATAGCAGCAATCACTACGACTGCCACGAGACCGATCGCCAGCAATTTCGCACCGTTTGCCCTGGGTTTAGGAGGAGCGGCGCTGAAAGAGCCAGAGAATAATGCCCGGATTCTTTCCTTCGAATCGGGCGCCGGTCTCGCCACCGGTTTCGCCGCCGTCCCGCCAGTCTGGTGTTGAGCAGTCTCCACTTCCCGGCGCAGACGCTGCAAATCAACCCGCATTTCAGCGGCACTTTGATAGCGCTGTCCGGGATCTTTCTCCAGCGCCTTCCTTACGATGCGTTCCAGTTCGGGAGGTGTCGCGGGGTTAAATCGCAGAGGCCACTCCGGCACGCTGTGAATAAGATAATCAAAAAACGCCGCGGTAGTGTGCCCCTGAAAAGGCAGCGCGCCCGTGGCCATCTCATAGAGCACAACCCCGAACGAAAACAGGTCGGTGCGGAAATCCAGCGATCGGCCTAGCGCCTGCTCCGGAGACATATAAGGAATGGTTCCCAGAGCGGAGCCCGGTCGAGAGGGATCTTCCGACCCCTGCGTGACACCACCAAAGGTGTTGCCGCTGACACTGCCGTCGTCCCCCTCGGCGAGTTTCGCGAGGCCGAAATCCAAAATCTTGGCGTGGCCGCGCTTCGTAACAAATATGTTTGACGGATTTATGTCACGGTGAAAAATGCCGTGGGTGTGGGCGGCGTCAAGCGCGTCGGCGATCTCGCTTCCCCGCGACAGCAAGACTTCCATTTCCACCGGACGCCCCCCGATGCGATGCTTCAGGGGCAACCCTTCCAGGAACTCCATGGCGATGAAGGCTTCGCCCTGCTGCCCGCCGACGTCGTGGATGGTGCAGATATTGGGCTGGTTCAGCGCGGAGGCGGCTTGCGCTTCGAATAGAAAACGGGCGAGCACCTGCGGTTCGCGGGCAACGTGCTCGGGCAGGAATTTAAGGGCCACAAAGCGATGAAGGCGCGTGTCTTCCGCCTTATACACCACGCCCATCCCGCCAACTCCGAGCTTCTCGAGAATGCGGTAATGCGAGATGGTCCGCCCGATCACAAGACCAGAATCCTACTTGTGTGAAACAGGAAAGTCAACGAACGCGACGAAATGCACGCCGCGAAATGCACGCCGCGAAAATGAACGCAACGAAATTGTGGCGGGTCAGAAGGGTTACAAAGCCATCGTTACACCCGCATCTGGGAACCGTTCTACTGTTGATCGCCCGGCTTCTCCGCTGGTTTCTCGAAGATCTTCGGGTCCACGGTGGGATTGATTTCCACCGCCGTGTATTCCGCGGTGCTGGAATCTTCACCATTCTGCTTATTCTTACGAAGTAGAGGAATGGTAACGCCGCCAACGGTCTGCCAGTTTTCCATAGTGGTCTCGCCCTGAGCGGGTCCACTCTGGCCCAGCGTGCGGTAAGTTTCCTTCAGGATGTGTCCAGTCTGGGGATCGATGAACCAGCGGATAGCAGCGCCCGCGGCATTCACGTCCACGATGCGGGTTTCCACACCGCCGATTTTTTCTGTTCCCCCCGCGCGAAAAAAGACATTGGGATCCTTCCAGTGCGAAGCGATAAAGATGGGGTCTCGCTTGATCTGCTCCAGACTTTCTGCTTTCTGGTTGGCCGGGAAGTCGCGCACTCCCTGGCCGGGCATGGCCATGAAAGCGGCATCGGGCGATACCACGATTTCCATCGGCCCGTTGGGCGTTTGCATATCCGCATGCAGGTGGTCAGGGAATACGATCATCGTTTCCATTGGCAGCGGGAAGTCGCCCTGCGGCGTCTTGCGTGTGACGGTCAGCTCGGCCTTGAGTGACTTGATGCCGGCCAGCTTGGCCTCGCCGCCCATGGCGGCCACAACCTTCGCGGCCAGCGCCTTGCCTTCCGCGTTCGACTCGGTAACTTTGGGACCGGCATCTTCTTTCGCATCGTCTTTTGCGCCCGGTGGAGGCGGAATTGTAATGTCGATTTCTCTCACCGCTCCCAATGACGAGAGCGGCTTGTCGAATTCCTTGGTGTTGCCGACCACCAGCACGGCGAGCTGATCGCGGTGCAGATATTTCGCCGCCACACGGTTTACATCCGCGACTGTGACCTTCTTTATTTCTGCTTCGTACTTGTCCAGCCAGTCGGGAGGATATCCGTAGAACTCGTAGGTCACGCGCTCGCCGAGAATTTTATCGGGCGAGTCAAGGCGGAAGATGAACGCGTTCAGAATCGAATCCTTGGCGCGCTTGATTTCGTCGTCGGTGATCGGCTGTTTTGCCAGGTTGTCGATGTCTTCGCCGGCAGCCTGAATGGCTTCGATGGTGCTCTGGCTCTTGGTGCCCATCACGATTTGGAGAATGCCGGGATGCCCAAAATTAGCGCCAATGCCGCCGCCCACGCTATAGGCAAGGCCGCGCTTGGTGCGAATATCGTTGAACAGTCGCGATGAGAATCCTCCGCCGAACGCTTCATTGAACACGCTGATAGCGTAGTAGTCGGGATTGTCGCGGGTCGTGCCGAGCGCAACCATGTGAATGCTGCTCTGGTTCACGTCGTCTTTCGGTACGAGGTAGTAGCCGGGCGTGGCTGGGTGGTATTGAATGTCATCCTTGGGAAGCGCCGGGCCCTTAGGCCAGGACTCGAACGCCGCGCGCAGCTTGGCTTCCATGGCCGCGGCATCGAAGTCGCCGCTGACGCCGAGAATAATGTTGTTTGGGTGGACGTACCTGCCGTGCCAGTCGAGCAAATCCTGGCGCGTTATTGCGGCCACGGTGGCGTACTCGGGCTCGCGAGTGTAAGGATTGTCTGCGCCGTAGGCGAGCTTGGCGGATTCTCGCGCGGCAATTCCTCCGGCTTGATCGTTGCGGCGCGAGATGCCGTCGTCCTCGCCCTTTTCCGCGATTTCGATTTTGTCGGCGCGAAATTCGGGATGCTGCAGCACGTCGACGAATGTTTTGAAAACATCGTCGAAGTCGCCCTTGAGGCATGACCAGCCGATGGTGGTGGAGTCCGGTCCGCCGCCGGTTTCCACCTTGGCGGCGCGCACTTCGAGGAAGTCATCGAGCTGATCGCCCGTCCGGGTTTTCGTTCCGCCGGTGCGCCAGACTTCGCCGTAAATGTCGATGAGCCCGGTCTTGGCGGCGGGTTCGTTGCGCGAACCGCCGCGAATGCGGGCAGAGCCGTCAATCAGCGGCAGCTCGTGATCTTCCTGCAGGAAGATCACCATGCCGTTAGCGAGTTCGATGCGCTTGGGCTGCTGCGGATGAAATGCCGGCAAAGGAGGAATGGGCACTTGCTGGTAGCTGGCAGCCTGGGCTGAGGCAGGCGGCAACGGCGCGAAAGTGGCGGCGACAGCAAGCAGCGCGATGGCGACGATGTTCCGTTTCATTGCGCACCTCCCTGATCCTCGGAATCGCCTGCACCCTGCTGGCCGCCGCCCGATCCGCCACCTGCAGTTTCGATGATGCCCACGGTGCGATTCGTGTCCACGAATGTTTCGTTGGCTACGCGACGAATGTCAGCCTTGGTCACCTGATCGATTCTGTCGACAGAGCGGAACAGCTCACGCCAGTCGTCGTAACGCGTCTGGTTGGTGGCCAGGTTGGTGGCGAGTCCCTCGTTATCGGCCAGGCTGCGGATGAGGTTGGCCTTGGTGCGCGTCTTGATCATTTTCAGTTCGTCGTCGCTGATGTCTTCTTTCTTCAAGCGCTCAATTTCTGCGTGGATGCCGTCTGCCATTTCCTGCGTGGTGTGGCCCGGCAACGGAAAAGCGTAGAAGGCGAAAAGGTGCGGATACTTAATGCCGGGCAATCCGCTGAATCCCGCTGAGAACGATGCGATTTTCTTGTCCCGCACCAGCGCGCGATAAAGCCGCGAAGTGCGGCCTTCGGACATGAGATCGGTGATGGCGTCGTAAAC
>VFSW01007354.1_pt1 | contig 15982 bp, 11 predicted proteins | sample 5358111 | NCBI WGS metagenome assembly VFSW01 (sample SAMN11554181, study PRJNA540505) | mine drainage metagenome | isolation source: sediment from site ElyBrook_90M | place: USA: Ely Copper Mine, Vershire, VT | collected 2017 | reverse complement strand
TCGCTGATTCCAACCAACGGAACGCTCCCCACCGGGGGGTGTCAGGATGTCAGAGCCTGGCCCCGGCGCTTTCTTGATAAAAACCGGTGCGGGCAAGGGACGTTCACGGTTGCACGGGGAAAATGGATGGAGACACTGCGCGTGTGGGTACACGCGAGGCGCCCTGGCATCGGAGATGGCTGGTGCTGCTGGCGGCTGCGGCGGCGTGCCATCCACGGCCTCGGGATTTCTCCGGTCGCTGCCCCTTGGGGAGGGTAGACATCCCTCGGGGGAGCTTTTGGATGGGGTCGCCGGATGGTCACGGTGAGCAGGACGAGCACCCGGCGCACTGGGTGACCGTGGGCGCGTTTTGCATGGACCGTACAGAAGTAACAGTGGGTGCGTACGGCCAGTGCGTGGCGGCGGATGGATGTTCCGCTCCGGCACCCGTCGATGGGGAATCTTGCAACTGGGAGGTCGCTGGACGCGAGAATCATCCGATCAACTGTGTGGACTGGGGGATGGCGGCGACGTACTGCCGTTGGGCGGGCGGACGTCTACCGACGGAAGCGGAGTGGGAATACGCCGCGCGGGGCACGGATGGACGGGCGTACCCATGGGGAAACGATGCGCCAGGGGGGCAGCTTTGCTGGCGCCAGAGCCATTCGACCTGCGTGGTGGGGAGCCATCCTCGGGGTGACTCTCCCTTTGGTCTTCACGACATGGCAGGTAACGTGTGGGAATGGACATCCGAATGGTACGGCCCCTACAGCGAGCATGGGGTGCCAGGGAGTGGGCTGAACCACGTTGACCGCGGGGGCAGTTGGCTCGTCGTCGATCCTTCGTGGGTTCGTGCGTCGTGTCGCGACGGGGGGGGTCCATCCTTCCGCGACGGCAACCTGGGCTTTCGCTGCGCATACGGGGCGACGTAGGCTCCTCGTGCCGTCGCCGGGGGCAGGGTCGATCCAAAACCACGATTTCACAAAGCGTTTTACCTTGTTCGCGCGGGAATCACGGCGGCGCCCATGAAAGGTCTGCGAGGACCAGGGTCTCGACGGCCCCTTCCCATCGAATTGATGCGTAGCGGCAACGAATCACTGCGAGCCGGCAACGAATCACTACGAGCCGGCAACGAATCACTACGAGCCGGCAACGAATCACTACGAGCCGGCAACGAACTCCTGTGAAGCGGTGCCCGTGCGACGCTTGGACGCCGTGGCGGGCACGGTGACCCTTGACGTCACGATCGGGCACACCTAAGCCACCTGCCCGTTGGTACAAGGAGCCCCGCCCGCGTATGTCCCTCTCCCATGATTCCGTCGTAGCCGCCGTGAACGCCGTGATCGACCCCGTGGTCGGCAAGACCCTCGGGGAGCTTCTTGCCGTGCGAGAGGTCACCGTCGCCGGCGACGAAGCCAGAATCGCCCTCGAACTGTTGTCTCCCGCGAGCGCCGCCCGCGAAGCCATCCTCCAAAGCGTTCGCGCGGCGGCGGAGTCGGTGGGTGCCAAGACCGTCACCCTCGACGTGGGCTACGCCGTGCGCGTTCGCCAGATCGCTGCCGACGACCCGTGCCCCGAGGTCAAAAACGTCATCCCCGTGATGTCGGGCAAAGGCGGCGTCGGCAAGAGCACCGTGGCCGCCAACCTCGCGCTCGCACTGCTGCGATCCGGCGCGCGGGTGGGCTTGCTCGACGCGGACATCTACGGCCCCAGCGTGCCCACCATGCTCGGGATCATGGGTCGGCCAAGCTCGCAAGACGGCAAATCCATCACCCCGCTGGAGCGCTTTGGCCTCAAGATCATGTCCATTGGCTTTCTGCTCGAAGACCCGCGGACGGCCGTGGTGTGGCGCGGGCCGATGATCCAAGGGGCGTTGCAGCAGTTCTTGAAGGACGTGCAATGGGGCAAGCTGGATTACCTCATCCTGGATCTCCCACCCGGTACCGGCGACGTCGCGCTGACCCTCTTTCAGCGCTTGAAGGTCACGGGCGCGGTAATCGTCACGACCCCGCAAGAAGTCGCCCTGATGGACGTGTACAAGTCCGTGAGCATGGCCCAAAAGCTCAACGTACCGATCCTCGGCGTGGTCGAAAACATGAGTTACTTCATCGACAGTGCGGGCGTCCGTCAGGAGATCTTTGGCCGTGGCGGGGGAGCCCGGATCGCGGAGTTTGCCCAGGCGCCGTTGCTTGGACAGGTTCCCCTTGAGTCCATCGTGCGCGAGTGGGGAGACAACGGTACGCCGGTCGTCCAGGCCGCGCCGTCCAGTGCATCGGCCATGGCTTTTCGTGCGATCGCCGAGCGTCTTGCCGACCGGGTGACCCTCGAACTCTTTGCCCAGCACGGCGGCACAGCGCCCGCCGAAGCGCCACGGCGCCTTCCCATCCTGCGGTAAGGGCCCTAAGGCGCTAGCCCGGTGACCCATGGAACGTGTGTTGACCGCAGACCTCCGACGGGTGCGTGCACTGGGACGGCGGTTGGGTCAATGCGCCGGGGTCGGCGATGTGATTGCTTTGACGGGGGATCTTGGCGCAGGCAAGACCACCCTCACGGCCGCCCTTGCCCGGGGTCTCGGGGTCGCGCCCAGCCTCCGCGTGCAGTCTCCAACCTTTGTCCTGGTGCACGAACACCCGGGGCGCGTGCGGTTGGTTCACGCCGACCTGTACCGCCTCGGTGACGTGGACGAGATCGACGGCATCGGGCTGTGGGAGCGCGGCGCCGAGGGGGTCCTTGTGATCGAATGGGCGGATCGGTTCGCGGGGATCATGCCCGCAGACACGCTCTGGGTGGGTCTTGCGTACGCGACGGAGACCACCCGGGTGGTGACCGCGCGCTGCGACGGCCCTTCGGCCCCGCGCTGGATGCGCGCGCTGGGCACCCTGCCCAAGACACCCGCTCGGGGAGTCTCTCCGCGGGGGTAGCACCCTGGCACCCTCCCGGCGTACCGTGCTCCGCGATGGCGCAACCGATCTCTTCAAGCTTCCGCGCCCTGGTGGCGGGTTCGCGGGAGCAGTTTCAGTCCGCGCGGCGGGTGTTGAGCTTCGACGAGTATCTCGAAGCTTTTGCGGCAGCTCCACGGCGCTTTACCCGCGACGCCGCGCGGTACCTCAAAGACCTCTTTGACCATTACGGCACCGTGCAGGTCGACCGGCCGTACGGCCATGCCACCCGGTGGAAGCTTTTTGATCTCCCGTGGGAAGACCCTGTCGGCCGTCGCGACGCGCTTGTCGGTCACGAGAGTCTGCAAGCCGATGTGTACCGCGCGATTGCCAACTTTGCCGGGCAGGGGAGGGTCAACCGCTTGATTCTTCTCCACGGCCCCAACGGCAGCGCCAAGAGCACCGTCGTGGCGAGCATCATGCGGGCGATGGAAAACTACTCCACGCTGGACGACGGCGCGATCTACAGGTTTCACTGGGTGTTTCCCCGTGGGCGAAGCGGCGAGACCGGGCGCATTGGCTTTGGTGGCCGTGGGTTGAACGGCGAAGCCGAAGGCCCGGGGCCGGGCGAGAGCTACGCCCACCTCGACGAATCCGTGCTCGAAGCCAAGGTGCTCTGTGAGCTCCGTGACCATCCGTTGCTCTTGCTTCCCATCGACATCCGCGAAAAACTTCTCGCAGAATCCCTCGGAGACGAGAGCGCGCCGTTTCTCTTGTCCCGCGGGGGGCTGTGTCACAAATGTCAGCAGATCTTCGAGGCGCTCCAGACGGCGTACCGTGGAGACCTTGGCAAGGTGCTGGCCCACGTGCAGGTCGAGCGTTGGTACGCCTCACGAAGGTACCGTGTCGGCACCTCGGTGATCGGCCCGCAGATGGCCGTGGACGCAAAAGAACGTCAGGTGACGGCCGACCGCTCGCTCGCCGCGCTACCGCCCTCGCTCCAGAACATGACGCTCTTTGAGCCCTTTGGGGAGCTTGTCGACGCCGCGGGAGGACTGCTGGAGTACTCAGACCTGCTCAAACGCCCGCTGGAGGCGTGGAAGTACCTGCTGTTGATGATTGAAACGGGGGAGGTGTCGCTCACGACGTCGAACCTCGCGCCCAACCTGGTGTTGGTGGGCAGTTCGAATGACGCCCACTTGGATGCTTTTCGCGAGCACCCGGAGTTTGCGTCGTTTCGCGGGCGCCTTGAGCTTGTGCGTGCGCCGTACCTTACGGACTGGAAGTCGGAGCAGGAGATCTATGACGCACAGGTGATTCCGGGGATCCGTCGGCATGTGGCGCCGCACGCGAGCGAGATGGCGGCGTTGTTTGCCGTGCTCTCGCGGATGAAGAAACCCGCGCCGGATCGGTTTGCCCGCCCGTTGGCGTCGCTCGTCGCCGAGCTCACCCCGCTCGAAAAAGCTGACTTGTACGCCACGGGGACGGTGCCCCAGCGGTTGTCGGCCGAGCACACGAAAGACGTACGCGCGGGGATCGAAGCGCTGTGGCGGGAGTCGGAGACGTACCCGAACTACGAGGGACGCACGGGCGCTTCGCCGCGGGAGATCCGTGGACTGTTGCTGGACGCAGCGCAGCACCCGGGCTTTCGGTGCCTGTCACCGTTTGCGACCCTCGAACGTATTGCGGGACTCACGACCCGTAAGACGGAGTTTGAATGGCTGCGGCAAGACCCGATGGCAGCGGGGTACCACGACCCGAAGTACTTTCTCAAAGTGCTGCGCGAGAGGCTGTTGGATCACCTGGAAGACGAGTTTCGGAGTGCCACGGGACTTGTGGACGAATCCCGGTACGTCGACGCGTTTGAGCGTTACGTGCTCAACGTTTCGGCCTCGCTCAAGGGCGAAAAGATCAAGAACAAGCACACCGGCCGGGACGACCCGCCCGATGAGACCGCGATGCGGGAGACCGAGAGAACTCTTGGAGCCGCCGGGCCGGCGGATGACTACCGCAAGAACCTGATCTCGGCCGTGGCGGCGTGGGCGATCGACCATCCGGGGGAGCGCGTGTCGTATCCGGGGTTGTTTCCACGGCATGTCCAGCGCTTGAAAGAGGCGTACTTTCACGAGCGGCGTAAGTTGATGGTGTCCATCGCGCGGGACATCGTCGAAGTGCTGGGCGAAGACGGGACTGCGCTCGATCACGAACGAAGGACGCAAGCCGAGGCCACGGTGGCAAGTTTGAAGTCACGCTACAACTACTGCGACCACTGCGCCCGCGACGCCGTCACGGCCCTCGTCAAAGAACGCCTCAACGACGCCACGCCCTGACGGCTACGGCGCGCCACCCCCCACCGGGAGGTGGGGTCGCGTGAGATTGTCGGCACCTTCTGGGCGCACCACCACGTCGTCTTCGATCCGTACGCCGCCGTACACCGCCAGGGCGTCGACCAGCGGCCAGTGGACGCTCGCAGCGTGCGGACCCTCGCGCAAGGGGGCCAAGAGCGCGGGGATGAAGTACACGCCCGGTTCGATCGTGAGCACCTGCCCGACCGAGATCACCGACGTGTTGCGAAGGTAGGGGTTGTCGGCGCGCGGACGCACCACGGCGCAGCCCACGTCGTGGCACTGAAGACCCAGCGAGTGTCCAAGTCCGTGGGGGAGAAAGGTACGGGTGATTCCATGCGCGACGGCTTCGCTCGGAGACACCGTGACGATCCCGTGTTCGACGAGGACGGCGCCCAGGCGCTCGTGGGCTTCGTCGTGGAGTTGTTCATACGGGCGACCGACCTGTACCCGGGCACAGAGGGTCTGCTGCATGGTATCCATCGCAGTGACCAGTGCACGAAAAACATCGACCGCCGCGCCGTGCCCGCGCACCCACGTACGGGTGATGTCCGCGCAATAGCCCTCAAACGTCACCCCGGCATCGAGCAACAGAGCTTCGCCCTTGGCGGAATCCCCCGGGGCCGATCGCTTGCCGTAACTCACATGGTGCAGCGTCGCGGCGTGGGGACCCATCGCCACGATGTTCTTGTACGGCGTTTCCCAATCGTCCTGGCGCGTGGCGCGGAGGTACGCGAGGTGGAGGTCCAACTCGGTGTCCGCGCCGGCTTTGAAGGCATCGCGTACCGCGATGTGCCCGACGGCTGCGCGGCGGTTGGCTTCGGCGATGCACGCGATCTCGTACGGGCTCTTGTGCACCCGCAACGGTTCGAGCGCGCGGAGGACATTCTCCGGGCATACCCCGTCGGCGGCGATTCCCCAGGAGACCGCTCGCGCGCCATCGTCGCCGATGTACGCCACGCGCCCCAGAGACCGCGGGAGCACACCCTTGAGATCTTCGGGCGCATCGAGCCACGCGTGGTCAAACGACCCGGCGTCGTGTTCCCGCTCGGGAATGGCTGGCTTTTCCCAAAAGCTCTGGGTGCGTACCCGCACGAGGATCGGCCTGCGCCCCGGACGCACGACCACGCTGGCGTCGGGTTCGGCGACAGGCGCCCAATGTTGAAAATGCGGCGTCGCTCGCAAGGGCCAGTACTGATCGTCCGCGTCCGTGCGCTTGCGCGGTGATCCCGCATGGACCACCACGGCGTCGTAGCCCGTCGAGGCCAACGCCTGCTCGTAACACCGACCAAGCGCCTCGACGTGCGCGGTGTACAGGCCTTCGAGTCTGTTCACGCCAGGGCCTCCACGGTGTCCACGGTGTTCACGGTGCCACGAGGGTGCAGGGCGCCATCGAGGATGTCCATGCAGCCTGCGAGGGAATCGCAGGTGACAAGTCTCTGCCGCAACGCCGCGGCACCAGGCATCCCACGGAGGTATCCCGAGAGGTGCCGTCGCGTGACCGCCACGCCAAAGCGCTCGCCGCGGGCCGTGACATTGGCCACGAGGTGTTCTTTGCACAGCGCCACGCGCTCTTCGTGCGTCGGCGGCGGGCACGGTACACCCGTTTCCATCAAGCTCCGCGCTTCGCGAAATACCCACGGGTGTTCAATCGCCCGGCGGCCCACCATGACGCCCGCACACCCCGTGGTCTCAAACGCCCGAAGGACATCTTCTCCCGACCGTATGTCTCCATTGGCCACGACGGGAATGCTCACGACCTCCTGCGCGCGCGCTGCCCACGACCAGTCCGCTGCGCCCGTGTGGCCCATGTTCGCCGTGCGACAATGCACCGTGAGCGCCGCGACGCCCACGTCTTCGAGCCGACGGGCGAGATCCACAATCGGCATGTGGGATTCAGGTCCCCAGCCAATGCGGGTCTTGACCGTGACCGGGAGATGTACGCGCTCGACGACCATCTTGGCCATGGCCACCATGGCCGTGGGATCGCGCAGCCATCCAGCGCCCGCGCCCCGTCCCGAGATCTTGGGCACCCAACACCCGCAGTTGATGTCCACGGCCACGGGATTGGCCCCTGCGGCCACCGTCGCGGCTTCGGCAAGACGTTCGGAATCCGAGCCGTAGATCTGGATCGCCGTGGGCTGGTCGTCCGGGGCGAGCGTGAGCTTGCGCTTCGCGTTGCGGCAGCCACGGAGCAGCCCTTCGGCATTGACGAATTCCGTCACGCAGAAGTCTGCGCCGAGCGCTCGACAGAGCTTGCGAAACACCGCGTCGGTCACGTCTTCCATGGGCGCGAGGATGACCGGGCGGGCGGCGTAGAGTGCGCGGAGGTGTTGGGCGGGAGACACGGTGGACTTTCGCGGGGAGGCATAGCGCACACCCCGGGGGTACGTCACGCGGGGGTTACACGGCTGCGGTGGCTTCGACGCCGCGGCGCGCGAGGGCATAGGCGACGGAGACGTAGAGCACGCCGAGGCACACGTCGAGGATCCAATGGTGGTCGAGGTACACGGCGCCAAAGGCCATGAGCAGGGCGTAGAGTACGGCGACGGTACGGAGGGCATGGCCGAAGTACCGCCAGCCCTCGCGGAGGATGAGTAACGGATAGGCGACGTGGAGAGACGGTATCGCGCCGAACACGTCGTGGGAGCGGCCGTAGAAACCGTGGAAGTACCGCACGCCAAGGAGGGCGTCGACGTGGGCGAGACGCGCGCCTTCGTAGGCGTGGGCGCCGAGGTCGACGGTGCAACCGTGGGCGTGAAAGTACCAGGGCGGCGCGGCGGGGTAGACGTGGTAGGTGACAAAGCCCAGGACGTTCATGAGTAAAAAGGTCCAGCCGTAGCGCTGGACGGCGGCAAAGTCCCGGACGTAGAGGTACACGGCCATCAAGACCACGGCGTAGATGAACGTGCCGTACGGAACCGCACAAAGGAGATCCAGGGCGGTGGTGTGGTGTACGGCAAACCAGTCGTGGACGGTGCGTCCGCCGCCGATGCCAAAGAGCCTCGCTTCGGCTGCCCGAAGGTCGCAGTCGTGCACCCGCGCCGGGGTGATTCCAACGTACTGCACGTACTTCATGGTGTCGTAGAGGAGCCCCACGCAGGCCAGGGGGTACAGCGCCTGCAAGAGTCTACGTGTGGCGTCCGAAGCGAGCACCAGCGCGGGCATCCCGATGATAAACACCAGGTGCTCGCCCCTGAAGCTTCCCGTTGCGGCACACCAGAGCGTCCATCCCATGAAGGGCGCGATGGCCAGGATCCACCGTGCGAGGGTGCGTGGTGCGGGCGGCTGCCAGCGCCAGACGGTGGTCACGTACGCTCCCAGACGCGGGCGGTCACCGCGGTGTCAAAGACCTCGCGGAGAATGTCCACGCCGTTGCGGGCGGTGGCGGCGTCCAGCGTGAGCGCGGGTTGGAGTCGTACCCTTGGCGCGTAGGTCATGGCCAGAAGACCGTGTTGGACACACTGGTCGAAGAGCCAGCGGGTGGCTTCGGGACCCAGCGGTTCGCGGGTGAGTTTGTCTCGCACGAGTTCGATGGCGAGAAACATCCCGCGGCCGCGCACGGCGCCGACAAAGGGATAGCGGTCGACAAAGGGGGTCAGCATCGCAAGGAGGGCGGCCCCGACGGTCTTGGCATTGCCCGGGAGGTCTTCGGTTTCGATCGCGCGAAGGGCCGCGGCGCCGGCAGCGGCGGCGAGCGGGTTGCCACCGTAGCTTGATGAAGAACCTGAAGGAATGGACCAGGGTTTGGCTTTCGAGATGGCATCCGTGGTGAGCACGCCGGACAAGGGAAAGCCGCCGCCGAAGGCCTTGCCCAGGGTCACGATGTCGGGCGTCACGCCGGCGTGATCGATGCCCCAGAAGGTGCCCGTGCGCCCTAGGCCCGTGATCATTTCGTCGGCGATGAGCAGCGCGTCGAGGTCTCGGGCCAGGGACTGCACGCCGAGGAGCCAGTCGTCGGGGGGAATGACATTGCCCGCGGTGCCTTGCATGGGTTCGACCAGGACGGCGGCGATGGCGCCCGCGGAGGCATGGCGGATTTGCTGGCGGGCGATGTCGAGACAGCCGAGACCGCACGCGGGGTACGTAGACTTGACGGGACAACGGTAACAGTCGGCGTACGGGACGATGTGCGAGCCCGAGACCATGGGGCCAAGACCGTGCTTGAACGTGCTCCCCATGAGAGAGAGCGAGCCCATGGTCTTGCCGTGAAAGCCTCCCCAGAACGATACGACTTCATACTTTCCGGTGTGCGATCGGGCGAGTCGCAAGGCACTCTCGACGGCCTCGGCGCCACCTGAATAAAGCTGTAGACGGTGTACGCCCGGGGCAGGAGGGTGCGCTGCGACACGCTCGGCAAGCTCCGCGCGGGCTTCAGAAGCGAGCGTGCCGACGTACGCATGCGCAGCCTGGTCGCGGATGGCCGAAGTGACCGTCGGGTGTCCGTGGCCCAGCGCGCCCACGCCGATGCCGGCGATGAAGTCCACGAAGGTGTTGCCGTCGACGTCGGTGACGGCGCTCCCGACGGCATGGTCCACGGCGATGCCGGCCATGACCGCGTAGCTCTGGAGACCCGGCGCAAGGTGGGCGTCCTCCCGCGCGCGAATCGCACGGCTCCGTGGGCCGGGGACAGCGGTCACGATGGAGGCCCGCTGGTCGGCGGGATGCGAGGGGACCGGCAAGACTTTCATCCGTGGGACTCCGCGGGGGCACCAAAGACAAACCAGCGCTGCATGGGAAAATTCCAAAGGAGGCTAACGGCCAGGGCGACGCAGAGCCGCGCGAGGACATAGGACACACCCAGCCGTTGCGACAGTACGTATTCCCCTATGGTGTTGAGCCCCAGGCTTGTTGCGGAGACCAGCACGTAGCGCACGGCCTGCGGCCCGAGCTGTCCGGCGACTGCGCGACGGAAGATCCACCGGCGCCCAAGGGTAAAGTTGGTGACGGCGCCCACGGTGGCCCCCAAGGCCGTCGCGCCCGCGGGGCTCGCCCCGAGTGCCTCGACGGCCGTGATCATCGTGGCAAAGTCCACCACGGTCGAAGCAATGGACCCGGCCTGATGTCGTAGCAGCAGGGCGATGCCCTGACGCGCCGTCTGACGGGCTGTCGCAGAACCAACGAGAGGGCTCCCGGTCTGTTTGCGGAGAGACGCTGCCACGGCGCGAAACCGTAAGACCGCGGAGAGGTTTCCGACGGATCCCACGAGGGCGAGCGCGGCCAGCATGGGAGAGTATTCCACGGCAAAGGGCCACGCATGCCGCTGGGAGAGGGTTACGAAAAGGGGTGTGAGCACGGCCGCGACGGTGAGGTACACCGCGCGTTCGACCCTGCGCATTCCGCCGCGCGGGGCATCGACTCGCATCGCTTCGGACTTGGCCGTGGCGTAGCTCACCATGAAGGCGCCCGAGAGAGCGAAGAGGGCAAGGAGCAATCCGACGGGGTGCGCGCGAAACGCAAAGGCCACACCGGAGAGAAACGCAGCCTCGCCCCAACGGTCGGCTGCGGCGTCGAAGACTTCGCCTGCATCCGAGGCCACGCCCGTTGTGCGCGCGACGAGGCCGTCGAGCGCGTCACCGAGAAAGCCCACGGACGCCAGGAGTGCGCCGAGCCCAAAGTGCTGACTGCCAAGGGCAACTCCGGCCCCGAGACCGACGACAAGAGAAGCCAGGGTGATCGCATCGGGGGTGACACCGGCCGAAGAGAGAAGCGCGCCGAGGGGTTGCAAAGCCCAGTACCCGGCGTTCATCGCGTGGGCACTCAAGAGGGCCGAGCCGCCGTCGCGGTGGACGCGGGCGTAGGGTGGGACGCTCGCCCGCCGGGCAATCCAGGCGATCCCCGCGACGAGGGACACGGCGAGGACGATCAGTGAGCAGGTGAGGTCGAACACGGGCGTCAGCCCCCGCGGGGTAGTCCCGAGAGCGTTGTGTCGGACACCTTGTGGGCGCGCTCGTGGGAGCCGTTGGAAGAAGCACCCGCGGGCTGCGGGATCGACGGGTTGACCTCGAGACGGACCTCGCGACCCCCTTCGGCGTTGGAAGCATAGATCCCGGCGATGGATTCTACGCAGCGAACGGCGTCGCGGAGGTCGGCGCCCACGTGGTTGTGGTTTTCGATGGCCAGCGCAAAGTCTTGAAACAGGGTGCGAAACCAGGCTGTGTGGCGGGCGTCCATCCAGTTGGACGCGGCGCTCAGGAGGGTGACTTCGCGGGGTGTCTGGGGGCTTGCGCCAGGGGACGCGCTGAAGACCTCGATGGCGTCGTCGTCGATGCGGAGCGCGCCGTGCGTACCATGCAAGGTGTAGATCACTTTACGCATCCCAGCGGTCCACGTGAGCTGGGTCATCGCTACCCCCGTCGGAAAGGTAAACGAAGCTGTGATGTTGTCCTCGGTGTCAAAGCCCGGGGACGTCCAGGTGCGTGCGCTGACGGACGTGGGATGCCCGCGGAGCCATTCAAACGCGAGGTAGAGGGTGTGGGCGCCGTGGTCCATGGCGATTCCACCCCCGGCGTACGACTTTTCGCGGCGCCAGTCGGGTCGCCAGTCGGTGACGCCCCGAGCGTGACCTGTACGAAAGGTCTGGAGGGTCGCAAGGTGTACATCCCCGATGCGTCCCGACGCGAGCAGTTCTCGGACTGCCCGAACCACGGGGGCGTGACGGTAGTTATGACTGGGAAAAAGCACCCGTTTCGCACGGAGGGCGCGCGCCACGAGTTCGTGGGCCTCGGCCGGTGTCACACACAGGGGCTTTTCGCAAAGGACATGCAGCCCGAGGTCCAGCGCGGCAGATGCAATCGGCGCGTGAAAAACGGGTGGGGTGCACACGTCGACAAAGTCCAAGTGAGAAGACTCGGCGTCGAGGAGGGCGCGATGGTCGGCGTAGATCCTGGCGTGCGGGAGACGCTCGTGGGCGAGGGCGCGGCGGGCAGGGCAACCGTCGGCTACGGCAACGATGTCAAAGTCCGGCGCACCGGCGTTGCCCGCGGACTCAAACGAACGGTACGCCGGGAGGTGTCCACCGTCGGCGATGAAGCCAAACCCCACCAGGGCGCCACGGAGGGGGCTCACAGGGACATCTCCGCGCCAGGGACTTTTTCAAATGAGATCGATTGGGTCATGGATCTCCGTCCTGTCTGTGTCCAGTCGTGTCGGTGGCCGTCGATGGGCTGACCGACGCCATCCTGCGTTGCGAAAAGACAACCCAACCCACGAAACAACGGGCTCCGAAAGTCTGGAACAGGCGCACCCGGGCCGCCGGGGCCACCCAGGCCGTGTTGTCCTCGGTTCGATGCTCCATGCGGCACGGCCGGTTCGCGCGAAATAAAATACGTCCCGGTCGAAGGGGCTGGATTGGAGTCCAGAAGCATCGCAGGGTCAAGGCGCCCCGGCGAGCAAGTCCGCAAGAGTGAGCACATGGCGACCCGAGGGGATTCCGGTGCGGGTGCTGTGCAGGAACGTTCGCGGTCGGACGGCGGCGAATCCGGTGCCCGTGCGGGTAGACGTGGTCTAGCATTCCGCTGCGTTGATGATCCCGTCCGCCCCGCTCGCAACCGGAACGCTCGTGGGGGGGGATTTTCGCGTGGTTCGCCCGCTCGCCCGGGGCGGCATGGGGATGCTTTACGTCGTTGAGCAAGTGAGCGTTGGGGCCGAGCGGGCACTCAAAGTGATGCACGGGCGGCTTGCGGCGGATGCGAGGCTTCGCGAAAGGTTTCTGCAAGAGGCCCGCGCAAGCGCAAAGATTGACAGTGACCACGTTGTTCAAGTGATTGCCGCAGGCATCGACGACGCCACGGGTACCCCTTGGATGGTGCAAGAACTCCTTCGTGGCGAAGACCTCTCTGTCGTGATGGAACGCCGCGGTCGACTCGACGTCCCCGAGGTGCTCGAAGTCTTTCGTCAGCTCTGCCACGCCCTCGGCGCCGCGCACCGCGCGGGCCTGGTCCACCGCGACCTCAAGCCCGAAAACATCTTTCTTGCAAACCCCCGCCGCGAGGGCAGTCCCTTCACCGTCAAGCTCTTGGACTTTGGCATCGCCAAGCTTCTTGAAGAGTCGTCGTCGCCCACCGGGCAGTCTCACACCACAACGGCCATGGGTTCTCCGCTCTGGATGGCACCCGAGCAAGCCCAAAAAGGCCATGTGTCCCCAGCCACGGACGTCTGGGCACTGGGACTCGTCGGATTTTTTCTGCTCACGGGCTGTACGTACTGGCGATCTGGCAACCGCGAAGATGGCAACGTCCAGCAGGTGCTTCGGGAGATCTTTGTCGACGCGCTTCCCGCGGCCTCGGACCGCGCCCGGGAACTGCACGTCGCCGCGCTGCTCCCTCCGGGCTTCGACGGCTGGTTTGCACGGTGTGTCCACCGCGACGCATCGCAGCGCTTTCCGTCGGCCACAGAAGCCCTGGCGGGTATCACCCCCGTGTTGGTAACCGCGGGTGCGACTCCCTTCGGGTCGATCACGCCACTGTCCGTGGCGAGCCAAAACGTCATCGCACCGGCTGCCATTGCCCCCACGGGCGTTGCGCCACGGATGGACCCGGTGTGCTCGCCCCCTGCGATCAACTCCCCGGGGTCCGCGCCCCCGCCGACCGAACCCGTGCCGCGCCCGTCGGCGCCCGTCCCCACACGGGCGTGGAATCCAGATCCCGCCCTCCAGGCAGTTCCCGCTGTAGTCCCCGCGACGGGCCAAGCGACGTCATGGCCGCCGCAGGGTCCCACGGGGATACCGGCCGACCCACCGAGCTACGTCCCACCGAGGTATCTCCCGTTGCCCCCTGCGCATCGTGGGAGGGTCCGCTGGCTGGGGGGCGTGGCCATGGGCCTGACCGCAAGCGCCCTGGTTGGAGTTTGGTACGCCTGGCATGCAGGCTCGGCCCCACCCCCCATCGCACCGCCCGTCCCAACGGCGTCGCCGCCTGTTCGAGCGCCTGCTGCGGTCACCCTCGCGTCGGGGGCTGCGTTCACCTGCGCGCTCGGTCCGGGTGGGACGATCTCATGCTGGGGCCAAAACCGTTACGGCCAACTCGGGGATGGGAACATCCGCGATCGGCACCGGCCCGGCGTCGCGGTTGGGATCACCGCGGCCGTTGAAGTGTCTTCGGGCTATGCGAGCGTCTGTGCGCGGCTGGCCATGGGTACGGTCCGGTGCTGGGGTTCCAACGCTTCGGGACAACTCGGCGACGGGACGGTGGCTACGCGGGACATGCCCACGGCGGTCAACGACCTGCCGCCTGTGGCCGAAGTCGCCCTGGGAGAAGCGCACACGTGTGCACGAACGGCCGACGGCCATGCCTGGTGCTGGGGCCGAAACGAGCACGGGCAGCTTGGCGTGGGAGACACCCGCGGGCGCTTGAGCCCCACGGTGGTCACAGGAATCGACCAGGCGGTGCAACTCGCCTTGGGGAGCGCGCACACGTGTGCGCTGCGGGTGGACGGGACGGTGCTGTGTTGGGGAGCCAACGACCAGGGCCAGCTCGGGGTCGGAACGCTTGTGGAACAAACACGTCCAGCGGTCGTCCCGGGGTTGACGGACGTGGTGTATCTCGCCGCGGGCGGGCAACGGACCTGCGCGGCGTTGCGGTCGGGTGTCGCGCGGTGCTGGGGGCGCAACGACGTCGGCCAGCTTGGGGATGGCAGTACCCAGGGACGCGCACAGGCGGTCGACGTTGTCGGAATCGAGCGTCCAGTGGTGAGCGTGGCGGTCGGGCCCTTGCACACGTGTGCACGGCTCGATGACCGTACGCTACGGTGCTGGGGTGACAACGCCGACGGAGAACTCGGAGACGGGACGACGGTGGGTCATTCGGTGCCGGTTCCGGTCGTGGGGCTCACGGGGGTGACCGAAGTGACCGTTTCTTTGGGGCACACCTGCGCGCGACAAACCGACGGCACGGTGCTTTGCTGGGGCCACAACGCTGACGGCGAACTCGGCGACGGAACCACCCTCCCGCGCCCGATCGCCACGCCCGCGGACCTTCACGGACCGATGTAAGGCAGTCCCGCGGTGCAACATCCTGGGTATGGGGTCTCACACGGTGTTCCTGTGCTGCACGCTGTCCGCAGGCTGCGTTGCGTTGGCGACCGGGTTCATGGTCTGCCTTGACGCAGCGCGCGGCAGTCTGATACCCCGGACGCAGGCTTTCATTGCGCACGAACCCCCGGGCCGACCATGCGATGGCTAGTTGAACTCCCGGCCCCAGCGGGTGGCACCGCAACCGCGGTCACCGTAGAGGCGGATTCATGGGCTGGCGCGCTGTCCCGCGGGCGCGGTGGTGTCGCCGTCAAGAAGTTTCGGTGTGAGTTCGAGGAAGACGGCGTTGTGCGGGTGCACGACCTGGAGTCCCGAGAGCGGTACACCATCCGTCCAGTCCGCGTAGTCAGCGAGCGTTCTTCGCCTGCGGTTGTTGCCCCGCCTCCGGATCCTACCCTTGCCGCGGCGCCCGTGCCCGAGACCCCACAAACCTCCCCTGCGGCCCCGAGGGGTGCCAACGGTGCAGACCCCGCGCGGTTGAATTCGGGAGGAGGGAGGTCATCAAGCATTCCACCCGCGATGCCTCTCGCCCAGCCCACGCTGCTGTTCGAGCGCGACCAGAACCCAGGGCCCGACAGCCCGCTCGCGTACCGTGAGCGCGTGTTCGCCGTGCCGCCTGGCACCACCAGGGCGCAGGCTGAAGAACTCGCTCGGCAGGCCCTTGCGGCTGTCCGTCGCACCCTCACCCACTTCGATCGTGGCCGTTTCGTGATGGTCGCCGTCTTCGACCACCGCTTCGACTCCCACCC
>VFSW01007353.1_pt1 | contig 15986 bp, 11 predicted proteins | sample 5358111 | NCBI WGS metagenome assembly VFSW01 (sample SAMN11554181, study PRJNA540505) | mine drainage metagenome | isolation source: sediment from site ElyBrook_90M | place: USA: Ely Copper Mine, Vershire, VT | collected 2017 | reverse complement strand
GGCTATCCGGTTCCGCCAGCCCCGCCCGAACCAGCTCCAAGCTCTGCCCCTCCTGCGGGAACCGCAGGAAGCGTCGCAGCGGCCGGTCCGCGCGCGCCTCCTCCTGCGGCAGGCCGAGCGCCCAGGCGCCACCGGTGTCGCGGCGGCTGATGCTCGAGTCCGCTACCAGGAACGGCGCGGCGTTGCCGTCGCCCAATCGGATCACTCCGGCGCCGTCCACGCTGGTAGACGCCACCGCCTGCCGGGTCTTGAGAACCAGTGCCGGAGCGGCATGCACCCGCCCCGCCGTGCGCGGCCGCACTTCGAGAATCACGTTATCCACGCGGCCTTCCCCCCTCCGGTTCGTGGCGAACGCGGTCAACTCCAGGATGACGGCGGGGCGGTCGATGCGTGTATGGATGAGGGGAATTCCGGGCTCCTCAAGGCGCTGCCACGCTACACTGTCCGGCTCCATCCCGGCGAGCGAGAACTCGACGACAACCGGGAAGTAGTCGATGGGCCGGCCCTGGCCGGGGTGCCCGTACCGCAGCTCACCCCGCTCCCCTATCAGGCTCTTGTAATGATCGTCCGGAAAGCAGAAAGTGGCCTGCCCCGACAACGGGGCATACCGGTAGTCTATGGCGGAGGCGGCGTCCCGGGCGGCTGCCGGCGAACTCAATTGAGCCTGAGCCGGAGCCCCCGCCGCCACGGCGGCTCCAACCAGAAACCTTCTGCGTCCGAACCGATTCATGGTGCATCCTCCTTCAATCTTGTGTCTATGAGCATACGTCAGATAGCCTCCGTGCTACATTCGAGGCGTCCGTGAGAGCGCTTTCTGCGGCAATTCAGCACGCGAAAGTGTCCAGGCAATGCACACCTATGTCTGGTTTTTGCACGCCCGGCTCGGCAATTTCGGGGAATCAGCTCCCCATGTTCCCTGCCGCCAATCTGTAAGCCATTCATGCGAAAGGGTTAGCTGTTTGGAGGGGGACGTGCTAAGAAAGCTCCGGAATCCTTGTGGAGGAGTTATATGTGATGACGCTATCCAGAAGAAGACCTTGGATCCTCGTCCTTGCGGGCCTTTTCTTCATCCTTCTGTACCCGGAGCCTTCGCAGGCGATCCCCGCTTTCGCCCGGAAGTACGGCGTCAAGTGCTACTCGTGCCACACGATGCCACCGGCGCTGAATAAGACCGGCTATATGTTCAAGCGGCTGGGATACCGGATGCCCCCGGATGAAATGGACGGCACTAAGCCCGCGCCGAAGATTTCCGAGCTGGACAAAGGCATCAAGTGGAATCTCACGGATGCAGCGGCTCTGATCACCCAAGGTAGCTTCTCGGTGGAGAAGGCGACTGGCGACAGCCCCAAGTCCAGCTCCAGTTTCAACCTGGACGAAGCAGCGTTGTTTCTCGCGGGCTCGCTCCCGCAGACCAACTTCTCCTACTTTGCCCAGTACGAACTATTCCAGGGTGGAGAGAGCAACTTGGAGCAGGCCGTTCTCGGTTACACCGGCGGCCGCGCCAACAGCAGCTTCTTCGGCAAGGCGGGGGAACTCCACCTGCAGGAAGGCGAGGGGACCCGCGCGGCGATGTTCTACAATCTCTTTCCCGAGCCGTCACTCCTCCTCACCAATACAAACGTATTGAATGCCACGTTGGACCAGCACCCCGTCGGCGTGAATGCCGGCTACACATGGGCGTCTCCATACTTCAAACAAATCCTCGGGCTCTCGGCCAAGGTCACCAACGGTGTCGGCGCGGATGGCAGCGAGATCCTGTTTGACTCGAACAAGAACTCCAAAGACTTCTGGTTTGACGCCGACTACTGGTTCGGGCCCGATGGAGGTGTCACCTTCATGACCTATTACGGCCGAAAGGACCAGGTCCAAAACCAGGGAACGCCCGATGAGTTCACCTACCGCCCCACGATCCGGCGCTACGGCCTGTTCGGCAACTACCTGTTCTTCGACAAGCTGGACCTGCTCGGCGGGTACCTAAGGAGCCGTGACGACTGGAAGGACACCCTCACGGGCGCCACCACGCCTTTTACGGTGAATGGATATCGCGGAGAGGCGGACTACTATCTCCATCTAGGGTTCGCCCTCATGGGCCGCTACGACCGGCTGAGCCAGACCATCGCGGGACAGCCCTCGGCGCGCACGACGGCCTGGGCCCTCGGCGGCGAGAAAGCGCTGACAGAGCTCGGCAACGTCATCATCCGCGCGACCTACAGCCACGAACACGATACGGATCCGGTCTCGGGTTCCGTGACGATAGATAAGCTTTTCAAGGTCGATCTCAGACTGATGTGGTAAGGAGTGATTTGCATGCAAAAGACGTTTCAAGCGATGATGCTGGGGCTGGCCTCGATTGGGCTCGCGCTCCTGGCCCAGGTGGGCAATGTTGTTCTCCCCCAGGACAAGGGCCCGGACAAAATCGATGTTTCCGCCTACCCGGCCGAGATTCAGAAGGACTACAAGCTCTTCTCGTCCAAGTGCTCCAAGTGCCATACGATCGCGCGGCCGCTCAATACATTGATGACCCGCGATGAGTGGGAGCGCTACGTCAAGCGCATGATGCACAAACCGAACTCGGGCATCAGCGACAGTCAGGGAAAGGAGATTTTCGCCTTCCTGCTGTACGATCAGACCAACCGGAAGGACAAGAATCCGAAGGCGTTCTTCCCCGCTCTGAGCGATGAAGAGATACAAAAATTGCAGACTCAGAAATAGCGGGAGCCCCCTATGCCTTATCGGGTCACGGTCCCGGAGAGGGAGTATTTCGACCGGAACATCCCGTGCCGCACCGCCTGCCCGATCCACACGGAGTGTGGCCGGTACGTGCAGGCCATCGGGATCTCCAGGGATGAGGAAGCGTACCTGCTGGCGCGGGCCCCGAACCCGTTCGTCTATGTGCTGGGCAGAATCTGCGCGCACCCCTGCGAGGACGCATGCCGGCGCGGCAAGATCGACGAGCCCATCGCCATCTGCGCCCTGAAGCGGTACGCGACGGACCGCCACAACTTGGGGATGGGCCACGATCCCGCGCGCAAGAGCCTGCCCCCGGCGCCGAAACGCGGAAAGCGGATCGCGATTGTGGGAGCCGGTGTTTGCGGCCTGACCAGCGCCCATGACCTTGCCTTGCTGGGTTACTCCGTGGAGGTCTTTGAATCCGCGCAGGTCCCCGGAGGTATGCTTTACCTCGGCATCCCGCAGTTCCGCCTGCCTCGGGAAATCATCAAGATGGAGGTGGACAGCATCCTGGCTCTAGGAGTGACCCTGCACACGCGCGCCACGCTGGGCCGCGATCTTACGCTGCCGGAACTACGCTCGAAGTTCGACGCGGTGCTGCTCGCCACCGGGCTCAACAAAGGCCGCGAGCTCAGCATTCCCGGCGCGCACTTGGATGGCGTGTTCAACGGTATCGATTTTCTGATGAACGTCAACCTGGGTTACGAAGTCAAGTTGGGCCGGAAGGTGGTGATCGTGGGTGGCGGTAACGTTGCGGTCGACGTGGCGCGCTCCGCGTTGCGCCTGGTGCAGGAACCTGCGTGGAACTCGGGCGCCGCCGAATCGGGCGCCGAGAGCCTCCAGCCCGCCCTCGACGCGGCCCGCATGGCCTTGCGCACGGGCGCCGAGCAAGTGTGCCTCGTGAGCCTGGAATCGCGGGGGCAGATGCCCGCCTGGAAGACCGAGGTCGAGGAGGCCGAGCACGAGGGCCTCATCCTGGAGAACGGCTGGGGGCCGAAAGAGATCACCGCTGAGAATCGGGGCGTAGCGGGCCTTCGGGTACGTCGCTGCCTCTCGGTTTTCGACCAGGATGGCCGCTTTAACCCGGCCTACAGTGACGAAGAGAAAGTCATCCCATGCGATAGCGTGATCCTCGCCATTGGCCAGCAGGCGGACCTTTCCTTTCTGGGCGCCGGGAAGTCGATCGAGGTCACGTAGCGCGGGACGCTAAAGATCGACGCGGACCTGATGACCACCGCTCCGGGCGTCTTTGCCGGCGGGGATGTCGCCTTCGGACCTCGCATCCTGGTGGAGGCCGTGGCCAACGGACACCGGGCCGCCCGCTCCATCCATGTTTTTCTCAGCGGGAAGACCAGGAAGACGGTGCTCAGCCGTTTCCGCGTCTTCGAGCACTGGCAGATGCCGCACGGTTATCTCAGCACCCCGCGCCAGATTATGCCAGTCCTGCCCACCAACCGCCGCATCGGCATCGCGGAAGTGGAACTCGGTTTTGACGAAGCCCAAGGGCGCGTCGAAGGCCGGCGCTGCCTGCAGTGCCAGGTCAACACCATCTTCGATGGGTCGAAGTGCATCCTCTGCAATGGCTGCGTGGACATCTGCCCCGAGCATTGCTTTCGTCTGGTGGACCTGTCTCAGATCCGGGGCGACGAGCGCTACGAAGATCTGATCATGAAGCGTTTCGGCGTCCCGGCAAGAGAATTGCCAAGGGGAAAAGGGAGCGCCATCATCAAGGACGAAGAGAAATGTGTCCGCTGCGCCCTGTGTGTCGAAAGGTGTCCTACCGGCGCCATCACCATGGAGGCGCTGGAACAGCAGGAACGGGAAGTCTTTGAATGATTTTTTGGAGAATGACGCCATGCACCGACGATCATTTCTAAGCTGGGGCGCCGCGGGGATGGCTGCCCTGTGGTCGGCCATAGGGGTGAGCCTTGCCGCGGTCGTTCGGTTCCTCACCCCCAGCGTGTTTTACGAGCCTCCACAGAGTTTCACGATCGGCAACCCGGGGGACTTCCCGCTGGGCCCTCCCACTTTTCTCCCGGAAGAGAAGATCTTCGTGTTTCGTGACAAGGAGAAGGGCTTTGCGGTGGCCAGCGCCATCTGCACGCATCTGGGCTGCACCGTTCAGTATTTCAGCAGCGACCGCCGCTTCCATTGCCCTTGTCACGGAAGCGTGTTCGCTTCCGACGGAAAAGTGCTGCATGGGCCGGCGCCGAAGCCGCTCGAGTGGTTTGAGGTGACCGTGGCGCGCGACGGCCTGCTAAGAGTGGACAAGGACCACGTGGTTTCCGCGTCCTATCGGCTGATGGCGTGAATATGAACCCCCTACGAGAGGTCTGGAACTCGGTATTCCGGCGAGACCCGCTTTCCACCGACAAGGGAAAGTCGGAACTCGTCTTCCACAATCTCTGGCTTCATATTCACCCCGTCAAAGTGCACAGGGAGCAACTGAAGCTCAAGCACACCTGGTATTTGGGGGCCATCACCTTCTATCTCTTCTTGATCCTTGTCACAACCGGCGTCGCGCTGATGTTCTACTACCGGCCACATCCGCCGGAAGCCTACCAGGACATGAAAGACCTCCAGTTCGTCGTCTTCCTGGGGACCTTCTTTCGGAACATGCACCGCTGGGCCGCGCACGGCATGGTGATCTGCGTATTCCTGCACATGTGCCGGGTTTTCTACACCGGCTCATACAAAAGGCCGCGGCAGTTCAACTGGGTGATCGGCGTATTTCTGTTCCTGCTGACGCTCGGCCTTTCGTTCACCGGCTATCTGCTGCCGTGGGACCAACTGGCGTTCTGGGCCATCACCGTCGGAACAAATATCGGGAGCTATGCCCCGTTGATCGGCTCCCGAATCAGGGAATTGCTGCTGGGAGGGCACACGGTCGGCGAGTTCGCCCTGCTGCGCTTCTACGTTTTGCACGTGGCGGTCTTGCCCTCGCTGATGATTCTCCTGACCATGGTTCACTTTTGGAGGATCCGCAAGGACGGGGGCTTGTCGCGTCCCGTCTGGAAACTGAAGAACATCGGCTCAATGCCGGAGCCCGAACCTGAATTGGCGATTGTGCCGGCGGCCCATGAGAAGACCTACGGGCTCATGGAGGTGGTCACCGGCCAGCCGCTCTTTGAGACCGTCACGGCGGAGGAGGACGAGGACCTGGTTTTCTCATACCCCTATGCCTTCTTCCGCGAGGGGATCGCACTGCTGACCACAGTCGCTGCCGTCATGTACGTGTCTCTGTTTTGGAACGCGCCGCTCGAGGAAATAGCCAACCCCGCGAAAACGCCCAATCCGGCCAAAGCTCCGTGGTACTTCTTGGGGCTTCAGGAGATGGTGAGTCACTCCGCCTTGATTGGCGGAGTCGTGGTACCGGGCCTGATGGTCCTGGCGCTGCTGGCGATTCCCTACCTGGATCCGAACCCCAGCCGCAGACCCGCCCAGCGCCAATGGGCGCTTTGGTTTTTCGCTGCGTTCGCCCTCGCCAATGTGGCCCTGATCATCATCGGCACTTTCTTCCGTGGCCCGGGCTGGGCCCTGGTACCGCCGTGGATTCACATAACGGGGGCTGAATAATGGACCGGCGGATGTCGCAGTGGTTCTTCGCGCTGAGTTTGGTGGTCCTGGCGCTCATGCTTGTAGCAGTCTGGCAAGCCGATACTCCTTCCTGGAAGAAGTATCAGGCCCGATACTACCGCCTGGCCTCGCAGTCGGAGCCAAATGCTGTCGCGAAAAACGCCGTCCTGGCCACCCCCCTTGCCATTAAGCAGGTCCTGCTCCCCGGTTTGCAGCGCGTGGATCGATGTGCGACATGCCACCTCGGAGTGGAGGACCCCACCATGAAGAACGCCCCCCTGCCGTTCACCTTTCATCCCAACCTGGCGCCGCACCGGTCCGCCAAGTTCGGCTGCACGATCTGCCACGGCGGGCAGGGTTTGGCGACCGACAGACTGAGCGCGCACGGGCAGGTGGATTTCTGGTCGCAGCCCCTGCTGCCGAGGGATTACGTCCGCGCCTCTTGCGGCCGGTGTCACAAGGAGTGGGACGTGCCGGGCGTGCCTCAACTCACCGAAGGCCGTCGGCTCTTCGAGACACATGGCTGCCGCGGTTGCCACAAATTGAACGGCGTGGGTGGAAGCATCGGGCCTGACTTGACGGCGGAAGGCGCCTCCAGCCGCAACCCCGAGTGGCTGGAACGCCACTTCCTGAAACCTAACTCCGTGTCGCCCAATTCGCCGATGCCTAACTTCCAATTCACACGCGAACAGGCGCGCGCGCTCACTTTCTACATGCTTTCGCTGACTAATGAGCAGATGGGGGCCTACTACTCCAGTGTCCGGTTGATTCCAAGCCCGTCTTACGGCCGGCAACTCTTCGTGGAGAAGAATTGTCTTGCCTGTCACAGCGTCGGCGGCGTGGGCGCGAAAGGCGGTCCCGACCTGCTCGCTGTGACTCAACGGCACTCCGTCGGATGGTTGGACGAGCAGTTGGTGAATCCTGAGCTGGTCTCTCCGGGAAGCGCCATGCCGGCGTACGACCTGAGCCCGAACGAGAGAAAGGCGATCATCGGCTTCCTGGCCGTGGCCACGGCCGATGATGCAAAATCGATACTCTCAGGCAGGCCCAAGCTGCTTGCCGGAAACGAGGCAGCCATCGAGGCTGGTAGGCAGAGCTTCGCCCGCTTCGGATGCGTTGGCTGCCATGGCCTGCAGTTGCAGGGCGGGGTGCCCAATCCCAATAGCCAAGGCGGCGAGGTGCCCTCGCTCCTGCACGCATCCGAAGACTACACCAAGGCGGAGGTTGCCGACATCATCCGCAATGGCAAGATCCCGCCGCTGGCGGACTCCTCCAAGTCTGCTCCGCCCTTGTACATGCCCTCCTGGAAGAACATCCTTACGGACGAAGATGTGAACCGGATCGTCGAGTACCTCTGGTCACTGCAGCCAAAGAAGGAGAGTAGTTGGTAGAAGAGCCAACGTCTCAGTGGCGCTACCGCGGCCCCAGGTGCGTCTCGATTGTGAGTGCCAGTTCGCCCAGCGCGCTTCCTGCTGGTTGCGATGTCGATGCTCAGGTACTTGACGGGTTAGTGCCGGCAGCCCCGGAAACCGTAATAGACCACGTACAGGTAGCAGAGCGCCGGCAGGAAGAAGGCGTGGTGCACGCCGATGCGGTCCGCTAACGCCCCCTGGGCCAACGGAAGAACGGCGGGGCCCAACACCGCCATCATCAAGATTCCGGATCCCTGGCTGGTCAGTTTGCCCAGGCCCTCGATGGCCAGAGCGAAGATGTTGGGGAACATGATGGAGTTGAACAGGCCGACCGAGATGATGGTCCACATGGCTACCTGGCCGCTGGTGCAAACCGAGACCCACACCAACCCGGAAGCGATGAGACCGTAAATCCCAAGCAGCTTGCCCGCAGGGAGCCGCTGCAACAGGGCGAAACCCAGAAAGCGGCCGATCATCGCGCCGGTCCAATAGTAGGAAACATAGTGGGACGCGACCTTCGGCGTGAGCCCCCCGATATCCGGCTGCGAAAAGAAGTTCACCAGAAAGCTGCCGATGGAAACCTCGGCGCCGCAGTAAAGGAAAATTCCGGCGGCCCCCAATACCAGGTGCCGGACCCGCCAGGCGCTGCGCACGACATGGCCCTTCTCAACCGCCTCGCTCCCGTCGTGCTCGATGGCCGAGAGGACCGGCAGCTTGAATCGCCACATCACCAGGGCCACCAGAAAGAGAATTCCGGCAAAAACCAGGTACGGCATTTTGACCGAGGATGCTTCAGCCAGGCGATAAGCCGCCAGTTGCCCGGCCTGGAGCGAGCGAACATCTTCCAAGCTTCTCGCGGCACTGGAAAGAATCAACACGCCGCCCAGCCAGGGGGCAATGGCGGTGCCCAGCGAGTTGAAGGCCTGGGCCAGGTTCAGCCGGCTGGAGGCGGTCTCCGGCGGGCCCAGCATCGCAATGTAGGGATTGGAACAGACCTGCAACAGCGTCATGCCCGCCGCCAATACGAACAACGCGGCCAGGAAGAGAGCGTAAGAGGGCACACTTGCAGCCGGCAGGAACATCAGGGCGCCGGCCCCCATGGTGACCAGTCCCAGGACCATCGAGCGCTGGTAGCCGATCCAGTTCACAATCCGTCCGGAGGGGAGAGAAAGCAGGAAATAGGCCATGAAAAAAGTGAACTGGATGAGCATGACCCGGGTGTAGTTCAGGTCGAAGATGGCCTTGAAATGGGGCACCAGGATGTCATTCAGTACGGTCAGAAACCCCCACAAGAAGAAAAGGGTAGTGACCATGGCCAGGGCGGACCGGGAACTGGCCTCGCCCCCGGCGGAACGGGGGGTCGCGGAGACGCTCAGGGAAGGCATAACTTCTCCTCATTCACACGCATTCGGGGATTATCGTCAGGAGATTTAACTATAATCAATCACGAGATGGCGTGCTAATGACTATAGCTAGCCGTTTTGACAGAATCCCCTTGTGACAACTCCCTTCACTTTTTCTCTACCTTGATTCTATTGGTCTTCCCGGCCTTGGCCTTCCCCGCGAACGACGGCTTCGCTCCACCCTCGTGCAACCATCAGGACAGGGGGGGGACAACAATCAAAGCCAATGCTTGGCAGCAAGTCCGCTCTTTGCGGGCGGGGTCGGAGACGACTTCCATTGGGCGGTCTGCCGGCTTGAACAAGAACCAACTATTCACCGCATTGTATGCGTAGAATAAGGCGACTGATCACCGCACAAGCATTTTTACCAAACAAAGCCAAATTTACTATAAAGCATCTGGAATCAGCTATTTGCAGAGTGGATGTGGCGCTACCGCGGCCCCAGGCGCGTCTCGATTGTGCGCGCCAGTTCGCCCAGCGCGCTTCCGATCCGCGGATCGGCCTGGTAGGCCACCAGGCGGACGAAGTGAGGGCCTTTGCGGAACGTCAGGCTGGCGCCGTAGAGGCGGCCGGCCTCCCCGAGCGCGACAGGCTGGCTTCCCGCTTCCGGCTCCGATTCGAAAACTTTCCGTGCGCCCGCGGCGGTCTTCATCACGTAGATATCCGCCACGGCGTCGACGCGGTCCTCGTAGCGGTACCCGGTGGTCTCGACGCGCACCACGCCGGCCTCAATGTACTTCTCGGCGGCGCCGTCGATGTACCGCCAGAGGTTCTCGGCCTCGAAGATGCGCGTCTCTCCCGTTTGCTTCCAGCCGGCGATTGCGGTAGATGGCGGGCTGGGCAGCAGAATCTGGTTGCTCTTGGACCGGCTCTCGCCGCTACTCGTGACGTAAATGGCCGACCCGTCCCGCACGGGGCAGGCGAACTCGCAGGCGCCGCAGCCCACACAGCGCTCCGGGACCACGTAGGGCTGGCGAACCCGCTTCACGTTCCCGGCGGCGTCCGCCACATCGGCGGGCCGCAGAACGATGGCCTTCGGCGACGTGGGGCACCACTCCTCGCATACGATGCAGTCGGTCGCCATCGACCAGGGCAAGCAACGCCCGTGATCGTAGAACGCGGTGCCGATGCGAATGGGTTCAGCCTCGTGCGCGGCCGTCTCCGCCACCCATGCTTTCTGGACCGGCGTGAACTCCCAAATCGCCCCCGTCGGACAAACCTGGCCGCACAGCGTGCAACTCGGCTCGCAGTAACCGATGCGCGGCACAACCACCGGCGTCCAGATCCCCTCGAGCCCGGCTTGAGTGAAGGCGGGGTGGATGGCGTTGTTCGGGCAGACCTTCATGCAATCGCCGCAGCGCACGCAGCGTTCCAGGAAGCCCTTCTCCTCCAGCGCGCCCGGCGGGCGGATGAGACGGCTGTCCTGCTCGACAGCCAGTCCCGGCGTGGCGCGCAGCAGCGGTATGGCGACGGCGCCCGCCGCGATTCCCGCGCGCGCCTTGCGCCGCCCGAGGTTCGGCCCCTCGACGGTGGCCTCGACGGACGGAAAGAACCTGAAGCGGAGCCCGCCCTCCGGGCAATCGTCGACGCAGTTCAGGCAGAGATGGCACTCGGCTTTGCGCCACTTCGCTCCCGGGATGGGAGCGGCGCCGCCCTGGCAGTGGAGCAGGCAGCGGTTGCAGTCCTCGCAGTGCGCGGGGTGTTTCTCAAGGCCCAAAATCGACCAGCGCGACATCCAGCCCAGCAGCGCGCCGAGCGGGCACAGCGCCCGGCACCAGAAGCGCGTGATGCGCAGGTTGAGCGCGAGGATCGCAATGAAGAGCAGCCCCAGGAAGAAGCCCTGGCGGAAGTAGGGCTGCTTGAAGCTCATGAGGGCCTGGCGCAGCACGAAGTTCAGCACGTCCGCGGCGATCTTCAAGACGCGCCAGTGGCTTTCGTACAGGGCGTCGAAGAAAGCGTTCAGCGCGTAGTTGAGACCGGGCAGGATGGAGAGCGCCAGCGACCGGATGGTGAGCGAGATAGGGTCGAGCAGGCCCGCCAGCGCACTGCCGGCGACCGCCGCGACGAGCAGAGCGATCAGGATGTAGTGCTTGAGCCGCTGCCAGCCCTGGTAGTGGTTGGAGTCGATGCGCGCGCGCCCACGTTTCTTCTCCGACTTCCAGTTGCCGACGAAATGGTTCAGGGTGCCGAGCGGGCAGACCCAGCCGCAGTAGAAACGTCCCAGGAACAGCGTGGGAAGGATGATGACCAGGCTCCAGATCAGTCCCTTGTAGAGCGCCCGCGTCGAAAGAGCGGTGGTGATGGCGACCAGCGGATCGGCGTCCAGGAAGATGCTGGCGGGGTAGGGAAGTCGTATGTCGCCTTTTGCCGCGCGCAGCGTCTCGGGCGCCTCGGTCTTGGCGAGCAGAAGCAGGGCCAGAAAAACGACCTGGCACAGCCGGCGGATCCGGGTGAGAGTTGCGTAGCCCACGTTCGTGTAGCTCGTTACTTGATGCTCGCCGCTGATAGCGTGCGCACAACCAGATTATATCCGGGGCGGGCCGCCCTCTTCTGCTCTTCGGGTTCAGCGCGCGGCGCGGGACTGGACTTCGGCCCAGTCCGGGTACTGGACACGGCGGCCGTCCTTGTATTCCCAGAACACCTTGTCCCAGATCCATTGGCCGCCGGCTTCGTCCCAGCGCAGGCCCTCCAGAAAGACGCGGTCGGGGTGGCCGTTGTCCTTGAGGAACTTCTGGCAAAAGCGCGCCGCGATGCCGTGGTCCGGGCTGCTGCGCAGGTTCATGTAGGAGCCGGTATAAAGCTGGTGCGACTTATGCCTCATCTCGGCTGTGTACCAGGGGAACGAGCTCTCGATGTTGCCGCGGTAGATCGAATGGCTGAAGGCCCAGAGTTCCTTCATGTCGATCTGGCTGGGAATGGGCAGCGTGTTGTTGCCCCAGCCGGACGGGCATTCGCCATGGAGGTCCATGCCGAGTTCGGCCATGTCCGTGTAGAGCCGCCAATAATACGGCATGTTGGCGCGCGCGCGACCGGTCGAGTAGTCCACGCCCGAAAGGTTCGTGCCGCCGCCGTCCTGGAAGGCGCTGGCGTATCCCAGCTTCTTCATCATCACCAGGTCTTTATACATCACTTCCTCGTACCAGCCGGGCTTGGTAAGTGAAGCGGGCGTCCAGTTATACGGAGTGCGGAGGGGATGCGCGCCATTCTTGCCCAAGCGGATCCACTCCGGGTGCTCGCGGACCAGCTTCAGCCCGCGCTCGGCGACGATCGGCGCTCCGGGCGGGAAGAGCTGCCGCACATACCCGTAGTACTGAGTGTAAAAGTAAGTCGAGAGCACGTTGGGCAGTGCCTGCTTGATGAACTCGGGGCGGATCCAGTAACCAAAGTCGATCCCCTGTTTGGCGAAGGCCGCCACCATGTCGGCGATGGCGCGGTTGATGGGATGGCCCGGGTTCAGGCGAATATCGTCGCTCACCAGGTAAGGCGACGACGTCCACAACTCGTGCGCGCCGCCCAGTCGGTCGACGCCGATGGCCTTGGCCCGCTGCGCCATATCCACGCCCCACTTGCGAAGGACGCCTAGTTGTTCCTGGAACGATTTGCCGCGCAGCGCGGGCTCGCCCGGGCCCCACTGATCCCACGCGTAGGCCATGCCGCTCAGGTTGCGCTTCAAGCTGTAGAGATCGGCCAGGTTGCGGCGGTAGTTGAAGGTTGCGTCGATGAACTTCTGCGGCATGGGGATCGAGTTGTCCGCCGTCCACAGGTACTCGAATGTTTCCACCGGCGTGCGGCCGCCGCTCGAGTCGCAATCGATGGTGTAGTTGGGCCACAAGCCGTCTTTGCCCTGCGCCGCGTAGTTGGTAAGCGAGTAAGTGGTGGAGTAATAGTAGCGGCGCGGCGCCAGAATCAGCGTGCCGTGCGGGAACTGCGCCAGCAGGAACGGCATCACCTGCACGGCCGGGTCGGAGGGATGGAAGCCGGCGGTCACGCGCGGCCGGCCCTGGCCTTTGGCGTCCTTGCCCTTCTCCCAGCGCGTCTCATTGAGGAAATTCTTGTTGTCCCAGCGCAGCTCGAATGTCGTGCCCTTGGCGGCGGAGCCGTTGGGGCCGAAGCCGTCGTTGGGGCACAGCGAATAGCCTTGCGTGTAATAGGAAGGCATGTCGATTTCGATTTTCCGCGCGAGACCGCGGTAGGTGGCGCCGTTAGAGATCTTGCGCTCGACGGGCGTCCAGGTTTCCCAGAGCGTGGCCGTGATCGTCAGGTCGCTGGTGCTGCCCGCGGGAATGCCAGGACCCGTCAGCGGAATCCGGTACTGGAAGGTGATGCGGTTCTCCTTCACCTCCTGGCCGACCCACCAAATCATCGTGTTGTTGATGCCGCCGGCTCCCAGGCGCGACTGGCCGCGCGCGTAATTCAGGTTTATCTGGGGCGGTATCGCCGGCTGGTCGGCAGTGGCGGGCTGCGCCACCGGGAAGCCCATGTCGTCCATTTCGGTGATGTCGATGGGGTTGCCGTAAGGCAGCGGATACAGCAGGTGCGTGCCATCGTCGCTCACCCAGTCGCGCACCTTGCCCGTTCCGCGATCGAAGACGATCTTGTGGCCGTTCTCGAACGTAACGGAGACGGCGTTGGCGAGTCGGATCGGGTCGTAGCCAGGCACGCGGATCTCGGCCCCCCCAGTCGCCACCTGCGGCGCTTTCACGGCGCGCGGCGTCACCTCGGCGATATTGGACTGCGGACTCTCGGCGCCGGACCTGGTCAACGCGATGACGCGGTACCGCAGGGTCTGACCGTTCTTCAGCCCGCTGTCGACGAACTCGGTCCCGTGAATCAACCTCACGGAGACGCGCTTGAAGGACCCCTTCGGAGTGTCCTGGCGGTAGACATGGTAGCCCGCGAGATTCTCTTCCAGGTTGGGGTTCCATTCGAGATAGGCCTTGCCGTCGCCGAGGTCAACAATGAGTCCGGTGGGGCGGCGCACCACCGGCGGCGTCCACTCGGAAACAGCCGGCCTGGTTTGGGAGGCAGCGTTGGATGCAAGCAGGGCAAGGCACGCCGCGGCGAATATCACTCGAACGCACATGGGACTCCTCCGCATTCCAGGATACAGCGGCGGCTGTTACCCTTCATGGGTGCGCTCTGCCAACAGTCCAGGCGGATGGTCTGAGTGAGTGAGGTAAGATTACAAGGACCCCTGCTTGAACCTGTCGGCCGGGAAACCCGCTGTCGCGTACAATTCTATGATGCTAGGAGTGTTGAAAGAGACTTATGCGGGCGAGCAGCGCGTGGCGCTCGTACCCATTGCCATGCCCGCTCTTTCGAAAGCGGGGATTCAGGTGACTCTCGAGAGCGGGGCCGGCGAACGAGCCGGTTTTCCGGATGCCGCTTATGCGGAGAAGGGCGCGCGCATCGCCACGCGAGCGGAGGTGTTCAGCTCGGCGGAGGTCATCGTGCAGGTTCGGGCATACGGGGCCAACGCCGTGGCCGGGGCCGCCGACCTGAAGGACATCCGGCAGGGCCAGATCGTAATCGGCATCTTTGACCCGCTGTCCGAGCCGGGCCGTGTGCGCGAATTCGCCGTGACGGGAGCTGCCGGCTTCGCCATGGAGCTGATGCCGCGCATCACGCGCGCGCAGAACATGGACGTACTCTCCTCAATGGCGACCGTGGCGGGTTACAAGGCCGTTCTGATCGCGGCCGAGCGCTTGCCAAAGATGTTTCCCATGCTCACGACCGCGGCCGGGACCGTCACTCCCGCCAGGGTCTTCGTGATGGGGGCCGGAGTCGCCGGGCTGCAAGCCATCGCCACGGCGCGGCGCCTGGGAGCGGTGGTGCAGGCTTACGACGTGCGCACCGCCGTCAAGGAGCAGGTGGAGAGCGTGGGCGCCAAGTTCGTCGAGCTTCCGCTCGAAACCGCCGGCGCGGAGGACAAGGGCGGCTATGCGCAGGCGCAGGACGAATCCTTCTACCGCCGCCAGCGCGAATTGATGGGCCGGGTGGTCGCTGAAAGCGACGTGGTGATCACCACCGCCGCGGTCCCTGGCCGCAAGGCTCCCGTGCTGATCACGCGCGAAATGGTGGAGGGCATGAATTCCGGCTCGGTGATTGTCGATCTGGCCGCCGAGCGCGGCGGCAATTGCGAGCTGACCAGGCCCGATGAAGTGACCGTCGTGAACGGCGTCAGCATCCTTGGTCCCACGAACCTGCCCGCCAGCGTGCCTTACAACGCCAGCCAGATGTATGCGAAGAACTTGGCCAACTTTGTGCTGTTGCTGAACAAGCAGGGCATGAACCTGGATTCGGACGACGAGATCGTGCGGGAGACCCTGCTCACTCGCGGCGGCGAAGTCGTGAACGCGCGCATTCGCGCCTTGATCGGGTGAAGGCCGGCCCCCGCGGCGTCAGACTGCCACGGCCTGCAGCTCCTTGACCATCTCTGAAACGAAGGCCTTGGCGTCTCCGAACAGCATCAGCGTCTTCGGCATGTAGTACAACTCGTTGTCGACGCCCGCGAAGCCCGGGTTCAAGCTGCGCTTGATCACCATCACCGTCTGCGCCTTGTCGACATCCAGGATCGGCATGCCGTAAATCGGGCTGGTCTTGTCGGTGCGCGCGGCCGGGTTGGTGACGTCGTTGGCGCCCACGATGAGGGCCACGTCCGCTTGCGCGAACTCCGAGTTGATCTCGTCCATCTCTACCAGCTTGTCGTAGGGGATGTCGGCCTCGGCCAGCAGCACGTTCATGTGGCCGGGCATGCGGCCCGCCACGGGGTGGATGGCAAAGCGCACATCCACGCCTTTTTCGCGCATGGTGTTGGTGATTTCGAACACCGTATGCTGGGCCTGGGCCACCGCCATGCCGTAGC
>VFSW01007352.1_pt1 | contig 15988 bp, 9 predicted proteins | sample 5358111 | NCBI WGS metagenome assembly VFSW01 (sample SAMN11554181, study PRJNA540505) | mine drainage metagenome | isolation source: sediment from site ElyBrook_90M | place: USA: Ely Copper Mine, Vershire, VT | collected 2017 | reverse complement strand
CCCGCGGCCCGTTCAATGGAGATTATCGAGACTGAACCTCGCCGAGTTCTGGCCGCCGTTGCCTCAGGGGACACTTTGCGGACGCAAATGACAATTTTGCGGCGCCTGGTGAAGTATGATCCGGCAGACACGATTGGCGACAAGCGAAAGGTGGCCAAGCATACGGTGGAAGCGGGTAAATACACGCTTTAACTTGTGCGGACAATGTGCGGGCTTCGTCCATCCCGCTAGGCTTGCGACCTTCCCCAATTGGGAGGAGGATTTTTTGGCCCATTTCAGCCTTACCCGGGGTTACTTTCTCTCTACCGGCACGCCCAACGCAACAAAATTTTGCTTTCGCCGTCTACACTGAAATGCAGTCTCCCGTCTGGCAGAATGGATTCACGTGAGCACCGTGAAATCGGAGCCAGACCTCGACGAAAAGTTTGAACGCTTTCGACCTATCAAGAAAATTCGAGAGCAAGGGAAGTAAAAGACCTATGAAAACCTTTCTGCGTGATTTTGTTTCGACCGCTGCCCTGGTCATGCTGTGTTGCTGCGCTGCTTCAGCAGGGCAGCTTTCTCCACCGCTCAAGAGCCGAATTGTTGGCAGCATCCGCTCCGATCAGGTGGCGACCATTCGGGGCAGTCTGCATCCGCTTACCCGTGCCGCCCACGATGAAGGCCGCATGGCGGATTCAACGCCCATTCACGGAATGTCGCTGGTGTTTCGCCGCTCTGCGGCGCAGCAAGCTGACCTGACAAGCCAATTGGAACTGCGGCAGACGCCGGGCAGCCCTCAGTTTCATCAGTGGGTGACACCCGCACAATTTGCCGCGCGCTATGGTGTGAGCCAAAGTGATTTGCAGTCCGCCGCCGCGTGGTTGCGTAGCCAGGGATTCACCATCGACCAGATTCCGGCGAGCCAGGATCGCATTGATTTTAGCGGAACGGCGGGTCAGGTTTCCGCAGCATTCCACACGGAGATGCACAACTATCAGTATCAGGGCGCACAACGTTGGGCCAACAGTACGGAGCTGTCTTTGCCGCAGGCAATTGCGGGCATGGTGATTGGCGTTCGCCATCTTCAAACATTTCGCCCCATGGTTTCACATTTGAAAAGCGCGCCCATCCATGCCGTGCGCACGCAAGGTTCGTCGCTACTGCATCCGGCGTACACGGTAGCGGGCTCGGGCGGCGCGGCAAATTATCTTGCACCTGCGGATATTCAAACCATCTATGACGTGACCGCGCTGTATGACGCAGGTGTGACGGGCACGAACCAATATCTGGGCGTGATGGGCCAGACCGACATTACGCAATACATGAGCGACATCAAAACCTTTCGCAGCTTGAGTGGTCTGGATACCAGCAATCTTCCTACGCAGGTGGTGGTGCCCAATACCGGGAGCACACGCACAGGTGCATCTGGCGCGGCGAATGGCGATCTGAGCGAATCAGATCTGGATGTGGAATGGGCGGGCGCAGTCGCCAAGGATGCGCACATTATTTATGTAACGGTAGGAAACGATAACAACCCTGGGTACAGTGTGCTGGATTCGCTGCAATACGCAATCCAATCCAATCTGGCCAACAACGGGGCGAATGTCATTCCTGTTCTGAGTATTAGCTATGGAAATTGCGAACAGTCATATCTGCAAAGCGATATGCAGACCATTGTTCAATTGGAACAGCAGGCAAATCTGCAGGGACAGACGATTGTTGCATCGACGGGCGATAGTGGATCAGCCGATTGCGATCCTCCCTCGGGGACCAGTGAAACATTAGCGACGCAAGGTCTGGCGGTGGATTTTCCGGCCAGCAGTCCGTATACAACGGCGGCGGGTGGAACCTCCTTTGAAGGCGACATTTCAAACGCATCGCAGTATTGGAATGAGAGCGGTCAAAGCTATACCACTTCGGCGGGCGCAACCAACGGAACCGCGCTTTCCTATATTCCTGAAGGAGCGTGGAACGACTCGTCCACGGTAAGCTTGTCCAGCGCGAATGGGCAGTTGGGGGCGGGCGGCGGCGGCATCAGCGAGATTTTTAATGCAAGCCCCGACTATAGCCTGTCAACGTCCAGCGCGCCAGCTTTGCCATCCAGCCTTTCCTACCTTGCAGGCAAACCCTCCTGGCAGGCGGGTACGGGCGTCCCCAGCGATGGCGCGCGCGATGTGCCCGATATCTCTCTCGCCGCTGATCCTGACCACGATGGGTATGTGGTTTGCACAGAAGAGACAGACTCTCACGGAAACATTACGATTCCCAGTTGCGGCGGATCGACCCCGTACACGGACTCCACGGGCGGGGGAAACGTTTACGGAGGCACCTCGATTTCTGCACCACAGCTGGCTGCGATGATCGTTTTGTGGAATCAGGCTGCGGGGTATGTAATCACTGCGAATCAGGCGGGCGGCGTCGGGAACGCAAATTATCTTCTCTATCCACTGGCTCAATCCTCCCCGTCAGCCTTCCATGATGTAGCTCTCAGTGCGAATGACCACACTAACAGCAACGCGGTTGTGTGTCTGCAGGGATCGCCCTCCTGCACCTCTGACCCTGCGAATGGAGATTATGTTCTTACGGGTTATCCGCTGGCTGCAGGCTATGACCTGGCCACTGGACTTGGCTCTGTTGATGTTGCAGCAATGGCCGCTGTCTGGGGCTCTGCGTCGAACTCGGGCAACACCTTCGATCCCAATACGAACAATCGCAATCCAGATTTTGAAATCTATGCGAATCCTGGACAGTTCAGCCTCAGCAGGGGCCATTCGTCCAACGTAACAATTAACGTTTCGTCCATCGCGGGCTTTACCGGAAACGTGACGCTGAGTTGTGCTGGCCCCACCGGCGACCCCGGCGTGACGTGCAGCTTTGCCAACGGCGTGGTCACACCGGGTAGCAATGGTGCTACATCGGTTCTTACCGTTACCGCTTCAACCAGTGCCAGCTTGCATCGAAAGGGGAACGGCTTGTTGCCGCGTTCGCCATCTTCTAACCCCTGGCAACTCTTCGGCGGTGGATTCACTCTTGCTGCTCTCTTCCTCTTCGGTCTGCCGGGGCAGCGGCGACGACTCTCTCGCACACTTGGTAAGCACGCGCACGGTGGAATGCTGGCTCTACTTTTGCTGGCGGTATGCACAGGCGCGATGCTTGGATGTGGAAGCACGCCTGCGAAAACGACCGGAGGTGGTGGCGGCGGTAGTGGTACGGGAACGCTCACACCGCCCAGCACCGGCCCTACACTGAATATCTCCAGCTATGTCACGGTCAATGCGACGGCGTCTGGCAACAGCACCGCCAGCCATGTGATTGAGATTGTCTACACCTTGCAGTAGGGTCTCTTCTTCTGGCTCATCTACGGCTGCCTGCAATTGGGGCAGCCGTTGCTTGTTGGGTGACATCTGCACTCCAACTTTAGATGGAGAAAAGTCTGCAACTTTCTACCCATGACATTTCCCCCGCAAACCCCTAGCGTTACACTGAGAAGTCCCCACTGAAATGTTTTGCAGGAAGCCAGCCCAACTCATATGATGAGATTCCGTGTATTTCTTGTGTGCTTTTGTCTCACCATGGCAGCACATGCGCAGTCGAACTTTGCCCATCTGCATGGAACGGTCACCGATCCCAAGGGTCGTCCTATTGCGGATGCCACCGTTCTTTTAACCGCCCCGGCAACGGGTGCCGCTCGTAATCTCCACACGAATTCCCTGGGATTCTACGACGCGCCCCTCATCGCATCCGGCAAATACATCATCTCCATTGTCCTTCCCGGTTTTGCCCCGCTCAGTCAGAATCTCACGCTGGAAGGCGACCAGAATCTCTCTCTCGACTTCCATCTGCAAGGCGCCAAGCAGGCGCAATCGGTTGCCGTTAAAGGGGGATCTATCGTCATGGATTCCACCAAGACCAGCGTGGGTGAGGTGATCGAGCCCCAGGCCATTGCCAACCTTCCGCTCAACGGACGCATGGCGTTAGGTCTTGCCGTCACTGTGCCCGGAGCGCACGTCAGCATGGGCGCGCAAGAAGGAAATGTGAATTCTCTTTATTGGCGACCGGGGCAGGATTCGGCGATCAGCGTCGGCGGCGCTCGTCCCAATGCGAATTACTATCTGCTCGATGGAGCTGTCAACACCGACCCTACCTTCTGGACACAGAACATCAGTCTTTCGCTCGATGCGATTCAGGAATTCCGTGTCGACACTTCCAGCTATTCCGCCAATGAAGGTGGCGCTGGCGGCGGCCAGATCAATATCGTCAGCCGTTCAGGAACGCAGCAGTTTCACGGCACGCTGTATGAATACGTGCGCAACGGCGCTCTTGATGCCAGCAGCTTTCAGCAGATGAGCAGTAATAAGTACCTGGTCCAAAATCAGTTTGGCGCGTCGCTGGGCGGGCCCGTTTTTCATTTGAGTAAAACGTTCTTCTTTCTCAATTACGAAGGCTATCGGCACGATCAATCTGACACCATGATTGATACAGTGCCAACTCTGGCAGAAATCAGCGGCGACTTCAGCCAGAGCGGAGTCAATATCTACGATCCTTCCACGCCGCAATCGGGCACTGGCCCTGTGGTTCGCAATCAGTTCTCGGATAATAAAATTCCCACCGGAGAGATCAACTCTGTCGCTTCTCAGTTCATGACGCAGTACCTTCCGCGCCCTAACTACGGCAAGCCCGGCGTCGATTCCAACAACTATATGGACGTCCGCAACGAGACGCAGGATTGGAATCAGGGATCGCTTCGAATTGACCACAATTTTTCCAATGGCGATCTGATCTATGGCCGTTACTCCGGTTCCAGCGAGACGGGATTTTCTCCCATCAACCTGCCTGGCTTTGGCGTCTTCAACGACAACCTTTCGCAGCAGGCCACTGGCTCGTGGAATCACATTTTTTCTTCGTCGGTGGTCAACACGGCAACCATCGCCGCGTCGCGCTTGTCGATGTTCCTGCACTCCCAGAACAACGGCGTCAATAATATCGTTGGACAACTCGGCATTCAGGGCGTTGGCTTTGGTGGCCAGGGCGCATGGGGCGCACCGTGGTTTACGGTGCAAGGGTATACCGGCTTCGGAGATTCCTATGCTGCCACTCCAGTTCACGATTGGGACACCACCTACGAAGGTCGCGACTCGCTCTTCTGGCAGGTGGGCCATCATGAAATCCAAATCGGCGGCAGCTATCGTCGCTACCTGTGGCCGATGTGGGGATTTTTTGAGAATCGTGGCTTTTACCAATTCACCAACGGGTACACCTCGCGCACCGCGTCGAATGACGGTACCGGGTCGGCGCTGGCCAGTTTTCTGCTGGGATTGCCTGTGGTTCGGCAGCGACAGGCAGGCGTGCCCGCGATGGATCTGCGCAGCTGGTTTGCCGACGGCTTTGTGCAGGATGAATGGCGCATGACCAGCAACACCACCGTCAACTACGGCCTGCGCTATGAATATGCCAGCCCGCTCTGGGATGCACACTACACCAACAGTAATCTTGATCTTTCTTCGGGCACGCCCGTGCCCTTTGTCGGCGGGCAAGAAAAATATCCGAACAGCTTGATGTACTCCAACAAGGCAGATTTCGCGCCGCGCATTGGTATCGCGCAGAACATTCCCTGGCTTGGCCTCATCGCTCGTGGAGCGTATGGCATGTTCTACACTCCCGTTGATTACAACTCCTGGTGCAACCAGCGCCACAATGTACCCTATGTTTTTCCCGAGACAGATCAGGGCGACAACTATCAGCCCAGCGCCGCACTCTCTGGCTTTAACTTTGCTCCGCCCGTCCTGGGGCAAACCACAGTCAGCTTCGCGGCCTTCAGCCTCCATCCCGCCCCACAATATTTACAGCAGTGGAACGCCACCCTCGAAAAATCTTTGGGCCCCAATACCACGGTGGAGATTGGCTATCTTGGCTCGCGGGGCTTTCACCTGCAGCGCGCGCATCTGATCAACAACGCGCAACCCGGGCCCGGTGCCCTTGGGCCGCGCCGTCCGTTTAAGAAACTCACCTTCGCTCCGGGAACAACCATTGCTCCTGTGGTTGGGGGCACGGCTGTTGATGTCGCCAGCCTTACCTTTCCAGTTAGCGCCATCAATGAACTAGAAACCACCGCGCAAAGCTGGTATGACGCGGGCTATATCAATCTGCGTCGTCGCTTCAGCAAAGGGCTCAGTATTCTGGCCAACTATACTTACTCCAAAAATCTGACCAACGCGCCGGACTTCCGCTCGCCAATGTATGAATCTGCCATCCCGCAGAACAACGATGATCTGGCAGCTGAAAAAGGTCCGGGCTGCGATGTTCCGCAGCGTTTGGCGATGAGCGTGGTCTACGCCGCACCTGTATATGCCCGCTCTCGCGTAACACGGCTTGCCTCAGAGGACTGGATGTTTTCGATGATCTATCAGGCGCAGTCGGGCTATCCCTTTACCGTTTCCGTTTTTGGAGATACGGCAAACGCGGGCACAATCCTAGGAGAGAATCCCATCCGTGCCAACGCGACAGGGCAACCGATTTTTGGGCGGGGAACAAAAAACGCGACGCACTGGGTGAATCCTGCAGCCTTTACTGCGCCCGCTCCCTATACGTTTGGCGATGTTGGCCGCAACTCTGTCTATGGTCCGGGTCTGCAGACGATGGATCTTTCGGCGCAGCGCACAATTGCAATGCGCAGGCAGATGGCGCTGCTCTTCCGCGGAGATTTTTTCAATGCGTTCAATCACACCAATCTTGGATCACCGAACCGCTTTGTGAATGAGCCGCAGTTCGGTTCCATTACGATGGCGATGACGCCGGGCAGAGAGATTCAGCTGAGCGGACGTTTTCAGTTTTAAAATTCGGTGGAAGAAGAAACGCTGCTAGCGGCTTTCGTCTTCCACTTCCACCGCATCAACGGTTGCGTAGTTCTTGTCTGGAACCAGCGACACAATCAGCTTGCCCTGTGCATTTGGATGCAGGTCGTGAAAGGTTTTTTGCAACGCGTGTGCGGGGCCGACCTCTTTGGCAATGTCCAGATTGCGAATCAGCGCGACGCCGTTGCAGTACACGTCGAAGACGCGATGCCCCGAACCTGTTGTCCGGGTACCGCCGACTCCCCAGTATTTTTCTGAGAAGTAAAGCGTCAGTGCATACGTCCCCTGATCCACCGGCAGTGCGTAGTTAAAGTTTCCATAGCGCCCACCCGTGTAGAGTCCAGGATTGTCAGTTCCTTCTACCGTTACGCGATCCGATGCCAGTATCCCGCCGCTGAAATAGCTGTCAGGTGACCAAAGATTGCCTGACTTGTCGACAAAGAAATTGTTCTCGGCCACCATGCGGATCGGCAACAACAGACCCGGCTGGCTGGGAATAATCTCGATGCCACTGATTATCGGCAAGCCGAGCACTCCAGAAAAATCCAGATGCAGATTTCCGTCGGGCCCCGGGTGCACATCTTTAAATGCTCGAACATCTGCTGTATATGATCCTGCGTCGGCGACAATATCAAACTGCGTCAGCAGCGGCTTTCCGTTCAACTTCACGTCGAAGACGCGGCTATTCTCTCCGCCTCCCAGCGCGCTTTGCTGGCCATAGGTGGTCTCAGCAAAGTAGAGCCGCAACTCATACGTTCCAGCAGCCAGCGGAATCACATACGAAAAGGTTCCAGAGCGAAAGGTCATATACAACTCGGGATCGCGTGTCCGTGCAATGGGAAGGCGGCCAATTCCTACTGGCCAGCCTCCAATAAAATCGCGATCTCCCGTCCACACATTCCCGTCCTGATCTTTGTAGATTTTTTTCGTATACCCGCATCGAATGCGGATCGCGGTGTCCATGGCAAAAATCTGCGAAGAGGCTGCCTCCAACTGTGGTGCGCGGCTCACGTGGGCGTGCGTGTACCGCACCCAGAACAAAGCAGGAATCAATGTTGCGACCGCGGCCGTCAGGACATAGACAGCAATTTCAAGGTTTCTCGGCGACCGAATGGAGAGCAAGCGCAGCCGCGCCCGGGTCCGGTGAGAGAAGCGCTCCATCGAACCTGTCACGGAGTTTTCACTGTCGGACTTGGAATCGACCTGCATGGGTCTTGCAGTCGACATACCTGGCGCAGCATTGGGAATTCTGTCGACGAATTCCGGCAGGTAGTGCCCGGTCGCCACCACAATTTCAATGGGCTCCTGCGCACCTTCGGTTTCGTAATACTCGCGCAGTTTGCGGCGCAGCCGGTGCACCTCCACGCGCACAATGGAATCCGTCGTCTGGTCAAAGGCAACGGGCCTGCGGAAAACATCCGCAGCGATCGAGTATTCCTTAATGGTGTCGGTCTCGCCCTCAAAATACTTCTGGCAGATGTACTCCAGCAGGCTGGCAAGGCGTGGATTTTTTTTAAACGTGGAGGAGGCCAGCACGGCGTTCAGCGCCCTGCGTTCCTCTGCCGCGCGATGCGCGACCGCAGTGTCGGGCCCACTTGCACCCATCTCGGAGCTATTGGACGCGGTCGGGTTCACGGCTGTCTGCCCAGACAGGGGAGGCGGTTCCTTGCTCAGCATACGGCGCGACTACATTCCTTCCTACCTGATCCGGATGTGTCGGGGCTCTCTTGGTGCATCAACCGTGGACATTGTGGGCAAAAGGCATCGCGCGCTGCGGGAGAATGACATTCTTCTCCGGGATAAGCGATCAGCGCCTTGGCTCACCCGGAGAGTCCGAGATGAGGACGATACAGCCTTCATTTCATACGAGGCGGTCTTCGTTTCATCTTCCGTCACATCTTGTACACCTTTTTGGAGAATGAAACAAGCCTGGAATGCACTTGCCTTTATTTCACCGATTTACCGTTCCTAAGGATTAAAAAATTTCCATTCGATCAACGTAAAAGGCACGCCGCACATTGCAAACAAAAAGGCTACCGAACTTTGGGAGCCTTTCTGTTTGCATGCCTTCGATCCTATGCTTTTTTCTCAAGACTCTTGATCGACTTCTCATCCAGATGGTGCGGGCGTTTCTCCAGAATCAGAAAATTCTGCATCATGCCCGTATCCTCATGCGGAAGAATATGGCAGTGGAAAACAGATTTCCCTGTCCACTCTTTGAAGCGCATACGGATCACCGACGCTGTATCCTGCGCCACCCAGATGGTGTCCTGAATGGTGCCGGGCGGCTGCTCGATCCCCGCGATGGCCTTCACTTCAAAGTCGTTGACGTGGATGTGGAACGGATGCCCCTCCGTGCCGCCGCGCGCGCTGTCTGGCACAACAATGTGCCATTCCTCACACTCGCCCAGCGTCACGATGGTGGGGACAGCAAACTCATCATAGAGCTGATTGTTGATGAGAAAATCGATGCCGACGACAGGGTTATCCTTGCCGGGAAACACGCTGGAGAAGACAAAGTAGCGGACATTTTTGATGTCCTTATCTTCGATCGGTGGGTCGCGTGTAATCGGCGGCAGCGTCTTGGGCAGGCTCATGTTGATTGGGTCGCCAGCGATCTGGATCACTGCAATTGTCTTCGGCACCGCTGCCAGAAATTGCTGGCTCTGCTGCAGTTGTTGAATTTTGTAAGTGCCCGGAGTTGAAATGGCCTTAATCATAAACTCCGCGCGGTTGGCTGGGCCAAGAATCACCTGCGGAGCGTTATTCACATATGGGCGGAAGCGCGGCGCGGTGAAATTGTTTCCATCCATCGCCAGCAGGTGCATGTCATGCCCCTCTACCTGCAGGGGAATCATTAAATCAGAACACGCATTGAGAAATCGAAAGCGAGCCACTTCTCCGGGCCGCATTTTGAAGACCTGAGGCGTCATCTGGAACGGATTTGGATTGGTAGGATTCGCATTATTGTGCGTCTCCTTAAAGAAAGGCTCGCCATTCATCAGGTAGTAGCGCAGCGCATAATCGCCCGTGGTAAAACCACAATGCTGTGCGGGGTCAGTCGGCTTTCCGTCAATGGTGACATTGCCGCCAAAGGTCTGCCAGATCGCGTTCTGCTTCGGCTCATAGCTGTCGGAGTAGTCTGCATGTGGCTCATTGGTCGGGAACAATCCAATATCCTGCACCACCAGCGGATAATCCTTGGCCGCTTTAATCTCTGGCACTTCGTCGATTGCCCCGGTGATAATCAGGCCTCCGGCCAAGCCCGATACGCCTTGCACCGCCGTCGCGCCATGCGAGTGCGGATGGTACCAGTTCAGTCCCGGCGATTGATCCGGCGGAATCACAAAGGGATAGTCCTTGTACTCCCCGGGTGCAATGGCGATCATCGGCGCCAGAATGTCGCTGGTGCCCAGCGGCTCAAAAATGTGCGGCGCAATATCCAGCCCGTGCAAGTGCAGGTTGGTGTGATCCAGCATGTGCGGCACATCCATATTGCCGTCCCAGCCTGTGGAGTCATACGGCGTCAGCGAATTCTCTACGCGAATCTTGAGCGTGACCCCGGCCGGGGTTTTAATCATCGGCCCAGGAATCTGGCCGTTGTAGGCGCGCAGCTTCATCTTTACGCCGTCAATGGTTTTGATCACAAAGGCTGCATTCAGCACTAGGTCGGGCTTGAAATCCGCGCCGGAGTCTGAGGCTGCACCCGCAGCCTTCTCCTTCATTTCCATTCCGTTATGTTTGGCGTGTACAGCGGCGTCAGCATTGACAGCAGCAGCGCCAACCGCTGCCGTCGCAGCTAGCGCCATAAAGTTCCGGCGAGTGACGTCCTTCATTTTGTCCCCTTTGTGTGCATCACGTTTCTGTTGTTGCCGGAGTCCATCCCCGCCAGCGTTTGAATACGAAGCAATTTCGTATTTGGCTTTTGCGCGGTCATCAACTTTGGTCCCAACTGGTTCGGATTGGTGCACGCGTTCGGGTTTCCATCTGTGTGGAAGACGCCGTATTGCGTAAACGCAACCGCCAGTTGCAGAGACGTATCCATGCTGATGGCACCGGTGTAATTGCCGCCGGGAAACTGCTGCGGGGCCTGCTGATTCTGAAAGTAATTTGCGTTCTCCTGCGAGTAGGCCTGGCACATGCCGCTGAAGCCGAAGCTGGGCGGCACGCTCAATCCCATTTTGCTGAGGCCGCCTTTGGGCACTGCGTACGCGCTGGAGTGGCACGACGTGCAGGAGGATTCTGGATTATCCACTGGCCCGGCGAGGCGATCCAGACAGCCGAGATGTTGGAAGGTTCCAATGTCGGTATTGATGGCGCTCTCCTGCAGCGGCAGGCTGACAGGCTTTGGCACCGCCGGAAAGCTCCAGGGATCAGAACCCCACTGCAAGCCCACGGGAACCAGATGATCCCAGAAGGTTTTGCCAGCAACATCGCCATCGTAGGCAAAGGTTCCATAGACCCAGCGCGAGGGCGAGCGTGGATCAACCACCGCGACATCCACCTGCACTACGTGCGAAATCTGCACCGTGCGATCACAGACGTAGCCTTTATCCTCGGTCATGCGGTGGCGATCAATCTGCCATGCGGGCGCGCCATGCAGAAAGGGAACGCAGGCCTCCGGTGCGCTGGAGGTAAGAATTTTTACGACCATCGTTCCTGTAGGAAAGGGAAGCCCCGCTGGCAGCGGACTGCCCAGGTACTCGCCCACCTGCGGCACGCCGCTGGCAGGAATCGCCTGGCCCAGCGCATAGCCGCCGTACTCGTTGTAGTAGCCGACGGACCACGATTCAAAGCCGTACGGATAGCTCTGCTTGCACTCCTGGGTTTCGCCAGCCATCATCATCTGCGAGATTGGCGTGTGGTTAATAAATTCGCCGAGCGGAGCTGTGCGCTCGTTGGTGGTGCCGTGGACATACTCGCGGCCTGCCGTCAGGTCATAGGCCATCCAGGGCACGTTATACCAACGCGTCTTGCCGTCGACGTTGATTTGCCAGCCCTTCTGGTTATCCAGATTTGCATCCTGCCCCTGCTTCACATAGTTCAGGATGGCGGTAATGTATTCGTCGTAGTGCTGGCCGTGCCACTTCGGCGAGTGCACGGGATCTTTGTCTGTCGGAAAAGAAGGCGTAAAGTTCACCGGCACCTTCAGCCAGGTGCATTCGCTATCCGGACAGGCTGGCGGCGCGGTGCGCGGATAGTTGTGGCTTAGCTTGAATTGCGGGGTGGCCACGGTAGAAGGCCCCGGGCCGACCGCAGCATTGCGGAAGGCATAGAAAGCTGCGTCCTGATGTGGAGTTTCAGATTTGCGTGCGTGCGTTTTTGCCTGCGCAGTAAACGCGCCAGTCAGCAACGCAAAAAGAAGAAGGCTGGTTGCGGGGTGCCATTGTTTGGCGAAAGCCATGTTGATCTGCTCCTGATATTTTTTGTTTGGGTGGTACAGAATTTCAGAGCGCGAGCTTCTAGATTGGAAAAACGCGCAGGCCGTTGGAATATCTAAAAAATTAGCTACGGGTTTCCAGAGGTCGCCAGCAGTTGCAGGACGTATTGATAGAAGGCTGCCTGATTCGCAAAACTAAAAAACACATTTTGAGTTTTCGCTCCGCCGCCCGATTTCAGCAACGGTCGAATCCAGCCCTGTTCAAAGCCCCAGGTGTCGATGCCGAGTTGCATCGGCGTGGAAGGCGTGTACAGATCGGGCCGCGTCAACCAGCAGGTCGCCGTTACATCCCACAGCCGGTAGAAGGGCTGCTGCAGCACCAGGCTGTAGGCTTCAAATGCCAGCTGGGAGTAGCGAAACTGCTTGCCCTGCGCCTGCAGCGCGCTCATAAATTCAGCGCTCACCGGGGCGGAGTTACTAATGTCCAGTGGAAAAATATGGATGTTGCTCAGCTTGCTCAGCGCCTCGTGCACGGCATAAGGATCCCAAAACGCGTTCCATTCCGCGTGTGGGTTGGCTACCGCCGGAGGTACGGTATTTGGATCAAGATTGCCCGGCACATGAATCGCGCCGCCCATCCAGATCACCTGGCCGATGCCTTTGGCGAGCGCTCCATTGGCGTTCAACACTGTAATCAGCGGCGTCATCGGGCCGGTCATCAGCAAGGTCAGCGGAGCGTTTTCCGCAATGGCCGCTTCCAGCAGTCGCGTTAACAGCGCTTCGCCATCGGGGGGAGGGGTGATCACATGAGCCGTGTACGGTTGCAGGCTGGGGATGTTATTAAAGTTCACGCTGTCGCTGCGGTACTCCCACGGAAACGCATTCCACCCGCGTGCGCGGCTCAGCGCAATGGGAATGTCGGTGCGGCCCAGAAACTGCTGCAGCTTGGACGCGGCATGCATGGCCGGATCGCTCAGGCAATCCGCGTTAATAATAATGATGCCCAGCAGGTCAATGCCAGGCATGACGGTGAGTAGTACAGAGGAAATGTACTCATCAATGGCGGCATCGTGCAGAAGAATGACGGGTGTCCGCGCGGGTGCGGAGCCCTTGGCTGCGAAGCCCTTACCCAAGGTCGTGCTCATAATCCTGCCTTTTCGTGCTCAATGTTGGCGAATCGCCGGTTTTCACCGACAGGATCAGGATGGAGAAAAAACCAGTTGCTGCAAGTGGAGAACTAGAAATGAAATAGATATCTTTGTAGATGACTCTCTTTGAGCCGTGGGAAATTGTCAAATAAATTTCCATCCCTGTTGCGACAATCAATTCTTGGTAACGCCAGGTAGGGATGCTGAAAAATCAGGCGGAGCTGAGGCGGGAAATAGAACTCTTAAGAAAGACGCGACGGATCGCCTGCCTTTGTCATCTTATGGATGGATGGTCTGATAATAGGTAGATCACATCCATGTTCGCACACATAAGGATCAGAATTTGTATACGAAACGGCCCTGTCGATTTACTTTGAAGCTTCGTTCCGCCGCAATGCCAACGCTTTTCGTTGGGATCATGATGTTCGCCGCCGCCGCTCAGGCGGTGACCACGGCATCTTTGCCCGATGCCCCCGGCTTCGCTCAGAATGCGCAAGGCAACAGTACTTCACCAGATACTTCCGGCACCAAAAGTTCTTCTAACCCGCAGGATGTTGCCCAGCCTGAACTGAAGCCACATCAAAAAATCACGGTGATTGGCCCACCCACGGGCAGAAAGCAATCCAAGCGCATCCTGGGAATCATTCCTAACTTCCGCACCGTTTCTGCAGATACAAAACTGCCGCCACAAAATGTAAAAGAGAAATTTTTTACAGCCGCGCAGGATACTTTCGATTACTCCGCGCTTACATTTTCAGGGCTGGGCGCCACGGAGTCGTAGCTTACCGATGCACCGCCGGAGTTTGGTGCTGGCGGCGTTGGGTTTGGCCGCTACATGTGGCACACCTACGTCGACCAATCCATCGAAAATTCTTTTGTCGAGTTCATTATTCCGGCGCCGCTGCATGAGGACACCCGCTATTACACGCTCGGCCACGGCGGTTTCGTGCGGCGCATGAAGTACTCCCTTGGACATGTTTTTATTACCCGCGATGATAGCGGAAACAATGTCTTCAACGTGGGGGAGGTTGCTGGTGCCGGAGTTGCAGCTGGAATTTCAAATCTCTACTATCCCTCCCGCGAGCGCACCCTCTCCAACACGGCGCAGAAGTGGGGCGTCAACGTCGGTCTCGATGCGCTGACCTTTGCATTTAAGGAATTCTGGCCGGATATTGATCACAAAGTTTTGCATGATCGCTAGCGCTTGAGCTACGCGGCGATCCCGGGCTTATCTTGCTTGGCATGTTCTTTGTGCGCTTACTGCATCGCTTCGGACATCAGAAAATCTTTTGGCCAAGGTGTTTTATAACCCTGCGTGCGCAGGTGCGTGCTCATTTGCGCCCAGTGGCGAATGGAATGCAGCATCACATGCACAAATAATTTTCGCCGCGAGGCCTGCAGTGTTCCTGCAGATACCGTAGGGATAGGAATGATTTCGTGCAGCGCCGCATCATTTGTCTGCGCGAGAAAACTGCGCAGATAGGCGACGGCCTGCGCGTGGGCCGCAAAAATCACGTCAACGGAATCGGTGGATGTAGGCATGAGCATCGGCGCATCTCTGCCTGCAAGTCTGGAGGCGTGGCCCAGTTCGCGATCAAAAATGTGCTGCACCAACCCTCGCACCGTTTTGCTGTCGTAGATATCGCAAGGAGCATCCAGCGCTGTCGGATTCTCCGCGAACCACGTCTTCCATTTTGCTGTCGCTGCTTCGTTGTCCGCCAGCAGCTCCGCCAACGTAATCCCCGCGTAGCTCATCGTTATTTCTTCCCCTTCGCCAACGCGCGATGCGCAATGTCGCGCCGCACATACATGCCGTCAAAGGAAATTTCTTTCAGCGCCGTGTACGCTTTTTCGCGCGCATCTTCTACCGTGTCTGCCAGCGCCGTTACGGCCAGCACGCGGCCTCCCGCCGTCACCAGCGCGCCCTCCTGCAACTTTGTTCCAGAGTGGAAGACCTGCACGCCTTCGATCCTGTCGGCCTTTGCAAGCCCGCGGATTTCTTTTCCGTTTTCAAATGTGCCGGGATATCCGCCGGACGCAGCGACCACGCAGACCGTAGGCTGCTGCTTCCACTTCAGCTTCACTTCGTCCAGCCTGCCGTCAATCGCGGCTTCCATCGCTTCGACGAAGTCGCTCTCCAGGCGCGGCAGCACAGCCTGCGTCTCCGGATCACCGAAGCGTGCATTAAACTCCAGCACCATAGGGCCGCGCGCCGTCATCATCATGCCGCAATATAAAACTCCGATGAAGCTCGCTTCCTCTGCAGCCATGCCGTCGATCACCGGCTGGGCCACATGCGCAATCAGCCAGGCGACCATTGCGTCATCCACCAGCTCGGCGGTGGAGTAGGCGCCCATGCCACCCGTGTTCAGTCCCGTGTCGCCTTCGCCGATTCGTTTGTGATCCTGCGCCGCAACCAGCGGCAGCGTGTGCTTGCCATCCGCCAGGACAAGAAAAGACATTTCCTCGCCTTCCAGAAATTCTTCCAGCACGACGCGCGTTTCCTGCGTGCCCAGCAACTGCCCGCTGAACATCTGCGTCGCGACGGTGAGCGCCTCCTCCTTGCTCTCGCAGATCACGACGCCCTTGCCTGCAGCCAGCCCATCGGCTTTCACCACAATCGGCGC
>VFSW01007351.1_pt1 | contig 15988 bp, 17 predicted proteins | sample 5358111 | NCBI WGS metagenome assembly VFSW01 (sample SAMN11554181, study PRJNA540505) | mine drainage metagenome | isolation source: sediment from site ElyBrook_90M | place: USA: Ely Copper Mine, Vershire, VT | collected 2017 | reverse complement strand
TTAAGGAGTATCTCTCCGTGCCTCCTTGTAGCCCTTTGACCAATCGAGTTTATCCGTGACGACTATCCGGATTTTGAATCCGTGCTCGACCATCTCGATCACTGCCGCCGGAAGATAACAGTCGTAGCTAGAGACATTGTATGCATCGATTATGTCTCGGACCGATAAAGTCAGAGAGAAGCTGTTAACCGGAGCAGCGAACCAGATGAACTTGACTAGTTATTTCGCGGCGACCGGACTCTGCCACCCGCACTCTTCGCACTCGGTAACGTACGGACGGGACAGCTCAGAATTGAAGCCCACATCGAGATGGTACGAGCTGCACCTGGGGCAGCGCTCCGGCATCCCGCTCTCATGCCGGATTACCGCCTGTCCGAAAATTGCGATTACGTTGTGAGTCGCGTCGAGGACGAATTCAGCATCGTGATGTCCGGCTCCGGCTGCGTGCGTCAGCCAGCTCGCCAACTCCCACGCCGATTTTGCGCTGGATTTCAGATGGCCTCGGATTCGACCTGCGCTTGTTCCCGCCGCCACGTTGTTTGCGATGAGTGCCGACCACGCTGAGAAGTTACTTCCTTGTGGCGGATCTTCGCCAGACGGCACCATCTCAGGTCGCGAAAGCGAGCGTACGAGTTCGAGGAGGCATTCGCGACACTTCATGCCCACCGCCTGAAAATCTTCGGCCTCGTGCGCCATATCCAGCGTCTCGGCGGCTTGCTCCCACCGTCGCCAGACCGGCGGCATTCTCGCCTTTTGTGCGTCGTTCGGTGCGCCGCGCGAGCGTTCCATTATCCGGGCAGTAACACCGATGTGAAACGAGAGCGTGAAGTCCAGGCTGGGGAAGTCGTGCTGCGAATACAGATTCGTCGGCGAGGTTATCACCCAATAGCGATCGGCATTTGTATGAACATCCCAACACTCGTGATCGTTGCCCAATGCGCGCTCGGTCTTCACCTTCTCGGCGTGCAACACCTTCTCACCACGAGCCTGCGTCCAGACGTAATCGGAAACGGCGCGTTTGCTCGTCGGATTCGCGAGCGTGTAGCTAGAAAGAATATGCTTCGCAAACGGGGCGGGAACTGCGCACTCGTCCGTCGCTTCCGGAGTGCGGGATTTCTCGGCGGCTCGCGATCGGAGCTTCTTCAACGCGAAGCCATCTTCGATCTCGGAAACATCAACTGAGGGGTTCGCAGCAGACTGGCTCATCCGCCAACGACCCGCTCACCCCTATCGTCGGCCCCCAGCCATCGCAAACAGATGCAGGATTGGCAGGAGATATCTGCGGCGGTACGCTGTACCCATCCCGGCGCACGCCCAACCTCCAAAACGGGCCGAGGGTCCTTTATGCGTCCGGGAGTCCGGGAATTCGGACGAGTCCCGGAAAAGCGTCAGCGCCGGCAGGAAGAGGAAACCGTTTTTGCAACTCGAAGGAAGGTGAACCATGTCAACCGAAACCAATTGTCCGGTGACGGGCGCGACCCGCGCACCTATGAACCGTGACTGGTGGCCGAACCAGGTGAACCTTCAGGTTCTCCACCGAAACTCCACACTGTCTAATCCGATGGGCGAGGCCTTCGATTACGCCAGGGAGTTCAAGAGCCTCGACCTGAATGGCGTGATCAAAGACCTTCATGCCTTGATGACGGATTCGCAGGATTGGTGGCCGGCCGATTTTGGCCACTACGGCGGGCTGTTCATTCGGATGGCGTGGCACGGCGCCGGCACCTACCGCATCGCCGACGGCCGCGGCGGCGCCGGAGCCGGCCAGCAGCGCTTCGCGCCGATCAATAGCTGGCCGGACAATGCAAACCTCGACAAGGCGCGCCGGCTGCTGTGGCCGCTCAAGCAGAAATACGGGCGCAAGATCTCCTGGGCCGACCTTTTTATTCTCGCGGGCAACGTCGCGCTTGAGTCGATGGGCTTCAAGACCTTCGGTTTTGGCGGCGGGCGCGAGGATGTCTGGGAGCCCGAAGACATCTACTGGGGCCCCGAAGGCAAGTGGCTGGCCGACGAGCGCTACAGCGGCGACCGTGATCTTCAGAATCCTCTCGGTGCCGTGCAGATGGGTCTGATCTATGTGAATCCGGAAGGGCCCAACGGCAAGCCGGACCCGATCGCGGCGGCCAGAGACATTCGTGAAACGTTCGCCCGGATGGCGATGAACGACGAAGAAACCGTCGCGCTGATCGCGGGCGGTCACACCTTCGGCAAAACCCACGGCGCCGGCGATGCGGCGCTGGTCGGCCCGGAGCCGGAAGCCGCCGGCATCGAGCAGCAGGGCCTCGGGTGGAAGAGCAAATTTGGCAGCGGCAAAGGTGATGACGCGATCACCAGCGGCCTGGAAGTCATCTGGACCACGACGCCAACCAGGTGGAGCAACACTTTCTTCCAGCATCTGTTCAGCTACGAATGGGAACTGACCAAGAGCCCGGCCGGTGCGCATCAGTGGACACCGAAAAATGGCGTGGGCGCCGGCACCGTGCCGGATCCGTTCGACCCGACCAAACATCGCACGCCATCGATGCTGACCACCGACCTCTCGCTGCGGTTAGACCCTGCTTACGAAAAGATTTCGCGGCGCTTCTATGAGCATCCGGATCAGTTCGCCGATGCCTTTGCGCGGGCATGGTTCAAGCTGACGCATCGCGACATGGGACCCATCGCGCGCTATCTCGGCCCGCTCGTTCCGAAAGAGCAACTGTCGTGGCAAGACCCGATCCCCGCGGTGAATCATCCGCTGATCGGCGAGCAGGAGGTTGCGGCTCTGAAGGCGAAAATCCTCGCCTCCGGTCTGTCCGTTTCGCAGCTGGTCTCGACCGCATGGGCTTCGGCTTCGACGTTCCGCGGCTCTGATAAGCGCGGTGGAGCGAATGGCGCGCGCCTCCGCCTCGCACCGCAAAAGGATTGGGAAGTCAACCAACCGGCGCAGCTCGCGAAGGTGCTGCAGACGCTCGAAGCGATCCAGAAAGAATTCAATGCTTCGCAGTCGGGCGGGAAAAAAATCGCGCTTGCTGACCTGATTGTTCTCGCCGGCGGTGCAGGGATCGAGAAGGCCGCGAAGAATGCTGGACACGACGTGAAGGTCCCCTTCACGCCCGGTCGGATGGACGCCTCGCAGGAGCAAACCGACGTCGAGTCCTTCGCTCCGCTCGAACCGACCGCGGATGGCTTCCGCAATTATCTCCACGGCAAGCAGCGCCTGTCCCCGGAGGAGATGTTGGTGGACAAGGCGCAATTGCTGAAGCTGACGGCGCCTGAGATGACGGTGCTCGTCGGCGGCCTGCGCGTCCTCGGCGCCAATATCGCGAGCTCCACCCATGGCGTTTTCACCAAGCGGCCGGCGACGCTGACCAACGACTTCTTCGTCAACCTGCTCGACATGAGGACGCAATGGCAGCCCTCCGCCGGCTCCGCAGGTGTCTATGAGGGACGCGACCGCAAGACCAACGAGCTCACATGGACCGGGACCCGCGTCGATTTGATCTTCGGCTCGCACTCGCAGTTGCGCGCCCTCGCGGAAGTCTATGCCTGCGCGGACTCGAGCGTGAAGTTTGTGAAGGACTTCGTGGCCGCATGGAGCAAGGTGATGAACCTTGGTCGCTACGACCTTGCCTAAGTTCGGCGGATACCCGAACAGGCCAACGGCGCCATGAGCTCAAGCTAGTCCGGGCCGACTAATCGCCGAAGGTCGCCGATGCTCGACGGTGGAAGATGCCGCGCGGATCTCCGCATGAATCGCAGTAGTGCCCTCATGCGCTCTTCGGCGCCGCGGCCGTCCTTGATGCCGGGCGTTGTTGATCAATATAGTGCGAGCCGAGCCATACTTCCGAAGTCCGCTCGAGACTGTTCTTCGATGCGCCACCAATGATCTCGGTAATCGTTCCCGCTTTTAACGCCGCAGCGACCTTGAGTACCTGCCTCCGCAGCGTATTCGCGTCGGACTACCGGGATTTTGAAGTCATCGTGGTCGACGACCATTCCACCGATGACACGCGCGCAGTAGCGCGGGCGCTGCCATGCCTGCTGATTGAAGGAACGGTGAACGGGGGGCCGGCCGCCGCGAGGAACGCCGGCGCAGCGGCCGCCGCGGGCTCGATTCTCTTCTTCCTCGATGCTGACATCTCGATCCAACCCGACTCGCTTCGACGTATCGTCACCGTGCTCGATGAGCATCCGGACCTCGCCGCGGTGTTCGGTTCATATCAGGCGGAAACCCCGGCGGCGGATTTCTTCTCCCAATACAAAAACCTGCTCCATCACTATACGCATCAGATTTCGTCGCCCGAGGCCAAGACCTTCGCGAGCGGATTCGGCGCGGTGCGCACCGAAGTCTTCAATGCTTTGAAGGGATTCGATCCTCGCCGGCGATTTCTCGAAGACATTGAATTCGGCTACCGGATGCATCTGGCCGGCTATCGCGTGATGCTCGATCGGCAACTTCAGTTGACCCATCATAAGCGCTATACCCTCGCGAGCCTGACCCGATCGGATTTCTTCGGGCGGGCGGTTCCATGGACGCGCCTGATGCTGGAGAAGCGGATCTTCCAGAATGATTTGAACACCAGGATCAACAATATCGCCAGTCTCCCGGTTTCGTTCCTGATCCTGGCCGCCCCGCTCGCGTTGATCTCCGCTTGGGCTGCTCGCCTGGTCGCGGTGTCAGTCGTGATCTTCGTCCTGCTCAATTACAGGTTTCTAGCCTTTCTGCTACGCAAGAAGGGCTTGCGGTTCGCGCTCGGCGGCGCCGTGATGACCTGGTTCGCCTGCGTCTATAGTGGCGTGGGCGCGCTGGTGGGCCTCGCCGGTTACGCTTTGGAGCGGAGAAGGACCCTCGAACCGAGCGTGCGCAGAAGCCCGGCGGTTCCGGGCCGCACTGGCGACCTGCCCCCTAAAACCGGCGCCTCCTACTAGCCCGGCGCCACGGCCGATGCCTGCTGAAACAACCCTGGTTCGTATCGCCGCGGATTGGGACTGCTCCAACATCCTGCGCCAAACGCCCGGTAGCCGTGGGCTATGGGAGTCGATCCGCTTCACGACTGAGCCAGTCGCGGACTGCGACTACCTGTTTATGCTGAACAACCGCTGCCCTACTCAGGTTAAAGCTCGATGTCCGCGTGAGCACGTGTGGTGCATGATCGAGGAACCATATCTACCGGGGCTGTATGACTGGATGATCGAGGGTCATGACTCCTATGCGCGCGTTTTCACCCATCAGCTGCCCTCGGCGGATTCAAAATATGTCCGCTCCTATCCGATTCTGCCGTGGGCGGTGGATCTCAGCTACGACGAGTTGGTAAAGGCGCCAGTGCCGGAGAAAACGCGCAGGGTGTCGTGGATTTCCAGCCGGCTCACTTTGCTTCCCGGACATCGCAGGCGTAACGCCCTGCGCGAGTTCCTGAATCGTAGCCAGAGCGCACGAGTTGATATCTTTGGCCGGGGCATCAGCTATATCGAAAACAAATGGGATGCGCTCGCCCCCTATCGCTATTCGCTCGCAATCGAAAACTCCAACAGCCGCGATTATTGGACCGAGAAAATCGCCGATTGTTTCTTAAGCTGGACGCTCCCGCTATACGACGGATGCACCAACCTCGAAGAATATTTCGACCCCGATTCCTTCATCCGGATCGACGCCGGCGATCATGCGGGAACCCTGCGTCGTATCGACGAGCTCAGCCGCAGCGACCAATGGGAGCGCAGGTTGCCCGCGATTGCGGAGTCGCGGCGGCGGGTGTTGAACGAGTACCAGATGTTTCCCGCCTTCGTGCGCGCCATCGGGACCTATGGTAGCGCAGCGCACGAAAAACAAGCGGTAAGAATCTCGGGCTATCGCACCGCCCGATGGAAACATCGTGCGCGCTATCTCGCCAGGACGATTCGTCAGGGTAACGTTAGCCAACTCCTTTCGGTAGTCACCAGCAAGTTACGCTACTTGAGATAGTCGATGCTCGGCCTCCTGATTTCCGACGCGGGACCGCCGATGCAAACAATTCCCGGCTACGACGCATGATTCGTCCGCGGTTTCTAATCGGTTAGTCTCCGCATCTCACGGCCGGAGTCCCAGGAAAATCCCAATGATTAGGCGACGTGACAGGCCCGACTTTATGGCTGCGGCGTGGACGCTGCGGTTGGGGCAGAAATAATTGCCAAAGCCGCTTTCTCCATTGCCTCTCGTTCCTTTTCTTCGCGTCTCTCCCGTTCGGTGGGCTGTTCGCAGGGAAGCAGGTAGTCTGCGCCGGGGGGTGGCGGGGTCTTAGGGTAGCTATAGAGAAGCCCGCAATCTTGACTAGAGACCTCGGAGAAACTGTTGAGGGGCGGCCCCTCGTAAAACAGCGTAAAGTCGCGGCAGCTGTAGTTCCCCAATACGTCACAATACTCTAGCCGCCCATGATCATTGGAGCTTTGTTGCCTTTCCGAATTTCTTCCAATTGTGCGCGAGAAAATCGGTCGGGCACGTAGTGGACGAATTCCGACTGAGGCGCAATCGAGGCAGGGGAACCACCACCACCGGAGCTGGTCCCGTCGCGGCTGCCATATCGGACCAAATTCGAGAAACTGTCTTGATGCTGCTGAAAAGCCATCGGCGGTAATCCGGCCGAATTGAGTACCATATTTATCAGAATGCCGACGTTTGGCGTCAGGGCGGGCGACTGGCCGCCATTGTAAAAGTAGACCTTCAGACCGACATTTTCGCTGCTATCCTTATCCGGCTCAACGAATTCAGCGATGATGCCATCTTTGCGCCCCAAGCTGACGATAGGCCTTTGGCTCGCCGTGAACGCTTCCAGGTTGGTTTTGTTAGCTTGAACCAATTCGCGAGACTGACAGCCAGCAAATGTTGTGTATACGACCAAGACGGCCAGCCCTACGCATGCAACCGCTGTATTGATTTTGTCGTAGGCATCGCGCTCGCGGGGGCAGCCGTCGCACTTCTTTTCTGGAGAATTATCGTTGTGGCCTACACCGGAAGTTGGCGGAGTTGGATGTGCGGGTTGGGTCTTGCGCTTCTTGCCCAATGGATCGGCCCCCTCGGTCTAGGATCGATTTTCTTCAGCCAAGCTTGGTGCGACTTTTTTCATATGTGTCGCCCATTGTAAACCATTAGACTGGTCTCTCGATCCAAACGACGAAGACTGCTAGTCTTGGCGCGGAAACGCCCTGATTTGCGGTCAGGGCGTCGTGCGGTCAATCGGCGAGTCAGTACCGCCGGTCGGATGTTGATGGGACTACGCAAGACCCACCATACAGACACTCCCATCGCTGACAAGCCACAGAGCGATTTCTGGTCAGAAAATCGCATGGAGAGATTTGTCCGATGTTATCAGAAAATCATATGGAGAGAATCGAGCAAGCGCTGGATCGCAACACAGCCGCGCTACTCACATTGGCGATGGTTACCGCGACAGTAAGCGGACGTGCGCAATTGAACATTCCGGTTAAAATAAAATCCGGAGTGGAAGAGATGTGGGACGACCTAGTTAAGAATTTGGAGTTTGAAGTGTCGCCGCTGAAGTAACGGGCATTTTGGTCAGCATCTTGGCGGTGCTGATCAAAGTACGTTTGGCGTCGTCTATTGGACGACCGTCAGTAATTTAAGGATTTCGCGGGCGATTTTTTCTTCGGATGTTCGTTTGGCCATGCTCTATCGGATAAAGGTGCGCGACTTAAAGTCAAGAGCCGCTATCCAAATTTCTTGGACGGCTTTGCGCGGGCGGATGTCTTCTTGTCTTTCGACTTCGCCTTCAAAAGCGCCCGTGCAACGTGACTCGCTCCTGATTCGAGAGTGGGCTTTTCGGTTCGCTGCTTGTCGTCCGGCATGGATCGAACGTTAGCAGCAATTGCCTGCCCTTATCAATTTTTGGACGGGACTCGGAAGGCAGAGGCCGTCGCCAGCGCAACGTCCTCAGCATCCTGCTATCGCGTCGTGGAAGATGCTAGGATTCTTCCGGTTGTTGAATCGGTAAACGAATTCGTTCAGGTACAGCGGAAGATACTTCGCCGACACATGATGATAGTTGCCCATGATGCCGCGCTTTAGAAGCGACCAGAACGATTCGATGGTATTCGCGTGTACGATGCCGCGAACGTACTCTTCCGCCTTGTGATCAACCGTATCGTGCGGGCATCCGAACCGTTTGAGGTTTCTGTAGCTCTTGTTTTCGTCGGTCGCGACTAGCCGCAGATTCTTCTTGTCCGTGACGCGCTTGATGAATTTCTCGCACGTCAGCGAATCGACGTTCTACACCATCTCCGCAACTGCGTTGCCCTTGCGCGAGATCGCACCCAGCACCGGAATCTTGCCTTGCGATCCGCGCTCGCTGGCGCGCTTCGATTTGTGTTTGTTGCCCTTCTTGCCGCCGATATAAGTTTCGTCCACTTCTACGATACCCATCAGATGCTCGAATTCGGGATCGAGAAGCGCCGCAGAATGCGCGTGCATATATATACCAGACGGTTTCGTAGCTGGCCTTGTCGTGGAACACGGTTCGCTTGATCTGTAGGGCGCGGATGCCCTTCTTCGATTGCAGCAGCAGAAACGCGTCCGTGAACCACGTCCGGAGCGGATACTTTGTGTTCTCGGAAATTGTGCCGGTGATCACGCTAAACCGATCGCCGCAATTCGGCTTGCCGTCTTGGGGATTGCCGCATCTCGGATGCTGGCACTGCCAATGGAACGGCTTCCCCTTGAGCGTGTGGACCTTATCGTTGTCGCAACGAGGGCATCGCACGCCTGTCTTTCCTCAGCGTTGGAACATCAGGAAATTCTTCGCCTGCGCCTCAGTCGCGAACATCCTGTTCAAATCGCTTAACTTTATCATGGCGCGGATATATCCGATTCCCTCTCAACTGTCAGCATTCGGATAATTTCCCATGGCGGACCGCATGTCATCCTGCTCGCCATCATCACCGCGGGAGTCTATGCAGCGTTCAAAGCGCGCAACGCTGCGAGCGGGACTTGGTTGGGCTTGGCTGCTGCGATCAAGGTTATCCCCGGTCTCTTCACTCCATTTTTGTTATGGAAACGGGAACAGCGCCTGGCGGCCTATACCGCGTTGCGGGCGCGGTTTGAATAGTTTTGCCGATCCTGTGGATGGGTCCCGGCTCGTGGTATCAGCACCTGCATGATTGGGCAGGTGCGGCCGACGGGGTTGCAAACCGTCTGAAGGCGCCACAACATTTCCGCGGCCGGAGAAGGTTTGACCACCAGTCGTTCCATCCCGCCTGCGTGGCCCGTTTGGAAAAAATCTCGGTTCTTCACAACTTGCCAGCTACTTGCGATTGTCGCGACCATAGCTCTCGGCTTTCATGTTCAGACGCCAAGTATGCCGATCCTGTCTGGCCTCACGATGCTGCGGCGCCCGTCCTTGTCTCGTGAATTATGGAACGCCACCTCCGCCGACTGGTGTTGACGAAGCGCTGACGACGCGCGGCGACTGAGTATTGCGGTTCGATGAAATCCCGCGCCGCCCGCCCCCTGCGCCGCCGCGTCTGTGCCGCGCTGAGCGGGCCAATCGCTTCGAGCCATTGCTCATCGGTGTCAGCGAGAAAGCCGGTGACCCCGGCTTGAATCATCTCGGCATGGACTCCCACGGAATCTGCGATGACGGGCAGGCCCGCCGCATAGTACGGGAGGATCTTCAATCCGCACTTGCTGCGGCTCCAGAGATCGGCGGGCACCCAGTCTGATACTGATGTCCCCGGCGGCGATTTTCGCGGCTTCGTTTGCCTCGCTCCATCGAACCGGTAAAATCGGGGGCCGCGCGAAGTCCGGCAATCGATCGCAAATGAGCTTCAGGCGCAGTTTTGGAAATCGGTCGGCCAGTTTCTCGAATAATCCATACCGCCGTTCGAGGCCTTGCAGGGTGCTCGACGAGCCAATCCACACCAGGTCCAGGAAATCCTTCGCAGCGTGGCCGGCGAGCGAGTATCGGGCGGGCTCGACGCAGGCCAGGATCACATAAGTCGAGCGCGCTTTGGCGCCATCGGCGAGCGCCTGGCGCTGGAGAAAACGGTTGCCCGCAATGACTTCATCCGCCACGGGCCATCACACTGCGGAATTGCCGCTCCCGCGGTGCGGAAGCGACTCCCCCGGGAGGGCAGGAATCGTGGTTGAGCTGATAGCCCGGGAGCAGGCGACGCTGCAGCAGGACCCCTCAAAGGCCCGGAGTTGCGAGTACAAAAGCAGCCGTCGGGGCGCGCCTCGTGGAATCGCGGCGAAGGTCAGGGAACATCCTGCGTCGCCGAGCGCGGTCGCAAATCGCACGAAGTTTTAGCGAACATGGTAAAGATACACGATGGCAGGGAATAACCCACCAGGCACTGAAGCAGCAGCCGGGGCATCTTTCATAGCTGGCAACCTGCATCAACTATGGAGCAACGCCCGCTGGGCCCTGAACCTGACCTGGAAAACCAACCCGGGTCTGACCGTAAGTCTGGCCGCGATTTTCCTATTGCAAAGCGCGCTCCCCGCCGCACAAGCGCTAGCCACCCGAGGCGTAATCGATGTTGCGGTTAACCAACTGCGCTCACGAAATACCGCCCTACGGCCAATGCTAGCGTGGCTACTGTTCGCCTTTCTCGCGACGCTCGTCGACGGCCTGAATAATCTGGCACAAGACTTCACGATGCGCCGACTCGAGGATGACTTGAACCTTGAGCTCAACAGCATGATTCTAACCCACGCGGGAACGCTGGATGCCAGCTTTTTCGAGGCCCCCGCGTCTCAGGACATTCTCTATCGCGCGCAACAGAATCCGGCCGCAAACCTCTCGCAATTCGTCGGCGGAAGCATGAGAGTCATATCGAATCTTCTTCAGATTCTTTCGTTGCTCGCGATAGTAGTAGCAATCGAACCACTAGTCCTGGTTGTAATCGTGCCCGCCGCGGCTCCTTACTTGCGCTTTCAATGGAAGCTAACCCGAAGTCGATATGAGCTGGAGCGCTCCCGCGCCACAAAACGCCGCTGGACGCAGTATTTTGTCACCGGACTTACCGATAGCACCGCAGTGCCCGAAGCGAAGATTCTGGATTTGGCGCCGCTGATGATTCAGAGGTTTCGCGCGCTGATGGGTGAATTCCGCGATCAGGACCATAGCCTCTTGTTAAGTGCCTTGCGCGCGGCGGCCCTGTTTTCAGGCCTCGCAACCACCGCGCTCTACATCCTTTTCGCCCGCGTCGCCCTCCGCGTGATAAGGGGTTACTCGACCATCGGCGATCTCGCAATTTTCGGCGCCGCGGCAGCGCGTTTGCGTACTACCCTCGAAGCAGAAATCAGCACGACCGCTAACCTGCTCGAACAAATGTTGAATGTTTCTGATTTGCGTGAATTGCTGACTGCGAAGCCGCAGCTCGTTTCCGCGTCCGCCTCGCCCGCTCCGCGGTCTTTTCGTGGTGAGATCGAACTGGAAAAGGTTTCGTTCACCTATCCCGGATGTGCACAACCCGCGCTGAAGGACGTCTCGTTGACCGTGCGCGCAGGGGAGACCCTCGCTCTCGTCGGCGAGAATGGCTCCGGCAAGACCACCCTGGTCAAGTTGATCGTCAGATTTTACGATCCGACCTCCGGCTGCATAAGAATCGACGGACGGGATCTCAGAGAGATCGACCCTAAGGACCTTCATGCTCAAATCTCTTTTGTCTTCCAGAACTTCGGCCGCTACGAAACTGACGTTGCCGAAAACATCAGCTATGGCGACTGGCGCAACCTCGCGGGTGAGATGGAGAAAATCGAGGAGTTGGCTGCCCGGACCGGTGTCGACGATATGATCCGGCGGCTCCCTGTCGGATACCAGACTTTGATCGGCCGCAGGTTTGGCGATTACGATCTTTCGGGCGGACAGTGGCAGCGACTGGCCTTGGCACGGGCCTTCGCCCGGCAGGCTTCCATAGTCATACTTGATGAGCCGACCTCGAATCTGGATTCGGAAGCCGAGTACGAGCTGTTTGCCAATTGTCGAGCCCTTGCTCGTGGCCGAACCACTATTCTGGTCTCGCATCGCTTCTCGACTATCCGGACGGCCGATCGGATCGTGGTGATGGAGCGCGGCCGAATTGTCGAGGCAGGCTCTCACGACGAACTACTACGAAAGAAGGGGCACTATACTCGACTCTACGATCGAGCACGCGATCGCGTTGTTCCACCGCAGCCATGAATCTCCCCAAAAAAGAACTCACTGGATAGATCTGCTCCCTGCGAGCGCTGCGATAAGGTGTCGCAGCTCGGTACGGAGATACGCAAAGCGAATAGAAACATGGTCATGAAGGCGCGGCATTTGCTCAAACAGAAGCCGGCTATGGCGGCGTGGAACATCGCCGTTGCGGCATTGGTTGTCTTTGTCAGCGGACTCGTGCGTCTGGCCCAGCCTGGCACCGACACACACACGCTATTCTATATTCAACACGATCCGACCTGGATAAACAGTGTAATCTCCGAAGCGCGAGCCGCATGGATCGGAATATTTGTCTGAATCCAATTGAAAACGGTTGTGATTTCCCAAACTGACCTCACTGCAGCAAGCACCATACAACACCATCAGCGCTACCCGCCTGCGAGCCCGTGCCGACTCCCATCGACACGGAGCGAAGGAGGTGACGCCCGCAATGGTGGCGTGATAATCTCCCGAGACGCATGTTGCCCAATTTGATCGTTATAGGTGGCGCTAAATGCGGAACCACCAGCCTTCATCATTATCTAAGTCTCCATCCGGAAATCGGTATGTCCGATCCTAAGGAGCTCGATTTCTTTTTAGAAGAAGTGGGCAGGAGAAGGGGGATCGGCTGGTACCAAACCAAGTTTCCGAGCGCTGGGAAAACAGTCTGGGGTGAGGTCTCACCACATTACACCCGCTACCCGGTCTATCGTGGTGTGCCCAAGCGGATGCATTCGGTGATTCCGAATGCGAAGCTCATTTATATCCTGCGCGACCCTATGGAAAGGATGATTTCGCAGATCGTCGATGATTTCTCATCGTCGGACGCCTATAAGGACCTGCGCTCGGCGGTGTGCCCCTTCGACACCAGTCCGTTTGTGGTTCCCAGTCTGCAATGCTTTCAGCTCGAGCAGTATCTGCCCTACTACAACCAATCGCAGATTCTACTAATTACGGCGGAAGGATTGGCTCAACATCGCTTTGAGACTATGTTCACGATCTTTCGCTTCCTGGGAGTAGATCAACATTTTACGAGCAAGGATTTCTCGCTGATTCTCAATCCGCGTTCGGTAAAACGCAGACCGTCAGCAAAGTACACATTGCTTAAGAAATTTCTGTCTTTAGGACCCGGACGGATGATTCCTTATCGGCTCGGTCTGCCTGTCCGACATTGGATGATGCAGGCCTCGGCGCCGCCACTCAGGGCGCCCGCTTTCGATGCGGATCTCGAAGCGTCCTTGCTGGAGACCTTTCATGCGGATGCGCAGCGCTTGCGTAGTCTTACCGGGTTGAAGCTGGAGAACTGGCGCGTATGAGCCTATGTAACCTCGAAGATCTCCGGTAAGCCGCTTGAAGCACAATCGAAAAAAGATTCTCCTCGTTCATCACGATCTGTCTTTTACTGGTGGCGCAACGACGGTAGCTGCCTGGATCATGCAGGCGCTGAAGGTCGATTTCGACCTGACCATCTTGACCTGGGAATCCATCGATTGCGAGGCCCTGAATCGCTTCCAAGGAACCAGCATAAAGGACTCCGATATCACGGTTCTAAAGCCGAACCCAATTATGAGAGCGATCCTTAACTTGGATCGCGACCACGGCACCATCCAGCCAGTCGCGTATCTGATGAGAATGACGCATACAATTCGGAAAAACTATGATCTGGTAATTGCCAGCGGAACGGAAGAAATGGACCTCGGGGGACCAGGGTTAGTCTATGTTCATTTTCCCCATCTCGCACGCTTTTGGAGTACTTATCACGATTGCGAGGGTTTGCCGCTATGGTCCAAATTGCTCGCCATCGCTCGAGGCGAGACGCGGCCCTGGATGATTCTAGCGGGCTACTCCGTTCAGCGCCTCAAAGAAGCTACCTTGCTCGTTAATTCCGATTGGACTGGCGACAAAGTTAGAAGGTCCTACAATTTGTCGGCGACAACCCTATATCCTCCCGCGACCGCCAGCAGCAATTGCCGCGAATGGGACAAAAGAGAAAATGGAGTCCTATGTATTGGCCGTCTCACTCCAGCTAAGCGCATGGACGCGGTCATTTCGATTCTTGCCTACGTCCGCGAACAGCAGCTGGATTTGAAACTGCACCTGGTAGGCCCGCGAGCTGCGCACCCTGATTATCGCGCTTACGATCGCAGGCTGCACGGTCTGGTTAATACGAATCGTGAGTGGGTTAGTCTGCACGAAAATGTGACGCGAGATGAACTGTTCGAGCTAATGGGACGGATGCGTTACGGCATCCACGCGAACCGCGATGAGCATTTCGGCATTGCCCCGGCCGAAATGATGGCCTCGGGCTGTATCGTGTTTGTGCACAATAGCGGCGGTCAGGTAGAGATTGTCGGTCGCGATCCGCGGCTCTGCTACGACAACGATAAAGATGCGGTCACCAAGATCGCGAGGGTCGCCGGCAGCGCGGCTCTTCAGACTTCCATTTTAGCTTCCCTGGCGACGCGCCAAAATATATTTAGGCCGGAGCAGTTTATGCGCGGGCTACGTACCATAGTTGATCGCATGATGACCGGCCCCGAGGGCGCTGCTCTTCCAAAATCAGGGGAGCTGGTTCAGGAAGTCGGAGACACTAGCGCCTCATAGGTTTGGACGAGTTTGCCGGCGATAATCGACCAATCGTAGCGCTTTTCAACCAGCTTGCGAGCGGCAACGACTATCCGATACCGCAGCTCCGGCTCCCGTAACAATCGCAGCACCTGTCGCGCGAAATCCGCGGCTGTATCGCCGATTAGTAGGTGCTCGCCATCGGTTACATCCAGTCCTTCGCATCCGATCGAAGTTGTTACCACCGGACGGCCCAATGCCATCGCCTCAAGGATCTTGAGCCGTGTTCCCCCACCGGCACGCAGCGGTACGACGCAAACGCTTGCACTGGCATAGTAGGGGATCGGGTCGTTAACGAATCCGGTCACAGCCACCTCACCGGAGAATGCCAACCTTTGTACCTCCATCGGTGGCGCGTGCCCGACGACTGTCAGTCTGACTTCCGGAATCGCTCGTCGAATAAGTGGCAGAACCGATTTGCAGAAGTATACGACTGCATCAGCGTTGGGCGGATAACCGACAACCCCGACGAAGAGCAAGCGTAGAGAATCCAATGGTTGAGCCAGCGGCCGGAGGTGCGCGCAGTCGACTCCGTTTTCTATGACGGACAATTTTGCCGCCGATACCGCATTTTTCAGCAGACGGGCCTCCTCCGGCGATACCACCAGGCAATGATCGAAGCCCCGAACGCTACTTTCCTCCATACGTTTTATAAGAAATGACTTGAGGCGGTATGAAAGCCTCGGAATGAGTGCGGTCTGGGTCTTCGCGATACGCAGATACTGACGCGAGCCGACGTTATGCAGCGATAATATCGTCCGGCATCGCGAGCCCTTAGGAATGGCGCTCCGGTAAGCCGCAAGGAAAGAGTGTTCGATTTGTAAGATGTCTATCTCTCGGTCGATTACGATCGAGCGAATCGCCTGTGCCATCTCCGAGTAAAAATACGGATGAGCCGCGATTCGGTGGCCGGCCAGCCAGCACTCGATGGAGTTCGAGAACGTCTGTTTAAGAGTCCGCGGGGTGGCGGGGATTCTTACTATCTGCGCGCAGAATTTGTCCATCTCTGAGAGATCTGGATTTGAACTCTCGGTTGCTAAAATGCACAGATACAAGGTTACGGAGCGCGAAATCTGTTTAAGAAGATTGAAATCCCGAATGCTCACACCCGAGGTTGGAGGATAGGGACTGCCGTAGGTAACGACCAGAACCTTCAACTGCTTAGCAGCCCGTGGTGTAAGTGGTCGCGCGGCTTAGGATTAGCCGATGGTGGC
>VFSW01007350.1_pt1 | contig 15989 bp, 21 predicted proteins | sample 5358111 | NCBI WGS metagenome assembly VFSW01 (sample SAMN11554181, study PRJNA540505) | mine drainage metagenome | isolation source: sediment from site ElyBrook_90M | place: USA: Ely Copper Mine, Vershire, VT | collected 2017 | reverse complement strand
GTGCGTGGGCGTCAGCATGATTACTGTCCTATCGCCGTGATGGTGCAGGTTTCCGCCGTCATCGAGGCGTTGGCCGGCAGCGTCAGCGTGCTGGCCGTCGTGCTCGGATTATACGTGCCGCAGGAATTACCGCCCGAGCCGCCTTCCATGAGCGTCGGATAGGTCGAGAACGCCGTCGGGAACGTGAACGTCTGCGCGGTGCCGGTCTCATCGTAGGCGTTCAGATAGCAAGTAGCCGTCTTGAGCGTCCCCTGCATTGATTGCGAGCAGACCGCCGTGCCCGCCGTGCAGGTGAGCGTCGTTGTCGCGGGCGCGGCATTGAAGGCGGTCGCTTGATTCGGCTCGTTCGAGACGACTCCCGGCACTGTCTGCGCGTACACGCCACAATGGACGCAGGTGAAGTTCGGAATCGATGACCCATTGGTGCTTGTGATCGGAATGAAGTACGGGCTGGTGGCGACTCCCGTGCCCGGGGTCTCCGGCGACGTGCCGCCGCCATATTCGCTCGATCCAAAACCAAGGAAGCTCAACGGCTGGCCGAAATTGACGTTGATAAAACTCCCCCCGCCGACTACGTTCATGCTTGTGACCGGCGACGGCATCCCGTCCCCGATGGTCATATTCTGGTAGGTAGTTCCCTCTCCGCCGTTGACAATGATCGCAGCCCACGGGCCGCCTCCGCCCGCAACTCTGTAGTCCGAGAAGGCCATTGTTGAATTATTGAGTTCCATCCCAAGCTGAAAGAGTTGTGCGCCTTCCTCCTGGCCGCCGATCACCTTGCCGTAGTTCGATATGTAGTTGGTGCCGACAAACTCTATTCCCGCATTCTCAGAGTTGGTGTTGAGCATGACGAACGAGCCGATTCTGGGGAAGTCGAAGCAGTAGTCGCGGTAGCTGCATCCGGTGTTGTAGAACGCCTCGTTGTAGGTCTCCTGGGAGTTGGAATAGACGCAGATGTTGCCGCCGCTGACATAGTTGGTCGAGCATTGAAGGTCATCGACGACCGCGTTCTCGTCGTTGCCGGTACTGCCGCTCAAGTCCAGACACAGCCCGACTATTCCACAATCGACATGACGCACGTTCGTCTTGGTCGGGGTCGTCCAGGTAGTCGCGCTGCTCGCGGGCGCTCCCGGTCCTTGCGTTGAAGGCGAGCTGGTGCCGTAGCCGTTGCCGTCGATCATTATTCCCGGCGTGCTGCCGGTCGTGCCCTCAAGACCGATATTTTCAATCGTATCAGCGCCTGCATTGTTGAGGTTGAAAACGATGCCACCCGGAGGACCGTCCCACTGGATTTCGGCATTCGAGTATGAGCCGGGATTCGTGCCTGGCCCCGTGATTCCAGTCCCTACAAGGCCCCAAAAGCTGACCGCTTGCGACATGTCGTAGTGCGTCGCGCACGTTGGCAGGTACACCTTCGAGCCGATAGCGCCCGCCAGCACCGACGCATTCACCGCCTGTTGCAGCGCGGGCGCGTTGTCATGGCGCATCGTCTTGGAGACAGATTGCGAAGGAGCCACCGACAGCGTCACGCTGGTCCCGCTGACGTTCGTGATCTGAGCGTTCAGGTCAGCCGCCACCGCGCTCGCGCTGGCCTCTTCGTCAATCCCGTAGGGCTTGCCGTTGTCACGATACTGAGCGCTCGTGGCGGAAACGCCCTGAAGATTCGGAATTACCGCGTAGATGCTCGAAGGCGTGCAACTCGCGCCCGTGCAGCGCCGGATGATCGTGCCGGCGGTGTTCGCGTCAACCGAATAGCTGACAAGGACCGCGTTCCCGATCGAAGGGCTGGCCGGACCCGTCGTGATATACGCCGTCGCGCTTGCCGCCGAGCGCATCCCGTTCAGCCCCGCGCCGATTCCCGTCTGGCCGACGTTCTGCACGCTGTAGCCGTAGGTGGTCGAGCATGAGGTATTGTGGTTGTTCGCCGTGCCCGCATCCACCACGCAGTTGCCGTTGGCGGTTTCGACGCTGCCGAATACCGGAATAGCAAAGATACCCAGCTCAGGCGGCTGCTTCGTCCCGGCTATGCCGTAACCATCGTTCACGACGCTGGAGATCGTCGGCGTCGCAATCGTGTTTGTCGCTCCCGCGGCGTCGATCTTCACGTACTGCCCGACTTTGAAATCGCCGATCGCGCCGACTGTGACAACCGCGTTGCTCGCCGTCGTCGTCGCCGTCTCTGTCGTATCCGAGCAGATCGCGCCGAACGTCTGCGCGTTCAGCACGCCGTTGACGTTTGCCGAGATGGGCGTCGTGATCGGAGAGGCAACGCTGATCGGGCTGCCGCTGGCTGGGAGTCCTGAACCCGCCGTCGAGAATCCGCCCGCCGGGCCAGTGGGTCCCGCCGGGCCAGTGGGTCCGGCCGGGCCCGCGCCGCCGCCACTGCTGCAACTCCATTGGCCGCCCTGTCCGTAAGCGAATGCGCCGCTGCCGCCGCTCACGCACGGCGTCGCGCTCCTGCAGTCCTTGCAGAACAACAGCATCCCGTCCTGCTCGGGCGGCAGATTGGCGAAGGCCGGACTGGCTATCGAAGGCGCGATCGGCTGAACACCCGAAAATCGATCGTTGATCGCTTCGCGGAACTGCAATCCCGCGCCCACGCCGGTGAAGTTGGGGATCGGCTGATAAGCTCCGGGCGGGGGCAGATTCTGCGCCGCTGCGGCGGCGCGCAGTATTAAAACCGTTGCGACGGTGCGCAGTATTAAGGTCACGCTCCGTTGTCGCGTGCGGCCGTCGCTACACCAACGCAGTATTTTAAGGTTCATCTTCATTATTCCGTTTTACTGGCTACCCGTGCCAACGGGCGGCTAGAATCCGATCGCAAACCAGTAAAAGCCTTGCGAGGCATCGGTCGAGTCGGGACCGGGATTGTTGTTCCAGACCCAAAACTGTGAGGCGGTTGGGAAGTAGCTGGCGCTGACCATCGCAACGTCATCACCGGCCGCGGGATGACCCGCCGACTACGGCGTCAACGTAACCGGCATGAAGAGTTCGCAGGCGTTGGGAAAAGCGATCGGGAAGGAATAAGGCCCATAGAGTCCCTCGCCCTGCCTGACGCCCCAGTTCACCAGACCCCACTGGATGATGTACTGGATCAGCCCCTTATTTGCGTCGGCGACGGGGATCTTCAGATAGCCGTTGGGCGCCATCAGCCCGGTGAACAGCGCCTGGAAGGCCTGCAACACGCCGATATTCGAGATATTTACGTCCTGGCGCTGCTTCAGAAACGCGGTGCGATTAGCCAGTTGCTGATGCGGCTGATTGGAGATGCCTGTCCCGCTGAAACTCGCGCCGCTGGCTGCGCCTTCGACCCGATCGGTTGCTTGAATTTGATACACCTCATTCGAGGTGAACTCGGCTGCGTCGATTAGTGTAGCCATTGACTACCTCAGAAGGTAAGCGTCCACGTACCGCTGATACTCATTCCCGCGCCAAAGACTATCGGTGCTATCGTCTTGCGCGCGAGCATCGGAGTCGGCGCGGTCGTTCCGGGCAGTCCCGCGCCGGCATGATTGGCGAAGATCGCCAGTTCCTGAATGGTTATCCCATGCGCGCCGGTGTCCGCCGTCGTCAGCGACCAGTTGAAGGTCACGCTGCCGTTGCCGTCCTCGCTGTGACTGTCGAGCGCTTTGTAATACGCGCGGGCGGTCAGCGCGCTGTCGGTCACCGCCGGTGCGTTCGATCCCGAGCCGAACCCCACCGCCGCCGCGAATTCGCCGCTGGTATCGCCTCCGAGCAGCGCCGCAAGGGCAGGCAGCCCGGCGTTCACGAAAAGATTGCGACCCGCGTATTTCCACACGATACGCCCTTGCTGTACAAGACGGATTCGCACGATTCCAATCGGCCTTCTCATTTTAACCTCCGTGCAAAACGGCTGCGCCGTTGACGATCAGCGCCGAATCTGCAACCGCGGGCTCGTTGGCGCCATAAGTAATCCCGCTGTGCAGATAGTGAGCGTCGTAAGCGGGGACAATCGGACCGTACGCATCGGCCAGCGGCGCCGTCCCAATCGCGAGCTTCAGCGCGTCGTCATTAGGCCCGGGCGCCGCGTCGATCTGGTACTGAACAATCCCGCCGAGTGTCAAATTGTCTGACGGCGCCGGCCCCGGGTCGGAAGTCGGCGGCGCCACAAACCATATCGAGTCCATCCACGCGCGCGCCGGCTTGAAGAAATCAACCGCTGCCGCTGCGGTGGATGCCGCGCCGCTTGGAACACCCTGCCCGGCTGCGAGATTGATCATGACACGGAACACCGCCCATCCCTGGTTCGGCGGATACGCATCGCCGCCCCAGGTCGACTGGCCTTCGAGCAGAGTGACCTGCGTCCAACCCAGCGACGCGAGCGCCTGCTTGATCGCCCACGGCGTACCGCGAAATCGATGCAACGGGATGGCGCTCATGAGCAGTTCGCGCTCTGCCGCCTCCGTCAGCGTCTGCTCCGAAACCATGCCGCCGGATTCGATCAGATTGTCCACGTCGATCAGCAAATCGATGCTCGTAAGCGCGTCGACCCCGAGCGACACCGGCGCGATCAATTGCCACAGCGGCGACAAGATGTCGAATTGCCACGCCAGAAACGGCAGCGCGCTTTCCACCACCGAGTCGATTCGGTAGACCAGCAGCGTCGTGAGATCGAGCGCCGCGAGCCGCCCGATCAGCACCAGCAACGCCTGCGTGCGCGTATCGTTGATCGACGGCGCGGCCGAAAGCTCGGGCATCAGCTGTGCTCCGTGCTGAACGCCGTCGTCAGCGAGATCAGCGTACAGTTCGCCCACTGCCCGGCCGTAAGCGTGGTCAGCACCGGCGCCGTGAGCGTCACGCCATAGACACCCGCGACCGACAGCGCCGCAATTATCTGGCTCGGCACGATGTCGCGCTGAATCTTGGCTGCAAGCTCCAGCGCCAACTCCTGCGCGGCGGCGGTCGCCGCGCTAATCGTCGCGGTCGGGTCCGCATCCGAGTAGAGCGTCACAGTCGCGGTGATCTGGTAGTCCACCTCGGTCACCGCGAGCGCGTTGACCGTGTCGGTGAGCGGACGCACAGTGTCCGCGTTCAGCGCCGCCGACACTTTCGCAAGCAGCGCGGAGTTCGCGACTCCAGCACTATTTGGCGCCGCCGCCGGCTGCACTGTAATCGGTCCGGTCAGCACGTACGCGTTGACCGATCAGGGGGAAGGACTGACAATTTGCGCGTCGATGATCGACGGATCGGTGCCGATCGCAAAGAACCGGTACGCTCCGATCGGACCCGCGACGCTGAACCGATTTGGCGCGGCCTGAATGCGCGTGCGCAGGTGATCGTCCGTTTCCGGGGCGGATCCACCCGTGGTCGTGCTCGTGTTGGTCACGCTCGCGATCAACGCATTCGGATTGAGCTGGTCGTTGACCTGCCCCGCCATATATCCATTCGCAGCCCCTCCTGGAGTTGTCGCCGCGGCGGCGACACTGCCAGTGGTTGCGCCGGCCGCAATGGTGATCGTCGCGCTGGTCGCGAAGGCAAACTGCCCGTCGTTCGTGCCGGCCAGCGTTCCCGCGGCGATCGTGAAAGGCACCGTCAGCGCGCCGGCCAGCGTGAATTGGAGCGTCGTCACCGCGGGCTGCGACGCCAGTCGGGTGACGCCTAGCAGTTGACCGAGATAATCGAGCATCGGAAACGAGGCGAAGGCAAGCAGATTCTGCTGCGCCGCATACTGGATCGCGTTGCGCACCAGCGATTCGCGGTACGCATACAGGTTGATCAACAGGCGCTCGACCTGCGCCGGGTAAAGCGTTCGGCCCGCGGCTGCCTCGAACTCGGCAATCATGTCGGCGAGGATCAGGTTTGGATCGAGCCCGTCCGCATCGTTGACGAACACCGGCGGCGGCAGCGATGGAACTCCTGCACTCATCAACTCATCCTTTCATCGCCGTCGGCGCGGCCCGCACTAGACCGTCGCTCCCGGGACTGTCACGGTCGTGGTCTGAACCGGAGCCGGATTGGCGCCCAGCTTGAGCTGCCAGTTGAGCGTCACCTCGAGATGCACGCCCGACTGCGCGCTCCCGTCATTGACGGGTTGCGCCGTCACCGAAACAAGATTTACCCGCGGCTCCCAGGTCGTGATTGCCGATGTCAGTTCGCTCACAATTGCGGGTAACGCCAGGTTGATCGGAAAATCGATGTACCGCCAGATATTTGCGCCAAAAGTCGGCCGCAGTGGATCGCTTCCTTGTGGTGTCGTTACGATTATCCCAAGGCATTGCGCGACGTCGGCGATTCCCTGCATGACCTCGCCGATAACTCCCAGAGCCAGTGACCAGTCAGCCGAGGTGATATCCGCCAGTGTGATTGCGCCCGCCGGCATCGTCATCCCGCCAACACGTCGGTGCTCGCCGTCACGATCGTACCCGTCGTCTCGCCCACTTGAACTCTATCGCCGAGCCGCGCGACGCCTGCCAACGGGCCGGTTCCTAGCTGCACCTGTCCCGCCGCCCTGATGATGACGTTGCCGCTCGAGTCGATCTGAATCTGCGCGCCGTTCGCCGTAACATTGAACGCCGCACCTTGGGGAAGGCTCACGCTCAGAATGTGCTCGGTGCCGTCGTATTTGACCTCGCCCTGGTCCTGGAACTTCAGATCCAGCAGATGAGCGTGAGCGTCGTACTTGATTTCCGTGGTGTCCTGGAAAAGGAGATCGAGGATGTGCGCGACGCGATCGTAATCGATGCTCGTGCCGTCCTGGAACGCAAGATGAAACTTATCGGCGCTATTCACCGGCGCCACGTCTGCGTCTGAATAAATCGCGCCCAGCACCGCGCCTGCTTCATCGCGCAGATCCATCAGGCATACGACCTGTTCGCCGATGTCCGGAATCCAATACGCCTTGTCGTTCTGCGTCTTGGGAAAAACGACTGGCAGCCACCAGCTGATCACTTCGTCGTAATCCGGAAACACCACCCGCACCTTCGCGCGCGCCGTGTCCTGCTGCTGCACGATCCCGACCCGGAGACCGGGATTCAGCGCGGCAAATCGCTCACGGTATTCAATTATGTCGTTCATGCATTGATCCGCCGTGCTGCAATTGATGTTGAGTAGCCTGTTGCTCGCGCCAAATGATGCTGCGCCGTCTCGATTAAGTATGTTCCATCCAGCGCGCCCCATCCGCTGAGCTGTACATTGTTTCCCGCCACCAGCACCGTGGTTCCTGGTCCCTCAATCGATGCGTCCACGAACACCATGTTGTGCAAATGAAGCGCGGCTTCGGCCTTCACCAGCGCTTGCTGCGCGTTCTCACAGCGCGCGACGATCTTCAGCGTGTCTCCCGTCGGAGAAGGCGGCTCCGCGGACACCGACTGGGTAATCAGTTTCTTCGTGTCAGGATCGAAGTATGAGAATTCCGCACCATCGTAGGTTCGGCGCGCCCGGTTCCGAAATGCGAATCGAACCGCATCTGATCTCGTTATAGTCACCACTGCAGGTGCGGACTCGAGCACCGGTCGCGCGTAAAAGACCAATTGCCCTCCCCGCACTGTGAAATCGAAGTTGTGCTCTCGCGCCAGCCGTTTCAGAAATTCCAAATCCGTCTGGCGCCGTTGAGTGACGCGGGCAAACACGACATCGCTCTCGGACTCGGATGACGCCGCCACCATTACCAGCCCGTACTTAGCCGCGATGAAGGCCGCTATTTCCAGGATGCCCATGTTCTCGTACGCCGCGGTATTCGCCGTGCGCATCGCCGGTGTGATGTATGCGGCGAGGCAGCGGAGTCTCATCACGTCGGGCGGACCATCCAATTCCAGCTCGTCGATCTGAAAATCGCCGCAATCCAGCAGGGCCTCGCCGCTATAGCCAATTTGCAGACTGACTATGTCACCAAGAGCCGGATACCAGGATCCTTGCCATCGCTTCGTGGAATTCTCGAGCTCCACTTCCAGTTCGCCGGAAGCGCCATCGAGTTGATCGACATATCTGATCGCAAGAACCATTTGCGATACATCAGCGGTAATATCCACGCCAGAATAACTGAGTATCCACTGCGGCGAATGAACTGAATACGACGGCGTCGCAGCCATCATGCACTCGCCGTCTGAGACATTTTCCAGGGCGGCAAGTCGGCCGTGACCACCGCGCTCTTTTGCAGAATCGGCACGGCGATCGATATTCCGGCATCGAACACCGGCTCAATCGGTACACTCGGATTAGCCATTATGATCGGAGAATAGTCAGTCGGATCGCCATAGTATTGCCAGGCTAACAGGTCCCAGCGTTCACCGGCCGTCGTAGTGTGAAGTATGAACTGTCCAGACGCAGTCATCGCGCGGCGCTCCTCACGATGACTGCGGCGGGCACGTCGTCCGCTTCAAGATTGGGGCCGCTTGTGCCGGTCGCGGACGGGATACTGAGCAACGCCGACACGCCTGGCGTGGATCCGTCCGAAGCACTGCCGGCAATTCCGGTCGACGCCGTCGTTATTCCTAGCGGAGAAAATGTCGCAATGGGCAGCGCGCCGGAAGCAAGTTGCGGATCAGCTATCCATTCTTTGAGTGCGAGTGCCACCCTGATCGCTATCGGCGCACCGCCCGCCGACAGTTGCTGCGATTTCATTTTGATCGATTCGATCACAAAGAACCCGCGGAATCCTCCATTGCCAAATACCAGCGGCAGCGCGAGATGCTGCGCAGCTGTCGCGCGCAATAGCGCCAGCTGCACGGCGGGATTCGTGAACGACGAGTGCCACATCAGCTCGAACTTGAGCCGCTCGAGATCGTCGCCGACCCATTGCAGCCGCGGTTTGCTTTCAATCACTCGCTGCTCGGCGAAATCGTATGCCCCTGCCGATTCGTAGCCTTCCGGAGAGCCAACCACCTCGAACTGAATATCGCCCAATGCTGCGAACAAGTAATCGCTCCTCAGAACTGCGCGCGCTCGCGCCGCGCTGATTCTCGCTTCAATTGATTGAACAATTCCTCGCGATGCGCCCGCAGTGCGCCAATCGCATCACGCTCTACATTGCCACCCGCCGCCGGCGCGTTGATAACGACCGTCGGCGACGAATTGATGGTGATCCCAGTGCGCATGCTGCTGTTATTCGGACCGCGAGCGTTGCCCGATGGTTCCGCGAACTCGCGCTGCGAAAGATTTGCGGGCGGAATCACTGCGCGAATCGATGAAGCCATGCGTGCGCTCGCGAGGAAGCCTGTCCCAGCGAACGCCATTCGCTCCACTTCGAGACTTCCCCGCGATCGACTCGAACCCCGCCCTGCATCTGATCTCGGCAACGATTCCGTATTCGCGACAACCATCGTCTGGGCAACTTCGTTGGCGTGGTGCGTCTGCTCGGCGAAATCGCTCGAACTTTTCAATCCGGATTCCGTCCCGCGTCGGCCCGCAATGGAACTCGCCCAGGCTACGGTTCCCGATTCAACTGCGCGCTCAACCCGTGACAAAGCATCCCTCGCGAGAGACATTTCCCGAATTTCCCGAAACAAGCGGCCGCCGGCGTCGACCCTTACCGTCGTGCGATGCCACGCATTCGCATGACCGCCACTCGTTCCTCTTGACTCTCCATCGATCGCGCTATCCGAATCCTTCAGGCGCGCCATCGAAGTTGCCGCCTCGTTTCCCCCGATGCTGTGACTTACTCGCGCAGTCGTCTTCAGTGCCTCGGCGCCCGTGGTGAACGTCCGAATCAATTGCGCGGCGCTCGCAGTCTTTTTCCCACCGTTTCTTCCACTTCGACCTGCACCGTCGTCCACTCGGCTCTGAGAACCGTCGCTATGAGTTTCTTCGTTCGTGAGAGATCCTGTTGCCGAAGGATGATCGTAAGTCAGGAAGGAAGCATGCGCGGGAAGTTGCCAGCGATAACCTGCGGCCGTCACGATGCTCGCGGCAGCCCGCGCTACCCGCGCGCCTTCTCGTACGAAGCCGGCCAGCCGGTCAAGGTGGCTGAGCGCGCGCGCCGCCTTCGATCCGCTAATCTCCGTCGGCATGCCGATTGTCCTGGATTGCCTGGCCATCTAATGATTCGCTCTGATGCCGCGATTGCGGGGTTCAACTAAGCTCGCGCGAGGTTACGTTCGAATGGGCGGCGCTGCGAGGTCGCGGCCTCGACTCGCAACGGACGTCCTGCGAGTTCCTTGCCGTTCATCGCCCGGAGCGCGACCGCAGCGTCGTCTTCATTCGTCATCTGGACAAGTCCGAACCCGCGCGAGCGTCCGTCGAATCGGTCACGCACGATCTCGGCTCGTTCCACTGCGCCGATCTCGGCAAATGCCGCACGCAAATCGCCGTCGCCCAGCGAAAAACTCAGGTTCCCTACGAACAGTCTCACTCCCATCGTCTCACCGTCTCGCTTGATTAGTTACTTCGCGCATCGCGCCATAGTCAGTGCAATTACTACTCATGATTCGCTCCCTCCGCCGCGTTCGACGCGCGTCCGTTCATACTCCGTCATCGCGTCGAGCCAGTACGACAGCTCCGCAAAGTCCATCCCGCTCAGCTCCTGGACTGAGAATCCGGATTGAACGAGGCCTGCGAAGCTCGCTGCGGAGGGCGGTCGAAATTTTCGCCAATCACCTCGGCCTGCAGCGCCATCACGTCGGCAAGATCCATCTCGAGCACATCCTCGTACACGAGTTTGCGCCCGTCCACGCGCGTCAGTTCCGCGATTAGCGCAAATATCACCGCGCTTGCGTCGCCACCCGCCGCCGCCCGTTGCGCCCGCATCAAATCCCGTCCATGACCTTTGCGCACCTCGGCACGCGAGCCCGAGGGTAGGTCGATGAGCTGGGCGTCTTCGTCCTCCTTCGGTTCGGCGCCACCGATGCGGACTCCATTCACCGTAATTTCATCGGTCTTCATTAGTCATCGCCCCTGTCTTCCGGTTTCAATCCAATCCCCGGTCAGCCGCCGAGATTTGAGCGGAAAGTACTCAGTTGGTCGACGCCGCCAACCACGTAGATATTGGCGAATACGTCGTACAAGTAGATTTGGACTCCCGCCACGTATAACTCACAGTGATAGATACTTATCACCGACGTGGTTTCGACCATTTTATGCTGGCGGAAGGTGGGACTTCCGGCGTCCTTGAAGATTCCCGTCATCAGGTACACGACCGGGAGCTCGGCGCTTCGGCCCTGGCTGGTGTACTGTTCCAGATTTCCGCGTGCCTGGAAGGAATGGGTCAGGAACGGACTGGTTGACATCGTAAGCGTACCCGCGTCGAACGAGGTCCACTTGATTTTTGACTCGAGTTTATCCACGCCGGCCCACAGCTCAGCCGTTCCGGCCATCCCCAGGCCCTTGTAGTCAATCATCTTGTGCTTGGGATTGGCGATCTCGATCTCTTCGGCGCGGCCGAGCAGGCCGACGCCGTCGATGTATATATTTGCGTTAGTCAGTGAGTTGATCTGGATATTCATCCTGTTCCCCTGGGTTCCGCGCGAGTTACGACGTCGCTGCCGCCGCCGCAGTTATCGGACTCGTCTGTCCGAGTTGCTGCAGCAACGTCACGTCTATGAATGCCTCAAAGCTGATTCTTTCCGCGGGTGGCGGGGGCATTACGTCGATGTCAAAGACCAGCTGGCCGGCGGCGACCTGCGTGGCTGGATTTTCCGCCGGGTCGAAGCTCGCCGCGCCGGCTACCAGTGCGCCGCGCTGGATAAGCGACCTGATGAACGCGTTGGCGCTGGCGAGGATCGCGTCGATCAGCGCGTTCGAAATCGGCTGGTCGATAAACTGGAGCATCGCCAGCTCGAGCGATTCTTCGATTACGTCCATCGTGCGGCGTACCGAAATAAAATTGTCGGGCGCGCTTGATGCCGGGTAGGCCGCGCTCCGATTGCCCCACACCCGAAGTCCGGTGCCGAATGTGTTGAACACCGTGACGATTCCCGCCGCATTGAGATTGTTGGTGTCGGACGACGCGTCGAGAATAGATGCGTAGAGCGTAACGTCGGGCCCGAGCATTCCATCGACCGGGGTGTTGGATGGCGACCACCAGTAACCCTGCGCCAGGTCTTTGGCCGCGATCGCTCCGGCCACCCACTGTGAATACGGCCTGACCGAGTTCGCGTTGAATTGCGAGGTAAGCGGCGTCCCTGAAGCGCTGAGCGTGACGCCAGTCGGCACGATTCCCGTGTCGTAGAACGTTTCCTGCGGATAGCAGAGCACTGTTCGGTTGCTCGACGCTGCGAAGGGATTGCCCACGACGCCGCGATTGGCTATCGCGGCCGCCACCTCGGTCGAAGGCGGCGAATCGACCAGCGCCATCGCGCGAATCTTGGTCGCCATGGCGTCGATTGCAGTCGCAACCGCGGTGTCCTGTGAGTAACCCGGCGCAATCAAAATCTTGGGAAAGAATCCCATCGTCCCGTAGGTCGTCTGAAATGCCTGAATCCCCGTGTACACGCCGCCCGTGAATCCCCCAATCACGTCGGCGTCCTCGACCTTCGACGGATCCGCATAGTCGAATGCGATCAACACGCTGGCGCCGGCGGTAATATGTCCTCCCGATCCCGCGGGCACGATCGCAATCACGCCATTCACCGCGTCGAGCGTATAGTCAGTGCCCGCGACATACGTAGTACCGGCAGGATTACTAGTGACTACCACGTTCGACACACCCATGTGGCCGAGGTTGATAGCTCCCTGCGGGTTGAAGCTGGATGCAGTCGCGGCTATCGCCGTGAAATGTATGCTCGGATCGAAGACGTTGACGACGATCGCCTGTCCCGCTCCTTGCGCCTGGATCGCCGCGAGCGCATACGGAATCGAGTATCCGCGAACCACCGGTCCGAAGTTTGCGGCGTCGCGCGCTGACGAGACCAGCGCCGGCGCGTTGGGCGCCGGCGCAACCGACGGCGATTTCACCGCCCATGACGGCGCCGTCCCCACCAGTCCGATCACGGCAGACTTGACGACCGTGACCGGGACCGGCCCGTTAGGCACCTCGATTACCTCAACTCCGTGTAAGAAACTCGCTGGCATGTGTCACCTGTTACTCAGTTGAATCGAATTACTATTGGTTCCGGCCTAGTTAGTCGGCTCGCTCTGGCCCGTTGTCGCAATAACCTCTTCGGCGTATGCGTATGCGATCTGCACCGTCTCGCCGGCGGAAATTGCGCCGCCCGGGATCGCGGTGACGATTCCGCCGGCGCGATCGACCGAGAAATCCGCGCCCTGGATCAGCACTGCGCCGCCGGGACCCGTGATGCTCACGGCAAACACGTTGCCCTGGGGAAGCTGAACCTGCAGGTTCGAATTGAACGTGTACGCCGCCGCGCCGACCGTGATGGAAGTCTGTCCGCCTTCTTCCAGCGCGATGCCCTTGATGAAGAGCGGGAACCCGTCCGGCAGCGAGGCTGCGACCGCCATGGTGCTGAGAGCGAACGTCGATGCATACGTCCACACGCCGCCTTGCTTGTCGCGCTTTACGAATTTTTCACTCACCGGGTACATCTGGCGGCAGCCCGGAATCCGATATCCGGTCAGCGCGGTGCGAATGCCCTCGATGATCGCGTACGCGCCGGGACTCGGTCCCGACGGGTCGCTACCGACCGCCCATCCGAGGTCGCGCATCATTATTGAGATCTCGAACTCGAGTTTGCGTTCCTGGATTATCGCCGCGGTGTCGAGCATCTCGCCGTAGTGCGCGCCCTTGTACATCACCAACGCCGCACCCACGCGATGGGTCAGGCGCCAGGTCTCGGGCCGATCCGGATAGTGCGCGATTTCGATCGAGTTGATTTGCGAACGCAGCTGATTGACGATCGCTTCTTCGATCGTCGCGATATCGATCGCCGTCGGCGGGGTGAAGACCACGCCGTTGCGCGGCGCGTCGAGCATGACGCCCATCTCAGTAGCCCTTCAATTTGCCGCGGTTGAAAACGCGATCCGTCGCCCGCACGGTTTCCACCGCCCCCGCCGCCACGGGAGGTTCCTGGTTGTCGGCGGACAGACCGAGCGTGAGCTCGCCGTCCGCGACTTTCGTGAGCATCGCGACCGCGTCTTCATAACGCTTGCGCGCGTCTTCAAGGTCGTGCAGCGGCCGCAGCGATTGCAGCCGGTACATCGCGATATCAGTGGCGAGACGGTTGAGCACCGCCGGGGGATCGGTCAGCGGCAGGGTGAAGCGCCCTTCGATATATCCGTCGATTTCCGCGGACGCGTCGGCCAGAGCCTGGGTGATCGGTGCGTCATTCACCGTGGTCGCGGCCGGGTCCTCATTAGTCAGTTGAACAAGGTCTCGATTAGGGTATCGGTTGATCACATCTTGCGCGGTCGCGTAACTCACTGTCGTAACCTCATCGCATCGGAACTGACTATTGCCCCGACAGGCCTCTCCGCGGGCGTCCGGCGACGGGCCTGCGCCGGCGGAGAGTGGGCACGCGCTCCGGCGCCGCGGGCGGGAGGGGGACCCGCGGTACGCCGGTTCAGGGAGACTGGTTTCATCTCAGGGTCCTTACGCCAGGAACTCACTGACTATAAGGTCGGCGCTGTTGCGCCAGATGTTCGAGGTCGCGACGCTCGCGCTCGCGCCGGCGCCGGCCATGAACTCGGAGTTCAGCAGCTGACGCGCGACCTCTTAGCGCGTCGGCGGCACCAGCAGATACACGCCGCTGCGGCTCGACAGCGCGCCAAACGGCTGTCCCGCATCGGTTTTGAACGCCCTCATCGCGGCGCGCGCCGCTCCGTAGTTGGTCGGATTGCTCAAGTCCGTGTTGCTGGCGTACGCCAACTGCCAAAGCCCGACGCCGGTGTTGGCCCGCCCGTCCACGCCGTAACGAAACTCGCGGCGGTTGAACACCGCCTCGTCGGTGACAGTATTCATTCGCGTCACTGCGTATTCGCGCCGCAGCTGAAAGATGAATGGGCGAATCACCCGCGACGCATCGATCAGGAACCAGTACGCACCCGATCCGCTGGAGTTGATATTCGCCGCCGCGGCTGCGCTCTGCCCCATCAGGCCGACCGGATGACTCGCCGAGAAAAACGGCACCCCGTCGAAGCCGACGACATCGCCTGGATTCGCCACCGCGTCTTTGATCATCGCGAACAGCAGCATGTCCGGATGGACCTTGGTGTCCCATCCGAGTTGCTCGATGATCGGCTCGTACGCGCCGTAGGTATCGTCCTCGATATCGTTGCGATCGATGGCGACAGTATCCTCGAAGTTCCGATTGACTATTGTGTATTCGTGCGTTTCGAGCGCCTGAATTACTCTGGCGCCCAACCACTCGCGGAACTTGGTAGTGCGGCCGAGCCACGGATAGGTAGTCTGGCGCGACGCCGAACGCACCACGCTGGTGATCTGTTCGTAGTATGACGGCGGCTTCTCGAACCCGCGCTGGAAGACGACGTCGAAGCCGGTGAACAATGCGGTCAGATTCGCAGCACTGATTTCCATCTAATTCTTCCTCGTCTTCGTTTTTCGGGTGAAGGCAGTCATCACGCGGCTCCAGTCGCCTGATGCCAGAAATCCACCCACACCTGGCCGCTCGGATCGATCGCAACCACGGTTCCGGCCGCCGCGTATTGCTGCACGGTCGCGCCGCTTGCGCGATCGGCCGCCGTGACGTTGTTGTCGTCGAGCGCAAAGCAGATTAGTCCGACCTGCGCCGCGCCCACCGATCCATCGGTCGCGTAAAGGAAGACTCCCTTGCGCGCCGTGATCGCGATGGCGCCGGCGGCGCCCGGATTGTTAATCGCGTTTTGCCCGGGAATTCCGTTGCTCACGTATTCGGCGCGCCCAACGATCTTGAGCGGGTTCGCGACGGTGGTGGTCGCGGACGCCGGCACCGCATTGCCCGCCGCGTTCAGCGCGACGATCCCGCCGAGGTAGATGTTGGTATTCGCTTCGACCGGGTAAACGCGCATCCTGCCGCCATCGGCCATCTCGGGCGTGTTTCGCGCATTGGTTAGAGCCGCCATCTTTTCACCCTTGTTGATGCGCGCCGGCGCGGCCGCTATCGGAGCCGCGCGAGGCGCGAGTTAGTCTTGGTTGCTGCGAAAGC
>VFSW01007349.1_pt1 | contig 15990 bp, 10 predicted proteins | sample 5358111 | NCBI WGS metagenome assembly VFSW01 (sample SAMN11554181, study PRJNA540505) | mine drainage metagenome | isolation source: sediment from site ElyBrook_90M | place: USA: Ely Copper Mine, Vershire, VT | collected 2017 | reverse complement strand
CGACGTTCGACTACCACCACTCCATCGAGCGGCCGAAGGGCACCTTGGCCGTGGTTTCAGGCCGGGGCGTGCGGAGCAGAAGCACCGGGCACTGCGCCAGCTTGACGATCTTTTCTGCAATCGACCCGAAGACCATGGGATACCAGCCGGAGAGGCCATGCGTGGAGATGACGATCATGTCGGCGCCGTTGTGCTCGGCAGCGTCGAGGATGGCTCCGGCGACATCGTTGCCCACTTCAATGCCGGAAGACATCTTGATGCTCTTTGCGGCGAGAGACCGGTGAGAGACGGCGAAGCGCTCTTCCGCGGCTTTGCGCGCCTGCTCAACGACTGAGGCTTCTGTGATGGAATCGGGAATCGAGACGTTTGGGAATGCAGGAATGACGTGGAAGAGGACGATTTCTGCATGAAACTTTTCAGCCAGTTCGGTTGCCGCATCCAGTGCCGCGTGCGAGGAAGAGCTGAAGTCAACAGGGACCAGAATCTTTGTTGGAACGGCGCTGGCGGATTTTTCGTGAGACATTGCATTCTCCTTAGCGGGCTGCTTTAGCCGACTGTGAATTTTCGCTCCCCATCATACCAAGCCGCAGCACGGGCTGATACGTGACCGGGCGCACAGTCAGGGCAAGCGCAAGCCGGACACTTCAGTTGGTGGAATGCGACGCGATCGAAACCGGAGGTTGCGGCGATCAGTCTTCCGGCTTTGACGCGCCCGATACGCCTTACCGGATGGAACCGGGCCAGGCTGAGCGCCATGTGCTTGAGCATGGCAAAGTAAAGGGGCGCATGGCACGCGGGAGCATATCCCAGGTGCCCATAGAGCACGCCGCAGAGCTCTGCATTTCTGAAGCTGGGAAGTTGCTGAAGCTGTGTACCCGTGGTCCAGAGGGTCCCGCAAATCAGCTAACCGTGAACAGCCCAGCTCTGACGAAAAGTCCATGCGAGCCATTTCTTGAAGATCCATCCGAATCGCTCTTATGGAGACAGGTCAATAGTGGCTAAGTGTCCGCTACCCTGTTCTGTCGTAGAATGTCGGGCGTCCGATAGCGCACCAGGAGCAGCGTGATGTCGTCTGTTTGGCTGGCACCGCGCGTGAATTTCTGTACGGCCTCAAGTATGGCCTGTTGCAACTTGTCCAAGGGCATAGCCTGACAGCATGCAATTGCGTTCTTGAGGCCCTCTACTTCAAAGAGATTGCGGTCTGGGTCCTGAGCTTCTATTACGCCGTCACTGAAGAGAATCAGCGTATCTTCAGGCTCGAGTTCCATCCAGCCGACCGTGTACTCCGCCTGGGGAAGCAAGCCTACGGGAAGCGAGCCCTCAGAGTAGAGTTCACTCACATGTCCGCTTCGCACAAGCAAAGGCGAAGGATGTCCTGCTTTGATGTATTCGAAGTGACCATTGCGGTCGAGCAGACCAACAAACAGGGTCGCATGGCGGCCTACTTCTCGATGCCGACAAAGCAAACGGTTGAGCTGATGGAAGACAATCACGGGATCGGCGCCCATGGCGATCCCCGAGAGCGCGCCCTGCAGCATGGTGGTGAGGAGGGCCGCGCCGAGTCCTTTGCCTGCGACGTCCGCAATGAGAAATACCACCCGGTCCTCGCCAACAGGGAAGACGTCGAAGTAGTCGCCGCCCACCTCATGGCACGGACAGTGAATGCCCGTCACGGCCAGATGGGGGAAGTCTCTCAATCCCTGAGGCAGAAGGGCCTGCTGAATCTCTCGCGCGATGGTAAGCTCCTGTTCCAGTCGCTGACGTTCGCGTTCACGCGCCACCAGCCGGGCATTATCCAGGATGCTGGCTGCTTCGACGGCCAGCGCGTCGAGGATCTGGCGGTCAAGAGCAGTAAACGCGGCAATGCGCTGTGAATCCAAATACAGCACGCCGAGAAGTTGACGTCGATCGGGCGGGGTGGACAGCTCCGAATCGACATGAGACCGGGCATGAAGAGGAATTGCAACGACTGCTCGAAGATTCTGTACCGCGATGCTTTCCGCATCCTTCAAATTAAAGTCGGCGAGGCTCACGTCTTCGGTAATCACGCCGGCCTGACGGGTGATGGCCTGGTTGACTGCCGTGTGGCTGGGGCTGATTGATTGCGGTGGCAAGCTTTCTCCGCCGAAGGTTCGCGCCAGGCGAACACGAATCTTGCCTTCGGCATCCGGTTCCAGAAGCAAGCCGCGGTCGGCATGCGTGACGGCGATCGCGTGATCGAGCATGGTGCTTAGAACAGATTCCAGAGGAAGCTGCGAGTGCAGGAGCGAGGTGGCCTGGAGGAGAAGATTCAGCCGACTCAAGCCAGTGTTCGATATCGACACTGTAGCGTCTGAGATCTCGCCAAGCTGCGTCAGCAGGTGGGCCACGGAGTCACGCGATTGCCGAGAAGGCGAGGACGGGCAGTGGAAGACAATCCGGTAGGTGCCATCGACGCCGAAGGTGATGGCGTCGCCATCCTCCAGAAGCTTCTGCTCCACCTTGACGCCGTTGACGAAGAGGCCATGACGGTTGCCACTGTCTTCGAGCCGATAGCCATCTTCGCCTGTCAAAATCATGGCGCAACGGCGCGAGATGCGGGCGTCCGGAAGGTGCAGGTGATTTTCGCTTTCTCCGTCGCGGCCGATCAGAAAGGGGGAGCGGGTCAGAGGCAGTCGCTGTCGGGTCTGATCCGGCGCGATCACCTCGAGAGCCGCTTCCGTATGTGGGTTGTGACTGTCCATTACAACCAGTGGGCTCATCATAGCATTCCGCGAACTTGAGGCGGCAGGCAGCCATTCGCCGGCGTGTTCGATTGATCTGTTGTGATTGAAGAAGCCTCTGTGTAGCGACTGAAGGGATGAATCAATTGGGCCCTACGGTCATTCCGTTGCGGTCAGTTCACCCTACTACCTTTTGTCTCGCAGTTCGACTGCATTCAGCCAGTCTTTCCGTTGGAGTGCTCATGCAGAAGGGATAAATCATTGGTGAGTGTCACCGTGTCAAACCCTGTCGGGCATTTGGAGTTCTCTGCCACCCAGTCTGGACTCAGGACGGCATACATTTCTTCTGCGTAAAGCTGGAAAAATGCCCAACTCATTGTCTTCAGCCGGCCCCAGCTCACGGCAAAGATCGACTGTTGATCGTATCCCACCACTGCCACGCAATGTCCTTGTTTTGGATCTGGAGCAATGGCGTCTGTGGCTGCCGACGCGGGAATCTCCCACGGAATGTCAGGCCAGTGCTTCGGGTCACCTGCACAGGCGAATCCGGGAAGGTTTAGGCCGATGTAGCAGCTGCCGAAGAGATGTACGATGCAGCGCAGATCCGCAGGGTCTGCCTTCTCCCCACTCACGAACGAGTGGATCTTGTGACCGCCGATACCATGGCTGCGCCAGTACCGCAGCGCATCCAGCATCGAAACGCACTCCATCAGACGGTCGCCGGTCAAATGCGCCTGCGCACGAATAATGTCATCATCGGTCAGGAAGATGCCCTGCTGGTTGGCAGCGGTCCAGTGATGAATCATGTGGCCGGCAGCTGCAGAGGTGCAGCAATTGAATCTGTCATTCGCCAGCATGGGCCATACAGGCGTCGATTCCACCATCTCCCGTGCCGGTGGGACGGGTAGCGTGACCACGTCTACATAACTTCTGAGTTGAAGCGTACGTGGATCTGATTTTGACCGGGTTCTACCGAGTAACATGGCTGCTCCTGTGAGTCGACGGGTGCTTGAGGTTCATCCGTTGAAGCAGACGATGATATCGCGGGTCGTCTTGCAACTGCCTTAAACCGGGTAACACGGTGATGTAAGAAAGCAGAATATCTCTTCGCTCCGCCGCCTTATCAAGCCAGGTGAATGCGAGATCCTTCTCTCCCAACGATGCAGCTGCTACAGCAATGGCCACGGGAAGCACCGTGCCACTTCTCTCATAGTCGAGGAGCTGATCAAGAACGAGCCGAGCCTTCTCTGGGGCTCCGTTTTGCACGTGCGCATCAGCAAGCCAACCCATCAGGACCGGCATGCGGCTTTTTGATATCCCTTCTTCAAACGTGCGCACCGCCTGAGACAGACGACCGCTATGTACCTGCGCTGTGCCCAGCGCATAATAGAGCTCGAAATAATGCGGTGAAACCTCCAGGGCACTTTGCGCCAGCAGAATACTGGAATCGTGATCGCCCATATAGGCGCGGAGAATCGCTTCCTCCGCGAGAAGCGGGGTGGAAAGCGGATCGTAGCCCAGTCCGATTCGGACCTGATCCAGCGCTTCCTTCATTTGGCCATGAATGAGGAGATGTGTAACGAAAATGTAGTATGAATCTCCGCGTTGGGGGCGCAGCGCAATTGCTGTTTCCAAGTGGTGGCGAGCGTCCTCCCAGTTCCAGTCATAAAACTGCAGCACCGACGCCATCGCAATGTGTCCCTCCGGCAGTTCGGGGTCGAGCCGAACAGCTTTCAGCGCGGACGAGCGCGCCATGCTCCACGCTTCATGCGGCGCCATCAGGCCCAGACTGGCCTGCAGACAGTAATAATCTGCTAAACCGGCATGAGCTGGAGCAGAGTTCTCATCGAGTTGCAGGGCCTGTTCGAAATAGCGGCCTGCCTGCTGAATATCTTCGATTGTCTTTCGATTCCAGTGGTAGCGCCCCTTCAGATATGGTTCGTAGGCTTCGGAACGCATCGGCGTCGCCGGCTCCGGACCAGATAGTCTGATGTGTTGTGCAACGGTCTCGCCCAGCGCCGAAGCCACCGAGGACGCGATCTCATCCTGCAGTGCGAAAACGTCTGCAAGTTCCCGGTCAAACCGCGGAGAAGACCAGAGATGAAAGCCCGTGCGTGCGTCAGTGAGCTGAGTGTGGACACGCACGCGCGATCCGGCACGGCGCACACTCCCTTCCAGAATGACCTGTGCGTGCAGCGCTTCTCCTACATCGCGAATATCTTTTGTCGTTCCCCGAAACGCGAATGCTGAGGTGCGCGAGACGACCCTCAGCCCGACGACTGTCTCCAGCGCGGCGATCAGCTCTTCCGTCAGTCCGTCGCTGAAGTAGTCGCTGTCCGGCTCCAAACTCAGATTGCGCAAGGGCAACACGGCGATGGACACCCCTGCATCCACCGTATTGCTCCAGCCGTTTTCGAGATCTGGAGTGCTCTGGATGGTGGAGATCCAGTCCGTTCCAACTGGATGGATTCGAGCCTGGGAAGGAGAGCTGCCAGCGGGCGCGTCCAAGTGCCTTATCGTTGCCACTGCAGAAGCCGGAATTGTCTCCTCGTTGAGAAGCTGCAGAAGGTCGGCAGCCGAGCTATGACGCGCTTGCGGCTGAACCCGCAGGCACCGCTCTACGGCGTTCAGCAGACCTGACGGCAGATGCGGATGAGTCTCGTGCAGGGGTGTGTACTCTCCCTTTGAGATCGCAGCGCAAATTGCAGCAGGTGTGGCGTGCCTGAATGGTGGATGTCCCACGACCATCTCGTACAGAACCGCTCCCAGAGCCCATATATCGGCGCGATGGTCGACAGAGTTTCCGGTCAACTGTTCTGGAGGCATGTACGCCAATGTGCCGATCACCTGACGCGAGAGAGTCAACTGGGTCTCGTCATGAATGCGTGAGAGCCCAAAGTCCAGAATCTTGACGCCGCCGCCCTGAACCAGAAAGACATTGCCGGGCTTTATGTCTCTGTGCACCACACCGGACATGTGCGCAGCATGCAGGCCGGAGGCCACCTGGCGTCCAATCTCCAATGTGCTTCGCGGCTCGATTGCTCCGCTCCTGGCCAGCCGCTCCGCGAGCGTCTCGCCGCGGTAGCATGCCATCACCAGCAGCAGCAAGCCTTCCGGAGTTTCTTCGGCTGTATAGATGGTGCAGAGATTCGGATGATCCAGTGACGATGCTGCGCGTGCCTCTCTCAGGAATCGCGCGCGCATCTCCGGATTCTCCGAAATCTGACTCTGCAAGAGCTTGATGGCCACAGTACGTCCCAGCCGCAGATCCTCGGCTTCGAAGACGATGCCCATTCCGCCCGCGCCGAGCTTCCGCACGATTCGGTAATGGAGGAGCTCGTCTCCGGGACTGATCGCAGGAATCATAGGATGACCGGTTATAGCACCACGACCGCAGCGGGCTCTGTCTTGCTGGCCGTGAAGAATGTTTCGCGCAACGCTGGGTTCCAGATGCGCTCAAAATGCTCGACAATGTCGGCGAACACCCTCTCAAGATGACCGATGGTCGTGATAGCGCTCACCATGATCAGCTCCTCCTCCTGCCGGGCGAGAGACAGGCTGCCCAACAGAGTATCGAATTCCGCTACATGGCCGAGATCGAGCTCCGCATGTTTCTGGTGGCAAGACATCGATGTGAGAGGGATGCCCGTGCGTTCGCGCACTTCCTTCAGAAACGCTGCCTCAGCGGGTTGTTCCAGAACTGCGAGATAGCCAAGGACGGCTACAGGATGAGCATGCTCGATCCAGTAGTACTGGGTGCCCACGAGTGCTGCGACGCTGGGGTATGGCAGGCGTTGCAAAGCGCGGTCGCGGCTGATACCCATCGATTCCAGGTCCGCAAGAAGCCACTCTTCATGGCCCTCCTCTTCCTTTGCGTGCTCAGCGTAATAGTCCCGCAGCGGTTTGCAAAGACGATCGTCACCAAGCTCGCCGGACCGGACTGCGGCCAGGCGCATAACCGGAACTGAGGCTCGCATAACGCCCAGCAAGGCGAAAAGAAGCTCCGGATAGAGCTCGCCCAGCCGTGGGTGATACCAGACTTCGTGAATCAGATCGGTCAGGCGGCCTCGCGTCAAAGACAGCGTTGCGCGCAGCCGATGACCCCGTCCGCCTGCCTCTAATTGAATTGGCTTACTCACTACCCCATGGATCTCCACAGCAGGTCCTTATATTGCCATGGTTCCCATTCGATGAGAGTCGCCGACTTTGACTTTGCGCTTAAAGAAGTCGTCTCCCAATTTTGTGCGCACTGAAATAAGGGCGTCCACTTCAGTTGCGGAGAGTTGATTGATGCTTGTGATCTCCTCGGCAGTCAGGGAATGATGTACCTCAATGAGACCTGCCGATTGCAGGCGCTCGAAGTTAGTCATGACTAGGCCTTTCGTTTTGTTGCGGTTGTCCGTTTGCTGAAGGCGTGGGGGGAACTCAACGTGCCCATCACTTTAACATGTCACCGGTCGAGGCGCAATCCGACAGGCAAGGATGAGCCGGAAAGCCTGAAGGCAATCGCAAGCAGGCTCGGAATCTGAACTTCAGTAAGCAGGGCCGGGGTCAGCGCACCCATCTTGCGCAGGACGGATTCAGCCGGTGTGCACGAGAGAAAGTGTGGCGCGAGCGCCTGGCCGGAATTGCCGGCCAGGGTCTGGGAACCTGGCAGTGCGGTGAAACGTGGAACATGCAGGCGGAGCAAGGCCTCAGTTTCTGCCCGCACCAGGGCTGGCGGAAAAGATGGATGGCTTATCTCCCGTAGCGCACGCCGCAGTGCAGCCCCGCGACGCTGCGTGCGTTCGAGCAGCGTCGGCTGGAGTGACCGACTCAAAACAAGGCAGTAGGTAAGGGTATCACGCAAAATGATGCGCGGAACGTGCAGCCGTTCCAGAGTCCAGAGCCATGCAGAACCGGACGCCAAGATGTTTTCCCTGCAGCGCATCAGGGCGGTTGCCGCTTCGCGATACCCGCTCACCAGCAGCGGCAGCACCTCCAGTGGCGAGGTCGAATACGGCGCATTGCCCTGTTCCACAAGAGCTGCAGGCGCCATCTCCAAGCGGTGCGTTCCATCGGGGCAACTGGACCAGCGCGGAACCATAATTTGTGCGACGGCGACAGCTTTGCCAAACAGCCCGGAAGTGTCAGGCAGCCCCGCTGAGGTTAGCCAGGGCAGAAGCCCGGTACTCAGCAAATCGTTGATCGTGGTTGCCAGAGGCGTCTCTGCCGTATGCTTCGCCGGAGTTGCGGAAGCGGCTTGTGGAGTTCCCAGCGTTTCGGTATCGAACAGTGCCGGGCCGGAGCAAGTGGCCATCACATTTGCCATGTGAAGGTCCGTCATCCTTAAATGCTCGGCGAGGCACAGCGTCGCGCCGGCGACCTGCCAGTATCGGCTCGCTTCGGCGGAGTTCTTGTCCCAGTCCTGGATCCCTCCATGCGGCAGCGACGCGACCCACCCGTATTTGCCATCTGCGCCAAGGAGAGTTCGTGCTGAAGGAAGCTGCAGCGAAGAATGACCGTTGACCTCGTGAATCAGACGCTCCCAAAGCCATTCTCCAGTCACTGGGCGAGGCTTGTAGTACAAGCAGAGACCATCCCGAAAGATGAGGCGGACTACGGATTGCGCACCCTCATGCAAATCTGCGTTCGCGGGAGAAATCGAGGCAAGATCAGGCAGACTCTGGTATCCAATCCAGGATGCAAGGCGTGGCACATCGCTGTAAAGCCTGCGATAGAAGACGGCAACTGAATCCACCCACTCGGCGACCTCGTTCTTCAGCAGTGCAGAGAGCACCGGGAATCGATGCCAGATCTGATGCTCGGTTATTTCCGGGAAGCGAGCGACGACCTGCGTCAGGATGCCGATGAGCCGTCGTCTCAGCGCGTCGATCCATGCGCCGAGATCAAAGTGCTCCCCATTCTTACCAAGACTTTCGGCGGAGATTCGGTGACAGAGCGCGCGCGAAGCGGATTCCAACCAGGGATCCAGCGAGAGACTCGGGATCCAATGAGGTTCATTCGCTTCGGCAGATGGCATCGGCTGGAAATCTGGGTCCGGCCTCAGCGTTCCCTCGTAACCCAATACCAGCGGCTCTCGCCGCGGGACTACGTCGGGGGAAGGACGGCTCTTCTTCCTGGAATATTGCATCTAAAACAGTATGGCGGAAAGCTGCCTGCAGACTGCAATGTGCAAGGCTTTCCGCGGAAAGAATTGGATTTCTGCCGCGGGAGTGGTGGCGGGGTTTTGTGCGGAGAGCCAATCGAATAGCAAGTTCGCAAGCCGCGGCGTATAACCGAGAAGCCCTGATCCTTCGCCGCGTACCAATCAGGCTCGACACGCATTATCTGATTGCCCCTTCGATAGATTCCTGAATCTTTCAGGATTGATCGGGCAACTTGATTCGCTGCTTCCTGGTTCAGAAACCCTTCAAGCACTCCGCTGGAGAAGCAACAGGATTCTTAAAGTTTGCGATGAACAAGGGCAGAGTCAGGCAGATCAGACGCGCTTCTGTCCATCCTCGTCGAGCTACTTTGGACCATTTGAGAGCGCCGCAAAGGGTGCGCTACTTTCCGATGTGCAATGTGGTTTAGGTATACCCTTCTGCTCCTACTTCAAATCAATATCCGCTCGACCTCATCGAGCGACATCTCGTCGCGCCACCGGCGTAGAGCTGCGTGGTGCGGGTGCTGGTGTGGTTGGCCATGGCTGCGACCTTCTGAGCGTGCCGCCGTTCTTGAGATACGCCGTGATGCCTGTGGCGCGGAAGGTGTGGTTGCCGATCAGGGCCTTGTTGCCGGCCGTCGCGGCGGCGGATCATTGCGTGCGCATTGGCCTGGGGCAGGGGAGTGTGGGTGAGTTGGCCGGTGCTGCGGCCAATGGTGCAGAAGCGCGGGTCCTTCGGATTGCCGGCGAGACCGGCGCCGGCGATGTAGGCCTCGAGGATCTCGTCGAGCGAGTGATGGCAGGGCATGGCGAGATGCTTTCCGCCCTTTTCGTGCAGGCGCACCCAGAGGAGGCGGTTTTGGGTATATACGTCCTCGGCCCGCATTGCCAGGGCTGCGCCGACGCGGGCGAACGAATATACCATCAGGCCGATGAGAGCCTTATCGCGCAGTCCCGCAGGCGTCGACGCGTCGATCGAATCGAGCAGGCGCCGCGCCTCGGCTGGCTCGAGCACCGGCGCCTTGCCCGTGCGTACTACATGGCGCGGCCCGCGCACCGAGGCCGCGGGATGGACGTTGACGATGTGACCGGTCACGAGCCAATCGAAGAGGTGGCGGATGGCGGCTAGACGCTGCTTTACGCTGGGCGCCGATACTTCGCGCCCCTGCAGTTCGATCCAGGCCGTCACATGCATCGGCTGCACCTGGGGCCGGGAAGCGACGCGCCGGCTTTCGCACTAGGCGAGAAACTCCGCCGCCGCCCGGGCGTAGGCCCGCCGCGTGTGCGGATTGCGGATCCGCGCTGCGAAGAATTCCAGAAACCGCAGCCGTGCCCGATCGCCGGTGTCTGGGGCGAATCCTTTTATGAGCGACCTCTGTGTGCGGAGCATACCACTCCGCCCAACCGAAAAGGTCCATACAATTGCGTCACTGGCCCATGAGGCGAAGCCGCGTCGAGAATTAACCGGCTCTGGACCTGGGTCCGGTTATAGGGCGGGTTGCCTATAAATTATGGTCGGATGTTCGAGAAGGAGCTCTTCTGATGAGTTACTCCTTAGCCTATCCGCAACATCATCCACCGATAGTGGCTTGCTGAAGTAGTAGCCTTGAATTTCATCGCAGTGATGTGCGCGTAAGAATGCTATTTGTGCCTCGGTTTCGACGCCTTCAGCGATAACCTTCAGGTTGAGGCTCTTCGCCATGCCTATGATTGCGGATGTAATCGCCGCATCGTTGGGATTTGTAGCTACATCTCGGATAAACGAACGGTCGATCTTGAGTTTGCTGACCGGGAATTGTGTCAAGTAACTTAGGCTTGAATAGCCGGTTCCGAAGTCGTCAATGGCTAGCTTTAACCCCATCTCGCTTAGCTCCTGGAGCACGGAGAATACGACGTCCGCATTTGTGAGCAAGAGGCTCTCCGTCAGTTCCAATGCGAGGTACTGAGGAGCGAGTCCGGTTTCGGTCAGCACACCTTGAATGAGTTCGCGGAAGCCGTCCTGGCGAAACTGGATCGCTGAAACATTCACCGCAACCTCCACATGTGGAAGTCCTTCGTTTTGCCACTTCTCCGCCTGGGAGCAGGCAGTCCGGAGGACCCATTCTCCGATTGGCAGAATCAGCCCGCTGCTTTCAGCAATGCGTATGAATTTGTCTGGCGGCACGAGGCCCAACTCCGGGTGTTGCCAGCGAAGAAGCGCTTCGAGGCCCACAATCCTGCCGGTCGTTATCTCCAACTGTGGTTGATATACGAGGAAAAACTCTTTCCGACCGAGCGCCAAGCGCAAATCATGCTCCAGAGTCAACCGTTCCACCATTTGGGCATTCAAAACATCGGTAAAGAAGTGAACGTTATTCGGTCCTCTCTGCTTCGCGCAATACATCGCTGCGTCCGCGTTCTTTACCAGGGTTTCAGCGTCCAAGCCGTGGTCTGGAAAAACACTGACGCCGACGCTGCAAGTGACATTCAGGGAGCTCCCATGAATGGAGAACTCCGAGGCCATCTGATCCACGACTCGCTGAGCCGCAACGGCGGCGTCTGACGCCATCGGAACGCCGGTTAACAACAGGACGAACTCGTCGCCGCCAACTCGTGCCACCGTGTCCTGGTCGCGCGCCCATGCCTTCAGCCTCGCCGCAACTTCCTGCAATAGGGCATCCCCTGCAGAGTGTCCTAGGGTGTCGTTGATAATTTTGAAGCGATCAAGATCGAGGAACAGAACTGCGAGTTTTTCTTTTCGCCTGCGAGCGCCAGCAATCGCCTTGGTGATTCGATCCTGGAGGAGGATCCGGTTGGGCAGTTCTGTCAGTGCATCAAAGTATGCCAGGAACTGCACCCGCTCCTCGGCAACTTTGCGCTCCGTGATGTCTCGTACGGTCGCCAACAACATCTGTCGTCCACTCAGCGTTAATGCTGACAGACATACCTCAGCCGGAAAAACCTCGCCGTTTTTGCGTTGGTGCAACCACTCGAATTGTTCCTTGCCATTCAGAAGCGCCGAGGCAATCTTCCGCTCGGCCGCCGTTCGGGAGGGCGCGCCGTCGGGTTGGTTCGGAGGTGATATCGCTGCTGGATGAGTGAACTCGGCCTTGGTTGAGTATCCGAACAACTGCAGCGCCGCCGAATTGCAATCGATGAAGCGATTTTCGTCTATAAGCCAGTATGCATCTGCAGAATCCTGGAATAGCGCGCGGTATTTATTCTCGCTCTCCTGCAACATCTCTTTCGACCGCTTTTGTTCCGTGATGTCGTAGGCTGCGACCAACACTGCATTGGTGCCGTGGAAGTCCAGACCATTACAGACAAGCTCAACGTCGATGACGTCTCCGTTCTTCTTACGATGCTTCCAAATCGTGGGTTCCTGAAGTCCCTGAATGCATACCCCAACGTCCCTTAAAGGAACGGGTATGTCCCCCGGGGGGCGTATATCTGCGATGGTCATGTCCAGGAAATCCGCCTCGCTAAAGCCGTATTGCCGGATCGCAGCTGTATTCACTGACAGAAAGCGAAGAGTCGTGCGATGGAAAACCCACATCGGGATCGGATTGCTGTCGAATAGAAGCCGATACTGTTCTTCCGATCGACGCAATGCTTCTTCTGCCCGCTTGCGATCGGTGATATCTTGCTTAATGGCCACGAAATGGGTGACCTCGCCCGAGTCGGCTGAAACCGGGGCAATCGCCATCTCTTCGTGATACTGCGTCCCATCTTTGCGGCGATTTACGATCTCCCCGTGCCACGTTGCACCTGATACGATCATGGTCCACATTTGGGCATAGAACGCTTTGTCGTGCTTTCCTGACTTCAGCAAGCTGGGAGTCTTTCCCAGAACTTCCTCCGATCGATAGCCGGACGAAACAGTAAACGCGGGATTGCTCCAGACGATCTTTCCGGTGAGGTCAGTAATCAGAATTGAATTTGACGCAGCGTTCAATGCTTCCGCCTGCAACTTCAACCGCGCATTCGCCGCGAACAACTCAGCGGTTCGAGACGCGACCTGCTGCTCCAACTGTTCACGGTGCTGGCGAAGTTGGTCGTTCTGTTCTTCGATCTGTTCGAGCATCGTGTTGAATGCGGTGACGAGCGTTCCGAATTCGTCTCGGCTCGTGAGGTTCGCGCGGACAGAGTAGTCCGACGCATTGGAAATGTCCTTGACGGTTTGCACCAGTTCAGCCAAAGGACGGGAGATCGGCCGCTGCAAGCCGGGGGTGAGAAAAAATGCTAGAAGCAATGTAATCAGCGCGGTCGCAAGCGTAGCAACGAGGTGTTCCCGCAACCGCACGTGTAACGGTTGCAAGTCCGACTCGATGTAGATGGTGCCGATGCTCTCTCCAGAAAACACAATCCTGCGGAAGAGGACCAGACGGTCCGACTCGAATGACATCGTCTGGCCTTTTGCAGATGGAGGAACAAAGCCGGGATCCATTCCCCGGCGCACGTAGGTGGCAAACGGTTTCCCATCCGCGCTGTAAATGCAGGCTGCTGTGACATTTGGCTTTGCCTGCAAGGCCTGCAGCACACTGTGTGCCGCATCAGCATCCTGGAAGGTCAGCGCCGCCGAGGTATTCTGCGCTAGGACATCGGCAAGGGTGGACAGATCTTGCGCCATCGATTGCTTAAGCCCGGATAGATCGAAGATCCCAATGGAGACCGAAACGAAGACCGTTGTGACGCAGGCCATAACCACGAACAGGAACGTCAATTTGCGGCGAATCGACCAGTCGCGAAATGGCTTCATTGTTAACATGCCTGTTCACTCGATCACGACCTGTGCCACGCTCAAAAGCTGAGAACTCAATCGGAGTCCGGCCTGGCTGGCTGCCTTCTGATTGACTTGAAAGTGCACATGATCGCCTTGCATGACGAAGCCGATGATTCCCCCTTCGTCCACAAAGTCCTTTACTTTGCCTATCGTCAAAACGCTGCTACCGTGCAGCGATTCGAGGATTTGGGGTAGGTTGTCTGGATCGGCTAAGCTGATGAACAACTCCTGGCAACCACGGGCCTGCAGCCCGTTCTGGACCGGAATAACAAGCACTGGACGCCCAGCGATGTTTTTCCCCTTGGCAATCTGGTTCAGTTGCGACTGGAAGAGTTCATCACTCAGGACACATAACCGAATCGGGTCTTGTGCGGTCGCGAAGGTTCCTGCAGGCCAGTTGACAAATTTCGCAAAATTGTACAAATACGCAGCCTCTACCTGGGACTCGCTGATAGATTGAGCGTCCCCAAGTTGCGGGCGCACAATCGACAGTAGAAGTCCGAGACCCAGAGCAATCCAGACTGCGCGGATGGAAGTTCTATACGTCATGGCCCGCTATCGCCCGCCCAGATGCCATATCATTTTTACCCTGAACGTACGGCCGTCCTGCTGGATGGCAGCCTCCGGGACTGCGGTCGACGGCGGATCGTAATAGGTCTTGTCCAGCAGATTGTAAAGACTCGCTGAAAGGTCCAGGTGACTGCCGACCCTCCGCCCAAAGAGATCGAAATTGACAATGGAAAAAGGCGAGGCGTAGCCGCCCGTGAACGTCGTCATTCCACTTCTATATTGAGCATTGAGGCTCGCGAAGAGCTTTCTCCGCAGCAGCGGCTGGATAAGGCTGAGTTTACCGAGATCGCGCGGCGAATTGTTCAGTAACAGAGTTGTGTCTCTATCCTTGGCCTCCTGAAAACTATAGCTGGCATCGCCCTCTAATCCATTGGCCAAACGGCCCATTAGTTCCAGTTCAATTCCATCGGACTCAACCCTTTGGACGTTGCGGTAGATGAGGGAACCGTCACTCTCCGACTCTTGAGTGATCAGGCCATCCATGGTGATGTGGAACGCCGATGCTGACAGCCAGAATCGATTCGACAACCCTTGCTCCCAGACGAACTCGGCAGAGTGCATCTTTTCCGGATGAAGACTCGGATTGGGAAGATTCGGAAGTACGGAATAGTATCTTTCATACACGTTTGGAATGCGAAAAGCCTCCCCGTAGATGAACTTCAAATCGGTTTCGCTGGCTGGGTGGTAGACGAGTGCTGCTCGGGGATCAGTGCTGCTCGCAACATCACTGTAATCGTCATAGCGGACCCCCGCGTTGAGGGCTAGGGATTTGGTAATGGGAACTTCATCCTGGAGATAGATCCCCCCAATGAATGAATTGCGATTGTTCTCGAGGCCAAACGAGTACGGGTTCAGGTTGTAGTTGCGCTGCTCTTGGCGAAAATTGTCGCGATATTCACCTCCGACCGTGAGTCGATTACGATTCAGCACGTTCTTACTTGCCTGGATCTGTGTTCCCCACCACTCGCCGTCGGCAAAATCCAGATTTGGACTTATCTGGGTTGGATCAACAGCGGAAGGGTAAAGGTAAGTTCCCTCGTAGGTATATCTGTCATAGAATAGGCGGGCCAATATATCCCACGACCCCGCGAAGGTATGCTCGTATCGTAAGTCAGCGTAACCATGCGAATCGGTAGTACGGGTGCCGGAATTGTTAAAGATGGTGCCATACGCTCCAGTGGGGATACCCTTCTCGCGCGTGCCATAGGCACCCTGAAGAGTGAAATCGCGGTAGGAGATCGTCGCCAACGCAGTACCCAATTGATCGTCATCCGCATGGCTCGCGATGCCATAGTTGGTTTGAGCGGAATCGAATTCAGGATAGAAGAGTTGACTCTGCCCGCGACTCCCATAGAACGATCCCGAGATCAGAAGCCCGAGTTGCCGGATCGTGTGCCCATAGGTGATCCTGCCTTTATATGTATTGAACGATGCATCTTCAGAAGAGAGTTCCACGCCACTTGCATCTTGCGCTTGGCGGGTAATGACATTGACAACAGCAAAAAGCGCGTTGCTTCCGTAGAGCGATGAAACCGGACCGCGCACGATCTCAACCCGCTGAATCATATCGATGTCGATCGGAAATTCAGTTCCAATCATCGCATCGTCGTACACATTATCGTTCATCCTGTGGCTATCGACCAGCAGAAGGATTCTTGTGTTGTAGTCGCCAGGACGCTCGAACCCCCTCACCCCAAGGCTGCTATAGTTGCGGTCGTAAGTGACGTAAAAGCTGCGAACCGTTCGCAGAATATCCGCCAGGGTGCGGTACCCCTGTTCCTGAATCTCGGCAGCGGTAATCACCGTTA
>VFSW01007348.1_pt1 | contig 15992 bp, 14 predicted proteins | sample 5358111 | NCBI WGS metagenome assembly VFSW01 (sample SAMN11554181, study PRJNA540505) | mine drainage metagenome | isolation source: sediment from site ElyBrook_90M | place: USA: Ely Copper Mine, Vershire, VT | collected 2017 | reverse complement strand
TCGAGTGTCGTCCCCCATACCCACGGCTGAGGATGCCAGGATGCCAACCCCGGGCTCGCAGGGCCTGGGCCAGGGCCAGAGTCAGCGGAGTCTTTCCCGTACCGCCCGCCGTCAGGTTGCCCACCACGAGAACGGGTACGGGCAACGCAAAGGCCGAAGTCCTGCGACGCCAGCCCAGGCCCCACCCATACAGGCGACTCAATCCAATCAGAACAGGCATCCAGCCGGTGCGCCGCCCCTCGTACCAGAGTCCCGTGAGCCAGCGCTCCAGGCGCGCGCGCATTCAAGGCCCAGCCGGGCGCGTACGCACCCGCAAGCGGTGAAACCCCGCACTGCGCAGGGCCTCCAGAACAGCCATTACCTGTCCATGAGGAATCCGGGCATCCGCAGCCAGCACGAGCGTGGCATCGCCCTGGCTGCGCAATGCGCGCATGGACTGGGCAAAAACGGTTGCCCCGGGGTCGGATCCCAGATCCTTTCCGTCCAGTTGCAGGCGACCATTCGCCGCAAGCGTAATTTCATGGACACGTTCACTCGTACTGGCCCCCCCGCCCAGGGGGAGTTGCAACTCCATGCCATGTTCCTGACGAAATTGGGTGGAGATCATGAGAAAGATGAGAACCACCAGAAGCACGTCGATCATGGGAATGAGGTTGACCTCCGGTTCATCCTCCCGCCAGCCGCGTCGGAAATTCATGGCTGGCGGTCTCCATGCAGCACTTCCACCAACTTGATGGCTTGCTGTTCCATGTCGCTGCTCAAGCGTTCGATCCGACCCCGGAAAAAACGGTAGAAGATCAGGGCGGGAATGGCCACGATCAGGCCGAAGGCCGTGTTATACAGGGCCAGGGCGATGCCTTGGGAAAGGAGCGACATATCCCCGCTTGCACCACCGCGGAACAGCACGATCAAGCCCAGCACCGTACCCAGCAACCCCAACAGCGGACTCACCGTGGCCAGGGTACCCAACAGACCCACGGCCCGATCCATATCGACCACCACGGCACGGCCGGCTTCTTCGATCGCCTCCTTCATGACCTCGCGGGCATGACGCTCGTTGCGCAATCCTGCGGCCAGGACCCGCGCCAGAGGTGCCCCCTGGGACAAACGACCGACCAGGGCAGGAGTCACCCCAGAACGACCGATTTCCCCCAGCACCTCCTCGAGCAGGCCGGGAGGAAGTACGCGTTTGGGGCGCAGCACCAAAAATCGCTCGACGATGATGGCCAAAGCCCCCACGGATACCCCCAAAAGCAGAAAACTGGGCCAACCAGCCGCCATCAGTCCCGAATCCACCTTTTTATCTCCAAATTCGACTAAACTGCCACAGTCTAATGGATATTCCAGCGGTTGGCGACTCGGCAGGGATGGATGGACACAGCCATTGTCTCGTCAGGTTCCGGGGGGCTGACTCGAACTCAAGGTTTTCCACAATCTCTGTGGATAACTTTGTGAACAGTGTCAGCCAAACCCCATCAACCCCTTATCCTTGTTACACTTTTTTTGCATCGTAGAGTTTCTATACAGTTCGATACCCGGTTCGAAAACCCTTGACAAATGGCCAATGACCCCGCAATCCCTATCCTGTTTGAACTATGACTTCATTTCCCAGTAACCATAGTCCTTCCGAAGCATTTTCCCGTTCCGAGGCCGATGTTCTCGAGAAAAGTTATACCGTAACCGAATTCACTCAGCGCCTCCAGACGATACTGGAAAAAGCCCTGCCGGGCTGCTGGATTCTCGGGGAAATTTCCAACTTTACCGAGGCCTCCTCGGGGCACTGGTATTTCAATCTGAAGGAAGCTCAGGCCCAGATCCGCTGCGTGATGTTCCGTTTTCGCCAGAGCGGCAGCACGGTTCGCCCCAGCAATGGAATGGCCGTGCGTTTGCGGGGCAGTCTTTCCTATTACGCGCCCAACGGAACCTGCCAGATTCTGGTGGACAATCTGCGTCCTGCCGGTCTGGGCGCCCTGTTCGAGGCCTTCAATCGCCTCAAACAACAGTATGCCGCTGCCGGTCTCTTTGACCCTGCACGCAAACGTGCTCTGCCCGCCATGCCGCGTCGGGTCGGTGTTCTGACGTCCCCTGTGGGGGCCGCCTGGCGCGATGTGCTCACCACCCTGCAACGCCGTGCCCCGCAGGTCACCCTGATCCTCTATCCCATCCCTGTCCAGGGAGAAGGTGCTGCCCAACAGATTGCCGCACGCCTGCTGGAAGCCGGGGCACGGGCCGAGTGTGACGTGCTGATCTTGTGCCGGGGGGGCGGCAGCATGGAAGACCTCTGGGCCTTCAACGAAGCTCCCGTGGTCGAGGCACTGGCGGCATGCCCAATCCCGGTCATCACGGGCATCGGCCATGAAACCGATTTCACCCTGGCAGATTTCGTGGCGGATCGACGTGCTCCCACCCCTACCGCAGCCGCCGAACTGGTACACCCCGAACGGCAACAGTTGCTGCACCAACTGGCTCAACTGGAAGAACGCCATTTCCTGGCGTTACGCCGCCGGGTAGAAAAAATTGCCTTGCACCTCGATCAATACCGCTTGCGCTGGGAGCACCTTCAGCGACGCTACTGGGAACGACAAAGGCAACGTCTCGCCACGCTGGCGCAACGATTGGTCCACCCCGGTCAGCGCATCGCCTTTCAGCGCCAGTCTCTGGCTGCGCTCGACCAGCGCTGGCAACAAAGCCGCCAGCGCTGGTTCGAACGGCAACACCAGCACCTGGAGCGGCAGAGACGCACGCTGGAGCATTTGAACCCGCGCGCCATTCTGGCACGCGGCTATGCCCTGGTACAAGACGATGCCGGGCATGTGATCGACGACGCGACACGTCTGAAACCCGGCGATCACGTCCAACTGACCTTGGCCCACGGTACCCGCCACGCCGCCATCCTGCCGGAAGCAGACGACCTCCGTTGATCTGACAGCCGACGAAGCCTCAGGGACCCTTCAGGAAATGTTCCACCAATGCGCGGGCCGTTTCCTCCCACCCCATCTGGTCTGGATCCAGGGCTACCCGTGCCGGCCAGTTGCGCACCCAGGTCAACTGGCGGCGCGCCAGTTGCCGAGTCGCAATGATGCCGCGCAGGCGCATTTCCGACGCACTGCCTTCCCCCTCCAGAAACTGCCAGACCTGACGGTACCCCACGGCACGCATGGCCGGCATCTCGCCTGTCAGGCGGGGATAACGCAGGCGCAACTGGCGCACCTCCTCCACCAGTCCCTGCGCCAGCATCTGGTCGAAGCGGTGGGCGATACGCTCGTGCAAGGCAGCCCTCTGACCGGGCATCAATCCCAAGGTCAGGATCCGGTCCGGTGAACCGGTATGGGCCTGTTCCTGATGCCAGAACGAAAGAGGCTGCCCCGTCACGTGCCAGACTTCAAGCGCCCGCTGAATGCGTTGGCGGTCAAGGGGCGCCAGACGAGCGGCCGTGACGGGATCGACCCGGGCCAGTTCGGCATGCAGGGCAGGCCAACCTTCCTGTTCGGCCCGTGCCTCCAGCGCGGACCGCAGTTCGGGAGACGCACTGGGCAGAACGGCCAGACCCTGTTGCAGCGCCTGAAAATAGAGCATGGTCCCCCCCACCAGAAGGGGCACATGCCCACGCGCACGAATGGCAGCGAGCAGGGGTGTGACATCGGCCACGAAACGGGCAGCCGAGTAGGGATCGTCGGGATCCACCCAGTCCATCAGGTGATGGGGGTAACGGGCCCGCGTGAGCGCATCCGGTTTCGCTGCGCCTATGTCCAGGCCGCGATAGACGCTGGCCGAATCCACATTCACCAGTTCCACCGGAAAATCATCCGCCAATCGGCAGGCCAAAGCGGTCTTGCCGCTGGCCGTCGGACCGAGCAGGAACAGGAGCGGGGGTGCGTTCAGCGGCCGCGCAGAAACCATTGATCCAGTTCGGAGAGGGGGATCTGGCGCCAGGTAGGACGCCCATGATTGCACTGATCGGCGCGTTCACACCGTTCCATGTCACGCAGCAAGGCGTTCATCTGGGGCAATGTAAGGGAATGGTGGGCCCGCACCGCGCCGTGACAGGCCATGCTGGCCAGGACCTCGTGACGACGTGCTTCGAACGCCAGACTCTGGCCCGTCTCTTCCAGATCCGCCCACACCTGGCGCAGAACCGGTTCGGGATCGACGCCGCTCAACTCGATGGGCCAACTGCGCAGTACCACGGTCTGAGGTCCGCGTAGCGCAAGATCGAGACCCAAGGCGGTGAGCACGTCACCGTGACTTTCCAGAACCGCCAACTCCCGTGCCGAGAGGGCGAAATGCGGAGGATCCAGAAACGCTTGCCCCCCACCTGCCGTTGCATGGCGTGCCTTCAGGCGTTCATACAGGATCCGTTCGTGGGCCGCGTGCATGTCGACCACCACCAGCCCGGCGGCATTCTGAGCCAGGATGTAGACCCCGTGCAATTGAGCCAAGGCCTGTCCCAGCGGGAAAGACGAGCGCTCTGGCGGCATCGGATCCGGTGCCACACCCGGCAGGTCGGCATCTTCTTCACCGGGCCGGGGCACTCCGACCATTCCCTGAGCGGGAGGCGGCGGCGTTTCGACGGGAATGGTGGGGTTGCCGTACAAGGCCGCATGAAAGGGATCAGGTTCGCCCAGGTGCGGGGACCCCGTAGCCTTGTCCAGCATGGGGGCCAGCGCAACGAACCGGGAGAGCGGCAGCGGTAACTCGCCGGATCTCCCGGAAAAGGAGGTCAACCTCGAACCTGCCTTCACGGACGGGGGAAGGATCTCCTCGTCCCCCGCAGGGTGGCGCTCGACGAACCCCAGCCCCCCCGGTGTCGTACGGGTCAGGGTCTTGTGGAGCGCCTGCCAGACAAAGCGAAAAACGGCCTGCCCCTCCTCAAAACGAACTTCGGTCTTGGCAGGATGGACATTCACATCCACGCGCGCCGGATCCAAACTCAGGAACAGCACCCCACCCGGCTGGCGCTGACCGTGCAACACGTCCTGATAGGCCTGGCGAACAGCCTGGGTCAACAATCGATCACGCACGAAACGCCCGTTGACGAAAAGGTATTGCTCCGCCCGACTGGCAGCCGTCGGGTGCAGGATCCAGCCAGACAGGTGCAATGGTCCGGCACTGTCCTCGACGGCCAGACTCTGGTTCAGGAATTCCTCACCCAGAATGCCCCGCACGCGCGCTTCCAGCGTCAACGCTGGCCAATGGCGCAAGGCGCGTCCCTGGTGTGAGAGCCGAAAAGCAACTTCAGGGTGGGCCAGAGCCAAACGGCGCAACAGTTCATCGCAATGGCCAAATTCCGTGCCGGTACTCTTCAGGAACTTGCGCCGTGCCGGCGTATGACCAAACAGGTCTTCCACCACCACACTGCACCCGACACTGCGTGCCGCAGGGCGCGGTCCCTCGACCTGTCCCCCGGACACGGTCATGGTCGATGCATGTGCCGCCTCCGCCACGCGCGCCGTCACGGTCACGCGCGCCACCGCTGCCATACTGGCCAGGGCTTCCCCCCGAAAACCGAGAGTCATGATGTGGTTCAGGGGGTCCGTCGCCGCCAGTTTACTGGTCGCATGGGCCTGCAGTGCAAGGGATAGATCATCGGGGTGGATACCGTGCCCGTCATCCTCCACCTGAATGCGCCGAACCCCGCCTTCTTCCAGGAGTACGACGATGTTCCGTGCGCCGGCGTCCAGAGAATTTTCCACCAGTTCCTTGAGCACGGAGGCCGGACGTTCGATCACCTCTCCCGCAGCGATCTGACTGATCAGAAGCGGAGAAAGCGGCGTGATGCGCTTCATGGCGTGCGGCCAGCCAGGTGTGTGCGAGGCAGGGTGGTCACATGCTGCCTCCAGGCACCGCTCCTGTGCAAATAGTCCTGCAAACCATGGGCAATGGCCTGGGCCAGTTTCTCCTGATAGACGGGGTCATTGAGACGGCGTTCCTCTTCAGGATTGGTAATGAACGCCGTTTCCACCAGAATGGAAGGAATGTCCGGAGATTTGAGCACGGCAAACCCGGCCTGTTCCACAAAACCACGATGCAACACATTGATCTGATCCAACTCGCCCAGCACGGCACGGGCCATCTTGAGACTATCATTGATGGTGGCGGTCTGGGACAAATCGAAAAGCGTCTGGGCCAGGTAGACCTGACGGGTTGGGGTGGTCACCCCCCCCATCAGGTCGGCATCGTTTTCCTGTTTGGCCAGCCAGCGTGCCGCCACCGATGTCGCGCCCTTCTCGGACAGGGCAAAGACGGAAGAGCCCCGTGCCTCCTGATTGATGTAGGCATCGGCATGAACCGACACGAAGAGATCGGCATGCAGACGGTGTGCCTTGGCTGTCCGCTCCTGCAACGGGATGAAATAGTCTCCGTCGCGGATCAGCACGGCGCTCAGACCAGGCTGGGCATCGATGGCCGCCTTGAGGCGCCGGGCGATGGCCAGGGTGACATTTTTTTCGTGGGTGCCTGCTTCGCCATGGGCACCAGGGTCCTCCCCGCCATGCCCGGCATCCACGGCAATGATCAGCGTCCTGGGCGCAGGCCCCCCCGCATCCGAGCGGGTTCCAGTCTCATGCTTTGGCACATCCACCGCGACAGGCGGGGCCACGGAACTTGCCGCCAGCGCCGGAGGGGAGCCCCCGGAGGATGGGCCGGGCGGTGTGTCATTCTGCACCTGAAGCGCTGGTTTATCGAGTACGGGGGAAAGGGGATCCGGCGTCGCCGTGGCGGGATAAATATCCAGGACCAGACGGTAACCGTAGTCTCCCACCGGCTCCAGCAGAGCGGAGGTCGCATTGACTGGCCCCTTCAGGTCGAAAACCACCCGCACCACGCCCGGTTTGAAATGACCCACCCGAATCTTGCGCAGGTAGGGATCCTGGGGACTCAATTGCGCCGCCATCTGTTCGAGGGGCTGGGTCGCGGTCACTCCCTCCAGATCCAGCACCAGACGATCGGGATTGGGCACGGAAAAAAGGGTTCCATGGATCGCCTGGGTCGCTTCGAACGTCACCCGGGTATAGTCGCTCGCAGGCCACAGGCGCACGGCGCGAATATGGGTCTCCTCGCCGTGAACCGCGGGAGACAGCACGCCCGACCCCAGCAGGATCAGCGCGGCAAGGAGGTGGACAAGAGAGGTTCGAGACATTTCATTCCACGTGCGGAAGCCTGCCGGACCTGAAGCAGACGCCCCGCTCCTGCGGGCTCCAGCGTCAGGGCCACGTCGGCAGGGGGCAACCAGGCAGAGACTTTTTCGGGCCATTCCACGAAGCATAGACTGTCGCTCCGAAAGCACTCCCGAAAACCACTATCCTCCAGGGATTCCGGGGTATCGATTCGATAGAAATCAAAGTGATAACAGTATAACCTCGAAAGTTCATAAATTTCAAGCAAGGCATAGGTAGGGCTACGGATGGTTCCCGTGACCCCCAGCCCGCGCAAAATCCCCCGAATGAGGGCCGTTTTGCCTGCACCCAGATCCCCGGAAAAGGTCAGAACCAGTCCCGGCTCGAGACAGGGCGCCCACGCTCGCCCCCAGTCACTGGTTGCCTCGGGATCTGCCAGATGCCACTGCGCCGCCCCTCCCCCTTCCATCCCGCCCTCTTTCGGTTGATAATTGAAACTGTCCACCCATTGTACCCGGTTCATGCCCCCCCTATCCGTTTCCGCCTTGCGCTCGCTCCTCGAGCGCGAAGCGCACCAACTGGGATTCAGCGCGGTGCGGGTCAGTCGCCCCACGCTGCAAACCGCCCGCAAACACCTCGCCACCTGGCTGGCGGCCGGTTATCAGGGGGCCATGACCTGGCTGGAACGGGATCCGGATCTGCGTACCGACCCCTCCCGTCTCTGGCCGGGCACCACCTGTATTCTCACCGTTTCCCTGCCTTATCTCGGCGAGGACCTGGCTTCCTGCCATGAAGCCCTGAACGATCCGGCCCGGGGCGTGATCGCCCAATATGCCCTGGGGCAGGATTACCACCGCCTGATGCGCCGCCGCCTGCACCAGTTGGCCGAACGTCTGACCACGCAGTGGGGACCCTTTGCCTGGCGACCTTTCAGCGACAGTGCGCCTCTTCTTGAAGTGGAGATCGCGGCCCAGGGGGGATTGGGGTGGCGCGGCAAACATACCTTGCTGCTGCAGCGGCGGGGTTCCTACTTCTTTCTGGGCGAGTTGCTCTGCAACCTGCCCCTGCCTGCCGACCCTCCGGAAGAGGACCATTGCGGCACCTGCCAGACCTGTCTGTCCGTCTGTCCCACCCGGGCCATCGTGGCCCCCTACCAACTGGATGCCCGTCTGTGCATCGCCTACCTGACCATCGAACACCCTGGCCCCATTCCCGAACCCCTGCGCCCCCTCTTCGGCAACCGCATCTACGGCTGCGATGACTGCCAACTGCACTGCCCCTGGAACCGCTTTGCCGACACCTCCCGGGGCGCACGGGCGTTTCTGCGTCGCAAGGAACTGGAAAATCTCAGCCTGCCCGTCCTGTTCGGCTGGGGCGCCGAGGATTTCCAGACATACCTGGCGGGCTCGCCCATCCGCCGCATCGGTCATGAACGCTGGTTACGCAACGTGGCCGTGGCTCTGGGCAACGGGCCTGCCAGCCCGGAGGCCCTGGCCGCACTGGCCCAGCGTCGCAACCATCCCGTCGAGCAGGTGCGCGAACATGCGGAATGGGCCTGGCGGCGCTTGCAGAACGGGAACTCCCCGAGCGCATCCCAGTCGGAGTAGAATCGGTCATCTGGTTACGAGACACACATAGGCTCATGAACATTCTTTTACGGCGAAACACCTGGATCCGGACTTTTCTCCTGGTCTGCGCCCTGGGTCGACTGTCCCCGGCATTTGCCCTGGAAGGCATTCCCGAGACACCGCACCCCCTCCCTGCCGTGCTGGGCGCACCGCCCGAACCGCATACTTTTCTGATGCCCGACCAGGCCTTCAGGATCTCGGCGGATAATGGCGCCAACCCAGGCAGCCTGATCCTTTCCTTCACACCGGCGCCCGGTTATTACCTCTACCGCGACCGTATCCATCTCCGTTTGCCCGGCGTACCTCAGGAGGTTCCCTTACGTTTTCCGGTTGCGGAAGCCAAACAGGACCCCAGTTTTGGCCAGGTCTGGATTTACCGCCATCCCTTCCAGGTCGCCGTGGCCTTGCCCGGTGGTCAGCCCGCCTCCCGTTTTTCGATCAGTTTCCAGGGTTGTGCCGATCACGGCATCTGCTACCCGCCCACCACCCAGGATTTTCAGCGTAGCGGAACCCACTACGATGCGCTTTCCTCAGGCTCGGAAATCTCTTCCACGCCGCCTTCCGCCGACTCCGGACGCCCTGAGGACTTTGCCAGCTATCTGAAAGGCGCTCGCCCCCTCTGGGTACTGGCCAGTTTTTTTGGCTTCGGGTTGCTCCTTGCCCTGACCCCCTGCGTATTCCCCATGATTCCGATTCTTTCCGGCATCATTGCCGGTCAAGGCGCATCGGTCACCAAGACCCGTGCCTTTACCCTTTCCCTCACCTATGTGTTGGGCATGGCCCTGACCTATGCCGGAGTGGGCGTGTTGGCCGGACTGACCGGCACCCTTCTGTCCAATGCCCTGCAGACCCCGCCGGTCCAGATCGCTACCGCCCTGCTCTTCGTCCTGCTGGCCCTGTCCATGTTTGACGTGTATCAATTCCAGTTACCGCTCTCCCTGCAAAACCAACTCAACGGCGCCTCCGGACGCCTACCGGGGGGGCACTACTGGGGAGTGGGCTTCATGGGTTCGCTCTCCGCGTTGGTGATGGGACCTTGCGTGGCCGCGCCACTGGCGGGCGGGCTGGTCTATATCGCCGAAACCCGCGACGTGGTGATGGGCGGACTGGCACTCTTCACCCTGGCGTTGGGCATGGGTACCCCGCTCCTGCTCATTGGCACATCGGCGGGCGCCTTGCTGCCCCGGGCCGGCCAGTGGATGAACTGGGTCAAGCGCACCTTCGGAGTCGTCCTGCTGGGAGTTGCCCTGTTCACGATCCTGCCCCTGATCCGGACCAGTCCGGCCACCACAAACCTGAACTTCATTCCCGTCACCACGGTGACCCAACTGAACCAGCAGTTGCTTCGGGCATCCGGTCAGCACCGCCCCGTCATGGTGGACTTCTATGCCGACTGGTGCACTTCCTGCGTCGAATGGGACCGCACCGTTCTGTCCCGCCCCAAAGTCCAGGCCGCCCTACAGCCTTTCACCCTGGTGCGCGTGGACGTCACCCATAACAGCGCCGAAGATCGGGCCCTGCTGGCACATTTTGGGCTCTTTGGCCCACCCGGCACACTCTTTTTCGATCCCAGCGGACGGGAACTGAAAAACCAGCGCCTGGCCGGCTATGTTCCCGAAGACACATTTCTGGGCTACCTGGACCGGGTAACCCGTTGAGTCTGTTCCCTGCCGGGTCATCAATCCAGGCGGATGAAATGCGTCCGGTAATGGCGTAACTCGTCGATGGATTCGAGAATATCCGCCAGCGCCTCGTGTTTGCCGGATTTCTTGAAAGCGCTGTAGACCGCCGGTTTCCAGCGTTTGGACAATTCCTTGAGGGTACTCACATCCAGGTTGCGATAATGAAAATACTGTTCCAGGCGAGGCAGGTAATTGGCCATGAAGCGGCGGTCCTGACACACCGAATTGCCGCACATGGGCGATTCGCCAGCGGGCACGTGGGCCTTCAGAAACTCGACCAGTTGTTCCTCGGCTTCCGCCGCGGTCAGGGTCGAGGCACGAATGCGATCGATGAGGCCAGAACGTTGGTGGGTTCCCTTGTTCCAGTCATCCATGGCATCCAGTACCTCATCGGGTTGGTGGATCACCAGGACCGGCCCTTCCGCCACTACCTCCAGCGCATTGTTGGTGACCACCAGCGCCACCTCGATGACGCGGTCGCGCATCGGGTCCAACCCGGTCATTTCCATGTCCACCCAGACCAGATGGTTTTTATCCTGTGCCATAATCCTTCCTTTTGAGTTGATCGATGCCCCACTTGCCTCCCGACCGTGACGCCCGTTGCATGATACACCGGACACTCTTCCCGTGAGTACCCCTTCCCTTTCGGGATGGGTACGCGGGGTCTTCGGCCACCATTACGAAGTGGTGGACGACCAGGCGCGGGCATGGAGTTGTGTCCGACGCGGCAAGCAGCAGGATGTCGCTTGCGCCGACCGGGTCCGCTTCACTCCTACCAGCGTTACCCAGGGGGTGATCGAAGGAATCGAAACGCGCACTACCCTGTTCTGGCGGGCAGATGGCAAACGAGAAAAATTTTTAGCCGCCAACGTGGATCAGGTGCTCATCGTCTCCGCAGGTGAGCCCACTCCGTACCCGGACCTGATCTCCCGGTGTCTGGTGGCCGCCGAAGCCAATCGGGTCGATGTCTGCCTGCTTCTCAATAAAACCGACCTGGGTCCGGCCACGGCGGCTTGGCGTGCCACCTTGTCCCATTTTGCATCCCTCGGCTATCCCCTGCTGGAAATTTCCGCCCGGACCACGGCGGACCAACTGCGCCCCACTGTGGCCGGACGCCACACGCTGCTGGTGGGACAATCGGGCATGGGCAAATCGACTCTGCTCAACGCCCTCGTTCCCGAGGCCAAGGCCGCCACCCAACTCATCTCCCTGGCGCTGGATTCGGGCCGACACACCACCACCGCTACCCGCGCCTACCCCCTGCCCGAGGGGGGCTGGCTGATCGACAGCCCCGGCGTCCAATCCTTTGGCCTGACCTATCTCGACCCCGCGGATCTGGTGGCCTTTTTTCCGGAATTTTCCCCCCTGCAAGGCCACTGCCGCTTCCCCGACTGCCGTCATCGTCTGGAGCCGGACTGTGCCCTGCGGGACTACGTTGCCGGTCATCCCCTGCGTGCACTGCGCCTTGCCACCCTGCTGACGCTCCAGCAGGAAAATGCACTCCGTCCCTCAATGCCCGCCCAACAGCGCCGTCGCCAACCCCGCGCCCACGACCCAGAGGACGACGGCTCGCCAAATTAATCCTTCTGCACTGGTCAACTGATCCGCTTCGAGAGCCTCGAGCGGCCCGTTTCCTCCGTTCGTCTGCCCCAACCCCAGAGCCCCATGCAGCACCACCAGCAACAGTTCATGGCTGGACAAAGGCAGGCTCTCCGGATCACGCCAGGCATAAAGTGCCTCTTCGAAGTCACCGACCAACGCAAAGGTCAGCGCGAGCAGACGGGCCGGGATCCAGTCCAGTCCCGCCTGCATGCGCCGGTAAAAGAGTCCATCTGGTTCCGCCTCGGTCAGCAGGACCGTCCCGCAATACAGCACGGGGCCCCATCCGCCGGGCAATAAAAAAAACCAGAACAGGGGAGCAAAAAAACGCTGATAACTGCTCAGGATGCCTTCATCGAGCGCCGCACGGACGGATGGATTCGGCTCGGAATGGGAGGGCAGTTGCTCTCCCCATTGGCGCAGGTGAGCCAGGGGTCCGCGCAGATCGATTCCCAGCCCCAGCACCACCAGAGGCACTACCGCGCCCAGATGAAGCCACCCCAATCCGGTTTGTCCCGCCGCCACCAACAAAACGGGGAGGCCCACGACCCCCAGCCAGCGCACCGCTCCAGCCCTGGGCATGCGTGCCGACAGAAAGAGGCGCCAGCGGGTCAGCAGGTTCACCCCTGCGGTTCCCCAGGCCTGAGGGCGCCAGGGTTCCAGGATCAGTACCAACAGCAGAAACCCGACTTTCATTGATCTCCCCAAGTTTTGTCTCGCCTACGGGGGCTCATCATAACAGAACAAAAAAAGGACCTTCCTCAAGAAGGTCCCAGCGATCCTACCTGCCTTCCAGAAAGCAGGTTCGTGTTCAGACGACCTTGCGTGCACTCCAGATCTTTTTCTTGCACTTGCCCCCACCCATGGGAACCAGTCCGATGGCAAAAATCTCCACCGTATCTCCCTCACAGATCTCTTCACGCATCAGGGCACGTTGCAGGTCGGTCCCGGTATGACGCACGATTTGCACGTCATCCTGCACCTCCGCAAAAAAGACACGGGATTTGCGTCCCGAGGGATCCGTGCGTTCCACGAACCCGGTACGTTTCAATATCCCCCTGAACTTCCGCACCTCCGGCGCCTTGACCAGATTGGGATAGACCTTTTCCGTACGGGCCAGCGGTTTCTTGCGCTGGGCATCGGCCGCGCGCACATCCGCCAAGGTCATTTCCACCACCCGCCGACGTTTTTGCACCTCACTCAGGGGCGGATCCTGCACGGCCACCTCAGGCAGCATCTGCCACGGCCGCTTTTGCAGCAACCCGTCCGGGACTTCCGCATCCACCAGGGCCTGTGCTTCCCCCACCGTCTGGTCGAGCAGTCGCAACAATCCCTGGTCCTGCAGGGAAGAAAAAGCCAGGGTCACTTCTCCCAGGTCGATTCTTCCCCAGGGCCGGGTCGGCAAGTTCCCCTGATGAGGCAGGGATTGCATTTGTACCACTGCAGCGCCGGCACGCAAACGCAAGCGTCGTTCCACCTGAATCCCGTAACGTCGCCGCAACTTGGTGTAATCCAGCCACAGGGAACGGACTACCCGCCCCGTTTCCGGGTAACACCGACATACCACGCTGTACCCGTCGCCATAACGAATGAGCGGTTGTCCCAAATGCACACCCACCGCGCCCATTCCTTCAGGGGGTGGGGCCGGCAGGGCGAACGGAGGATCGGTGACCTCCTCTTCCGTTCCGCTGACGCACCGCTCCCGGTTTTCACGGGCCAGTTGAGCCAGATAGGCTACCCCCTGCTCACCCCTATGCCATCCACGCATTGCCGCCAGTCCTCCCAGATACCCCGTTCGCAATAATCCTGTCAACACACGAATCGCCATGTTCATGATGAGGCCTCCATAAAAAAACCGGAGGCACCCTGACCCGCCGATGGCGCATCACGACACCATCCGGTGGTTCATTGACGTGATGAATCAACCATCGACTCGCCACGGCACCCCACAAGGGTTCGAGAACACAGTCCTCTATGCCCTTCCAGTCTAGTCCCGCAGGCCCTCCCGATCTGCCCGAATACTAAAAATGTCTGCCTCTTCTCGGACTGCGCTAGAATCGGGATTTTCACACTGCGGAGCAACCCATGGACATTCAAACCATCGATCAGCAGTACCAGCAATTGCAGGTGCAAAGTCAACAAGTGGCCCAACAATTGCAGGGACTGGCCAGCAAACTGCAAAGTGCTGCCCAGGACGGACATCCGGAAGCCCGGGAATGGCTCCTCGACCTGCGCGAGATCGCCCTCGCCGTCCAGGGGCAGCAGCAACAGATGGGCAATACCCTGCAGGCCATCCATGCCCTCTGGCAAAATCAGGCCCAGCAGGTGATGCCGACCCTGGCCCCCGGCAGTTACCCTTCCGGCGTCTATGCCCAGCCCGGCATGAACGCCCCCCAACAGGGCGGATTGTTCGGTGTTCTGGGTGGTTTCCTCAACTCGGGCTTTGGGCGCGCCATGGAAATGGGGGCAGGCATCGGATTGGGTGAGGACCTGATCAACAAGATTCTCTAAACTACCGGGACGCCCCTCTCATCGACTCGCCCCACCAAAGCGGGACCGGGCCATTGGCCCGCATGCCCTTGCTGCCCGCTCCCCTGATTTTGCGGGACGGGGTTCCCTATTCCGAAACCTACGCGGATGTGTACCATTCTCAGGCAGGCGCCATGGCCCAGTGCCGCGCGGTCTTCATGACCGGGAACGGGTTACCGGAACGCTGGCAGGGGCGGGAGTCTTTCCAGATATTGGAAACCGGCTTCGGGCTCGGCCTCAATTTTCTGACCACCTGGCACGAATGGCGCCGTCTGGGCAGCACCGCCCCACGCTTGCATTTCGTCTCCCTCGAACAGGCCCCGTTCAGCGACGCGGACCTGGGCAGGGCGCTCTCGGCTTACCCCGAACTGGCTCAGGAAAGCAAACTCCTGCTTGGTGCCTGGCCCCCCCTCACCCCTGGGATACACCGCCTCCATTTCGATGGAGGCAGGGTCATCCTTCATCTGGTGCTGGGTGACATGGCCGATCTTCTGCCCCAACTCACCCTGGCTGCCGATGCCGTGTACCTGGATGGGTTTTCGCCCCGCACCAACCCGGTACCCTGGAGCGAGCCCGTCCTGCGCCAGATCGCTCGTCTGTGCCGGCATGGGGCCACTCTGGCCTCCTGGTGCGTAGCCGGACACATACGCCGAACTCTCGAACGCCAGGGCTTTCACACGACCCGGGCACCCGGCTTCGGAACCAAGCGGGAACGCCTCAGCGCTTGCTATAACCGCATTCCCGAGGATGCCTGGCGCAAGATCGTGCAACGTCTTGAACAACCCGCGCTCCAGGCCACCCTGAGGCCTCCCCCCCGGCGCCATGCACTGGTCATTGGGGCTGGCCTGGCCGGTTGTCTGGTGAGCGCCGCTCTGGGATCACGGGGCTGGCAAATCGACCTGTGCGATGGTCAGAGCGGGCCAGCGCAGGAAGCCTCGGGCAATCCCGCCGGCATCCTGCGTCCCTTTCCAAGCCTGGACGACAACCGTGCTGCCCGTCTGGCCCGGGCAGGTTTCCTGACCACCCTGCACTGGTTGGCAAACCTGAAAGGAGGGAGGGAAGTCCTTCCCCATGCCCTGAACGGCGTCCTGCGCATTGCCCGGGACGCCCCGGAAGCCGCCCATCTGTGTGCCCTGAGCAGGGCGCCGGGAAGCGTCGAAGCACTGCTCCGCTGGTTGCCGCGTGTCGAAGCCGAACGTCTTGGACGATGTGCGGCCCCCTGGGGAGCCCTGTTTTACCCCACGGCAGGTTGGCTGGACCCCGGGCAGTTCTGCCGCACGGCGCTGGCCCAAACTCCTCACCTCACAACGCATTGGGGGCACCCCGTGACCCTCCGGCCCGGTCCGGCGGGTTGGGAAGCCCGCACACGGACAGGGACCCTGCTGGCGCAAGCCCCCATCGCCATCCTGGCCGGTGGGGCACACCCCCTCCCCCTGGAC
>VFSW01007347.1_pt1 | contig 15993 bp, 10 predicted proteins | sample 5358111 | NCBI WGS metagenome assembly VFSW01 (sample SAMN11554181, study PRJNA540505) | mine drainage metagenome | isolation source: sediment from site ElyBrook_90M | place: USA: Ely Copper Mine, Vershire, VT | collected 2017 | reverse complement strand
GCGAGTGGGTTGGCTGGCTCCCACAAAAAGCCAGTCCCCGCAAGGGGAAAGAGAGAAAGCACGGTCCGCCCGCGGGCGGGCGGCGCTTCCTCCCCCTGCCTGCAAGACAGGGGTATCCGCGCCGCTACTTTTGATGACACTCGTCAACTTCTTCTTCTTCGCGCACCAGCCGGAGCGCCTGCGTCCCTATGACGAGCGCCCCAACGGGCTGCGCGCGCCCACAACGATTCACCGCGACCTGTTTGACGAAGAGCTGAACGAGACGATTTTTCATAAGGTCGCGCAAAAGTGCTATCTGCCCGCCACCGAGCTGATTTTAGAGCTTGTCGAGCACTTCGCCGATCACGACAAGCAGTTTCGCTGCTCGTTTGGCCTGTCGGGCACGCTGATCGAGCAGGCTACGCGCTTCGAGCCGCGCCTCATCACGCTTTTCGAGCGCCTGGCCCAAACTGGCCTGGTCGAGTTTACCGGTGAGACGTACTACCATTCGCTGGCGAGCCTGTGGGATGACGAGCGCGCCGAGTTTCGCCGCCAGGTCGAGCAGCACGCCACAGCTATCGAGCGCCTGTCTGGCCGTCGCCCGACGGTTTTTCGCAACACCGAATGCCTGTATAACGACGGCATCGCGCGCGTGGTCAAAGAGATGGGCTTCGCCGGCATTATGACCGAGGGTGTCGATTGGCTGATGCAGAACTGGCGCTCGCCCGATTACCTGTACGCCAGCACGACGGGCTTGCCGGTGCTCTTGCGCAACTATCGCTATAGCGACGACATCGGCTATCGCTTCCCGAATACCTCCTGGGAGCACTATCCGCTCGCCGCCGAGACCTTCGCGGGCTGGCTCGCCGCCAACACCGACGAGATCGTGAACATCATGATCGATTACGAGGCGCTGGGCGAGCACATCTGGGCCGACACGGGCATCTTTGATTTCATGCGCCACCTGCCGGGGGCGATCTTGCGCCACCCGCAGCTCGCCTTTACGACGCCGACCGAGGCCGTTACGTTGCTCAAGCCGCGCGGCGCCGTCAGCGTTGGTCCCTTTTCGACCATCTCGTGGGCCGACATGGAGCGCGACACCAGCGCGTGGCTGCGCAACGAGATGCAGCAATTCTGCTATGAAGAGCTGCGCATGCTCGAAGCTCCGACGCTGCGAGCCGCCATTCCCGAATATCTGCGCGTGTGGCGGCTGTTGCAGACCAGCGACCACCTCTATTACCTCTGTGACAAGTCGCTGAGCGACGGCGACGTGCACACCTATTTCAGCGCCTATGGCAACCTGTACGAGAGCTTCATTCGCTTGCAGACGGCGATCGCGGATCTCAAGCACGCGGTGCTTTCCGCTCTGGGCGATGAAGCGACCCCGGCGCCACGTCGCCCCCGTGCCAAAACCAGCGCCGTGGCGGCCAGCGGCGAGACGGCGACCGCGTCCCCGCGCGCGGGTGCTCGCGCCGCGTCAGCGGCGGAGGCGAGCGCGCCAGCCATCCCCGCGCATCGCGCCAGGGCCAAAGACTCCGTCCCCGCCAGCGATCCCGCTCCTACGCCCAGGCCGCGTCGCCCTCGCGCCAAACCCGATACTCTGAGCTAATCAACGACGAATCACGAGGTGACACCTGATGCGACGGCTTGCGATTCTGGCCGAGGGCCGCTTCAGCGTGCATGGCGCCAAGACCGCTGTGGGCGTCTTGCGCTTTAGCGCGGACCCCACGGTGGCCGTCATCGACAGCGCGCACGCCGGCCAGAGCGCTGCCGGGGCGCTGGGCATCGCCGGCGTCGGCGCGGATGTGCCGGTGGTGGCGACGATCGACGAAGCGCTGGCCTTTGGCCCAACGGCGCTGCTCATCGGCATCGCGCCCATCGGCGGGCGGCTGCCTGAGGCGTGGCGTCCGACACTGCTGCGCGCCATCGACGCGGGGCTTGAGATCGTCAGCGGCCTGCACGTCTTTTTGAGCGACGACCCCGAGCTGAGCGCCGCCGCTGCCAGGCGTGGCACGCGCATCTGGGACGTGCGCCGCCCCGCGCCCGAGGTCGCCATGCGCATCGGCACGGGCGCGCGGCATCGCGCCGGCAGCCATACGGTCTATATCGCTGGCAGCGATTGCAACGTCGGCAAGATGACCATCGCGCTCACGCTCGATCGCGCCGCCCGCGCGCGTGGCTGGCGCTCCGCCTTTGCCGCCACGGGGCAGACCGGCATCATGATCGCCGGCGACGGCGTGCCGGTGGACCGGCTCATCAGCGATTTCACCAACGGCGGCGTCGAGGGCATGGTGCTCGATCTGGCCGAGCGCGACGATTGGGTCTTTGTCGAGGGGCAGGGCACTCTCGGCCATCCGGCCTATTCGGCGGTAACACTGGGCCTGGTGCACGGCGCCGCGCCCGATTTCATGATCCTGTGCCACGAAGCGGGCCGCGCCACGATCTCCGAATATCCCGATTATCCCATTCCGCCGCTCGGCGATCTGGTCGCGATGTATGAAACGGCGGCGGGCTGGCTCAAGCCGGCGCGGGTCGTGGGCATCGCCCTCAACACCTTCGCCCTCTCAGAGGACGCCGCCCATGCCGCCTTTGCCGCCGCCACGGTGGAAACAGGACTGCCGGCGACGGACCCCGTGCGCTTCGACGCGGAACCCCTGCTTGACGCGCTCGACGCCGCCGCACGCGGAGGATGACGAAGCACGAAAGGCACAAAAGCAATTTCGTGTTTTTTTTCATCGTTTCGTGTTCTTCGCGTCTCGCATCCCATTTTTGAGGAGACTTTCATGCGCGCTCTCATCTCGGTCGCCGACAAAACTGGCATTGTCGCCTTCGCCCGGTCGCTCGCGTCGCTCGGCTGTCAGATCATCTCGACGGGCGGCACGGCGTCGGCGCTGCGTGACGCGGATCTCGCGGTGACGGATGTCGCGACCGTCACCGGCTTTGCCGAGATGTTGGATGGGCGCGTCAAGACGCTGCACCCGGCCATTCACGGCGCGATCCTGGCGCGGCGCGACATGCCCGCGCACATGATGCAGCTGGGCGAGCACGACATCACCCCCATCGATCTGGTCGCCTGCAATCTGTATGACTTCGCCGGAGCTATCGGTCGCCCTGGCGTGACGCTGGCGGAAGCCGTCGAGCAGATCGATATCGGGGGCGTGGCTCTCTTGCGCGCCGCCGCCAAGAATTTCGACGCCGTGACCGCCGTCGCCAGCCCCGCCGACTATGACGCCGTGCTCGATGAGCTGCGCGCCGCCGACCAGACGACGCTCGCCACGCGCCAGCGACTCGCCGCCGCCGCGTTCGCTCACACGGCGGCCTATGACGGACAGATCGCGCTCTATCTGGCAGGTCTGAATGGCGAGCTTTTCCCCGGCGAGCTGGCGCTGCCTCTGGAGCGGATCGCGTCGATGCGCTATGGCGAGAATCCGCACCAGCGCGCGGCGTTTTATCGCTGGCGCGCGCCCGACGCTGTCTCAGACCGCGCCACGATCGCGTCCGCTGAAGTGCTGCACGGCAAGCAGCTTGGCTATAACAATATCATGGATCTCGACGCGGCGCTCGGCGTCGTGAGCGATTTCGCCGCGCCCGCCGTCGCCGTCGTCAAGCACGCGGGGCCGTGCGGCGTCGCCCCCTACGCGGATCTGGCGACGGCCTATCGCCACGCGCTGGCGGGCGACCCCGTCTCAGCCTATGGCGGCATCGTCGGCCTCAACCGCCCGGTCGATCTCGCCACCGCCCAGGCCATCCGTGAGACGCATTTCGACGCCATCGTCGCGCCCGGTTACGCGACCGACGCGCTGACATTGCTCGAGCGCAAAAAGAATCTCATCCTCGTGGCGACGCGGCGCCCCGTCGGCCCGCGCGACGAGCCTGACAGCTTCGCCACGCTCGACGTGCGGCGCGTGAGCGGAGGCCTTTTGGCGCAGACCTCCAACCGCCTGCCCTCCGCCGCGATCAAGCGCGACGTGGTGACGCGGCGCGCCCCGACCGGCGACGAGTGGGGCGATCTGCTGTTCGCGTGGGATGTCGTGAAGCACGTGAAATCCAACGCCATCGTCCTCGCCAAAGGGCGCATGACCGTCGGACTTTGCGGCGGCCAGCCCAATCGCGTCGACGCGGTGCGCATCGCCGCTGGTCGCGCCGCCGAGCGTGCGGTGGGCACGGCGCTGGCCTCCGACGCCTACTTTCCTTTTCCCGACGGGCTAGAGGCCGCGGCGGCGGCGGGCGTCACGGCGGTCATCCAACCGGGCGGATCGGTGCGTGACACAGAGGTCATCGCCGCCGCCGATCGCCTGGGCGTCGCGATGGTCTTCAGCGGCTATCGCCACTTCCGGCACTGAGCGCCCGCTCGTACAGCGCCACCGTAGCGCCGTCATAGCAGACAAAGATCACGCGCTCGATCGTCGTCGGCGTCGCGGCCAGAAAGTCGCGCACTTTCTCGACCGCAATAGGCGCTGCCAGCTCTTTGGGAAAGCCGTAAATCCCCGTGCTGATGCTCGGAAAAGCGATGGATCGCAGCCCGCGCTCCGTCGCCAGCGTCAGGCTGTTGCGATAGCAGCTCGCCAGCAATTCCGGCTCGCGGTGCTGCCCACCCTGCCAAACAGGCCCGGCAGTGTGGATGATCCAGCGCGCCCGCAGTCTGAAGCCCGGCGTGATGCGCGCCTCGCCGGTGGGGCAGCCGCCGGGGATGGCGTCGCACGCGGATTGCAGCATGGGGCCGGCGGCGGCATGAATCGCGCCATCGACCCCGCCGCCGCGTTTCAGGTGCCGGTTTGCCGCGTTGACGATGGCGTCGGTGTTTTGCTCGGTGATGTCACCGCGCAGCGCGCTGATCTCGATAGCCATCATGTGTACACTTCGAGCAACCTTCAGGTCTGCTCCGGCTTGGGCTTGACGAAGAGCCGCTTGAAGCGCGGCAGCCAGTCGCGGAACCGCGTCGCCCGCCCAGAGCCATCCGCGTCGCCGCGATAGCGCACGGTGATATAAGCGCGGGTCAGGTCGTCGATCATGCCGCTGACATCGGCCTCGCCGATGCTCAGGCTTGCCGCGATGGCCGCGCCATCCTCAGTGGCGAAAAACGCGCGCAGCCGCCCGGCGTATTCCACCGGCGTCTCGCTCGCCCGCCGCGCCAGATTGGGATTCGTATCCACCGCCGCTTGCAAGAGCGCGCGATAATAGGCGCGCACCGAGTCGGGCAGCGGCGGCTCATCAGGCGCCGCGACCGCTTCGGGCGGCAGATCGCCAAGCTCCTCATCCGCCGGCTTATTGCGATTCTTCAGGAAGCGCAAGATCGCGATCAGCAGAATTGCCGCCAGCACCGCGATGAGCGCGATCAAGAAGAGCTGGCCCAGATTCTTGGGTAATTGCGGCGGCGAAGACGATTGTTTTTGCGACGGCGTGGGGGTCGGGGTCGGCGGTGGCGGCGTCGGCTGTGTCACCACCGGCGGCGCGCCCGACTGTGAGACGACCTGGCACGAGCTGCCGTCGCAGACGGTAATGCCGCCAGATCCGTTCAGCGTGACGCACGTCGCCCCCGTCGGGCAAGGACTGCACGTCGCGCCTGCCGGGCAGGGCTGGCACGTGATCCCCGTCGGGCAGGGGCCGCATGTCGCCCCCGTCGGGCAGTTGCCGCACACCTGGCCCGCCTGGCATGGCACGCACGTCGCCCCACTGGGGCAAGGCTGGCATGTCGCGCCACTGGGACACGACTGGCAGGCCGCGCCGGTCGCGCACGGCTGGCATGTCGCGCCTTTCGGGCACGGCTGGCACGTCGACCCACTGGGGCATGGTCCGCACGTCGCGCCCGCCACGCAGGTGCCTGTATACACGCACGTCTCACCCGCCACGCACGTTCCTGAATACACGCACGTCTCGCCGGCTACGCACGTGCCCGGATACGTACACGTCTCGCCCGCTACGCACGGGCCGCCGCACGTCTCACCTGTCACGCACGTGCCGACATACACGCAGGTGTCGCCCGCCTGGCAGGTGCCGCCATACACGCACGGCTGCGCTTGGCCTGCCACGCACGGCCCCCCATTGACACAGGTGTCGCCCGCCGCGCACGCGCCGCCATATACGCATGTCTGACCCGCCTGGCAGGTTGCGCCCTGGGAGCACTGCTGGCCCGTCTGGCAGGCTGGCAGCGCCAGTGTCTCGCACGATGAATCGCCCGGTTGGCAGATACGCACGATCGTGCACGACGCATTCCCCGGCGGGCAGTTGACGGATTGGCACTGTTGCCCTTTCGGGCATACTTTGCAGATCGTGCCGCTCTGGCACTGGCCGACCACTCCCTGAAAATTCCCCGAAGGCAGGTTGAAGGATTTGCCCGGCTGATTCCCTTGCGGGGTAGCCTGCGCCGTGGGCGTGGGGTGATTCGACTGCGCCTGAATGAGCTTCGAGAGGTTGAGAGACGAGAGGAAGAGCGACAGCACCATCAGAACGATCGCGATAGCCAGCATCCACGCGCCCAGAGGGCCGATGATGCGCGAGGCCCTGGCGCGCGACTGTGCTTCGTCGTGCTCGGGGAAATCATTGGCCGCGACGAGCGCGACGAGCCGCGCGAACATCAGCGCCAGCGCGCCAGCTCCGGCAACGATCGCCAGGCAGAGCGCCAGCCCGGCGAAGATCGGCTGCGAGCCACCTGAGATCGCCGCCAGAAAGATGAGCGCCAGCGTCGCGATCAGATCGAAGCGGAACCCCTGCCTGATCGATGCGTCAAGCCCAGTCTCGCGCGTGGCGAGACGGTGCGCCAGCCTCGCCGCGCGCACATAGAGCCAGATGGCGAGGATGATGGTCAGAAAGGTGTAAAACCCCAGATCGAGAGCCGCGCCGCTCCCTTGCACGCTAAACAAAGAAGCGAACACGATGGGCATGAGGATGCTCAGCATGACGACCAGCGCGATCGCGCCAGCGATATAAGCCAGGACGACGCCGCTCGACACCCACTGGCTGCGCGATCCTGCCTGCCAGGCTTCGAGCAACCGGGCATAGGCAAAAGAGGCGAAGCTGAGCAGCGTGGCCACCGCGAATATGCCCAGATAGGCTGCCAGCCCGTCGAGCGTTGTTCGGGCGGGCGCGGCGCCGGCATATCCCTGAGTCGCGGCCAGCGCGAAAAGCGCCGCCGGCAACGCCGCGATCATCGCGCAAAAGGCGAGTGACAGCGCGAACTGGTCAGCCCAGCCGGAATCGCTTCGTGCTGGCTGCGGCGGCCTGTCCGCCTCTGCGGACGGCGCTGAAAAGCTCATACCACACCTCTCGTCCGCCGATGAGATGCACCGGCAGGTCATAGGTCGGAGTCGTCAACGATTCGAGCCGGTCGCCCAGCAACACCAAATGCGTCGCGATGCCGTGATTTTTCAGTCCCGCGAGATATTCCGTCGTGTCGCGGCGCACGGCGTTGAGAGGACTGACCAGCACGATGGTCGTCCCTGGCAAAAAGTCGCGCCGCATCGCTGCCACCATCCCCTCGATGGGCGAACCGCTATATTGCTGAATGCGCGCCAGCCCTTCGAGAATCTTGTCGCGCTGCACCCGCTGGCTGCTCGGTGGGAACCAGAGCATCTCGGTGCGCCTGGCGTCGTCGAGCGTCTTTTCGGTCGGAGCGTCGCCGATCGCGCCGTCCTCTGACGGCAAAATCGGAATGGGACTATTGGCCAGCAATCCGGTGTCATAGCCCTCACCGAGCGCCCAGCACGCGATCGATCCCGCGACGGTAATGCTCAGCTCGAGCAGCGCCGGGTCGATGCCCAGGCGTGAGCTGGCATATGAATTCACTTCGAGCACGATGATGAAGCGATAGCGCCCGGCGGGATCGAAGAGCTTGGTGCGCAGATCGCTCGCCTTGGCCGTCGCCTTCCAGTGGATGAAGCGCGGATCGTCGCCGCGCTGATAGTCGCGGACGCCGATCATGCGCGTGGGGTCGTCCACCAGCTTGAGCTTGGTGGGCAAGTCGCCAAAGGGCGCCATCGCGGTGAGCCGCACTTCGTCGAGAGGCACCACCAGCGGCAGCACGAGCAGCGACGCCAGCGGCTGGGGGATCTCTTCGTTGCGCTCGAGCCACATGAAGGGGTCCGCGCTGTTGGACGTCACTGGACCAAGCCAATAGAGTCCGCGCGCCGCGCAAAATAGGGGAATGCTGCGCTGCACGCCCTGGCGCCCGCCGACCGCGAAGGCGTTGACGACATTCACGCGCCGCCAGCGCGCCGCTGCCATCGTCTTGCCGCCGATCGGCTCGAGCGCCGCCGGCATGTCACATTTCACTTCGAGCCAGGGGAGCGGCATGCGCTTGTGATTCTCGACGCGCACCGTCAGCGTGACGCTGTCGCCGATCGTCGCGCGCCGCACGTTGAGCGAGCGCCGATAGACGACGTTTTTGATCCCCCGCCGGAACCAGATCTCGATCGCCAGCGCGAGCAGCGCGACGAGGACGCCCGCCGCAAAGGCGACCGCCTTGCCCGACCAGAGCGACGTGGCGACGAGCGCCCCCGCCAGCGCGTACCACCAGTGATGGAGGCGCAAGACGCGCTTATTTTCGGGCGTGTAATTGATCGGCGACTCGCCGGCTGGGAAGGTCATCACTCATCACCGCCCTTGAGCGGGCTGCACTGATTCGACGGGCACCTCGATGGATTTCACAATGTCGCCCATGATGTCGTCGCTGGTCTGTGCGTTGACGCGCGCGCGCGTGGTGAGGATCAAGCGGTGAGCGAGCACCGGCACCGCCAGCCGCTTCACGTCGTCAGGGATGACGAAATCGCGCCCTTGCATCGCCGCCAGCGCCTCACAGGCGCGATAGAGCGCCAACGCCGCGCGCGGGCTGGCCCCGATCTCGATGGCGGGGTTCGACCGCGTGGCACGCACGATCGCCAGCAAATAGCGCTCGACCACCGGCTGCCAGCGCACCTGGCGAATCGCGCTTTGCGCCGCGAGCACGTGCTCGCCCGTCGCCACCGGCTGCAATTCGGCCAGCGGCTCGTCGGTCTTGAAGCGGTGCAAGATCGCCAGCTCGTCCTCCTCGACGGGATAGCCGACGCGCACGCGCATGATGAAGCGATCGAGCTGCGCTTCGGGGAGCGGAAACGTGCCCTCAAGCTCGATGGGGTTCTGCGTCGCCAGCACGAAAAATGGTCTGGGCAGCGCCAGCGTCTCGCGCTCGACCGTTACCTGACGCTCGGCCATCGCTTCGAGCAAAGCGGACTGCGTGCGCGGCGTCGTGCGGTTGATCTCGTCAAAGAGCACGATCGACCCGAAGATTGGCCCGGCGCGAAAGACGAACTCGCCGCGCCGCTGATCAAAATAGCTGACGCCGGTGACGTCGGTGGGCAAGAGGTCCGGCGTTCCCTGCACGCGCTGAAACGAGACGCCCAGCGAGCGGGCGAGCGATTTCGCCATGACGGTCTTGCCCATGCCAGGCACGTCTTCGAGCAGCACGTGCCCGTCGCTCAAGAGCGCCACCAGCACGAGATCGACCACCTCGCCTTTGCCGATGATGACGCGCCCCACATTGGCGCGCACCGCGTCGGCCAGTCTACGCACCGCGTCGAACATTCCGCCTGATTCCATCGACATCTCCCATTTGACGCGCGAGCGGCGGAGCTTCGCCGCCCACGCTTGTTTTTTACGGCTATAGTGTATACGAATGTGGCGACGTTGTCATCACCTGGCTGATTCGCTGCTGCGATAACAGGTGAAGGAGGTGAGATGTTACCAGAATATGGGTGCGCTGGCCCTCGTTAAAAGGACGAGACACGAAGAACACGAAAGCAGGCGTGAAAACACGAAAGATTTTCGTGTTTTTCCCAGACGCTTCGTGCTTTTCGTGTTCCGTGCCCTTGTATGATCGAGATACGTGGATGCTAGCCTTGCCAGCGATCAACCACCGCGAGGTCGTCGAGCGTCAGGCCATAGAGGGTGGTGACCTCGAGATCGATGGTCGCGGCTAAGCGCTCGGCGACAGGGTAGTGCTCGTCGTTAGCGGACGCTGTGCCGTGCGATTCGGCGTGTCGCGCCAGCTCGATCCCCAGCGCCTTGAGCCGCTGGCGCGCGTCGGCGGGGCCGATGGCGACCGGCAGCCTGCCGAGCGCCGCCAGCTCGATCGTGGGCCGCGCCAGCGAATAAGCCGTCTGGGTCAGCGTCAGATAGGCGCGCATCGCTCGCGAGCTGAGCAGGGCGACCAGCCAGGGCAGATCGTCGTCGTGCGTCTGGCCGCCGCGCAGGGTGAAAAGCGCTGCGAGCGGCGCCGCGCCACTCGTGTCGAGCGCGGCGATCATGCGTGGATTCGCGCGCGGAATGACGATCTTGGGTCCGCGCCAGGCGGCGGGGTCCGACTTGAAGGCATCGCGCGCCAGCCAGAAGCGCGACCGCGCGTGGAATGGCGCGACATCGATCGCGCGCAGGATGGCGACCGTGCCCGGCGCTGGCGTGGGGATGGGATCGGCGGCCTCTTTGGCAATCTCGGCGCCGCGACTCACTTCGACCAGGGAGCCGAGCAGCGCGCGACCGATCGTCCCGCCCGGCTGCGCCATCCGCTCGACGAACGCGCGCTCGGCGTCACTGAGCGCGTAGCGCCACCCACCGCGCGGCCCGCTGCCGAGCCGCGACTGGGGCAGCGATCCCGCCATCCGCCGCTCGACGCGCACCAGCCGGCCGCTCTCGCCGGGCGCAGACAGCCGCTCGAAGCGCTCCCACTGCACCACGGAATCCGGCGTGGGATCTTGCCGGCGCGCCAGGAGCAGCACCGTGCCGGGACCAGAGCGAAAGACGCCGGTCAGGTGCCCCACGCGCTCGATGGTCCATTCGCGGGCCAGCTCGTCGCGCAGGGTGGAAGCGACCGGCTTTGTTAAGATCGCCTCAGGCAGCGCGATGGCCAGCGCCCCGCCATACGCCACCAGGCGCATCGATTGCTCCAGGAATCTGAGCCACACGTCGCGCGGGGGCGTCGGCGCGCCAAAGCCGCTGTGGCTGATGACCACGCCTCGCGCCGTCGCCAGCGGGGGATTGGTGATGACGATGTGGAAGCGCGCGTCGGCGGGCAGCACGAGACTGTCGGTCTGGTGGATGTGCAATTGCAGCGTCCGGCGCCGCGCCGCCGGCAGATCGGGGATGATGTGGCCGATGAGCCGCCGCAGCCGCAATTCGGTGACGTGGCAGGCGATCGGGTCAGGGTCGAGGCCCCACAGGCACTGCTCGATCTCTTGCGCGACGCGCTCCGCGCCCCAGCGGCGAATGCGCCCGCGCGCCGCGAGCATCTGCGCCGCCGCCAAGAGAGCCGTGCCGCTGCCGCACGCCGGGTCGATCACCAGCCGCCGCGACAGATCCGCCTTGGGGCTATAGCCTTCCCATCGCAAGAGGGTGTGCGCGGCGCTCGCCGGCATGGAGGTCACGCCCCGCTTGCGGCTGCCCTCCACGCGCGTGAAGCCGTGCTCGTACCAATCATCGCCCTCGACATCGGGAACGAGGACCGCCGTCCGATTCGGCGCAACATCCAGTGTCATCGCGCTCTCTCCGTGCGGCAGGGTCAGCGGCACGATCGCTGGCATCGTCGCGCGCCCCCTGGCCTGCTCTGACAGCGTACAGGCACAGCGGCCTGTCACACAAGCCTGAGGACCAAATGGGCTAGTGGGCCGGAAAGCACAGTATCAGTAAGATCGAATGAGCAATGTAATCTTCACCGCAATTCACGTCGTCTGCTATAATGTGGTTGAAAAAATTGCAATAGGGGGAAGACGAGCGTGGCCACCTTGAGAATCTTTGTCAGTCATAATCGTAAGGAAAATGAGTTCTGCCAGTCATTGGCGAACTCACTGCGCGATGCTGGAGCCGATGTCTGGTATGATGAGCAGAATTTAGGAGCAGCGCGGCTTATGACCACCATCGAGCGGGAATTACGCTTGCGTCCGGTGTTCATTGTCGTGCTCTCGCAAGAGGCTCTGCAATCGGAATGGGTTCGCGATGAATGCACCTGGGCGTACAACCTCTATAAGAAAGATGTCGAGCGCTCGCGCATCATCCTCCCGATCATCGCTGGCCCGATTAATCCCAATGATATCTGGTTATTTATCGAGGATTTCAAGCGCATTGGCGATGACGGGGATACGCCCTATTCACCTGAAGAAGCGATCCGGCGCGTCCTTTACACCCTGGCATTGACACCAGAGGGGAATGCGAGTCCCGCCGCACCAACGGACATCTTCACTATTAACGAATTGATCGAGCGTGGGAACGCGCTGTGGGCACAGAAAAAACTCGATCCCGCGCTCAGCATCTTCGAGAGCGCGATTCTCCTGGCGCCGCGGAATTCGTATGCCTGGAGCGGTAAAGCCCGCGTCTTATCCTATTTTGAGCGAAATGAGCAAGCACTTGAAGCGGCGGAGGAAGCCATTCGCCTCGATGACCGAAATCCGGTTGGCTGGAATTACAAGGGGGGAGCGTTACATGGCATGCGACGCTATGACGAGGCGCTCGCCTGCTATGATAAGGCGATCGAGCTGGACCCCCAATTTACACGACCCTGGAATAACAAGGCCAGCTTACTGAATGATTTGAAGCGCTATGACGAGGCGCTGGCCTGTTGTGAGCATGCCCTCGCGCTGGACCCGCAGCTTATTGATGCTTGGATGAATAAAGTCGGTATTTTTCTGGACCTGCAGCGAAATGACGAGGCGCTGGCGTGTAGTGATCACGCGATTGAGCTGGATTCCCAAAGCGCCTATGCCTGGAACAACAAGGGGTGGATGCTGAGCAGACTGAATCGCTCGGATGAGGCGCTGGCCTGTTATGACAAGGCGATCGAGCTGGACCTACACTTTATGCGGGCCTGGAATAATAAAGGGTGGGTTCTGGATAGGCTGAAGCGCTCGGATGAGGCGCTCGCCTGTTTTGACCAAGCGATCGCGCTGAATCCACAGGATCCCAGCGCGCGGCAGGGGAAGGGGGGTGTCCTCACCAGCCTGAATCGGTATGAGGAAGCCCTGTCCTCCTATGATCAAGCGCTCATCCTCGCCCCCAGGGACGCCAATGGATGGAATCTGAAGGGCAATCTCTTCAATGTTTGGCTGAAGCGCTATGGCGAGGCGCTGGCCTGTTTCGAGCGCGCATTAGAGATCGACGCGCAAGATCCCACTGCCTGGCATGGCAAGGGTAGCGCGTTGAATAATTTGACGCGCTATGACGAGGCGCTCGTCTGTTATGATCAGGCTCTTGCGCTTGATCCGCAACGGGCCTACGTCTGGCTCGGCAAAAGCAATGCGCTCTTTTATGGCCTGAAGCGCAATGATGAGGCACTGACGTGCTGTGACCAGGCGCTCGCGCTCGACCCGCGGCTGGCTTTCGCATTGGCCTTAAAAAGCCTCTTGCTGAACGACCTCGGGCGCTATGACGAAGCGCTGGCGTGCAGCGATCAGGCTATCGCGCTCGATCCGCAAGATGCCGTCGCACGAACTGGCAAAGGCGTCGTGCTCCGCTCGCTCAAGCGCTCTGACGAAGCGCTGGCCTGCTTTGATGAAGCACTCGGCCTTGATCCCCGCTATGCATTTGCCTGGCAATATAAAGCTCGCGTGTTGACCGACCTGACGCGCTATGATGAGGCCCTCACCTGCTTCGAGCAGGCGCTCGCTTTCAATCCATACGACTCCGCGATGTGGGGCGAGAAGGGGAATCTCCTGAGACTGCTCAAGCGCTATGATGAGGCCCTCAAGAGCTATGATCAGGCCCTCGCGCTTGCCCCTCAGAATGGTGAGATCTGGAATGACAAAGGGAATGTGCTTGATGATCTCAAGCGCTACGATCAGGCGCTCGATTGTTATGAGCGTGCCCTCGCGCTTCTTCCGCTCGATGCGCAAAAGGCCGTCGTTTGGAACAACAAGGGCAATGTATTCAGAAAAATGAAACGGTATGACGAAGCGCTGGTCTGTTTCGACCAGGCTCTCGCGCTTGATCCGCATCGCATGCAAGCTTGGACTAACAAACGCTGGACTTTGCTCGAGCTGAAGCGCGGCGACGCGGCGCTGGCATCCTGCGAGCAATGTATCGTGAGTAACCCGCAAGAGGCTGAAGCCTGGGTTGACAAGGGCATTGTGCTGGAGGATCTGAAACGGAAGGACGAGGCGCTTGAGTGTTATGATCGCGCGCTGGCGCTCGCCCCGCAGTCCGCATATATCTGGACCATCAAAGGGGTAACGCTGGGAGACCTGAAACGGTATGATGAGGCCATTCCGTGTTTCGATCGCTCCATCGCGCTCGACCCGCACTTCATCCGCGCCTGGTCTAACAAGGCCGATGTGCTGCTGAAATCGTGGCAAAACGACGCGGCTCTCGCCTGCTGTGATGCGTGCATCGCGAGTAATCCACAGAATTACAGTGCGTGGTTCGATAAAGGGCTAACGCTCATGAAACTGAAACGGTATGATGAGGCCGTTGCCAGCTATGACCAGGCCATTGGGCTTGATTCGCAGTCCGTGGGCGCCGTCGTGAATCGCGGGACGGTCCGATCGTTTCAAGGGCGATATGACGAAGCCGAGCAGGATTATCAGCAGGCGAAACGCCTCGAGCCGAATGTCGAAGAAGATTTCTACGATGAATATGACTGGACGGGGCAAGGCCTGGTATTGGCAAGCCAAAAGCGCTATTACGAGGCCATTGCCTGCTATGAGAAGGCGCTCGCGAAGAATGCCGAGTATGCGAGAGCCTGGTATGGGAAAGGGTCCGCTCTCAGTGCATTATCAGGGCGCTATGATTTTACGCTCCGGGCAGAAGCGTCTAAAGTATTGCGTAAAGCGAAGGCCCTCGGGTTTACGCAATAGCCGTTGAAAGAGCTGGAAAATCCTCACTTTCCAAGTCCTCGATGCTTTCTCTCCCTTGGCATAGAGAGGAAGCCAGAGTGTGGCAGCTAGCCCGCGCGTCGCCCGCCGAGCCACGCCAGGCCCAGGCGGCGCGTGTGGCGCGCGGGCAGCGCGAGCGGCGCGGGGCGCGTCAATTGCCGGCGACTGAGCCACAGCGCGCGGCCCATCTGCGCGGCGGTGCGATAGCGCTTGCGCGGATCTTTCGCCACCGCGATCTTGACCACCGCATCGACCTCCGCCGGCAGCGAGGGATCGGCGGCGCGCACCGAGGGCACGACCTCGTTGGCGTGACGCATGGCGATGGCCACCGGACTCACCCCGCTGAATGGCGGCTCGCCCACCAGCATCTCATAGAGCACGACGCCCAGCGAATAGAGATCGGCGACGGGCGTGATCGCTTCTCCGCACGCCTGCTCAGGCGACAGGTAATCCGCCGTGCCGAGCACGATGCCGGTGCGCGTCAGCGCGTCGGTGCCGGCCAGCCGCACGATGCCGAAATCGGTCAGGCGCACGCGCCCGTCGGGAGTGAGCAAGATGTTTTGCGGCTTCACGTCGCGGTGGATGACGCCCCGCGCGTGAGCCGCCGCCAGCGCGGAGCACACCTGCTCGGCGATGGCCAGCGCCCGCGCCGGCGACAGCGCCCCCCGCTCGCCGATGAAGTGCTTGAGATCCATCCCATCGACATATTCCATGATGAGGAATTGGCCGCCGAAATCCTCGACGAAATCATAAAGGGTCACGACATTGGGGTGTGTCAGGCGCGCGGCGGCTCGCGCCTCGCGGCGAAAGCGCTCCACCGCGAAAGAATCGCTCGGCGTGGGGCCAGTCGGGCGCAGCGCCTTGATGGCGACGTAGCGATCGGTGTGATAGTCCCAGCCGCGATACACGGTCGCCATGCCGCCACTGGCGATGGTGTCGATGACCTCATAGCGCCCGGCGATGCGCACCGGCTCGCGCGACTCTGCTCCCATGCGCGCGGCTCCTTCCAGACGCATATCTTTCATCTCTACTATACTCAAGACAATATGACTGCTATTCAGCATAATTCTTAGTGACGCACTGTTTCCCCTTTGCGTCTTCATGATAACGCTGTCTTTGTAGTGCCTCACTATTTTTGACACTCCGCATGGGCTAAAGCCGTAGCGGATTCTTGGTTCAGCCTGGCGGC
>VFSW01007346.1_pt1 | contig 15994 bp, 12 predicted proteins | sample 5358111 | NCBI WGS metagenome assembly VFSW01 (sample SAMN11554181, study PRJNA540505) | mine drainage metagenome | isolation source: sediment from site ElyBrook_90M | place: USA: Ely Copper Mine, Vershire, VT | collected 2017 | reverse complement strand
ACATAAGTATATATTTTCAAACAATATAAGTAACTTAACCTAAAGTATCACTTGCAGTCCATCGCGCGGATCGTTACCACCTTGATGCGTTCCCAAATAGGCAATAAGCTCCGTTACCCCAGTACTGAAGTTCTCAACCGGTCCGAGCAAACTCAACACCAGCCACCCAGATTCCTTCATCCCAAAGAAGTATCCCGGATGCGCCCACACTCCGCGTTCCAGCAGATCCAGCGCCGTCTGTTCGTCCGGCTGCACCGCCGGAATGCGCAGCACCGCGTACCAGCCGCCTTCCAGCGCGAGTCGGCGTGTCGCCTGCTGCCCCTCCAGTTGCCGGTCCAGTTCCGCCAGGTTCGCCGCCACCCTCGCCCGAATCTGCCCCTGTATCGTCTCCCTGCGCTCCAGCCAGGCCGGCAGGGCCCACTGCACCGGCGCGTTCATTGAGAGAAAGGTATCGGCAATCACCTCCAACCGCTCCAGGGCTTCCTTTCGCTGCGGCCCCGTCGTCACAATCCACGCAGCCTTCATCTGCGGCAGGCCAGCAACCTTGCTCAACCCGCTCACCACGTAAACCGGAACCCCCTCCAGGCCCGTCGCAAAGCTCCGGGGTTTGCCCGCAAAACCGTAGTCCAGAAACACCTCGTCCACAATCAGTGAGAGATCGTGCTCCCGGCACAACTCCGCCAGCGCCTCGGCCTCCCAGGGCTTGGTAAAGTGCCCCGTCGGGTTATTCGGATGGACCAGAACAATCGCGCGCGTCTCCGGCGAGATCGCCCGCCGAAACCCCTCCGGATCGATCTGCCAGCCGTGATCGTAGACCAGCGGCGCCGGCTTCAGCCGCACATCGTCCAGCCGCGCCAGATAGTCGAACAGCGGATACCCCGGCTGCGGCGCCAGGATCTCCTCGCCAGTCTCGCACAGCAATCGAAACAGAAAGCTGTAGGCCTCGCTAGTGCTCGTGGTCAGCACTATCTGGTCCGCTTCAACTCCGGCATTGTGCGCCGCATAATACCTGCACACCGCCTCCCGAGCGCTCTTCAAGCCGCGCGGCTGCGGATCGTAATCGAGCGCCCGCTTGTCTGCCAGTCCTGCCAGCAGGTCGTCGTCATAGGCAAAGCCGCAACGCGTCGGATTCGACGCTGTCAGATCGGCAATCGGCAGCCCCGCCTGCACGCGTCTGCGATGAGCCCGTGCAAGCTCGCTCTCATCCGTGTTCCACTCCGTCCGTCGCGAAAAACGCATCTCGTTTGCCCCGCTTGACCCTGGATTGCCCCGTTTCCCCGCAGACGATCATGCACAATAGAGACAGTCGCCCCTCTCACCATACACGGGCGCAATCATGGAGGCACATTGGCCCTGCGCGCGGTGATCTTTGACTATGGAATGGTACTCACTGGACCACCCGACGACGCCGCGCATAAAGCGCTGCTCCGCATCACCGGCCTCCCTTTGGACCGCTTTGAGAGCCTCTACTGGGCCGACCGCCACGCCTACGACGAGGGCAAGCTCACCGGCCTTGCCTTCTGGCAGAAGTTCCTCCGCGATGCAGGGCTCGACCCTGCGCCTTCAATGGCAGAAGAACTCAACCACTGGGATGCCCGCATGTGGACCACGCAGAATCCCGTCATGCTCGACTGGCAACTCGAACTGAAGCAGCGTGGCCTGCGCACCGCCATCCTGTCCAATATGGGCGACTCGGTGCTCGCCAACATGCAGCGCGAGTTCCAGTGGCTGGCGCGCTTCGATGTGCTGATATGGAGCTATCAGCTCCTCATGGCCAAGCCCGACCCGGCCATCTATCGCCACACCCTGCGTCAGCTCGGCACCAGCCCTGAACACACGTTGTTTCTTGATGACAAGCCCGTCAATGTGGAAGCCGCCCGCGCCCTGGGCATCATGGCCCTTCAGTTCTCCACTGTGGACCGCCTCCGCCAGGACTTGCGCTCCACCGGACTCGACGCTGAGTTGCCCCTGCCCTGACCGGCTCCTGCGCAGACTACCTCACGCGCTGCCTGCCCGGTTGCCCGCCCAGGTGATACGTGATCCCAAGGTTTGCATTCATCACGTCCAGCCCCGGATTCACCGGCACAATAAAGGCGTCTGAGAAGTGAAAATCACTGAACAGACCCAGCCGCAGGTCCATCCGCGACGTCATCCGCACCTCGAGCCCCGTCGCCGACTGCAGGCTGAAGTTCTCATAAGTCGCCTCTTGCGAAAGAACCTTCTTGTCGAAAACAAGAAGTCCACCCTTGGCCGTCAGGTAGGGTTGCCAAGCTCGTCCATCGCGCCACAACAGCCGAAATCCAATCGGTGAGAATCCGATACCCGGCACCAAGGTCCTTACCGTAGACGTCGGCGTGCCCCAGATATTCGATGTGACCGGGGTATCCAGCAACACCACGGGCAGAAACTCGGCCACATAATCCGCACGAGCCCTCAGAAAATAGCCCCAAGAGTGCCGGTCGTATTCCACCCCGCTGGTGTAGAGCTTGTCTCCCGAACCGCTGGCAAAGATCTTGTAGTGCCCGTAGGACGCCAGCGCCTCCACCGTGATATCGCTCTCCACCGGCTCTTTTACTGCCGTCCTCTGCGCTGGCGATACCAGAGGGCTCACAGTCGACACTGACTCGGCCGGGCCGGACGCATCCTGCCCACGCGCCACCGGAGTCCCTGCCAGGGGAAGCAACACCAGGCCCGAAAGAATCGTACAAAACAGCTTCCTTGAGAGGGGCCCCTCGCGCCGGCAAACAGCCGGGGAAGGCTCAATGATCCGTTTTCTGCGCAAATGCCACCTGGTCCATTGGAATTGGGAAGAGCACTTCGGCACGTCCGTTCCGTGCCATATCTTGACCCTCAGTATATCGTCTTCCGCCCTGCGGACTGACCAACGACCGCGCTCCCGGTCAGCAAAAGCGCCCTGAAAATCTGATTCCTGTCTGACTAATCCACACAAGGCTTACAACCGCGATCCATTTGATTTAAACTTGCTCGCCGCTCCATTGGCGGGCAAATCAAACGTTTATCTTGCCGCCGCGATGCAAAAAGGCGCAATCATTTATGCGTCCTGCGGCTCGGCACAACCGTCCAGAACCACGGTAGGGGGAATCAGTGAAACTCATCCAGACATCCCATCTCTTGCGCGCGGCTCGCCGCGCCGCCTATGCGGCCGTTCCTGTACTGCTCGGCGCAACGCTCGCTCTTGCGCAATCCGTGCCGGTCGTCACCGGCGACGCGCGCGTCGACCAGCTTCTCAGCCAGATGACGCTCCAGGAAAAACTCACGCTGATTCACGGAGCACAGGAAGACCCAGCCGTCTATCAGGGCCAGGCCGGCTACCTCGCCGGAGTGCCCCGTCTGGGCATTCCAGGCCTGCGATTTGCCGACGGACCTCCCGGCGTTCTTACCCGCCATCCGTCCGCGGGTGAGACGGCCACCATGGGTGTCGCTGCCACCTTCAGCCTCAGGGACGCGGAGAGAAACGGCATCGTCATCGGCCGCGAAGACCGCGCCCTGGGCATCGACGTCTCCCTGCAGCCCTTCGTCAACATCGACCGCGATCTGGAATTCGGCCGCGGATACAACACCTTCGGCGAGGATCCATTCCTCACCGGCCAGATCGGTGCCGCAGAGATCAAAGGCATTCAATCGCAGCACGTCATGGCCCAGGTCAAGCACTACGTGGCCTACGACTCCAACAGCGGCAACATCTTCGTCGATGACCAGACCCTGCACGAGGTGTACGTGGCTCCTTTTGACACCGCCGTCAAGGCCGGCGTCTCTTCCATCATGTGCTCCTACAACCGCGTCAACGGAACCTTCGCCTGCGGCAACCAGTCCACGCTCACCAGGATCCTGCGCGACGAGATCGGCTTCAAGGGCTTTGTGACCTCTGACTGGGGCGCTGTCCACGCCGTCAACTTCATCAATGCCGGCCTCGACATGGAAATGCCCGGCGAGCCCAAACCCGGCGCCGCCTTCTCCATTCCTTCCTTCTTTGACTCCCAACCCGTTCCGCCACCACCGCCCGCCCGCGCAGCCAATGACATGATGGCCATGTTCGGCGGACACATCCCCGAGGAGCCGCCCCGCGTGCGCGAGGGCTTCGGCGACTTCGGCGTCAAGCTGAATCCCGAAAAAATGCCCGAAGCCCTCAAGGACGGCACCGTCAACGAAGCTGCCGTGACCCGCGCCGCCGGACGCGTACTCTATGAAATCGTCCATTTCGGCTACATGGACGGCGAGCAGCAGCACAACGTCACGGCCCAGGCCATCGACGCCAACGCACGCATCATTGAGAAAACCGGCGAGGATGCCGCCGTACTCCTCAAGGATGAAGGCGCCGCACTGCCCCTCAAGGCCGCTGACCTGGACTCCGTCGTCCTCATCGGTCCCACCGCCGGCCAGGTGGATTCGATCGGCATCAATGGCGAGCGCTCTGTTGGATTGCCGTGGCGCCAGGTCGGGCCTCTCGCCGCCATCCGGCAAATCTCAGGCAACGCAAACATCAAGTTTGCCGTCGATGACGACATGACCGGATCCACCATCCCCGCGAGTGCCCTCAGCCACGACGGCAAGCCCGGCCTTGAGCGCTCCGGCTCCGGCGGTACGCAAACCGACGCCGACCTCAACTTCACCGTCAAAGGCGGCAACGCGCTGCCCCCCAACTCCGTCGTCACCTGGAAGGGCACGCTCACCGTTCCCAGCGCGGGCGAATACTGGCTCTATCTGCAAGCGCTCGGCACCAACGCCAATATCGAGGTCGACGGCAAACCGCTGGCCCGCACCGGCGCCTTCCAGGGCGGAGTCCATGGCGACATTCTGCAAGCCAATCAAGACAACGCCGTTCCCACAACGGACGGACTCGACAACGTCCGGCGCGCCGTGGACCTGACCGCCGGCCCGCACGCCATCCAGATCAATACCAGCCTCGACACCTCTGGCGCACCCGTCCAGGTTCGCCTCAGCTGGTATACGCCCGAGCAGCGCAAAGCCGACCACGATGCCGCCATCACCGCAGCCAGAAATGCTAAAGTCGCAGTAGTCTTTCTCTGGACGCGCCTCCAGCCGGTCTTCGGTCTTCCCGGCGAGCAGAACAAGCTGGTGGACGAGGTCGCCGCCATCAACCCCAATACCATCGTCGTCCTCAACACCAGCCAGCCGGTCGCCCTGCCCTGGGCTGACAAGGTCAAGGCCATCCTTGAAATGTGGTGGCCAGGCGATGAGGGCGGTTGGTCCACGGCCAACCTCCTGCTCGGCAAAGTCAGTCCTGCCGGCCGCTTGCCCGTCACCTGGGGCAAGAGCCTCGCCGACTATCCCGCCACCGACCCCAGGCATCCCGAGCGCTCCTTCAAAGGCGTCGACGGCAAAACCACTTACAGTGAAGGCGTCAACGTCGGCTACCGCTGGTTCGATAAGGAGAACATCGCGCCACTGTTCCCCTTCGGCCACGGTCTCAGCTACACCACCTTCGAGTACTCCGGCCTTCAGGTCGAAAAGGCCTCCGATGACGGTCTTTACGTCCAGGTCGCCATCAGGAACACAGGCAGTATGGCCTCCGATGAGGTTCCGCAGGTCTACCTCGGTGCGCCCAGCGAGGTTCCTGCCGGCGTGCAGTTTCCGGTTCGAGCGCTTGTCGCTTTTGACCGCATCCACCTGAACCCCGGTGAATCGCGCACTGTCACCCTCCACGTTCCGCTGCGCCAACTGCAATACTGGTCCACTGCGAAAAGCGCATGGGTCACTGCGACGGGCAAGCGCGAGGTCAGCGTGGGCGCATCCTCCCGCGATCTGCGTCTCAAGCAGACCATCAACTGAACCCGCCACACTAAAAAGGCGATGCCGGAGCCCCCGCTCCGGCATCGCCGTTTGTACGCTCCATATCGGATACGTGTACATAGCCATACCCACGCCCACCAGATTTGCTGCCGCAATAATCACCAGCATTCCGGCCCATAGCAGGCGCAGCGGCCTTCCTCCTACCTCTTTCCACTCGCCCAGCGCCAGCCCCACCAATCCGCCGCACAGCACGTAAATACTCATGTGTAGCATCCAGTTCACATAAGAGAGCCGCTGAGGAATGTTGGACGCGCCCCATGCATAGAAAAAGAACTGGAGATACCACATGATTCCGCCGGTCGCCGCCAGCACAGCGTTCTTCACCAGCATCGGCCGCGGCTGGCCCATATCCGCGCGCAGTGACAGCCGCTTCAGCGCCGCCAGCCGTATGAAGCAGTAGCTCAGGTTGATCACAGCTCCGCCGCCCATGATGCATACATAGCTCGGCAGCGCCGCATAGAGCGGGCTCACGCCCAGGTGCAGCGCGGCCGCTTCCATCGGCTTGGCCGCGTCAATCGCAAACGACATACCCGAAGAGAAGATCCCGCACATCGTCGCCAGCAACAATCCAAGTCCCAGGTTGAACTCCTGAATCTCTCCCCGCAGTTGCATCTCTTTCTGATGACCCGCATAGGAAACGATGGCCACACCCACCAGTGCGACCAGCACCCCGGCAACGGTCAGAAGGCCGCCCCGCGTCGTCACCAGCATCATCCCCTGTCCATGCAGCAGCGGCGGCGCCAGCGTGCCCACAATCAGCGTGACGCCAATCGCCACCCCAATGCCCAGCGACATCCCCAGGTGGCGCATCGTCAGCCCGTAGCTCACGTTGCCCACGCCCCACATCGCGCCAAACAACGCCACCTTCAGCAGCAGATGCGATCCCATCGACGCATAGAAACCGTAAAAATCCGGCAGCAGAAAAAGGCTCACGCTGATTGGCAGCAGTATCCAGGAAAAAATCCCCGCCACCGCCCACGTCGTCTCCCACGACCACTTCTTCACCTTCTCAATCGGCGCGTAGAACGATGCAGCCATCGCTGCACCCATCACGTGCCAGCCAATCCCCGCAATCACTGACGCCATTCCTTCTCCTCGACTCCCTCACTTGACCTCAACCGAAAACGTGTAGCTCCCCGCAGGCAGTTCGACCCCGTCGTTCGTGACCCGTACCTGTTTGCTCTGCATCAGCGGAAGGCCGTCCAGCCTGTATCGCGACGCATCTGCTGCACCCACATCCAGCAACCCCTTCGCGTTCGCCGGAATCGTCACCTTCCACGCCGCCGTCGCTCCCTGCAAACTCCAGCTTGAACGAATCACGCCATACTGCGATGGGTAGCTGAAATCGACGCTCCCCATCCGCGCATCGAACACCGGATGCAGCACCACCGTATGGAAGCCCGCATCCAGCGGTGTCGCATCCACGCCCGCCGCATAGCGATAGATCCAGTCCGCCACCGCCCCATACGCGTAGTGGTTATAGGAATTCATGCTGGGGTCGTCCTTCATCTGATCGCCGTTCCAGCGCTCCCAGGTGGTCGTCGCGCCGTGCTCCACCAGATAGCCCCAGGACGGATATCGCGTATTCAGCAGCAGCTTGTACGCCGTGTCAGCGTGGCCCGTCTTGGTCAATTCCTCCAGCAGATACGGTGTCCCCAGAAAGCCCGTAGCCAGCAAGCCCCCGTTGGCCTCAATCTTGTCCACCAGCTTTTGCGCTGCCGCCGCGCGCAGGTTCTCTGGCAGCAGGTTCATGTGCAGCGCCAGCACATAGCCGGTCTGCGTATCTCCGCCCTTGCTCTTCGCATTGGGATTGTTGATCTCTCCAAACGGAGACGGACTGTTGTCCGCCCCCGCCACAAACCCGTCTTCATGCACAAATTGCTTCTGAAACACCGCGCGAATCTTTCCAAAAAGCTGTGCATATCTTTCCGCATCTGCGCTGCGCCCGGTCGCCTGAGCCATCTCGCGCATCAGCGTCACGTCATAAGCCCAGTAGGCCGTCGCCACCAGCACCTGGTCTGTCCGCCCCTCCGGCGAGAGCCAGTCTCCAAATGGAATCCCTGAGTTCTTCCACAATCCATCCGGGTTCTCGGCCTCGATCGCAGCCAGATATCTCTCCATCCCCGCCCAGTTCTGCTCGATCACTCGCGTGTCGCCTGTTTGCAGCCACGAGGTCCAGGGAATGATCACTCCCGCGTCGCTCCAGCCCGCGCCATAGCCTGTGTTGGGTTGCGAAGTACCGGGCGCATAGATGCCGTACATTGCCGTGCCCGCCTGCGTTCCGCGCATATCCGCGCCAAACTTGCGCGTAAACGCAGCCAGATCCATGTTGTAGCTCGCTGTCCGCCAAAACACCTGCGCATCGGCCATCCAGCCCAGCCGTTCATCGCGCTGCGGGCAATCGGTCGGCACACCCACAAAATTCGACCGCTGGCCCCACTCGATATTGCTCCACAGCTGATTGATCATCGCGCTGCCCGTCTTCAACTGCGCAGTAAACGGCGCATCCGTGTGCATCACCAGCGCAGTCACGGCACTCTTGTCCGGTGCGGCGGGCAGCCCCGTCAGCTCCGCGTAGCGAAAGCCGTGAAATGTAAATCGCGGTGTAAACTCCTCTACGCCCTTGCCCGTCAGGGTAAAGTAGTCGGTCGCCTTGGCCGTGCGCAGATTATCGGTGTAGAGTGTTCCATCCTCATTCAAGATCTCGGCAAACCTCAGCCGAATCGTCGTCCCCGCTGGCCCCGTTACGCGCACTCGTTCCACACCCGCCAGGTTCTGGCCAAAGTCAAACACATAGACGCCCGGCTGCGGCTCCGTCCTCTTCACCGCATCCACCGTGCGCTCCACGCGAATCGGCGGAAACTCCTGCGCCTCAATCTTCACCGGGGCAGGTTCAACCGTCTGCACAGGCTTCCATCCAGTCCCGTTGAAGCCCGCCGTGGCCCAATCCGACTGCCTGCGCCGCGCATCCTGGCTTTCGCCGTCATACAGCTCCGAGTGCAGAATGTACGAAGGGCTCGCCTTCCAGTCCGCCCCTGTACGCACCCACTCCACACTGCCGTCTTCATGTTCAATGCGCAGTTCGGCCCGCAGCGCCGGTTGCGTCACTCCATAGTTGTTCGGTTGTTGGAACCACTCCAGAGGCGTCGCATACCATCCCGGCGCCAGCAACGCGCCCATCGCATTGGCGCCCGGCTGCAGCAGCGGGGTCACATCGTACGTCTGGTACAGCACCCGCTCGCGATAGTCCGTCCATCCCGGCGCCATCCGGTCCTCGCTCACGCGCTTGCCGTTCAAAAAAATCTCGTAGGACCCCAGCGCTGTCGCATACAGCCGCGCATCCTTCACCGGCGTGCTGACTGCAAAGCCATGACGCAGTTCCTTCACCGAATCGGGAAGCCACGGGTGTCCCAGCGGTTGGCTCATCGGTCCCGGCCCCTGCTTCCACTCTTCCGCAGTCTTCCAACCCGCGTCGTCAAATTGCTTCTCCTGCCAGCCCTCCCCTGCGTGAATCGCTGTCTTCCAGGTTGCATCGCTCGCAAAAGCCACCGTAGAACCATCCACGTACTCCACCACCAGCGTTGCAATCATCGGCGGCGCGTCTTCCGTGGCCATGCCATTGGGATTGGCCACATAATGCACCGTCTCAATCGCCAGTGTGTTCGCGCCCGCAACCACCTTTTCCGTCACATCCGCGCGCACAAACTTCTTCCATGGCATCTGCTTCCAGGCGGGCAGCGGATCGGCCGCAAGCACCTGCGCACCGTTCACCCACGCCGCTACCGTGTCCTGCCCTGTCGCATAAAGCGTGGCGCGACGCGCCTTGCCCCTAAGCCGGACCACGGTGCGATACGCAAACCGCTGCTCGCCGCCCTTCTCGGCTGCCACAGTCTTTGCCTCCGGATTCGCAATCCACACCGCCGGAGCGTGGCGCACAGCCGACTCTTCCTCCGTCTCATACCCGATCCATCCCGCATGCCAGGCATCCTGCCGCAGCAGGCCTGTCTCCCACCAGGTCGCATCGCCGGCTGCGTATGCCTTGCCAGTCGCGCCCCACACGCGCACTCGCCAGTAATAGCGCGTGCTCGCCTTCAGAGCCAGGCCGCCATACACCACGTTCAGTGACGCAGCGCTCTTGACTCGACCGCTATCCCATACGTCCGCCTTGTTCGCTTGAAGCATCTCCGCCGAAGTGGCTACCTGCAACTCATATGCGGTCTGCTCTGCTCCACGCGAAGTGTCCTTCAGTTGCCAGGAAAAACGCGGTGCCGGGTCATCGATTCCAAGCGGGGTCGGCAGATTGTCCACCCGCAGCGCAACCGGCCCCGTCAATCCCCCACCTGCCTGCGCCGCATCTGCCGCCATTGCAGCACCCAATAGCATCCCCAACACCACACAGCGCTTAAATCTCATCTTCAACCTCTGCCTTTTCTTGTCCACCGGGAGCCCCATCCATCCTCCGGCCTGCGCACAGTACCCCGCAAGCCATTTGCAGGCGATCCAGCCCAAACTCTCGAATTTACCAAATGAAATAATTTCTCATCAGAAGCAACATAGAGAATACGCAATACCGCTGTCAAAGGCTTTCGCGCGTATCTGTCCAATTACCTCACGTCGCACGGACCAGAGATAGTAACCCAGGCAATGCCCAACGCCCTATACACTCTCTAGATGGGAATCAGCCTCTTTGCTGCCACCACCAGTCAGGGCAAGCTGCGTGACTTTGCCGCCGCCGCAACAGCGCATTCAATTGAGGTCGTGTCGCTCCCAAGACTCACAAAAATTCCTGCCCCTGAAGAAGACGGCGAAACCTTCCTCGCCAACGCCACGATCAAAGCCATTCACTACTCGCGATTCGCCCGTGGTTCACTCGTCCTCGCAGACGACTCCGGCCTTGAAGTGGATGCCCTCGATGGCGCACCTGGCGTCCGATCCGCCCGCTTCGCCGCTGACGCCGGACTCATCGATTCCCCTGACGCCAACGACAACACTGACGTCTGGAACAACATGGTCCTGTTGCAGCGCCTCTCCGGCATCCCTGCCGCCGCGCGCACGGCCCGCTATCGCTGCGTCCTGGTCGCCGCACGCGACGGTCTCCCCATCTGCACAGCCGATGGCGCCGTCGAGGGCATCATCCTCCAGGCCCCGCGCGGCACTGGCGGCTTCGGCTACGATCCGCTCTTCTATCTGCCCGAACTCGACCGCACCATGGCAGAGCTCGATCTCGAAACAAAGCACACCCTCAGCCATCGCGGACGCGCCTTTGCGGCCTTGTTGACCAAGATGAAAATCTAACGGTTCAATGGATATTGACCTCGTCGCAAATCCTGCCCCGCGTGCCTTGACGGTCCTTATCGCGGAAACCAATAATGCAATAGGAACAAAACGCTTCTTTTCATCTGCGACTACGCGCGAACCGCCTCGTTCCATAGCCTCTAGGAGCTGCGACTTTCATGGCAACCGCTCAAAATCCTTCCACGCCCACGCTGCGTCCGGGCGTTCAGCCGCTACGCGCCGGTCAGGGAACCACTTTCATCTGGCGCAAGCTGCACTCGCTGCTGGGCATCGTCCCCATCGGCGCTTTTCTCCTCGAACACTTGCTCTCCAACTTCGAGGCGCTCAAGGGGCCCGCCGCCTACGGCGCACAAGTCAGGTTCCTTAACTCTCTGCCGCTGGTCCGCGTGCTCGAGTGGGTCTTCATCTTCCTGCCCATCCTCTATCACGGACTCTACGGCCTCTACATCTGGATCCGCGGCAAATCCAACATCGTCTACTACCCCTGGGCAGGCAACTGGATGTACACCGCCCAGCGTTATACCGGCCTCATCGCCATCCTTTACATCGGCCAGCACGTCCTGCGCCAGCGCTTCATGGGCATCAGCCTGCCGGAAAACCCCGGAGCCGCCTTCGCCAAGGTGCAGCACGAACTGGCCAACCCATGGATGCTGGCGGTTTACATCATCGCCATGATCGCCATCTGCTGGCACTTCGCCTATGGCATCTGGCTCTTCGCTGCAAAGTGGGGCATCACCCCTGGCACAACCGCCCGCAAGCGCTTCGGCTACGTCTGCGCAGTCTTCGGTCTGGCCCTCGCCATCATGGGACTGGCCAGCATCTGGGCCTTCATCGGCCCCAACTATAAAAACGCGCCCGACCTTGTGCCCCTCTCGTATCTTGCCGCGCCGGCACATACCGGATCGCAATCTGTTTGAAACGCGGACGGCAGCCCGCAACGGGTCTCGGCAACCAGCCTCTGTTCGCTGATCTGTGACCCCTGATCTCTGAAAGGGAATTCAATCCATGGCATCACCCAGAATCATCGTGGTTGGCGGAGGACTGGCAGGACTCGCGGCGGTCATCAAGATCGCAGAGGCCGGCGGCTCCGTGGACCTGTTCTCCATCGTCCCGGTCAAGCGTTCTCACTCCGTCTGCGCACAGGGCGGTATCAACGCGGCAAAGGATCTGAAAGGCGAAGGCGATTCCACCGACAAGCACTTTGACGACACCATCTACGGCGGCGACTTCCTCGCCAACCAGACGCCCGTCAAGGCCATGTGCGAGGCAGCGCCCGGCATCATCGACCTCCTCGACCGCATGGGCGTGCCCTTCAACCGCACTCCCGAGGGCCTCCTCGACTTCCGCCGTTTCGGCGGCACGCTCTATCAACGCACCGCGTTCGCCGGCGCCACCACGGGCCAGCAGCTCCTCTACGCCCTCGACGAGCAGGTCCGCCGCCACGAGGACGAAGGTAAAGTCAAGAAGTACGAGGGCTGGGAGTTCCTCTCCGCCGTTCTTGACTCCAAGGGCCGCGCCCGCGGCATCACCGCCCTCGATCTGCGCACCATGGAGCTCCGCTCCTTCCCCGCCGACGCCATCATCCTGGCCACCGGCGGCATCGGCGCTATCTTTGGCAAATCCACCAACTCCGTCGTCTGCACCGGCTCCGCGCAGTCCGCCATCTTCCAGCAGGGCGCCTACTACGCCAACGGCGAGTTCATCCAGGTCCACCCCACCGCCATCCCCGGTGAGGACAAGCTCCGCCTCATGTCCGAGTCGGCCCGCGGAGAAGGCGGCCGCGTATGGGTGCCGCGCAAACCCGGCGACAGCCGGCCCGCAAAGCAGATTCCCGAGGCCGAGCGCTTCTACTTCCTTGAAGAGTGGTATCCCAAGTACGGCAACCTCGTCCCCCGCGATATCGCCACCCGCGCCATTCACAGGGTCGTCTACCAGGAAGGCCTCGGCATCGACGGACAGCCCATGGTCTACCTCGATCTCACCCACATTGACCGCGCCACTCTCGATCGCAAGCTCGGCGGCATCCTCGAAATCTACGAGAAATTCGTCGGCGTCGATCCTCACGACGAGCCCATGAAGATCTTCCCCGGCATGCACTACACCATGGGCGGACTCTGGGTTGATTTCAACCAGATGACCAACATCCCCGGCATCTTTGCCGCCGGCGAGTGCGAGTACCAGTACCACGGCGCCAACCGCCTCGGCGCAAACTCGCTCGTCAGTTGCATCTTCGGCGGATTCCGCTCCGGCCCCAACGCCCTCGACTACGCCAGAAACCTGCCCGCTGCCGAGGGCGACGGTGGTCATGCCGCCGAACTGGCCCGCCAGGCGGAGATCAATGCCAGGCTGATGAAAAATGAAGGCGGAGAAAACCCCTTCAAGCTCTGGCGCGAACTGGGCCAGATCATGACTGAGCATGTCACTGTCATCCGCTTCAACAAGGGCCTGCAAAAGGCCGACGAAAAAATCGTCTCTCTGATCGACCGCTACAAGCGCATCAACCTCAGCGATCGCAGCCAGTGGGCCAACACCAGCTTCGCATTCGCCCGCCAGTTGAAGAACATGCTTGAAATCTCACGCGTCGTCACCCTCGGCGCGCTTCAGCGCGATGAGTCCCGTGGCGCGCACTACAAACCCGACTTCCCCGACCGCAACGACGAGAAGTTCCTCAAGACCACCAAGGCAAGCTACACCGGCGACGTCGTCGGCCCGCGCTTTGAGTTTGAAGAAGTCGACACCCAGTTCATCAAGCCGCGCCCGCGCCGTTACGACGTGGCCAAATGACGGGAGGGTACGGGCTTTAGCCCGTACAGAGTCGGAGAAGATTGAAAAGGGGCTTTAGCCCCTGAGGGAAACACAATGAGGTTTCCCGCGAAAGGGATCATGGCAAACAAGACCGTGCAACTCGAAATCAAGCGTCAGGCCAACCCCGACGCACCCGCCGTGTGGGAAAAATTCGACCTCGAATGGCGCCCCGGCATGAACGTGACCAGCGCGCTGATGGAAATCGCCGCCAACCCTGTCACCGCCGAAGGCCACGCCACCACGCCCATCACCTACGACTCCAACTGCCTTGAGGAGATCTGCGGCTCCTGCGCCATGCGCATCAACGGCAAGGCCCGCATGGCCTGCTCCGCGCTGGTTGAAAATCTCGAGCAGCCCATTCGTATCGAGCCGCTTTCGAAATTCCCCCTCGTGCGCGATCTCCAGGTCGACCGCTCGGTCCTCTTTGAGAACCTCAAGGCCGTCAAGGCCTGGGTTCCTGTCGACGGAACCTACGACTTGGGCGCGGGCCCGCGCATCTTCCCGCAGGATCAGGAAGTCAACTACCCGCTGTCGAACTGCATCTCCTGCGCCTGCTGCATGGAGGTCTGCCCGCAGTTCAATGAGGACACAGGCTTCGTCGGCGCTGCCACCATCGCGCAGGTCAAGCTCTTCAATAATCACCCCACCGGCAAGGTGCTCAAAGAAGAGCGCCTCCGTGCCCTGGCCGGCGATGGCGGCGTACAGGAGTGCGGCTTCGCGCAGAACTGCGTCGAGGTCTGCCCCAAACAACTCCCGCTCACCAACGCCATCTCCGACGTCAGTCGTGAAGTCCTCCTCCAGAAAGCCAAGGACTTCCTCCGCGGCTAAGCCGTTGCGCTTTGCAAGGGCGCGGCTTCGCAGGGTACTGAAAAGAGCAAGTTACTGATTCTTCAATGGGCAGAATCGGCGAGAAAGGCCAGTTGGCCGCCCCGTAGCACAAATTAGCGCAAAACCTGGCGCGGGACGGCCACGCGCATGGGCCGAAGCTTCCCAATTGCCGACGACTCGTACATCACGCCCTCGCAATTAACATGGTGTGGGCATTTCGTGTCTAGGAAGTCACCATGCGCCCACTCTTCGTGCTTAACCTTGCTTGAGTGGGCGCCGCCCGCCATGAGCGACAGGGAGGAGCTGATATGCGATTCTCGATGAGATTTCTTACACGAACACGAATTTGCCTTGCCGTGCTGCTTCTGGCTTCAGGAGCTTTCGCCGAAACACGGATGGTCAGCATCGGCAACCGAGAACTTTCGATATCGTGCAGCGGTGCCAGGGCGAAGGCGACGGTTGTCCTAGTTGCGGGGGCCGGACGCACTGCGGCGGATTGGAACAAAGTTGTACCGGAGATTGCGAAGTTCACGCGTGTGTGCAGTTACGATCGCGCAGGCCTCGGCGCAAGCGAGAAAACGGCAAAGCCACAATCCGAAGATGAAGTGCTGGCCGACCTGCACTCATTGCTCTCGGCTGCGGGCGAGAAGGCGCCTTTTCTGCTGGTCGGACATTCGCTTGGCGGACTTTATGTTCGACACTACGCTACGAAATACCCGGCTGAAGTTGCGGGACTCGTGCTGGTAGACAGCGCCCACGAAGAGCAGGTCTGGCGGTTCAGAGAAGTTGCTCCGTCGATGGGAGCACCCGCCGCCGACGGCTTCCTGACGAAGCCCGGCGAGTTGCTCGACTGGAAGACCACATTACCAATGATCGTACTCACGCACGGAGAGTTGACTCTGAGGGACTTACCACCTGGTACCACCGAGGCTCAGCGTCAAGTGATCGAAAAGACTTGGCAGGAGTTGCAGCTCGATTTGGCGAAGAGATCACCGACAGGCGAGTTGCGTCGCGCCGTGTGGAGCCATCACTTTATTCAGCTAACACAGCCGAATGTGGTGATTGAGGCCGTGCGCGATATTTGGCAGTCGCTTTAGGTGACAGTCGGTTGCGCTAAAGGGGGGTGTACATCGTCAAACCGGGGTGAGTGACCGTCTATGCGGAAGCTTCGATTGCAGGCAGCCCGTCCTCATTATTTTGGTGATCAGGCGTAGCACAGAACTAGCACAGACAA
>VFSW01007345.1_pt1 | contig 16001 bp, 19 predicted proteins | sample 5358111 | NCBI WGS metagenome assembly VFSW01 (sample SAMN11554181, study PRJNA540505) | mine drainage metagenome | isolation source: sediment from site ElyBrook_90M | place: USA: Ely Copper Mine, Vershire, VT | collected 2017 | reverse complement strand
CGACGAAGTCGAAGCCGAAGCGGCCTTTGGCGCAGAGAAAGTCGCCGTTGATGCCACTCTTGTCCCGGTTGTCCGCGCGCATGATCTCAGAGCCGTCGTTGGACTGGCGGACGCCGAGGGTGACCTTGCATCCGTCGGCGCAATGGGTGCAAACGGTGGAGACGTGATTCATCTCCCAGGGCCGCGTCTTGTAGCGGTAACTGCCGCTGGTGAGCGCGCCGACGGGGCAGACATCGATGCACATGCCGCACTGCTCGCAGTCCAGGCGGTCGCCGCCGTTGGGCGCGATGACCGCGCTGGCGCCGCGATTCTGCACGCCGAGGGCCCATACATCCATGCCCTCGCCGCACATGCGGATGCAGCGATAGCAGAGAATGCAGCGTGGGCGGTCATAGAAGACGGCCGGAGACCATTGCTGCTCCTCGCGATGCTGCTTGGCCTCGGCGTAGAGGCTCTCGCCCGCGCCGTACTTGAAGGTCATGTCCTGCAGCTCGCACTCGCCGCCTGCGTCGCAGACAGGGCAGTCGAGGGGGTGATTGCCGAGCAGCAGCTCGATGGTGGCCTTCCGGGCCTGGGTGATCTCCGGCGAATCGGTGATGAAGACCTGGCCCTCGGCGACGGTGGTGGTGCAAGCGGTTTGCAGCTTGGGCACTTTTTCCTGGCGCACGACACACATGCGGCAAGCGGCCTGCAGGCTGAGGCCGGGATAGTAGCAAAAGGCCGGAATCTCAATGCCCGCCTTGCGGCACACGTCAATTAAGAGTGCGCCGGCGGGCGCGGTGAGCTTCTTGCCATCGACTGTGATCGTTACGTCTGCCATCGGTCTCCAGCGCCCCTACACTACGGCCAGTTCAACATGTTTGGCGAACGGACAGGGCTTGCCGTTCAGGTGATCCTCAAACTCTTTGCGGAACTTCTTGACGAAGCCGAGCGTGGGCATGGCCGCAGCGTCGCCCAGCGGGCAGAAGGTGCGGCCCATCATGTTTTCGGCCAGGTACTGAATGTTGTCAATGTCCTTGGCGGTACCGAAGCCCGCGTGAAAGCGGGTCAGCGACTTCTTGAGCCAGTCAGTGCCCTCGCGGCAGGGGATGCACCAGCCGCAGCTCTCATGCTGATAAAAGCTGATGGTGCGCAAGGCAAACTCGACGATGCAGGTCTGGTCGTCGATGACCACGACGCCGCCGGAGCCGAGCATGGAGCCTGCCTTGCCCACCTGATCGAAGTCCATGCCGAGATTTTCGATTTCTTCAGGGAGCAGGACCGGAGTGGAAGATCCGCCGGGAACGACGGCCTTGAGCTTGCGTCCGCCGCGGACGCCGCCCGCCACGTCGTAGACGATCTTTTTGAGGTTGTAGCCCATGGGCAGCTCGTAGACGCCGGGGCGTTCGACGTGGCCGCTGACGCCAAAGAGGCGCGTACCGCCATTGCGCGGGGAACCCACGGCCGCGTAGGCCTCTGCGCCCATGGCGATGATGTGGGGCACAGTGGCGATGGTTTCGGCATTGTTAATGACGGTGGGCCCACCGTAGAGTCCCACGACGGCAGGGAAGGGTGGCTTGATGCGGGGCACGCCGCGCTTGCCTTCGAGCGATTCCATGAGCGCGGATTCTTCGCCCACTTCATAGGCGCCCGCGCCGCTCTGGGTGATGATCTGAAACTCAGTGTCGGAGCCGAAGATGCCCTTGCCCAGGAAGCCCTTGGCGTAAGCGTCGGCTACGGCCTTCTCCATGATTTCGAGGAGGTAGCGGTACTCGCCGCGCAGATAGATGAAGCCCAGCCTGGAGCCGATGGCGAGGCCGGCGATGATGGTGCCCTCGATGACCGCGTGGGGGTCGTGGAGGAAGATCAGATGGTCCTTGCAGGTGCCGGGCTCGCTCTCGTCGCCGTTGACCAGAACGTATTTTGGCTTGGCCGACTGCTTGGGCACAAAGGACCACTTCATGCCGGTGGGAAAGCCGGCGCCTCCGCGGCCGCGAAGGTTGGAGGCCTTCATTTCGTTGATGATCCAGTCGGGACCCTGGGCGAGGCACTTTTTGGCGGACTCATAGCCGCCCAGCTCGATGTATTTGTCGATGTTGGCAGCGCCCTGGCCGAAGCGGCGGGTAACGATTTTGACCTCATCGGGATGTGAGACCAGTTTAGGCATGAGCCGTTGTCCCTTCCGCTTTGGCTTTGCCGCGATATGTGTCGAGAATCGCCGGAACCTGATCGGGCGTCAGATCGTCGTGAAAGTCGTAGTTGACCTGAATGGCGGGCGCCCAGCAGCAGGCCCCGATGCACTCAACCTCTTCCAGGGAGAAGACGCCGTCTGGCGTGACCCCCTTGTGGCCGATACCCAACTCGTCCTGAAAGCGATCGAAGAGATCATACGCCCCACGGAGCATGCAACTGATATTCGTGCAGACCTGCACATTGAACTTGCCTGCCGGTTTGAAGCGCAGCATGGAGTAATAGGTTGCCACGTTGCGCACTTCAAGCAAGGAGATGCCGATGCGCGCGGCGACTTCCGCGATGACCGCGTCAGAGAGATAGCCGATCTCATCCTGCGCGTACAGGAGCATGGGCACCAGCGCCGAGCGCTTGAGGGGATACTTCTGGACCAGCGCATCAAAGCGCGCCGCCACTTTGGGCGAGAAGATGGTCATGGTTTCGTTGCTCGTTTTCTCGGGGCTCATCGCATTAACTCCCGCGCCCAGGCTTCAGCGGCCATATCCATCTCTTCGTCGGCTCCGCTCGACTTCAATTTTCCGGCTTCGGTCAATTCCAGCATTCCGCCCTGTCCATTTTCGCGTTTCCAGGCGACCTGCGCCCCGTTTCGTTTGAGGTCCAGCCACTTGTCTGCGTGGCGCACCGTAATCCGTTCTTCGCCCAACTCTACCGTGGCCTGGCGGTTGCCGTTCAACCCATGCGCCGCGGTGTAGCTGCGCAGCAGGGACGCGAGCGAGACCCAAAGCTCCACGTACAGTTGCGCCGTACCCGGCACTAGCGGTCAATCTCCCCCAGCACGATGTCGATGGAGCCGATGACGGCCACCACGTCGGCCAGCATACCGCCCCTGCACATCGTCTCCAATGCCTGCAGCGTGGCAAACGACGGGTAGCGCATATGCACGCGCCAAGGTTTGGCCGTTCCGTCGGAGACCACGTAATACCCGATTTGCCCGTGACCGCACTCGATGCCCTGGTACACCTCGCCGGCGGGCACGGCGAAACCTTCTGTGACGATTTTGAAGTGATGGATCAGGGCCTCCATCTGCGTCTTCATTTTCTCCCGGTCAGGCAGCACAATCTTGGGAGCGTCGGCCTTGACCGCGCCTTCCGGCATGCCGTCGAGGGCTTGCTGAATGATCTTGATGCTCTCGCGCATCTCGTCGAGACGAACCAGGTAACGCGCCCAGGTGTCGCCGTCGGTTAAGACCGGCACTTTGAACTGGAACTTCTCATAGCTGGAGTAGGGCATGTCGCGCCGAAGGTCGATATCGACGCCGGAGGCGCGCAAGGGCGGCCCGGTCACTCCCAGCGCAATTGCATCCGCAGCAGAGAGATAGCCGATACCCTTCAAGCGATTCCTGAAGATTGGATTGCCGGTGAGCAGGTTGGCGTATTCGTCAATCTTCTCTGGGAGGGTCCGGATGAAAGCCTGCACGCGCGCAAGAAAATCGATGGGAGGCTCCATGGCAAGGCCGCCGATGCGGAAGTAGCTGGTCATCATGCGCTGGCCGGCGACGGCCTCAAGCAGGCGGAGAATCTCTTCGCGTTCTCTGAAGGTATAGAGGAAGACGGTCAGCGCGCCAATGTCCATGGCGTGGGTGCCGAGCCAGATCAGGTGGGAGTTGAGGCGGCTCAACTCAGTGAGCAGAACGCGCAGCCATTGGGCCTTTTCCGGGATCTCAAGATCGAGAAGTTTTTCGACGGCAAGGCAGTAGCAGAGATTGTTCGAGAGCGGATCGAGATAGTTGACGCGATCAGTGAGCGGCACGACCTGCTGATAGAACTTGGCTTCGCAGGTCTTTTCAATGCCTGTGTGAAGGTAGCCGATCTCGGGGTAGAGGCGGACCACGATCTCGCCGTCAATCTCGACCACCAGACGCAGCACGCCGTGGGTGGCGGGATGCTGCGGCCCCATATTCAGGACCATGTGCTGGTCTTTTGCGCCTTCAGCGAGGGGGGCATCAAGGATCGGCGTGCCGGCAACATCAGTCATTTAGCGGTACCCCTCCACAGGGTAGTCCTTGCGCAACGGGTGGCCCTTCCAGTCGTCCGGCATCATGATGCGGCGCAGATTGGGATGGCCTTCAAAGCGAATGCCGAAGAGGTCAAAGACCTCGCGCTCGAAATAGTCGGCCCCCGGCCAGACGGGAGTGATGGACTCAATGGCGGGATCGGCCTCATCGAGCATCACGCGCAGGCGGATGCGTTCGAGAAAGGCGTGGGAGAGGATGTGGTAGCTCAGTTGGAAACGCGGCGCGGACGGGTACCAGTCGACGGCGGTCATATCCTCAAAGAAGTTGTAGCCGGCGGCCTGCACGGTGGCGGCGGCTTCGCGGATGGCCTCCGGTGCGAAGGTGAGGGTCAACTCGCCGCGGTCGAAGCGCGCATCGAGGAGCGCGTCGGGCTGCCAGGCCAGCACGGCCTTGATGGCAGGATGCTGGGGCATGCTCTCCAGCACCTCGGCCTTGCCCGACAATGTTTTCTTGCTTGCCTCGCCCATGCTAGAGATCCGCCTTATCCTGGCTCCAGTTGAGGATGCCCTTGCGCACAATATAGTAGAGGCCCACCGCCACGAAGCCGAGATAGACGATCATCTCCCAGAATCCGAACAGCCGGGAGCCTGTAATGCCGGGCAGCCTGCGATAGATGACGGCCCAGGGCATCATGAAGACCGCCTCCACATCGAACAGGATGAACAGCATGGCAACCATGTAAAAGCGGACGCTGAAGCGAGCGCGGGCGTCGCCTACGGCCTCAATGCCGCACTCGTAGGCAGCCAGCTTGACGGCGGAGTTACGGTGGCGGCCGATAAACCAGGAGGCCGTCACCATGGCCGCTCCCACGCCGAAGGCGGCAAGAATTTGCAGCAGCAGCGGTAGGTATTGCCATTGATAGGGAATCATCGGGAGCCCCGTCCGGATCGAGTTTGCGGAAGTTGTGACGTGCGCGCCGGGCCGGTGGGCCTGTTGCAACATGTCGCTTGTTTGAGATTAGGTTTTCGACCTCATCCCGTCAAGGCGATGGCGGTTGACCGGTGGACCGGATTTCAGCCCCATAAATGGGGGCAACAGGCTTCCAAACCATACCGATACACCCCGACCCTGGAGACCGATTCCGGTTCTACCACAGGACACTTATACCTTGGGCCGGCGCAGGGGAACAGTGAGCCGCATCACATTATTTTCATAACGGGACGTGCATATTGGTTGTTCTGTCCTGGGACATGATACTGTTCTTTTCTCATGTTTCTGGGAACTGAGCCGAAGGGATAGGTGAGGATATCCGCATGCCAGTGTTGGTAACTTCCGAAATTCCGTTCAGCATCAGCATTCCCGCTTCGCCGCCCCCTGATGCTTCGGGGGGTGGCAAGCGCAGGCGGCACATTACGCCGGAAGCAGGCCGCGCGCTGGAGATTCTTGGCCATGCCATCGAGTACCTGACGGATGAGTATGTTCATGAAGGCGGCTCATTTGCACCAGAGGACAGTCAATGGCAGGCGGTGCAACTCCTCATGGGGGTTAATCGGCAGATTTTCCTGGCCTGCCCTGTGGAGCTGACGTTCTGGGAGCGTGTGCGTTCGCTGCTGCACCTGCACCTGGTGTAGCGCTGAACACTCCCGGCATACCCAACCGCAGAAGCAAGTTGTTTGGATGCTAAGCTGAGGCTGTGACCGATTCGCCTCCCAAGGCCTCTTCCTGCCAGATGCGCTGGGCCGTGCTGGCCATTGTCTTGAGTCTGTTCTGCTCAGGCTGCGCGCTGCAGCTTTTCTCAGAGCAACCCGGATCGAAGCCGACCTTCACTTTTGCGCAATTTGTGCCGGGCAACCCTATCCATATGACGGCGTACGGGGATACGCGTTTCACGGATCCATCGGTCACGATGGGCACGAATCCCAAGGTGCGCAAGTGGATTGCCGAGCAGATTGCGCAGGAACATCCTTCGGCTCTGCTGCTTACAGGAGACACGCCGTACACCGGGGGCAAGACGACAGATTGGAACGATTTCCAGAGTGAGACGGCCGGATGGCGGGAGAACCAGATTCTGGTGCTCCCGACCACCGGGAATCATGAGATCTATGGCGGTGCAGAACAGGGAATTGCAAATTATCTTGCAAATTTTCCCGAGATCGACGGGCACCGCTACTACTCAGCGCTGCTGGGCAATGTGGAGGTCATCGCTTTGGACTGCACTCTGGGCGGATCGGGCCTGAGCAAGCAAAGCGAATGGTTCGCCGCGCAACTCAGTCATCTTCCCAGTCAGGTGCAGTTCCTGCTGATTCTCTACCACATTCCCTGGGTCGCAGATAAACAGTCGCAGATCTTTGTCAATTTGCCGTCAAAGGACGCTCTGACGTTGCGCGGCATTCTTGAGGCGCATCTTGTGGCGATCCGCGCCAAGGTTCTTGTGCTGAACGGTCACATTCATAACTACGAGCGGTTCGAGCGGCGCGGTGTGGAGTACGTAGTGACCGGAGGGGGTGGAGCGGAGCCGTATCCGCTTCTCTTTCGCGGACGTGCCGACCTTTACCGGGACACGGGGTTTCCGGTGTATCACTACCTGACGATCGACGTTCGCAACCGCAAGCTCCATGCGGTGATGTGGAAGATTAAGGACCCCAATGCGTCCACACTGACAGTGGAGGCAAAGGACCAGTTCGACCTGACTGCGCCTGTGCGCTCGCGTGCTTCAAAAAAGCGCGGTGTCGAGACGGGCAATCGCTGATTGAAGTTTTTTGGGGATCGAGAATTGCAAAGCTACTGCCCAATCGCCAGTACCGTGAGCAGCAGCAACCATGCCAGGCCCATTGCGTGCCAATACCAGGCGGCGGCATCCACGGCGATCTGCCGCAACTCCACACGTTTGAGAAATCCTATGGCGCTGAGGCAGATGAGCAACGCCAGCAGGCCGAGCAAGAGGTGGACGGCGTGCAGGCCGGTGATGAGATAGAAGAAGTAGCTTGCCGGGGTGGAATAGCGATCAAAAGCGAAGCCCTGTGCCGTCAACTGCTTCCACGCGATCCATTGGCCGGTGACGAAGAGCGAACCGAGGACGAGCGTTGCGCCCACCCAGGGCAGGGTGCGATGGAGAGCAGGTCGTCCCAGGCCTAGCCATTCCTCCATGACGTCGATTTCCCGGAAGATGTTGCGACGCGCCAACTCCATGGTGAGGCTACTGAGGATCAGGACGGCGGTGTTGAGGTAGAGGATGGGCGGAAGCAGGACGGGATGCCAGTCGCCGATCTGCTCGTGTGTGTTTGGATCCATGAAGGTGCCGGCCTGTCGCGCAAAAAAGAGCACAACCAGCATGACGAAGAACATCATGTCGCCGGCCAGGCCAAAGAAGACAAAGAAGCGAATGCGGTGGAGGAGTTCGCGCGGGCCGCGGCTCTCGCGCCGCCATTCGTCATCGCCTCCGCCACCGCCGCCCCCTGTGGGACGCCTGTCGACCGGTGGCTTTCCGCCAATTCCAGGCTCTTTGCGTTCCGTTTCCGCCGGGGAGTGCGTAAAGGTCGCGGGCATAGGAAGCCTCGTGAGAGATAGAAAGCTGGGCAGAGTCTCTGCGACGTGCGATCCCTTTCCGCAGGTCAGAGATCAGCCTCCCTCAAAAAGAGATTACTCTCACTTTGACTGGGGTGCATAGGGAATCGGCAGCGGATTGTTGCACGCTGAAACTCATTTTGATGGGAGATGAGGCAAATTGTGTTTGCCGGTTTCGGCTCGGACTGCGTCCACAAAGGCGCGGTGAACGCGCCTGTCGCTGGATAACTCAGGATGAAAGGTGGCGGCCATGATGCTGCCCTGGCGGACGAAGACGGGATCCGCATCACGCCGGGCGAGCACTTCCACGTGAGGGCCCGTGGCCACGATGCGAGGCGCACGGATGAAGACCATCTCCAGCGGACCGCCAGGGAGCGCGGTTTCCGCAGTGAGGATGGAAGAGTCAATCTGGCGTCCGTAGGCGTTGCGTTCGACGACGGCATCGAGCAGGCCCAGACTGCGCTGGGCGGGATTGCGGACCTCGCGAGCCAGTAAAATGGCGCCCGCGCAGGTGCCGAAGACGGGGTGTTGCGCACAGAATTGCTGGAGAGCGTCAAAGAAATGGCGCTTCTCAAGGAACTTGAGGATGGTGGTTGACTCGCCGCCGGGCAGGATCAATCCGTCCAGGCCTTGGAGTTCCTCCGGCTTGCGCACTTCGACGGGCGTAGCGCCGGACTCGGCCAGAGCCTCGGCGTGTGCGGCATAGTCGCCTTGAAGGGCCAGAACTCCGATACGCGGCGGCGTATGCTGTTTGGTCAAGCCTGTCCTCCTGGATCCTATGACCGGCGGTTCTTTTGCTTTGCGTCTATTCTGGGCCAGTACGGAAATTCATCGGCAAAGAGTTCACCGTTGAGATCGGCCACACGAAGCTGCATACGTGCCTGCGCGTCGGCAATGGCCTGGTTGTAAATTGCCGGTCCCATCTCCTCGATGAAAAAATTGAGCAGTAAACCAGCGGGGAGATCGCCGATGGGTTCCGGCATATTTTCTTCGAAGTAGCGCTTGATTGAAGCGATCCCGGCAGTACGCACTTGCTTGGGAATCTCAATGATCATGATGCGAGCGAACTCCTACGTCTCTATGCGAGTTAGAAGATGGGTGGGGACAACACCGCTGCGTGTGCGTGCCCAGGACCCATCGTGGTCAGGACTCATTTGAGACCGGGGCGAGCGATGCCGCCCGCTCCGGTCGCTGCAGGCGGTTGGCGCACTGCAGGCGGCTACCAGCCGCGCGTCTGCAACAACTGCGATTCCTCAATGGCTGCGGCAGCCAGACCCTTCATGGTGCCGGTGACCTGCTCGGAGACCTCGGCAAGGATCCTGGGATCGTTGTAGTGGGTTGTGGCAATGACAATGGCCTTGGCGCGGGAGACGGCCTCTTCGCGCTCCTTGGGGTTGTTTTCAACATCCAGAGGGGTAGCGCGCTCCTTCATGAAGATTCCCGACCCGACGAAGATGGCCTCGGCGCCGAGTTGCATCATCAGTGCGGCATCGGCGGGAGTGGCAATGCCGCCGGCCGAAAAGTTGGGCACAGGAAGCTTGCCCGCCTGGGCGACCATGCGGATGAGTTCGTAGGGCGCCTGGTGTTCCTTGGCGGCGGCGTAGAGCTCCTGCTCGCTGAGAACGGTGAGGGCTTTCATCTCCTTCACAATCTGGCGCATGTGCTGCACGGCGTGAACCACGTCGCCGGTGCCGGCTTCGCCCTTGGTGCGGATCATGGCGGCGCCCTCGGCGATGCGCCGCAGGGCCTCGCCCAGATTGCGCGCGCCGCAGACGAAAGGCGTGGTGAAGGCGTGCTTATCGATGTGGTGCGCCTCGTCGGCCGGGGTCAGGACCTCGCTCTCGTCGATGAAGTCGACGCCCAGCTGCTGAAGTATCTGCGCCTCTGCGAAGTGACCGATGCGGGCCTTGGCCATAACCGGAATCGAAACGGCCTGGATGATCTGCTTGATGAGGCTGGGCTTGGCCATGCGGGCCACGCCGCCTTCGGCGCGGATCATGGCGGGCACGCGCTCCAGAGCCATGACGGAGACGGCGCCCGCCTCTTCGGCAATGCGCGCCTGCTCGACGTTCATCACGTCCATGATGACGCCGCCCTTGAGCATTTCGGCCAGGCCTACCTTCAGGCGGAGGCTGGTGCTGGCAAGATTCTTATTTCCATTCGTTTCCGGCATAATTCTTGACCTCAATCCGCAGCTGCGGGCGGGCTCACAATGCCCGCCGGATCGCGCACCGGCGATATCTATCAGTGTAGCAGCGAAGCGAGTGAACAGGCACAGTGCGCGGTGGTGTTCCGGACAAATGGGCGGCATTTATTAGTCCAATCCAATCATTTCATTTTGATTTTGGCGTTCCTTCTGCATGGAGACGGGGCAGATGGCCACCATGCGTCCCTTGCCGGCACAGACGGAGAACCCCATTGCGGAGACAGGGGCGGCAGAAGCTGCGGAGACGATGCGCGATGAGGCGCTGGTTCCTTCGTCCCGTGCGCTGGTGCAGGAGCCCATGGAGCCTGGACCGGCAGTGGCGCGGATCCCCGTAGAGCTGGAGGTCGCTGTGCCGGTACGAGGGTTCCGGGTGCGCAACCTGCTGGCGCTGGCGACCGGCCAGGTGATCGAGACGCAGTGGGGGGCAGGAGAAGACCTGCCGGTGGGCGCCGGGGATGTGCAACTGGCATGGAGCGAATTTGAGGTGGTGGAAACAACTTTGGGGGTCAGGCTGACCCGGCTGGCGTGAGGAGTGAATTCGTGAGTTGGAAACGGTCCGTTGAAAGGGAATTCGCGAGGATGCCTGAGGCAGGGAAGAAGGAAGGCACAGCCACATCCGCTACCGGATGGGCGGTTTGGCTGCTGGAGCGGATGCGGCGGAGCCGAAGACCGAAGCCGCGGCTGACTCTCGTGGAGCGCATCTCACTGGCGCCGCGGCAGTCGCTCGCGCTGGTGCAAGTGGATGGCCGCCAGCTGCTGGTGGCAACGGCCGCCGAAGGCGCGCCCGCCTTTTATTCCCTGGACTCGCAGCATGGGGCCGAAGGCGTTGTTCTCCGGGCTTCCCGCGCAGGACGGGTGTCATGGTAGCCGTGTGGGCCGCGACGCGCACGGCGTCGGCCGCCTCTGCGCCGCTGCTGCCCGATCTGAGCACCCGGCTGCACCCCTCGGATTCAACGCCGTGGACGATTCTCTTTGTTCTGACGCTGGTCACCTTGTTGCCGGCCATCCTGATGTGCATGACGCCACTGGTGCGGCTGATGGTGGTGTTTCATTTTCTGCGTCAGGCGCTGGGAACGCAGACCGCGCCCTCGAACCCGACGCTTCTGGGCCTGGGCCTGATGATGACCTGGTTCCTGATGACGCCGGTTCTCACGCAGGTGGATCAGCAGGCCGTGGAGCCCTACCGCGCGGGACAGATGACCGGGTGGGAGGCCATCGACCAGGGATCGCGGCCGGTAAAGCACTATCTGTTGCGCTATGCACGCGAGAAGGATCTGGCGCTGTTTGCCGCAGCCGGTCAGGTTCCCCGGCCCAACCAGCCCGACGACCTGCCCATGCGCGTAGTGATTCCTGCCTACATCCTCTCGGAGTTGAAGGCGGGGTTCTCAATCGGCGCCGTGCTGTTTCTGCCGTTCCTCCTGATTGACATGGTGACGGCGGCCATTACGACCTCGATCGGCATGTTCCAGCTGCCGCCTGTTGTGGTTTCGACGCCTTTGAAGATTCTGCTTTTTGTGATGGTGGATGGATGGAACCTGCTGGCCGGTTCGCTGCTGAAGAGTTTTTGAGGAGAGACCGATGACGCCGGACCTTGTTGCCGAACTGCTCCGACAGCTGTTGCGGGAGGCGATGATCGTAGCCGCTCCGGTGCTGATCGCCGCCGTGCTGCTGAGCTTTGTGTTGAGCCTGGTGCAGACGCTGACCAGTCTGCAGGAGCAGTCGCTGACCACCGTGCCGCGACTGGCGGCTGTGGCGCTGATCCTGCTGGCGGGGATGCCCTGGTTTCTGAACCGCATGGCGGCCTACACACGGCTGCTGATGACCAACCTGCACCGTTACCTGGGGTGAACGCCAAGAGAGCCTGTATGCCTGAGTGGAGCCAATTTCTAAGCGCAATGACCCTGGCACTGGTGCGGGTAAGCGGGATGGTGGCCTTTGCTCCTTTCTTCTCATCCGCCTCACTGCCCGTGCGCGCCAGGGCGGTGTTTGCGCTCGCGCTGGCCTACCTGCTGGCTCCGCTTGTGGCCACGCTGCCTAACGCCCACGCGGCCATCAGCCTTCCGGCGCTGCTCGGTGAGCTGGCGGTGGGGCTGGTCTACGGGCTGACATTGGCGCTCTTGAACGAGATGCTCCTTTTTGCCGGGCAGATTGCAGGCATGCAACTGAGCTTTTCGCTGGTCAATCTCCTTGATCCCTCTTCGACGATCCAGACGCCGCTATTGGGGGAGCTCTTTCAACTCATGGGCACGCTGGTGGTGATTGCCGCGGGACTGGATCGCATCCTGCTGGCCTCGATGGTGCGCAGCTTTCATGCCGTGCCGCTGGGCATGTTTGCGCTGGCGCCGAGGTCGGCCCTGGGAATTGTCCGCGCGGCGGGAGGCATCTTTCTGGCGGCGGTAGAACTGGCCGCGCCGGTGCTTGCGGCTACGCTGCTGGTGGATGTGGCCGTGGCACTGATGGGAAAGCTCAGCCCTCAGTTGCCGGTGATGTCGCTGACCGTTCCGCTGAAGACGCTGGCAGGGTTTGCGCTGCTGGCCGGATCGCTGGCCCTGTGGCCGCGCTTTATTGAAGCCCGCTTTGACGGGCTGCTCGACCTGGCCCAGCGCCTGCTGGCCGCAGCGCCGGCCGGGGCGGGAGGCTAGCCCATGGCGGGTGAGCGCACAGAACAGGCAACCCAGCACCATCGCGACAAAGCTCGCAAGGAAGGCGATCTGCTGCACAGCCGCGAACTCTCCGCGGCAGCCGGCACGCTGGCCGGGATCATGACCCTGGGAGGATTGGCCCGCCGCGCAACGGAGGCGTGGCGGACGGACTTTGCCGCGTTTCTTGACCTGGGCGCACCGGCGCACTGGCAACCGTCCGCGGTGGAGCCAACACTGGCGGCCATACGCCGTCTCTGCCTGAACGTGATGCAGCCGGTGGGGTGGGTGATGGCGGCAGTCGCCGCCGCGGCACTGGGCGTTGCGCTGCTGCAGACCGGAGGGGTGAGCTTTTACGCCGGGGCAGCAGGGCTCAAGGCGGACCGCATCAATCCGATCAGTAATCTCAAGAACCTGTTCTCCCTGCGCGCCGCTGCACGCCTGGTAAAGTCGCTTTTCCCGGCTGCTCTTGTGGGCGTGTTTGCCGTGCAGAGGCTGGCGCGTCAGGCCACCGTGCCTCCGTTCTCCACGACACGTCTCGAGATGCTGGGCTCAGATGTCTGCGGACTGATGTCGGCTGCGGCCTGGCTTCTGTTTGGCTGGTCGCTGATTGATTATGCGGTGGAATGGCGCAGCCGCGAGTCGCGCCTGAAGATGAGCCGCGAAGACCTGCGCCAGGAGTACAAGGAGACGGAGGGCAGCCCGCAGATCCGCAGCCGCATTCGCGGATTGCAGCGCCAGATGCGCCGGCGCAAGGTGAAGGCCGATGTCTCGAAGGCCGCCGTGGTGCTGACCAACCCCACCCATTATGCGGTTGCGCTGGGCTTTGACTTCTCCACCATGGAGGCGCCAAAGGTTCTTGCCAAGGGGCGCAACCTGCTGGCCGAGGAGATTAAAGCCGAGGCCCGCTGGGCAGGCGTGCCGATTCTTGAAAACCCGCCGCTGGCCCGCTCGCTGTATCGGACCGTCGAGGTCGGCCAGGCGATCCCCGTGGATCTATATGCCGCGGTAGCGGCGATCCTCGCCTATCTCTACCGCCAGCGTGTCGATGCCGAGATGCGCGAGCGGCGCGCACGGGAAGCGGCGGTCCACGCGAAGAGCCAGACGGGATCGCGCACGGGCGCAGCGCAGGCCATGATTCCGCCCCTGCAAGGAGGACTCCGATGAGCACCACAGCTCTTCCGGCCGCAACGCTCGGCGCCCGGTCCATTCTCTTCCGACTGCGTGAATACCTGCTGCCGCTTGCGGCGATCAGCGTCATCTTTGTGATGCTGGTGCCTCTGCCCGCCGCTGGTCTGGACTTTCTGCTGGCCCTCTCGATGGCGGCTTCCATCATCGTGTTCCTTTCTGCTGTGCAGATTCGCCGAGCCATTGAGTTGAGCGTCTTCCCCACCTTGCTGCTGCTGCTGACGCTCTTCCGTCTGGCGTTGAACATCGCCTCCAGCCGCCGCATCCTGCTGCACGGTTCGGAGGGCACGGGAGCGGCGGGAAAGGTGATTGAAGCCTTTGGGCAGTTTGTTGTGGGCGGCAACTACGTGGTCGGCTTCGTGCTCTTCCTCGCACTGATCGCGATTCAATTCTTAGTCGTTTCTCATGGAGCGGTGCGGACCGCGGAGGTTACGGCGCGTTTCACCCTCGACGCCCTGCCCGGGAAGCAGATGGCGATTGACGCCGACATGAATGCCGGGCTGATTGACGAGGCCGAGGCGCGAAGGCGGAGGCAGGCGATTGCCCGCGAGGCGGAGTTCTACGGCGCGATGGATGGGGCGGCGCGGTTCAACCAGCGCGACTCGCTGGCCACGATTCTGATCACTTCGATCAACATCATTGCCGGGCTATTGATTGGGACCTTGCAACAGGGCATCGACCTGAGCGAAGCGGTGCGGACCTACACTGTGCTGACGGTTGGCGACGGGCTGGTGACGATGATTCCTTCGCTGCTGGTTTCGGTGGCCGGCGGAATCACGCTGACCCGCGCCAACTCATCGGGAATGCTGGGCGCGGAGATCAACCAGCAGCTGCTGGCCCGTCCGGCGACGCTTTACCTGGCCAGCCTGGTGGCGGGCGCGATGTGCCTGGTGCCGGGACTGCCCAAGTTTCCGTTTCTCGCAGTCTCCGGAGGGCTCTTCTGGATGGGGCGTCGCGTGGCGGCGAGTCTGGCCGCGGAGCCCGCGACAGAGCCGGCGCCGGCGGAGAAGAAGAAGGCGGAGCAGGTGCAGGGCGCCGATCTTGCCGGGTTGCTGCGGCTCGAGGATCTGACCCTTGAGATCGGCTTCCAACTGATTCCGCTAGTGGACGAGAAGCAAGGCGGGCAACTGCTGAACCGTGTGCGTTCGCTGCGCCGTCATCTCTCCGCGGAGATGGGATTTCTGGTGCCGCCGGTGCATATCTCGGACAACCTGCGGCTGAAACCCCGCGAGTACCTTTTCTCGCTGCGGGGGATGGAGGTGGGCCGTTGGCAGAGCGAAGGGACGCAGCTTCTGGCGGTTTCTGGCGATCCTGGCCGGCGGCCCCTGGCGGGACGGGAGACGCGCGAGCCGGCCTTTGGAGTGCCTGCGGTATGGATTGCGCCCGCGCTTGAAGAGCAGGCCATCGCTGCCGGGTACTCGGTGGTGGATGCGGTGACGGTGATGACGACGCATCTGGGGGAGCTAATCCGCCACCATGCAGGTGAGCTGCTGGGCCGCGCGGAGATGAAGCGGCTGATGGACGGGTTGAACGAGAGCCATCCCAAGCTGGTGGAAGAGCTGGTGCCCAAGCTGCTCTCACTGGGCGAGGTAGGACGGGTGCTGGAGCAGCTTTTGCGCGAGCGCGTCTCGATTCGCGACCTGGGCACGATTCTTGAGGTTTTGCTGGAGATAGCGCCGGTCAACAAAAGTCTCGTGTCCCTGGTGGAGGCCGCTCGCCAGGCACTGGGACGTCGGCTGGTGCAGCCGCTGCTGGATGGAGATGGACAGCTCCCCGTTCTGCTCCTCGACCCGGGCCTGGAAGAAGAGATTCTCGCCACGCTGGCCCCGGAGATGAGTCAGCGGCTGTTGACGGCGACCGGCGCATCGGGAACCCCGATCGTTCGACGCCTTGTGGATTCTTTGAGGTTACTCATGGGAACCGCATCCGGTGCGGCCCTTCCGGTGCTCCTCTGCCCTAGTCCGGCGCGCTATCACGTCCGGCGGTGGCTGGAGCCGATGTTGCCGAGGCTGGCAGTGGTGGCGGCAGGCGAGATTCCTCCGGAGGTCCGGTTGCGACCGGCAGGCACGGTGCGGTGAGTGGGGACAGAGGTTGCAGAGGCCTTTGGTTGTTGGCGGAGGGGAGCAGGAGATGGGAATGGAAGCAGGTCTGGCAGCGAATGAGATGGCGCGGCGGCGGGACAGGGCCCAGGGCGGATATCCACCGCCTCCAGGTACGGCAG
>VFSW01007344.1_pt1 | contig 16005 bp, 14 predicted proteins | sample 5358111 | NCBI WGS metagenome assembly VFSW01 (sample SAMN11554181, study PRJNA540505) | mine drainage metagenome | isolation source: sediment from site ElyBrook_90M | place: USA: Ely Copper Mine, Vershire, VT | collected 2017 | reverse complement strand
GCACGTGTCCGGTGATGTACGCAGCTTCATCGGACGCCAGAAACTTCACTGCGTTCGCTACGTCTTCGGGAGAGCCGACTCGTCCCAGCGGAATATTTTTTACCGCGCCTTGTTTGAATTCTTCGCTCAGCACCGCGGTCATGCTGGTCTCGATGAATCCTGGAGCGACCGCATTGCACGTAATGTTGCGCGACGCTACTTCGCGCGCCATCGCCATGGTCAGACCGATCAGTCCCGCTTTCGACGCTGCGTAGTTGGCTTGGCCCGCTTGTCCGGTTTGGCCGAAGACGCTGGTGATGTTGATGATGCGTCCCCAACGCTGCTTGAGCATCGATCCGATGACTTGCTGAATGCAGAGATACGCGGACGTCAGGTTGGTGTTGAGAACCGCGTCCCAATCCGCGCGCTTCATGCGCATGACCAACTGGTCGCGCGTGATGCCCGCGTTGTTGACCAGAATGTCGATCTTGCCGAACTGCGCGATCGCCGCCTTGATGCCGGACTTGATCTGCTCTTCGTCAGCTACGTCCATGGCGAAGGCCGCGGCTTTGCCGCCCGCCGCGGAGATTTCCGCGACCAGTTCATCGAGCTTCTGCTGGTTGCGCGCTGCGACCGCCACGCTTGCGCCTTCGCGGGAAAGCGCCAGCGCGCAGGCACGGCCGATGCCTTGCGACGCTCCGGTTACCAGCGCTACTCGCCCTTCGAGTTTCATAATGCTCCTTGGGGAACCGGAGATTATATCGTCCGCGGAAGGGCAAAAGTAAGGTTTCCGAGCTTCAAGGCTTCAGGGTTTCAAGCTTCAGCCTGCTTGCGTTGCGGCGCGGCTGAGCGGAGCGGCTTCCAGAATCTTCTCCACCTTCTCGAGCAGCGCTCGCCTGGAATACGGTTTTGCCAGGAAAAACGTGCGCGCTTCCGGCCGTTCGATGTCGCACTCCTGGTTGCTGTAGCCGGAAGTGATCAGAACCGCCAGATCGAGCGATTGCTGGCGCAGATCATCGCCAAGTTGCTTTCCGGTTTTTCCGGGAAGCACCATGTCGGTGATCAGGAGATCGATGTTGCCATGGCATTGTTCGTACACTTGCAGCGCTTCGGTCGCGTCCTCGGCAGTCAGGACTTCATGGCCCGCGCGCTGCAGGATGCTGGCTGTCGCGTCGCGCACGAACGGCTCGTCCTCGACCAGAAGGATGGTGTGCCATTGCGGCTGAGGGTTGGCGGGAAGTTTGGGTTGAAGAGTCATACGTCCTCCGCTGTTCTGGCGACTCTTCCAGCAATCACGGAACCTCGAAGGCTCGAGAACGGCGCGGCTCGCGCACCAAGGTCTCGGGTGTTGGGATTTTGCTTTCAGGATCTACTTCGGGGCGGTGAGGATGGTTTGCCTGGGATCGAGGACGATTCTTCTGACGCCACTTGGCGCAGTCAGGCGAAATGCGGTCTCGGAGCCATCGGCGAGCACCTCGCCGAGAAAAACCAGTGTGTTGCTCGCCGTGTTGGCGTAGACGGGGACAGCGGTCACCAAATCTTCGGGCGCGTCCTTTTGTACGATCACTCCGGTCACCGTGGTCACTCCGGCTTTCTCGGTGATGTGGATTTCGCGGGCTTCGAGCTCGGGAATCGCGGTGCCTTCGATCCAGCCCTGCAGAAACCAGTCGAGTTTGTGACGATTCTCGTACCAAAGTGGTCGAGGCAGTTCCTCTTCGAAAACCTGCATCATTTCCTGGGTGCTGAGACGCTTTCCGGCGTAGCGCTCGCGGATTTTGCGCAGCGCGCGGAAGAATGGCTCGTCGGAATTCGTCCGTCCCTTCCGGGATCGGGAAGCGGCTTCGGAATCGCGCAACATCGAGCGCAGCATGTGAAAGAGCCAGGTGCCGCGTTCGTAGCTGATGGCTTCGTATCCTTCGGGAAAGTGCGAGGACTCGAGGCGCTGGCCCAAGGTTACGGGACCGGCGTCGCGCAGCCATTCGTCGTCTTTGTTCTTGCCGAGCAGGTCACGGCGGTATCGTTCGAGCACCTGATGGAATTGGCCCGGGTTCTGCTGCTCCAGGATCAGGAGCGAGGCATAGTTGGCCAGGCCTTCGGCGATCCACTGATCGCGATAACTCTTGCAGAGCACCAGATCGCCCCACCATTGATGCGCCGTTTCGTGGACCAGCACCTCGCTATCGAGCGAGCGCGTCACCGGATCGAGGTGCAGATCGGTCTGCTCCTGCGGGCTCAGGAACGCGAAGCTCGACAGGAATACGAGGCCAGGCCATCCCTGGCTGAGGTTGCCGGGCATTTGCGTCAGCGCCAGCGTGCTGTAGGGATAAGGGCCGAACCATTGCGAGAAGTTGACGATCGCCTTCGCCGCCTTGTCAGCCACGGCCTGCGCATCACGCGCCGGCGATGGCGGAGGAGGAGTCACCAGGATCGGCGCCACGGCCTTCGGAGAGGGCGCTCCGGGAAAACCTGGCGGCTCGATCGCCTCCGGGCGCGGCTGCGGGAACGACTTTTCTACTCCTCTGGTGCCGTACGCTTCGACCACGATGTTCCCGGCTTTCGCTTCGGCTCGAACGTACTTTCCGAGGTTGAAGCCTGCCACGGGAATCGGGCGCTCGGAGGTCCACCGCGAAATCTTCTCGGCCGCAGTGCCGGGATTCGCGGTCGCGTCGTCGTGGTCGGCGATCTGTTTTCCGGTCGCAACCAGAGTCCAAGCTGCGGGATAGTGAAACTCCATGTCGAACTGGGCCGGACTCAAGCCGAAATTCGGATACCAGGTGCCGCGCTCGCCCACGTACAACAATCCGTTGCCCGCCTCCGACAGAACGTCGCCCGAGTAGCGAAAGTGGAGTTTCAATTCCTGCCCGGGCAGAAGGGTAGCGGGAAAGACCACCGCGACCAGGTCGTTACCTTTGCGCCGGAGCTGCGTTCCTTCGATGGCCTCGTTCTGGATGAAATCTACGGAACGGCCGGATGACTCGACCGCATCGATTTTTAGGTAGCGCGACAACTCGAAAAGCAGAGCTCTTTGCCCTCCGTTCTGAATGCTGAGGTCGACTTCGGTCGAGGCTTCGAGCTTTGTCGGAGGCTGCACGGAGGCGCCGATGCGGAAGGCCTTGATCGAGATGTCGTTCGTCTCCCGACTGACGGCGCCGGCAGGCGCAAACGAAGTCCAGATATCGAAGTAAAGGTTGCCCTCTTTGAGCCGCGGTTGTCCCGCCCATAACGACTCGGCGCCGGCGGCATCCCAGAAAACTTCGAATGCACCCAGTTTCCGGCCCTGGAGGTGGGCATGAAGCATGGGAGGGAATTTTCGATCCGTATAGGTTTCGCCGGGAGCGGGAAGAAAATGACTAAAGTCGAGCAGCAATCGCAGGGCGTCAAATTCCGCCAGCAACTGGCTCGCGTCATTCCATTTTCTGGTGAATTCCGCTGCCTCAGGAGACACTGAAAGAAACGGCAGTAAGACTGCAGCGGTATCATCGTTGAAGCGCAGATATCCGGAGGTAAATTGCTCTTCGAGAATTGCCATTCCGGTGAACAGCGACAGCGATCCACGCTCGACCCGGTTGGGAGGCCGCAGCCTTACCTCGCCCTCGCCCTCGAAGAACGCGCCGGTGATGCGGCCGCAAATGTCTTCGGTGAAGGCCAGAGTGCCGTCGTCAAAATCGAGGCGGAGATTGGGCCGGTCGATGCCCGCGCCACGCACCTGGTACACCTGTTTCGGGTCGAGTCCGACTGAGCGGATGCGCGCGTAGAGGCCAGTTGTGGTGGTAGGACATTGCGTATTTTGTCCTGTGGTCTGAGCCCAAGCGGGCGATAACGTCAGACACCAAGGCACCGCAATCATCCAGAACACCCGCGCTGCCGCTGGACTCATAGACTCGGTCGTCCTTCCGGGACTCAATTTGGTTCAACGTTGCTTTCCAGCGCCGAAGCGCTGGGCTAACAGCGTGTGGCATAAGTCGAACATTTCGAAAGAGCCATCCTCGGGGGCGAAAGCCCCGCATATCTTCAGCCACTACGGCACGACTAAAGTCGTGCCCTTTCAAGACCAGACTTTCACCACAGGCTGCTAAGCTGGCTCACCCCCCCCGGGCTGGAACTCAGTTAACCCGGAATGAGCGGCCCTTTCTACCGCCTCAGTCTCAGCACCTTGGTCACCTTACCGCCCTTTTAGGCCGTTGCTAGAATCAGCCGTGTGCGGGCCATCGTCCTCATTCTAGTGCTTCTGGCGGCGCTTCCAGCGTCCGCCGACGTCATCCATCTCAAGAATGGACGCACGATCTGGGCCGATCAGGTTCGCGAGGGCAAAGACCGTGTCGAATACGACCTCGGCGAAGACACCTACGCCATCCCAAAGGCTTCAGTCGACCACATCGATGCGGGTGGCGTGGCGCCGGTTCACGGCGGTTCGGGAGAATCGGCGAACGTTCCCGATATCACTCCGGCGGCGCCTTCATTCACGCATGAAGCGGACGTAGCCGAAAAAGTCATCCGCGATAACAAAGTAGATACAGACGCACTCGCCAGCCTGGCGCAGAGCGGGAATGCCGAGGTTGCTGCCACCGCATATTTTCTCGCTGGCAAGCATGAATCCGATCATGGCAATTTTCCGGCAGCCAAACGCTATTACGAATCGGCGATGCGCTTCCAGCCAGACAATGCCACGCTTCTGATCTACTACGCTGCCACGCTGATGCGGACAGGGCATGCGGCGGAGGCTCTTTCGTACGCGCAGCATGCGGCCAATATCGCTCCCGAATCGCCCGATGCCGTGGCCATGCTGGGCTTCGTGCAGTTCGCCAGCGATCATACGCCGGATGCCATTCGATCCTGGAAAAAGTCGCTAGCCCTGCGTCCGGATGCCACCGTCAGCCAGTACCTGGCGCGCGCGGAGCGCGAATCGAGCGCTGAAAGCGACTTTTCACAGCGCGAAAGCAGCCACTTTAATCTTCACTTCGAAGGCAAAGACACATCGGAAAGCTTTCGCCGCGACCTGCTGGCCACCCTCGATTCCGAATACGACGATCTGGTGCGGGACCTTGGCTACTCGCCCCACAGTACGATCGCGGTCACGCTCTACACGCAGCAGGCATTCTTCGACGTGACGCAGGCGCCCTCCTGGAGCGGAGCGATCAACGACGGCAAGCTGCGTATCCCGGTCAGCGGCGTCCAGAGTGTTACTCGCGATCTTGCCCGGGTCCTCAAGCACGAACTTACACATTCTTTTGTTTCGCAAATGTCGGGGAACCGGTGTCCGACATGGCTAAATGAGGGGATCGCCCAGATCGAAGAAGGCAAGTCGGCGGCTTCTTATGGCCACCAGCTGGCGCAGATGTACGCGTCGGGAAATGAGATTCCTTTGAATGTGCTCGAAGGCAGCTTTATGAATTTTTCGGCGCCGGAAGCCACCGCCGCCTACGCCGAGTCTCTGGCCGTCACGGAGTACATCCGCGACGCTTATGGCATGACCGAGGTGGCGCATGTTCTGGAACGCCTTTCGCATGGCAGCTCTACCGAGGCCGCGTTGCGCGCGGCCGTCCATTGCGATTACCGCCAGCTTCGGGATGAAGTGGCGAGCCAACTCAAAGACAAGTACGGGGAGTAGGGGCGGCGTGCCGTCCCTTACCGACTCCAGATAGTCCCTGCCTTGGTTCCAGCGCTAACGCCGTCCTTCCGTTGCTTGGAGTACAAACCCAGCAACCGTGCAAGTTTTGCGACACTTCCTGGTCATTGCCCCGGCCCTGACTTTGTGTTACGTTCGCCCGTCATGAAACGGCTACTCTCTAAGCTCGGGTTCGGCGCGACGAATGCGGAGGCCGCAGAGATCGTTCAGGGGGAGACCCCGGCGCTGCAGGGTGCGGACATGGCGGTTGCGTATTTTTCCTCGCGAGCTGGCGGCGATTTGCATGACTTTTTGCGAGTTAGCTCCAATCGTTTCATTTTCGGCTTGCTCGACGTGGCGGGCAAACGCGAAGCGAGCGGCCCGGTCTTGCAGGCTGCGCAGGCTTGTTTCCGCTCGTCCGCTGAAGAGCTTTTCGCGGTCGATGAACTGAATGAATCGGACGCCATGATTGAGTTGTCGCGGCGTCTGAATCTGGAGATCATGCGCGCCGCCGGCGGCGTGCGGAGCTGTCCGGCGTTTGCCGGATGCTACAACGAGGAACTGGGCACGGTTTGCTATGTGAATGCAGGCCACACGCCGGGTCTGCTGCGCGATGAATCGAGCATGATCGAACTGCCCGCTACCGGTCTGCCTCTGGGATTGTTCTCACTGGCCCCGACCGACGCCCGCATCGTTGGATTGGGACAACAGGGTTCGCTGGCCGTGGTTTCCCGCGGAGTAGTGTAAGCCGAGTCGAAACACGCGGAGTTTGGGCTGGAAGGAGTCAAAAACGTCATGCAGGCGGGACCGGTGCCGGCGAAAGTTCTTTCCCAGAACATCCTGCAACGGGTGCAGGACTTCATGCGCATGGCCCCGAAGCACAATGACGTGACTGCGTTGACGCTGACCCGGGGGAATTAGCCGGACACTTCCGCCAAACAACCCGGCCCGATCCATTGGCCTCTAAACTGCCAGCGGCGTAAAATAGATCAACAATTTTCCTCGGGATTACCCCCAGGTTTTGAAGAGAGCTCGCATGAAGAAGAACGGACTTCCCCTCTTGTTGGCGATTGGCTACGCGTTGCTGCTGCCATCGCTCGCGCCCGCAGACACGGTAATTGAGGAAATAATTGCCCGCGTGAACAATGAAATCATCACGCGCACGGAATATGTCCGGAGCCGTGACCAGCTCAAGCAGGAAGTGCAGCAGCAGGACCCATCCAATGCCGACCGTGTTTTTGCCGAAAAGCAGCGCGATGTTCTTCGCGATTTGATAGATCAGCAACTCCTCCTGCAAAAAGGAAAAGACATCGGCATCACGGGCGACACGGAACTCATCAAGCGCCTGGATGAGATGCGCAAGCAGATGAACCTGGGGACCATGGAAGAACTTGAAAAGGCGGCCGAAGCGCAGGGCGCGTCGTACGAAGAATTCAAGCAGAATCTCCGCAACCAGATCATCACGCAGCGTGTGATCAGCGACGAGGTGAGCCGGCACCTTGCCATGAACAAGGAAGATGTGAAGAATTTTTATGAGCAGCACCGCTCGGAAATGGAACGTCAGGAAGCGGTGCGTCTGAGCGAAATTCTGGTGGCGCCCAAGCTGCCCAAGCCCACTGTGGGTGCAGACGGGAAACCGGTACCGGCATCGGAGGCCGAGACAGAAGCGGCGCTGGCGGCGGCGAAGGCGAAAGCAGACGACCTGCTCGACCAGATCCACAAGGGAGCGAAGTTTGCGGATTTAGCGAAGAAGTCTTCTGACGGGCCCTCCGCCCAGGACGGCGGCGATCTCCGGGATTTCAACCGCGGTTCGCTCTCGAAAGAACTTGAAGATAAGGTATTCGCGCTGAAGGCCGGCGAAGTCACCGACGTGATCCGCACGAAGCAGGGTTTTGTGATTCTGCAGGTGACCGAGCATCAGATGGCCGGTATCCCGACGTTGAAAGAAGTCGAACCGCGCATTCAGGATGCGTTATACATGCAGAAACTGCAGCCGGCGCTGCGGGCTTACCTGACAACGCTTCGCGAAGAAGCGTTCATTGACATCAAGAACGGCTACGTCGACTCGGGCGCGAGCGCCAACCAGACCAAGCCGGTCGAGACGACGACCAAAGAAGAGAAGGACGCGAAAAAGCTGAAAAAGAAGAAGAAGCTCGGAGTGTTTTAGGCTAGTCTTGGCTGCGCGCTCTTGCAGGCAGGCTGCGGAAGAGGCCCGGTTCCCAGGCGCAGCCCGTAAAGGGACGTCCGATTCAAAAGACTTGCGGCATCGCTAAGCGATGCCCTTATACGAACCTTCGCGGGGGCTCATGAAAGAGTTTTTTATCTCCGGCTGTTCCCAGCAGGAAAATAAGATCGTCACCTCGAGCTTCGTGGTGGCGTCGAAGCAGGTGAAAGCCAAGAAAAATGGCGAGCCGTATCTGGCGCTGGTCCTCGCTGACCGCACTGGACAAATCGAAGCGAAGATGTGGGACAACGTCGAGGAATTTCTCGAGGCGTTCGATCAGGACGACTTTCTGAAGGTCAAGGGACTCATCAACAAATACAAGAATCGTTTTCAGCTTACCATTCACAAACTGCGGCGCATGGAAGAAGCGGACATCGATTTCACCGACTACCTGCCCAAAACCACAAAGGATATTGGCGAACTCTGGCGCACGCTAACCGAGTTTGTGGCCACCTTCCAGAATCCGCATCTGAAGGCGCTGGTGGAATCGTTCATGGCGGACCCGGAGATCGCGGAGCGTTATCGCAATGCCCCGGCCGCCAAGACGCTGCATCACGCCTACATTGGCGGACTGCTCGATCACGTCGTATCGCTGTTTCGCTCGTGCGATTTGCTCTGCCGCAACTACCCCCAGATCAACCGCGACCTTCTGCTGACGGGAGCATTTCTGCATGACATCGGCAAGATCCAGGAACTGACCTACAACCGCGCGTTTACCTACACCACGCGCGGGCAATTGCTGGGGCATATGATCATCGAACTGGAGATGCTGCAGGCCAAGATCGCGAAGTTTCCGGATTTCCCGGCAGAGCTGAAGACTCTGCTCGAACATTTGATCATCAGCCATCATGGGCAATACGACTTCGGCTCGCCAAAGCTGCCGATGTTTCCCGAGGCGCTCATGCTGCACTATCTGGACGATCTCGACTCCAAGATGGAGGCGATGCGTGCGCAGTTCGAGCGCGAAGCGGACCTTGGAGGACCATGGACGAGCTACAACGCGTCCCTGGGCCGGCCGCTGCTCGACTCCAGAAAGTTCATGGAGGGCGAGAAGGCACCCAGGGCAAAAGCGAACACGGAAGATCCGGGCGCCCCGCCGGCCACCGCGGCCACGACAAAATCCTCGACTTCCGATACACCGGCACTGAATCTGTTCAGTGAGCAGAAAGCGTGAGCCACGGCGGGCATTGATTCTCGCAATATGCCCAGTCGCGTTTGCGCGGTTGGTTGGCTTGGATTACAGTTTTGACCTCACCAAAATTCAAATCCGGAGGGAAATTGTGCGTTCTCGTGCGTTCCATATATTGTCCATCGTCCTGCTATTTGCGCTGGTAGCTTGTTCGAGCAAACCCGCTGACACCGCGGCGAACTCCGCCAGTAACATGGCGGCCCCGTCGAACACTGGCGGCAACGCCGGCGGAAGCGCCATGAGCTCTCCGGCAGCAGCACCTGCACCTGCACCAGAACCTCAACCGGTGGTCGTGCCCGCAGGCACAACGCTGACGGTCCGGTTGGGAGAATCGGTCGGATCAAAGATCAGTTCGCCGGGCCAGTCGTTCAGCGCGACGCTGGCCTCCGCAGTGACGGTGGACGGCAACACGGTGATTCCAGCTGGGGCCACGGCCCGCGGGACGGTAGTCGACGCCAAGCCTTTGGGAAGATTCAAGGGGGGCGCCTTACTGGAACTGAGACTGACGTCGATCACCGTAAACGGCGCGGAGAAAACCATTGAGACTTCCGCGGTGAGCCGCGAAGAAAAAGGTAAAGGCAAGCGGACGGCCGTGATGGCCGGTGGCGGGACCGCGCTGGGCGCGATTATTGGCGGCTTGGCGGGCGGAGGAAAGGGCGCAGCGATTGGCGCGCTCGCGGGCGGAGGCGCTGGAGCGGGCGGAGCCGCATTTACCGGCAACAAGGACATCGTGCTTCCCGCGGAGTCGGCACTGAGCTTCAAGCTGAGGGCTCCTTTGGAAGTGACGGCAAGGTAAGTTGATCGTGGTTGGTGGTTGGTCGTTGGTCGCTGGTCGCGGGGAAATCGCTGACGACCAGCGACTGACGACCGTTTCCATGAATTTCTCCTGTTTCACCACCATCAGTTTTGACTGCTACGGCACCCTGATCGATTGGGAGGCCGGGATCCTGCCCGTTTTGAGGACCATGCTCGCCAACCATGGTCAGAGTCTTACTGACTCCGGGATTCTCGAACTTTACGGGGAATTTGAGGCGGAAGCGGAAAGCGGTCCTTACCAGAGCTACCGCAAAGTGCTGCAGGCGGTGGTGCGGGCGTTCGCAGATCGCCTGCATTTCGAGGCCAGCGCAGCGGAAATCCATTCGCTGCAGGAATCGGTGGCGGCGTGGCCACCGTTTCCGGATACGGAGCGGGCGTTGCAAGAGCTTCACAAGCGCTATAAGCTGGTCGTTATTTCGAACACTGACGACGATCTGTTTGCGCAAACGCGAAAACATCTTGGTGTGGAATTCGATGGCGTGATCACGGCGGAACAGGCGAGAAGCTATAAGCCTTCCCACAATAATTTTCAGATGGCCTTGCGGGCGCTTGCGCTTTCCCCGGATCGGCTTTTGCACGCCGGGCAGAGCATCTATCACGATGTGGTGCCGGCGCGGTCCCTTGGCATTTCGACGGTATGGGTAAACCGGAGGTCGGCGCGACCTGGGATTGGCGCGGTGCGGGCCTCTGAAGGACGCCCGGATTTGGAGGTTCCCGACTTGGCCAGTCTCGTCACGGAAGCAACGCCCCACACACTAGCCTGACCGAAAAGCGGCTTCTAGTTCATCGGAATGGGCACGGGCAGAATCTTCTTCTGTATGGCCGCTGTGACCAATTGGGCCTTGTTGTGGATGTCGAGTTTGCGCATCAGGTTGAACTTGTGCGCTTCCACGGTTTTGACGCTGACCCCGAGCAGTGCGGCCGCTTTCTTTACGGTATTACCCTCGGCGAGTAGCTTCATTACTTCGCGTTCGCGTAGAGTCAACGCGCTTCTTCGCAACGGCACGCGAACAGACTGGTTCAAGCGACTGGCGTCGTCATTCAATTTTGACTGGACCTGCGGGCTCAACGATTTTCCGCCGCCGTGCACATCCCGCAGCGAGCGCAACAAGAGCGGCGCGGGAGTGTCTTTCAGCAAATACCCGCTGGCGCCCGAGCGCAGGGCTTGCTGCACATATTCGCGGTCCTCATGCATCGTTAAATATACGATTCGGGTGCCGGCACAGTGCTCCTCGATGAGGCGTCCGGCTTCGAACGACGACATGCCGGGCATGCTGATGTCGAGCAAAACGAGGTCGGGATGGTGTTCCAGGACCAACTTGAGCGCCTCGGCGGCATCGCCGGCTTCGCCCACGACGGAAAAATCGGGGTCGTCTTCCAGCAACCGCCGTACGCCATAGCGCAGCATTTCGTGATCATCGGCAATCACGCAGCGAATGCGCCTGGCTTCCGCATGAAGCAGAGCAGTCTTCGTGGTTAACATGAAAAAACCTTGCGTCCTGTGACGAAGTGACGCGGTACGTGGCAACCTCAGTTCGTCCGGTGACTACCGATACAAGTGGTAGCTTATTGTACGCGCACAGAGTGATGCCTGCGGCGCGAAAATCAAATGGAGCTGAACTTTTCTGGTTCATTTACAATGCCTTTTCCACATGCTGCGCTACTTCACTTCCGGAGAATCCCACGGCGAGGCGCTGGTTGCCTTCCTGTCGGGCCTGCCTGCGGGTTTGGCGGTGGATCAGGCTTTTGTGGACCGGGAGCTGTGGCGGCGGCAACAGGGCTTTGGCCGCGGCGGCCGCATGAAGATCGAAACCGACCAGGCGCACTTTCTTTCGGGAATCCATCACGGAAAAACGATTGGCTCGCCGATCGCGGTGATGCTCGAAAATCGCGACTGGCAAAATTGGAAAGAATCGCTGCCGGTGGAGACGGGCGATCCGGAGAAACACAAAGGCGTGGCGTCGCCGCGTCCGGGGCACGCCTATCTGGCGGGAGCACTGAAGTACGATTTCACGGAAGCGCGCTATGTGCTGGAACGCGCCTCGGCCCGGGAAACGGCGGCGCGGGTTGCGATTGGAGCGCTCGCGAAATTGTTGCTGCGGGAATTGGGCATCGAAGTTCTCAGCCATGTTATTGCGGTGGGTGCGGTGTCGATCGCGGATCGGGAGATCGCCTGGGAACAAATCGAGCCTCTGTCCCACAAGGACGAGGTGCTGCTTTCTTGCGCCGACGCCGAGGCCGAGCAACGCATGAAAGAAGAAGTCGACAAAGTCCTGCGAACCGGCGACTCGGTGGGCGGAGTTTTCGAGGTGGTGGCGCACGACGTTCCGCCCGGTCTTGGCAGTTATGTGCAGTGGGACGAGCGACTGGATGCGCTGCTGGCGGCGGCTGTCATGTCGCTGCAGGCGGTGAAAGCGGTCGAGATTGGAAGCGGGATTCAGGCAGCACATTCTCCGGGGTCGGCCGTGCATGATGAAATAGGCTATCAAAGCGACACGGGATTCGCGGGCTTTACGCGCGCGCGTAACAATGCGGGAGGACTGGAGGGTGGCGTGTCGAACGGGCAGGAAATCCGGGTGCGCGGCTATTTGAAACCGATCTCGACGCTGCGGCGTCCGTTGCAGTCGGTGGACTTCGCCACGCGCGAGCCCGTAAAGGCGGCATACGAACGCTCGGATGTTTGCGTGGTGCCGGCCGCCGGCGTTGCGGCGGAGGCGATGGTTGCACTCACACTGGCTCGCTCGGCGCTCGAGAAATTCGGCGGCGATTCGATGAAGGAAACAAAACGAAATTTTCAAGGCTATCTGGAGCAGCTGAAGAAGTACTGACTGGAAAATGATCTATCCCATTGTGAAATACGGCGATCCTGTGCTGGAAAAGGCAGCGGCGGAAGTGACCAGCTTCGACGGCGAACTCAAGAAGCTCCTCGATGACATGTTTGAATCGATGTATGCCGCCCGCGGCGTCGGTCTGGCAGCTCCCCAGATCGGCATTTCGAAGCGAATCGCGGTGGTGGATGTGACTTTCAAGGAAGACCCCGACGCCAAGCTGGTGCTGATCAATCCAGTCATCGTCAACAAAGAAGGGCGCCAGCGCAGCAGTGAGGGTTGTCTGAGCATCCCAGAATTTCGTGAGGACGTTACGCGGGCAAAGGTCGTGACGGTGCGCGCGCAGGATGCCAACGGCAAGTTTTTCGAGCACACCGGAGAAGACCTGCTGGCGCGGGCATTTCTGCATGAGACCGATCACCTGGCCGGCAAGCTCTACATCTCGCACGTCAGCGCGCTGAAGCGGGACCTGATCAAGCGCCGGATCAAAAAGCTGGTGAAGGCGGGAGAGTGGTAGAACGGCAGGTGTCAGGTCGCAGGTGTCAGGGAAACACTCGCTGCCTGAGTCCTGAGACCTAGCACCTGAGACCTGAGACCTATGCTTTTAGTCTTCTGCGGTACGCCTCGTTTTGCGGTTCCGACGCTCGAAAAACTCATCCAGGCGAGTCATTCCGTGCCTCTGGTGGTGACGCAACCTGATCGGCCTCGCGGGCGCGGGATGGAGTTATCTTTTTCTCCGGTAAAAGAAGCGGCGCTTCGGCTGGGTCTACCAATCACGCAGCCAGATCGGATCAAGAACAACGAAGAATTCCGCGCGCAGCTTGCTTCGCTTCGTCCGGATGCGATCATCGTGGTTGGCTATGGCCGCATCATTCCGCAGTGGATGATCGATCTCCCGCGGTTTGGGAACCTGAACTTGCACGCGTCTCTTCTGCCAAAATATCGCGGCGCGGCGCCGATCCAGTGGGCGATCGCTGGCGGCGAGTCGGTCACGGGTGCGACTACGATGCGAATCGATGCGGGACTCGACACCGGCGACATCCTGATGCAGCGTGAGCTTGCGATCGACGCCACGGATACGGCCGAGACGCTCGCGCCCAGGCTTGCCGCCATCGGAGCGGAGTTGATGATCGAGACCTTGCGCGGACTCGAGAGCGGCAAGGTTCACCCCACTCCTCAGGATCATGCGCGCGCGACACTGGCGCCAATCCTCCAGAAAGAAGACGGACGCATGGACTTCACGCGGCCGGCGGCCGATCTGTTCAACCGCATGCGCGGGTTTCAGCCGTGGCCGGGTGCGTTCACAGTTTTTCGAGGGAAAACTCTGCAAGTGCATCGCGCTCAACCCACGCATCGTGCGGACAAGGTGGCATCCGGGAGAATCTCGGTCGAGGGAGCGCGCCTGGTCGCCGGCTGCGGGGACGACACGGCGCTGGAGTTCATCGAACTTCAGCTCGAGGGCAAGCGCCGCATGACGGCGCAGGAATTCGTCAACGGCTACCAGCCCAAACTGGGCGAAACTCTAGGACAATAATCCGCAATGGTCGTTTCTGCTGCTCGATCCGTGGCGTTCGAGATCCTTCTGAAGGTAGAGCGCGAACGCGCGTATGCGTCTGAGTTGCTCCACTCGGCAGCGCTGGCAAAGCTATCTTCGCGGGATCACGGGCTCGCTACCGAGTTAGTGATGGGAGTTCTCCGCTGGCAGTCTGTGCTCGACGAGCAACTCGCTGCCGCTTCTTCGCAGAGACTTGAGCGGCTGGATTTCGAAGCTCTGGCAGCGTTACGTCTCGGCATTTATCAGTTGCAGTTTCTCACCAGAGTTCCCGCACGGGCGGCGATTTTCGAGAGCGTCGAACTGGTAAAAGCGGCGCGAAAGAGATCGGCAGCATCTTTCGTCAATGCAATTCTGCGAAAAATTGCAAAGCTCACGGAAGATCCATTCGCGGAAATCAGCAAGTCGCCGGATGTGGACGCGCTGGCACGGAACGCGGCTCATCCGGGGTGGCTGGTTGGGCGCTGGGCGAGGCAATTCGGATTCGAGGCGGCGCGTCAGACTTGCGGCCAAGATCAGAGAGTGCCCGACACGGCCATTCGCATTCATGACAATGAAAGCGAGGCTGAACTCGCGGCAGCGGGGGTGCAACTTGCGCCGGGGCGGTTGGTGTCAGCGGCACGGCGCGTTCTTGCGGGCGACGTAACCGCGACGCGCGCTTATCACGAGGGACGCATTGCCATTCAAGATGAAGCCTCACAACTGGTCGCGTTGCTGGCCGGTAGCGGGGAAATGATTCTCGATTGTTGCGCCGCTCCGGGCGGCAAGACTTCCCTGCTCGCCCAGCCTAACCCGTCCGCCAAAGTGTTTGCAACCGAATTGCATCCTCACCGCGCACGCTTGCTGCGAAGCTTCTGTCGCCTAGCGAATGTCCACGTCATCGCGGCTGATGCGCGTTATTTGCCATTCTCAATTTCTTTCGACTTCATTCTCGCCGACGTTCCCTGCTCCGGCACTGGCACCTTGGCGCGCAATCCGGAAATCAAGTGGCGACTCAAAGCGGCTGACTTACTCGATCTTCAAGCGCGACAAGTGGCCATTCTGAAGTCGGCGCTCGCCAGGCTCACCGCCGGAGGCCGGCTCGTCTACTCCACGTGTTCGCTTGAACGCGAGGAGAACGAAAATGTAGTGGAGGCTGCGCTCACAAGTGCGACGAATTTCAAGATCGTTGACTGCAAAGGGGAATTGGAGCAACTGCGGCGGTCGGGCGCTGTGTGCTGGGAAGATAGTGCGTCGCTTGTTGCCGGGCCTTATCTGCGAACGATTCCCGGAGTGCATCCGTGCGACGGATTTTTCGCCGCCGTAATCGTTCGGGAATAGTCGACAAAATACGCTATAGCTAGCGCACTTCGAAATTAACCGCGCTGCCTGCCTCGATCTTCTGACCAGGTGCCGGAGTCTGCGTGATAATCATGCTCGCCGGGCTGGGCTCGGAACCGGGCGTCAGCGCGGCCGGCGCTTCTCCAGGCTGCGGCGCCGGGGTAAGGATGCTGACTTTGCCGACCTTGATTCCGGCATCTTGCAGGGCGAGCGTCGCGCTGCCGAGCGGTTGGCCGGTGAGGTTCGGCATGAGATAGGCGGCTGGTTCGGCGCCGTCGCTGACGAGCAAGCTAATCTTGGGCGCGGCCACGCCACTGGCGTTCGCGGGCGGGCTTTGGGAAATCACCTGGTCGAGTGGCGCTTCCGCGAAATTGATGCGCGCGACCGATCCCAGACTGAGTCCGCGACGCGTGATGTTGAGCTCCGCGACGCGCTCGCTGCCGCCCGTCACATCAGGAATGGCGACGCGCTGCGGTCCCAGGCTTTGCGCCA